>JAABUX010000008.1_pt1 | contig 307485 bp, 280 predicted proteins | sample 5561851 | NCBI WGS metagenome assembly JAABUX01 (sample SAMN10711883, study PRJNA513361) | rock metagenome | isolation source: Antarctica rocks | place: Antarctica: Victoria Land, Richard Nunatak red sandstone | collected 2016-01-03 | reverse complement strand
TGAAGGACGGCGAGTGGTTCCGCCGTGGGCGTTTGGGCATATTCTTGCTCCGATCGCAGGGCTTATTCGCTCTGCAGTTGGCAAGGACTCCACTCAACGGTCAGACCAGTTTTCCGGGGCCAGCTCAATGCTCGACAGCCGTCGAAGCGTCCAGCCAGTTTTTCCGCACGACATAAAGCACCGGATGGACTGAAACTCAGTTATTTCAATTCAGCGAGGCGACCCGTTGCTTATATCTAAAGGGCCTTGACGATCCGGTGACCGATGAGCTACTTGCAGCGGCAGCCCTCGCGGCCTCAAAGTCCGACGCCACCTGGTAATTTGTCCCCCGGAAGACCGCCGAGACCGTCATCGGGGATCTTCGTGACGCCTTGCATCATGTCGGACCATGCTCGGCCGATCGCTGGTGCGAGGGAATCGACGGATGCGACGCCGCCCGGCTGCTCGTAGTAGAGAGCGGGAACTCCCGCTGCTCTAACCTGCGAGACCGATGCGCGTATCGCAGTCGCCGGGACGTGCTTGTCGCGTTCTCCTGAGACGAAATAGATGGCGGCGCTTCCACGGCTCATCGCCCGTAACAATATCGCAACGTCACCGCCTGGGAGCGTACCGTCGATCGCGAGATACCCGGCGAAGCTATGATGTAGACGCTGCGGTACTTGGAACTGAAGTGACGCGCCGGCTGACACACCACCTAGGTAGGTCGTCGTAGCATCGAATCTATAGCGCGGTGCGAATGCACCTTCCGCTAGCGAGACGTCCTGCGCGACGTCGTCCAGTGTTCGCGCGCCGTCGAGACCGGGCACAACGAGCAGCGTCCGAGTCTTCTCGGCGAGTTGCTGCAGCGCCGTACGAGTGATGACGTCCGTCTCGGATTCTTGCTGGCCGGGGAGCAGTACGAGCATGTGCTCCGGCTTTTGCGCAGGTACGAAATACGCGAGCGGTTCGGACGTGGAATTGTTTAAAACGGCCTCGTGCGGACCAGGTGTCGCGACGATTGGCAACGGGATACCAGCCAGCGCGTTGTCAACGACAGCCCGATCGAACGCGAGTTGCTCCTGTTTCTCCGGCTGAACTTCCGGACGCGAGGCAAACGGATCGCCATCGAGCGCATGGTATCCCCAGCTGATTCGTCGGACTAGTGCCGCTCGCTTCTCTTGGCTAATAGAACTCGCCGCGTCCGTTTGGTTCTCGAGACGGAGGTATTCGGCCCGCATGTTATCGACCGCTTCCGTCACGGATTCATTGGCGGGTGGTGAGGAGACTTGTGCGGGCGCCGCAGCCGGCGGTGCGGCGAGGGCCGCAGAGACGATGAGAGCTTTCGAGAATGTAATCACCAGAAGACCCGCCCTTATGTGAGTGTCTAGCTTATATAGAGCAATTGACCGATCTCCAATGCGCTCGACTGTTCGAAGCTCAGGTGTGCGATGCACACTCGTCCTGAAGCGCGAACGCGACCCGCTGGTGACGTCATCCTCAACTCCGAAGTAAGGTCACAGCGAAACACGGATACGTGCTAAACGGTCGGATTACCCTGACCCCTGCGGCACCATTGAAGTGACTCGGCGGCGCGATTACCCGGTCTTGCGGGATCTCCTGCGGCCTGCATCGTGAGCAGGCGGTGGCTCTCGCCGCTGAACTCGAAAACCATGCCATGATGCACGAGGCGATCGACGACCGCGCTTGCCGTCATAGGATCGGGAAAGACGCGTGTCCAGTCCATGAACGCGAGATTCGTCGTAAGACCGATACTCGCGCGTTCATAACGCCTTGCGATGTACGAGCGCGTGCAAGGCTTGCCTTCCTCACGTTCGCGCGGCATCAACTCGGCGGCGGCGCGGGCGAGCACACCACTTCGGCGTTGAGATCGCTGCCTGAGCCGGCGATCCCGGTCCCCCCTGAGAAGCAGACGGCGGCGGATGACGATAAATCGGATTTTGGCTGCAAAGCTGGCGTTGCCGCCTTCATCCGTCGAATTGTTCGACCCGCTCTCGCAGCCGCTCATGATTCGCTCGCAGATGCGAAACGTCCGAACTAACGGCGTCGAGGCGTTGGTTTAAAGTCATTGCGGAGCGAATGCGGATGGCCGCACGATCGGGGTTACGGCGTATCCATGGCAACGGTTCACGCAACGCCATGCGCTCGAGAGGTGGAATGGCCGCCGAATCTCCTATCAGTTCCAGCGCTTCGACGGATCGCTGCCGAATCATCGGCAGGCTGTCGTTCAACGTTTCGCTGAGGCGCGCGACAACGCCGCTCCGTTCACTCGGCGCCCGCACGGCGATCGCGGCGAGCGCTCGGATCGCCGACTGTCTGCGATCCGTCGACGAGTTCGCGGCGAGCGCCGCATATATCGTCGCTAGCGCAGACTCAGCGCCGCTTTCGGCTAAGCTAAGAGCGCTCCAGCGCCGATGACATCGCGCCAGCTCCGCTCCGCAAGCGCGTGCGAAAAGATCGGCCGTCGACGGTCGTCCGAGCCGCGGCTGAGCGCGTGACGTACGATGCGATCGTTTTGGGCTTAGGCGGCATGGGAAGCGCCGCCCTGGCGCACGCGGCGCGGCGCGGAATGCACGTACTGGGCCTCGAAAAATTCGGCCGCGTTCACGGGCTCGGATCGTCGGGCGGCCGTTCGCGCATCATTCGCAAAGCCTACTTTGAAAACACGGCGTACGTGCCGCTCCTGCAGCGCGCGTACACGCTCTGGGACGCCCTCGAAGACGAAACGGCGCTCGATATTTTGCGGCTTAACGGCGTTCTGCTAGCGGGGCTGCCGCAAGACAGGATGATAGTCGACGCCCGCGCGAGCGCGCTGCTGCACGGGCTTCCGTTCGAGGAGCTGTCCGCTGCGGAAATCGCCCGGCGCTATCGGAGGCTCAGTCCGCGACCCGACGAGGTCGGTGTGTTCGAAGCGGAAGCCGGGCTTGTCGTCCCCGAGCAAGCGATCGAGGCTCATTTGCGCATGGCGCAGGCGGCGGGAGCGGAAATGCAGTTCGATGCTACGGTCGCGTCATGGCGGCAAAACGCGTCCGGACGGATCGAAGTCATGCTGGACAACGGCTCCGTTTACGCAGCGCGCCGCCTCGCACTATGTATGGGCGCATGGTTCGAAGCAATTGCGCCCGAGCTCGGAATTCCGCTCGTCGTCGAGCGACGCGTGCAACACTGGTTCGCGCCGGCGGGGCCGGGATATGGTCCGCGGGAGATCCCGACATTTATTCTCAGTCGCGCCGAGCAGCCGTCCGCGATGTACGGATTCCCCGATCTCGGCGACGGCGTTAAAGCGGCGTTCCACGCCTACGGCACGGTCACGCATGCCGAGCAGTTGGATCGCGCCGTCGGCGAGGCCGACATCGAACCGGTACGCAAAGCGCTTTCGAACTGGATTCCCGGCGCGGCCGAACGATATCTTGGCGGTAAAGTTTGCATGTATACGCTGACGCCCGACGAGCATTTCGTGCTAGGACGGCACCCAGGCGATGCGCGTATCGTCATTGCCGGCGGCTTCTCAGGTCACGGTTTCAAGTTCGCGTCCGTTATCGGTGAAGTCGTCGCCGATCTGCTAGCCGGTGAAGGAACGTCTCACGATATCGCGTTTCTCTCGCCACAGCGTTTCTCTGCTGCAAAGCCCGTCACGTAACGAAGCGATTATCGCGCGAATTTGGCGGCAAGCGGAACCGACGATTCCGTTCGCGGCTGCACGAGCGAGGTTGAAGCCCCCGAGCGATCTTCGAGCGGACGAGATGCCGCCACTACGGTAACGACGAGGTGACCGGAAATCCGACTTACTCGGTAAGAATGCGGGATCGTGGTACGTCAAAACAACGTCGTTGCGACGTCAATCGACTTAAGGTCAGAGGTCGGTACTCCGCAGGGCGGACGCCGACAACGGCCGGTGCTCCTGCGCCACTGGGTCCGCCGAGTTGAGGGCTGCAAGCGTTTCCTGCGTTGTGAGAATCGATACGCCGAATGAGGTGAGCTCGGCGAGGCCGCGCTCGTGCGTCTGAGACGTCGCGTCGCGAACGATGACGGAGCGGAGGTCTCGTTCGCTCGCCTCGACGAGCGTCGCCCGCGGACAATTCGGAAAATTGCAGCCGCACACGACGGCGGTGTCCACGCCGAGCTCCGCCAACCACGCTTCGAGCCCGGTACGATAGAACGCACCCCAGCGCGATTTGTACATCACCCATTCGCGGGGCCCGATCTGCTGGCGCTCTCCGGCGAGCAGCATGCGCGAGTCGAGACGAACCGACGCATCGGGCTTCAGTGCAGCGACGAGTTCCGCACCCAGCGTCTCCGGCGCTACGACGGGCCCGCGAAACTGCACGAACGTCCGCCGGCTAAGCTCCGCGTCGGAGCCGTCACGCGCGTAAAAACGTACGACGTGGACGATGGGACGGCGAAGCGTCCGAAACGCATCCAACAAGCGCACGATTTGCGGTATGACGGCCTCGGTACCCGCTACCCGGGCGGCTCCGTCTGCCAGCGTGAAGTCGTTCTGCACGTCGATCGTGAGCAGAGCCGCGCTATGCCATCTCGGACGAGCGAGCGGATCCGGGCTCAGTTCCATCTGCTTTCGATCGCCGCTCGATCCGCCGAACCCCTGCCGCGCGGAACGCGCAAATGTCGCACGAGTCGCCGCAGGCTGTATACTAGACGCATGCTCGCGCTATTAGTCCTCGGTCTTGCGCCCTATACCGGGCCGGTACTGCCCGGCAGTGTGCCCGGAACCTCAAAATTCGGCGTCAGCGTCAGCGGTACGCCGGGCACGACCGTCGAGTTGCGCGCGGTCGGCGTGCCGAAGGGGTACGTTGCATCGTTCTGCACGAGCCGAGTATGCGCGCCGTTCCACGTTTCCCTCGCCCTTCCGCAGTCCGGCCGGCAACGGATCGAATTACAGTTGATCAAAAACGACCCGGACGCCCACGGACCGCGCTCGGTCACCGTCCGCGCGGGCCGCACCGCAACAGCTACGATCGCCTTCTCTCGCGGAACGAATTAAATGCGCGTTACTTCTCGGCGAGCAAGGCCTTAATCGTCGCGTCGACGTCGGCGTCTTGCGAATCCCCGACGACCGTTTTGCGTAGCTTGCCATGCCGGTCGAAGATCAATTGCGTCGGCCACGCATCGACGCCGTATGCATGCCAGATCGCGAATGAGTTGTCGAGCGCAACCGGCCACGAGATGCCTTGCGCATGCAGACTCTCGACGACGTTCGAACGCGTTCGCTCGTACGCCGTCTCGGGACTATGCACCCCGAGGATCACCAGGTTATCGTTTCGCTCGGCGCCGAGCTTGCGCAGATTCGGCACGACATTCTGACAGTTGCCGCAGCCGAACGTGAACACGTCGACGACGACAACTTTGCCCGCCACCTTCTCCTTCGAAGGTGGCCCGTTGAGCCAACCTTCGGGGGCGGCGAGGACCGGAGCGAGGGAGGCGTCCGTGGCAGCGAAGGCGGGCGTGAAGCAGGCGGACAGCAGCGCTGCGGTCAGCGTTAGGGCGCGGGTGTTGAAACGAATCACGCGAGATACCCTTGATGGCGACGTGAGCGAGGAGCCGAGCGTACTACAAGCGGCCGGTACGAGTCGGTAAGGCACCTTACCTCCGGCTTTTGCCGGCTGCCATGAGCGCGGGGGAGAACGGGCCGGCGTTAGCCGGGTGCCGAGCGAGACGGCAGGCCCGAACCGCTCAGCCGAAGCGGCAGCCGGAGATGGACGATCCGATGATGCGATCGTGAAAAATTCTAGTGCCGTGGTCGGCACCGGCAGCTCCGGCAGCAACCATCAGCGGAAGGAGATGTTCTTCGCGCGGGTGCGCCAGGCGGGCGCCCGGAGCGTGCTCCCACGAGCGCAACCGCTCGTGGCGAACCGTCGTCTCCGCAAGCACCGTATCCGAAAGCCAAGCGTCGAACGCGCTCGAACCCGCCGCGTTCGGCGAGGAGAGAGACTCCCGCAGATTGTGATAACTCATGCCGCTTCCGACGATGAGGACGCCTTCGTCTCGTAGCGGTTCGAGAGCGCGACCGACCGCGAGGTGTTGCGCCGGATCGAGGCTAGAGAGGAGCGAGAGCTGCACGATCGGTATCTCCGCTTCCGGTTCGATCAGCTTAAACGGAATGAAAACGCCGTGGTCGAAGCCGCGCGCCGCATCAGCAGACGTTGCTATTCCGGCCGCTGCCAACAGATCGCGGACGCGCTCGGCCACGAGCGGCGAACCCGGCGCTCCGTAGGTCAGCGCGTACGTCTCGGGCGGGAAACCGTAATAGTCGTAAATGAGCGAAGGGTGGGCGCCCGTCGTGACGGTCGGCCGGGGTTCTTCCCAGTGCGCGGATATCACGACGATCGCTCGCGGCCGAGCCTCCAGCGTCGCTCGCAGTCCGCGCAGGAACGCGGCTAGCGAATCCCACGTATGCGCGAGCTCCGGCGGCCACTGCACGAAGAAACATGGGCCGCCGCCATGTGGGATGAAGAACGCCGGTAAACGCGACGTTCGCTCGAACTCTGATTGCGGCAGCGACATTTCCGTATCGTAGGGGCGCCGCGATCGCAAAGCTACTCGGAAGCGTGCCGCTAGGCAACCGAGCGTACGGAGTTTTCTTTCTTAGCGAACGCCGAAGCGGGAAAGCTCGTTCCCTGCCGGAACCACGCACGACCCGCCAGCGTGGAGGCTCCGATGAGAGATCTCACCCGTCGTCGCAACGTCGCCATCGTGGGCCCGCACCATTCGGGGAAGACGACGCTGGTCGAAGCCTTGCTCGCCGAATGCGGGGCGATTCCGCGCCGCGGATCGGTCGAGGACGGGACGGCAACGACCGACTACGAGCCCGAATGCATCGCACGCGCGCAATCGACGTGCGTCGGTTTCGCGCATGCGGATACCGGGGCGCTCGACGTCACCTTGATCGATTGCCCGGGCTTCATCGACTTCTTCGAAGAGTCTAAGCTCGCGCTGCTCGCCGCCGACGCGGCGGTCATCGTCATCGACGCCGATGCAGCGCGCGTGAAGCAGACGCGGGCGCTCGTCGAATTTCTCGACGAACGGCGCATGCCGTACTGCTTTTTCATTAACAAACTCGACCGCCCGAGCAGCGACTTCCGCGGGACGCTCGCCGAACTCGTCGCGACCTACGGCCGGCGCGTCGTCGCGGAACATCTGCCGCTCGCAAGGGCGGACGGATTTCGCGGCTACATCGATCTGGCCGAGCGGCATGCTTACGTCGCGGAAAACGGTTCGGCCCGCGAAATTCCGATCGACCGCGAACTCGCGTCGCCCGTCGATGACGCGCGCCGGGCGCTTCTCGAGACGCTCGGTGACTTCGACGATCATCTGCTCGAAGAACTCCTCGAGGGCATCGAACCGCCGCTGGATGAAGTTCGCCAAGATCTGCACGACGAGACGTGCCGGACGCAAATCGTACCGGTCCTCGTCGGGGCCGGCGCGACCGATATCGGTATTGCGGCAGCGGCGCTGCTCGACGTCATCGCGCGCCAGTTTCCGGCGCCGAGCGGCGATCCGGAGGCTCCCTTCGTGGCGCAGGTGTGCAAGACGCTCGTTCACCCGCAGTCGGGCAAACTGTCCGTCGTGCGCGTCTTCTCCGGAACGCTCGCGGTCGACACGCCGCTCGTCGATGCGTCGCAGCCGGGACGAACGCTGCGCTGGTCCGGGCTCTACCGATTGCATGGCAAGAAGCAAGAAGCGGTCGCGTCGGCCGTGGCGGGCGATATCGTTGCGATCGCGCGCCTCGAAGGCGTGCGGACGGGCGATACGCTCGTCGCGCGCGCCGCGGCGCCGGCGCTACCGGTACCGGCGCTCGCCGAACCGTTGTACGCCGTGGCGATTAAACCGAAGGAGCGTCTAGACGAAGCGAAAGTATCACAAGCCCTGGCGCGGATGCTCGAAGAGGATCCGACCCTGCGAGTCGCACGCGCCGAGTTTACGGGCGAACTGCAGCTGCTCGGGCTCGGCGAGGTGCACGTCGCTACGGCGCTTTCACGGCTTGCGCGCAAGTACCATCTTGCGCTCGACACCCACGAGCCGGCCGTCGCTTATCGCGAGACGATCGCCGTCGCGACGGACATCGCGGCACGCTATAAACATCAGACGGGCGGGCACGGGCAATTCGCGGCGGTCGTGTTACGCATCGAGCCGCGGCCGAGCGGGCATGGCGTGACGTTTTCCGAGGCGATCGTCGGCGGCGTGGTGCCGCGGCAATTTTTCGGCGCCGTCGAGAAAGGCGTGCGCGAGGCGCTCGCGCGCGGTCCGCTCGCCGGGTACCCGGTGGTCGATCTGCACGTCACGCTCATCGACGGCTCCTATCACGCCGTCGATTCGAGCGAAGCGTCCTTTCGCACGGCGGGAGCGATCGCGATCCGCGACGGGCTGCAGAAATGCCGCCCGTTGTTGCTCGAGCCGATCGTCTACCTCGAAGCGATCGTCCCCGACGAAAGCGCCTCGACGGTTGTCGGCGATTTGACCGTGAAACGCGCCCAGGTACTCGCCTTCGAGCCCGCGGCCAAGCGCGGCTTTCAACGGGTCGCAGCGTTCGCGCCGCAAGCCGAACTGCGCCATTACGTCACCGAGCTGCGCGCGCTCGCACAAGGACTCGGTACGTACCTCTGGCGTCACGAACGCTTCGAAGCCGCGCCTGCGCGCGTTTCGCAATCGTTGCGCGAAGTCGAAACCGCTTCGTAGCCTCCGGCAGACGTCGCGTGCGTGCCTTAATTCGGACTGAGCGGTGCCGCTGCGGGAGTCGGCGTCGCGGTCGGAGCTGCCGAAGGCGTCGATACCGCACGGGGCGGCTGGAACGTCGACGGCGGTAAAGACGTCGGGAATTGGTAATTCGACCAAATGATTCGCTCGTGCGCGCTGACCCCGCTCGTCAGGCGCGCGCTGACGATCGCTTGGCGTACGAGCCAGTAGGCTTCGGATCGCCCGTAGCGTAGTTCGCCGCTGCCGCGTGCGCCGTTGCCGGCGAGTCTAAAGCGTATGACGCTCGGAAGAAACGTCCGGCCGTCGATCTCTATTTCGCTGACGGCGAACGCGCTTTTAGCCGCGCGCGCGGTCTTGAAGACGTAGGCGCTACCCCCGGCGCGCGGAAGCAGGCCGGAAAAAACGAACGCATACGGACCCGGCCGCGGCGCGACGGCGACGATGTCGTAACGATCGATACGATTGCGAAAGATGCGAATGGAAGGGTACTGCAGCGTGTAACCGTCGACGACGAGCGTCTCGTCGCGTTCGCTCACTCCGCTGCGATAGACCCGATGCGACTGTTCGAGGTTGTGCAACCCGAGTTGCTCGACCGTATACTGAAACGCGAGCACTTTCGGGCGCTTGATCGCGGCGAGACCGGCGGCATAGCGTGCCAGTACGAGCGCCGGCCGAAGTGAGGGCCGCGCTACGGGAGCCGACTCCGTCTGTGGTGCGAAACGTGCGCCGGCGGCTACGAAAGCAACGGCGGCCAGCAGCACGCTTCGCCGCAGACTCCTCACCCGGCCAAGGCGCTGCGGATCGCACCCAGTGCAGCACCCACACCGGCCGGATTTCTGCCCGCACCCTGCGCCTGCGCCGGCTGGCCGCCGCCACGTCCATCGACGAGCGGCGCCGCTGCTTTGAGAAGGTTGCCCGCATGAACGCCCGCCTTCACGAGATCGGGGCTCGCAGAGACGAGCAGTGAAACCGTCGCGCCGTCGACGCCCGCGAGCGCGATGACACCGCTCGGCAGCTTCTGCCGGATCGCGACGCTCAGATGCTTGAGCGCGTCCGCATTCGCTTCGTGCACGACAGCAGCCACCACACGCCGGCCGCCGATCGTCTCCGCACGATCCGCGTACGATACGGCATCGACCGCTGCCAGCCGCGCCTTCATGTCGCCGACGGCCTTTTGCATATCGCGCACGTCCTGTTGCAGGCGATCGACCCGTAATGCGATGTCGGCCGGCTTAGCAGCGAGCGTCTCGGCGAGCGAGCCGACCAGATCTTGTTGCTCCAAGACGTAGGCTTCCGCGGCTTTCGAAACGACCGCTTCGATGCGCCGGATTCCGCTGCCGATCGATGACTCGCTCAGAATCATGAAGAGACCGAGTTCGCCCGTGGTAAGCGCGTGCGTCCCGCCGCAGTACTCCACCGCCGAGCCGAAATGCACCACGCGCACACGCTCGCCGTACTTCTCTCCGGCCATTGAAATAGCGCCCGAAGCGCTCGCTTCCGCCGGCGTCATGACGTGTGTAACTTGATGATGATCGTCGCGAATCATCGCGTTGACGTGCGCGACGACGTCACGTTTCTGCGTGCGGGTCAGCGCTCCACCGGGCGAGCGAAAATCGAAGCGCATGCGATCGGGGCCCACCCACGAACCTGCCTGTGCGATCTCATCTCCGACGATATCTTTAAGCGCGCGCTGCAGCAGATGTGCGCTCGTGTGATGGCGACGAATTTCTTCGCGCCAGCCGGGATCGACCGCGGTGTGAACGTTGTCGCCGACGGCGAGCGCGCCGTCGCGCATGATGCCATGGTGTGCGATCGCCTCGCCCACGAATTGCGTGTCGAGCACGTTGAACGTAGAGATACGACCGTCCGCTCCGACGAGTTCGATAACGCCGCGGTCGCCGAGCTGACCGCCCTTCTCCGCGTAGAACGACGTCCGGTCAAGCACCAATTGCGCTTCGTCGCCGTCGTCGACATGATCGACCGCTTCCGCGCCTTGGCGAATAGAGACGACGCGGCCGTCGCTTTCCAACCCCTCGTAACCCGTGAACTCGGACGCGATCGTCGGCGGAAGTTCGGCGTGCGGGCTATCCGCGACGTCGCGGGCGCGCTCGTCCGCCACGCCGACCACGCTACGCTTACTCTTGGCATCGGAACGTGCGCGTTCGCGTTGCTCGTTCATCGCCGATTCGAAGCCGGCGAGATCGATTGCCACGCCGGCTTCGGCCGCGATCTCGCGCGTCAGCTCGGCCGGAAATCCGTTGGTATCGTGCAACGCGAAGACGTCGCTGCCGGCGAGTGGCGTACCGCTCGCCGCGGCGGTAGCGAGTAATTGCGCGAGCATGTCGTTGCCTCGCTCGAGCGTCCTCGTGAAGGTGAGTTCTTCTGCGCCGAGCGCATGCTCGATGCGTGTCGTCGCCTTCTCAAGATCGGGATAGCCGGGTGCGAGCGACGCAATGACGGCCGGGACGAGCTTCGTGAGGAATCCGCTCGGGTATCCGAGCAACGTGCCGTTACGAATCGCGCGCCGAATGAGAAAGCGCAGGACGTAACCGCGCTCGGTATTCGAGGGATAGACGCCGTCGGCGATGAGAAACGTGACGGCGCGTGCGTGGTCCGCGATGATGCGGCGGCGCACGCTTCGTTCGGCCTCCCCGAGCGCCGTGTGGCCGGCGTCCGGCTGCGCTGCCACGAGGTCGGCAAAGAGATCCGTCTCGTACATCGATGCGAAGCCGTTGGTCACCGCGAGGAGCCGCTCGAAGCCGGCTCCGGTATCGATGTTCTTGGTGCGCAGCTCGTTCAACGCGCCGTCCGCGCCCCGGTTGTACTGCTGGAAGACGAGGTTCCAAATCTCGACGTAACGGTTCCCGAGATTCGGACCCACATCCGCGGGTGCGCTCGCATATTGGGCGCCCGTATCGAAGAATATTTCGCTCGAAGGGCCGCACGGCCCGGTCGGGCCCATCGTCCAAAAGTTGTCTTCGTCGAAGCGCGAGATTCGCTCGGCCGGCAGACCGACTTCGCTCGCCCAGATTCGCTCGGCCTCGTCGTCGGAGACGTGCACGGTTACGTAGAGCTTGGCGGGATCCAGTGCGAGCGTTTGCGTGAGGTACTCCCACGCCCATACGATCGCTTCGCGCTTATAGTAATCGCCGAACGAAAAGTTGCCGAGCATCTCGAGAAACGTTCCGTGACGCCCCGTGCGGCCGACGTTTTCAATATCGGACTTGGCGCCGGCGACGCGCAAACACCGCTGCACCGTGACGGCTCGCGGAGCCGGTGGCGGCACCTCGCCGAGAAACGCGGGCACGAATTGCTCCATGCCCGCGATCGTAAATAACGTCGTCGACATCTCCTCCGGCAGCAGCGATGCCGACGGCACGTGCACGTGACCCTTAGAAACGAAAAAGTCGACGAACGAGCGTCGCAATTCTTGACTGGACATCCTCATGGCCGCTTCGATTTTCCGGCCCTCGCTAGCGAACGCCTATCGACTCTTGCTCCGGTACTCGCGATTGGTCCGATTCTGTTCGGCAAAACCGCCCCAGAAAATGAAGGCACTCATGAGGGCGGAAAAGACGCCCAGGAGAATTCCGGCAGTTTGGGCAGACATCGCCCCCAAGTATAACGCTCCGGGCCCCGGCGTCAAGGACAAAACGCGCGTACCCTCCGGCCCCGATCCGGCGTTACCGGCCGCTGAAGTCGGCCTGCAATACTTACTCGGCGGCAATGGGGCGGCGGCACGAGAACCCGGACGCGGCACGTAGGCGGATGAGGCTATTTTTCCAGCAGTACGTCGCGCAACTTTTCGAGTGCCTTCTGCTGCAAGCGCGAAACGTGCATTTGAGAGACGTTGAGGCGCTTCGCTATTTCCGTTTGCGAGATCGATTCATAAAAGCGCAGGAACAGGATGATTCGCTCGCGTCGCGAGAGCACTTCAAAAGCCCGCTCGAGGTTCGTACGATCTTCGAGATTCGCCAGCGACGGGTCGATCTTCCCGATGTAGTCGGCCAGCGTCTGGGCATTCTTGTCGCCTTCTCCCGTCACTTCGGTATCGAGCGAGAGCAAGTTGTACGCCTGCCCGAGCTCCTGCGCTTCGAGAATCTCTTCTTCGGATGCATGCAGGTGATCTGCGAGCTCGCGCACAGTCGGCGAATGGCCCAGATTCACGGTCAGCTTCTCGATCGCCCGGTTTACCGCCAGATTGAGTTCTTGAAGGCGGCGCGGCACCTTTACGGCCCAACCTTTATCGCGGAAATAGCGCTTAATCTCACCCACGATGGTCGGGGTCGCGTACGTCGTAAATTCAACGCCGCGTTCGAGATCGAAACGGTCGATTGCCTTGATGAGACCGACCGTACCGACCTGAATCAAGTCGTCGAGCGCCTCGCCCCGGTTGGCAAATTTTACGGCCAGGTAACGCACCAGGTTCAGGTGGGCGACGACGAGTTCGTCGCGCAAACGTTCGGCAGCGGAGGCACTCGAATCTCGAGCGACGGCAAGCCGCGCGAAGGCGTCGCGAGTTCGGGCACGGTCCCAACGCTCTTCATAGGCGTGGGAAGTCGACTCCATGAGGCTACGCGCCGACGCGTTTGGTCATGACGAGCGCCGTGCCGAGGTCGGGATCGATGCTGTACTCCAGCTCGTCCATCAAGGCCTGAATGAGAAAGATGCCCAACCCCTCGACCGCCATCATCGAAGGCCGCTGTTCCGGCAGCTCCGCTGCCGGACGCAAACGATACCGGTGATCGCGCAGCTCGACGCGCAGATACGTCGTCGAAGCTTCACAGGTGATATCGATCATCTCGCCGCCAGCGCCGTTTTGGATACATATCGTGCATGCTTCGGCGATCGCCAGCTTTAAATCTTCGATTTCTTCAACCGAGAACGGCAGCCGATTCGCGATAGCGGCCACCGCCAGACGGGCTACGGCGACCCATTCCGGCTTACTTGGGATGCGGAGCTCGACCGTCCCCAGATGTTCGGAGGCGGGCTCGATCACATTCACGCGAGCGCCTTCTTGGCGCCCGCCTCGTCGTCGTAGATGCCGAAAATTTTCACGAGCCCGGTGATATCGAAAATCTTTTTGATCTGCGGATTCGTGCACACCAGATTGACGGTGCCGCCGTGTTCGCGGACGCGCTTGAGGCCGCCGATCAGCACGCCGAGACCGGTCGAATCGATGTAGCGTACTTTTTCCAAGTTGATGACGAGATTGTAGTGGCCCTGATCGATCAGTTCCGTAATCGCGTCTTTCACTTTGGGGGAGGTGTACACGTCGATCTCGCCCCCTAATTCAACGACGTATGCGTCATCTTCCGACTCGCGCACGTGCACTTTGATGTCCAAATTATCTCCTACGTCTTGAAGTCAAGGCTTTCCGGTCTCGAGGGCATCCTTTGCATGGCCGGCTGCGTCGTCCGCCTTTCCGCGCAGCATATCACGCACGTCACCGCCGCTGACGGGTGAGAAGACCATCGCGAGCGATGCGCCGACGAGCGCGCCCGTCAGCAGCCCCGCCAGAAACTGATTACTGCTACGTTCCATTTCAGCCGTTTACCGCGAAGCGACCGAGCGGCTACGGTGGGTCGTGAAAATCAAAAGCTACACCCCTACATGGCTCGTTATCGCGCCGGACTCACTCGTACCCACTTCGGCCTGCGCGACACGGAGCGCCGCCACGGCGCGGGCGACTGCTTCAAGTGCACGCCGAGCATCGTCCGCCGCCGTTAGCCGTCCGAACGAGAAGCGCAGCGTTCCGAGTTGCTCCGCGCGCGGCATTCCGAGCGCGGCCAAGACGTGACTCGGCGAGACGGAACCCGCCGCGCAAGCGCTGCCGGCCGAAACGGCGAGGCCGGCGAGATCGAGGCGCACGAGCAGCGTCCGTGCCTCAATGCCTTCGAAGGTGATACTGGCGATATTGGGGAGACGTTCACCGTGCGCGGCGTTGACCCGGACTCCCGGAACCCGGCGCACGAGTTCGGCCTCGAACTGGTCGCGTAGCCCCGCGAGCCGCGCCGCCTCCTGCGGGAGCTCGGCCGCGGCAAGCTCGAAGGCTCGGGCAAAGCCTACGATTCCCGCCACGTTTTCCGTCCCCGCTCGCAGCCCCGCTTCTTGCTCGCCTCCGACAACGAGCGGCGCAACGGGCGTGCCGGTCCGCACGTAGAGCGCGCCGACTCCTTTGGGGCCGTAAAACTTGTGACCGGACAAGGCCAGTAAGTCGACGCTCGCGGCGATCTCGCTCAGCGGCAAGCGGCCCGGAGCCTGCATCGCATCGCAATGGAACACGATCCCGCGCGCGCGGCAGAGCGCCCCGAGTTCGCGAATCGGATGGACTGTCCCGAGTTCGTTATTGGCGAGCATGACGGAAGCGAGGATCGTCGTAGGTTGCAGCGCGGCGGCGAAACGAGCCGGATCGAGCCGTCCCTGCGCATCGACGGGCAACACGGTGACGGAAAAGCCGTCTTCACGCAGCACGTCGACGGCATGCAGGACGGCGTGGTGCTCCGTGGCGACCGTAAGCACATGCGAACCTTCGCAACGGCGTGCCCGAGCCACCCCAAAAATCGCCAGGTTGTCGGCTTCCGACCCGCCGCCCGTGAAGACGACCTCCCTCGCGCTCACGCCGAGTAGCTGCGCGACGGTCGTGCGGGCGGATTCGAGGGCGGCTCGCGCCGCCTGCCCCTCGGCATGCGGCGAGCTGGCGTTGAAGCCGAGCGAACCGAAGTAGGGCAGCATCGCAGCGACCACTTCCTCGCGCACCGGTGTGGATGCAGCATGGTCGAGATAGATCCGGGTTTCCATGCAAACCGGTGTTCGCGGCCGCGAGCGCATTCCGTTGCGATGCGGCCTCTTAAGTCCCGCGTCCACTTGCCGAACCTAACGTTGCCGGCGAAATCAACCTCGCACGGAGCCGATGATGCTATATCTTACAGCGGCGACGCAAACGCTTCGAAGACGTCTCACGCCGCTTGCGCTACGGCTCGCGGCGTTCGCCTGCGTGCTTGCAGTGCCGATCGTTTGGCTTGCCTCGCTACAGAAGGCGCGGCTCGACGCAGCGGTCTCCGTTTGGGCGGCCGAGGCGATCTCGATTCGCTGGATCCTGATGGCGGACGAACTAACCGGCCACGAGTATGACGTTAGTGTCCCCGGCGCCGGAGAAGCGGCGCGCGGCAAGCTACGCCTGCGCATCGCCGAACTGCGGGCTTTCGCAGTGAGGAATGCCCTCGCGATGCCCGCAGCGCCCGTTGCGACGGCACGTATCGAGGATGCTTGGAACGTCCTTTTCGACGGCCCTTCGCCGGCTGCGCTCGCCAACGTCACGAACACCACGTATCGCGCGATCGCTGCAGTTTCGGAAAGTTCGCAACTCTCATTCGAATCGGATTACGTGCTCGCCGACCTCGGTGACGCTCTCGACAATACGTATTTTTCGGTCTTCGCGCCGCTCGAATCCGCGGCGGGCGCGACGCAGCTCGGCTGGCGCGCGGGCCACCTCTCACTCGACGACCGCATCCTCATTGCCGGACTCGTCGCTCAAACGCGGGGCGCGGAACTCCCGCTCGGCAGCGACATGAGCAATGCCCTCGAGCACCAGCCCTCGCTGCGCGTCACGCTCGGCAGCGAATACGGTGCCGCACTCAAAGCCGTTTCGTCGCTCTACGCAAGCGTGCAGGACGCCGTACGGTCGGAGCGCGGAAGCGGCGACGCACGGTTGCTCGGAACGCAGCGCGACGCACTCGCGGCACCCACAAGCGTGCTTCTGAACATGCTGAGCACGGAGTCGCTCGAGCGCATCCGTGTGCTGGCAAGCGATGCGCAGCGCAACGAGCGCCGTCTATACTATCAAAACGCTTTCGCCGTCGTGCTCGATTTCAGCGGAGTGTTATTCGCGGGGCGCCTCATCGCGCGGCGTTATCGGCGCGACATCGAACGTGCCAAAGAGCAAGCGCGCATGCTCTCGGTCGAGCTCGCGCGTGAACAAGCCGAACATGCGCGCATGCTGACGGACGCGCAATTCCGCGCCGTCTTCGACCGCTCGCAGATGGGAATCGCGCTACTCGACCGCAGCGGCGAGACGACCGAATGCAATCCGGCCCTCAGCAAAAGCCTCGGTAATACGACGCCCAGGATCGTTCCGGCGGCCGACGCCCGCTTTGCGAAGCTCATCGCGGGCGCCGAGCCGACGTATCAGTATGAGGGTCCGCTCGTCGGGCGGGACGGCAACGTTCGCTGGTCGGAAATTACCGTCTCGTCCATCGACGTTCCGCAATCGGAGGCGCTCGCGGCGATCGCAATCGTGCAAGACATCACCGAACGCAAGGCCATCGACGAGCGACTGCGCTTTCAAGCGGCACACGACGATCTTACGCTGCTGCCGAACCGCACGCAATTCTTGAGCCGGCTCGACGACATCCTTGCCAAAGGTGTCGACCTCGGCCGCTACGCCGTACTGTTCGTCGATCTCGATAAATTTAAGCTCGTAAACGATACGCTCGGGCACAGCGCGGGTGACCGCGTTATCGGTATCGCCGCGCAACGGCTGGTCGCGACGACGCGCTCGGGCGATATCGTAGCCCGGCTGCACGGCGACGAGTTCGCCGTCGTCGTCAGCGACGCGGGTAAACGCGTCCCGGGGGAGCTCGTCGCCGAGCGCATTAAGAAAACATTTCTCGCTCCTATTACGATCGACGGGACGGCCGTCGTATTGACGGCGAGTGTCGGCATCGTACCCGGCCTCGCGGGTTATGAAGCTGCCGAGAACGTTTTGCGCGACGCCGATGTGGCCATGTACAATGCGAAGAAGCTCGGCCGTTCGACCGCCGTGACGTTCGACCACGATATGCATGCGCGGCTCAGCAAACACATGCGCATGCTGACGGAGATTGCACTCGCGATCGACCGGGAAGAATTCCGGCTCGTCTATCAACCGATCGTCGATCTCGCCTCGGGAACGATCGCGGGAGTCGAAGCCCTCATGCGTTGGCATCACCCGACGCTCGGTGTGGTGTCGCCGATCGACTTCATTCCGGTCGCCGAAGAAACGGACGCGATCGAATATCTCGGCCGCCTGGCGCTGCGCGAAACATGCGCCATGCTCGCTCGCATGGACGCCGCGGGCATGACGAAAATCACTGCGAGCGTCAATCTGTCGGTACCGCATCTCTCGAACGGCGAAGTCATTGCCGACGTTCGGAACGTCCTGGAAGCGTCGCGGATACGCGCCCCGCGGCTCATGCTCGAGATTACCGAAAGCGCGCTACTCGAAAACGGCACTCGAGCGGCGAACGTCCTGAACGAACTCTCCGCGCTCGGGGTGCGGCTGTGCATCGACGATTTCGGGACCGGGTATTCGTCGCTGCGCTACCTGCACGAATATCCGATTTCCGCGCTCAAGATCGATCGGTCGTTCATCTACGCGCCGAGCGGCGGCATTGCGAACGGACCGATCGTCCACATGCTCTTAACACTCGCGCGCTCGCTCAATCTATCGGTCATCGCCGAAGGCATCGAGACCGAGACGCAGCGCGAGGTACTCATCGCCGAGGGTTGCACTTTGGCGCAAGGCTATTTATTTTCGCGCCCGCTCGACGAAGCGAGTCTCATGCGCTGGATCGCCACCTGCTCCGCCGAGAACGATCTCGCGAGCGTTACGGTCGCTTGATAGCGCGCCGCTGCGCGAGCCACGCTTCGAGCCGGCCCTCTTCACCTTGCGTGCCGGGTTCGTAATACGCAGCACCCGCCAGGTTTTCAGGCAAATACGCTTCGAGCTGTCCGGGCGGCGGCAGATTGCCCCGCGTGCTTGCCGCCGCGGAATCGTCATGCGCGTAGCGGTAGCCTGCGCCGTATCCGAGGCTGCGCATGAGTCCGGTCGGGGCGTTGCGCAGAGCGAGCGGCACGGGATCGTTGCGCGTCCCCTCGACGTCCGCGAGCGCGCGTTTATAAGCCCGGCCGACGCTATTGGATTTGGGAGCCGTCGCGAGGTAGAGCGTCGCATGCGCGAGCGGGTAGAACCCTTCGGGCATGCCGATGAAGTGCACGGCTTGTTGCGCCGCCATCGCAAGCAAGAGACCGCGTGAATCGGCGAGGCCGATGTCTTCCGATGCTAAGATGACGATGCGGCGCGCGATGAAAAGCGGGTCTTCGCCCGCGTCGAGCATGCGTGCGAGCCAGTAAAGGGCGCCGTCGGGGTCGCTGCCACGAACCGACTTGATGAAGGCACTGATGACGTCGTAGTGATTGTCGCCCTTCTTATCGTACGAGACGATGCGGCGCTGGAGCGCGTCCGCGATGAGGCCTTTGTCGATGTGCCCCCGGCCGCTCGGATCCGGCCCTGCGGCACCGGCCGCAAACTCGAGCGTGCTCAGCGCCACACGCGCGTCGCCATTGGCAATCCGCACGAGCGCCTCGAGAGCGTCCTCGTCGAGCGCAACGTCTAGACTACCGAGACCGCGTTCCCGGTCCTCGAGCGCACGGCGCACGAGTAGCGCGATATCTTCGTCACGTAAGGCGTGCAGCACGAAAACGCGCGTACGCGAGAGCAGCGCGGAGTTCACTTCGAACGACGGATTCTCGGTCGTCGCACCGATAAGCGAGATCGTGCCGTCCTCGACGAACGGCAACACCGAGTCCTGTTGCGCTTTGTTGAAACGGTGGATCTCGTCGATGAAGAGGACCGTGCGTTTCCCGAGCGCACGCGCGCGCTTCGCTTCGGCGACGACGGCTCGCAGATCTGCGACGCCCGCGCTTACGGCAGAGAGGCCGACGAAGTTCGAGTTCGTCGCGCGTGCGATCACTTCCGCAAGTGTGGTCTTGCCCGTCCCCGGCGGACCCCATAGGATCATCGACGGCACGTTATCCGCTTCGATCGCACGCCGCAACGCATGGCCTTCGCCGACGATGTGCTGCTGGCCGACGTACTCCGCAAGCGTTCGCGGCCGCATGCGTGCCGCGAGCGGCTGCGGCGCCTCGTGCTCAAACAGGCTGGCGCCGGTGCCGGGCCGCTCGTTCAAAAGATACGCTTCTTCGGTTTCTTGGTCGAGGACGGGCGTGGCCCGGGTGACGCGGTTTCGACGGGAGCCGTAATCGTAACGTTACCGTTGCCGTTGAGCTCCCCGGTCAACGTGTCGTAATCGAGTACCTCCGCTTGCATGCTGCGCTCGCCATCCCGCACGCGAACGTGACCTTCCATATGCAGATGATGGTTCGCGTCGTCGAGCACGGCGCGATCGGAGGTCGCCTCTTTCCCGCCCTCCTGCGTAAAGCGCATATTACCGGTTGCAGTGTAGAGCTTGCGATTACCATCGACGTCGAGCGTATCGCACGTCAGCGTCGAAGGTTTCTGCGTGAACGTAGAAGCTTTGCCGCCACCGCCGACGGCTTGATTTTGGTGAACGATGACGTGGCCCGTCGCGTGTAGCATCTTACGCTCTGAATTGCCGCTACCCTGATCCGCCGCTATGTCGGTACCCTCCCGCGTCGCGAAAAAGTGCACCGGAAAGTTGAAGTTGCCGTTGTTGAAATTGTAATGGAATTGCGCGGTCTTGATACTGTCGAAACCCGCGAAGTTATTTAGCGTCGAATTCGCAGCATCACCGGTTTGCGGCGCCGCGAGGGCGGAACCGGCCACCGCCGCGAGCAGCATGACGCAGGCGAAGAACGATCGCGCGCCGCCGCTCGTCATCGAGCCACGTTACCTAAAGCGTGCTCCAGCATCGTTACGCTGATCGCTCCCTCGCGCACGAGACGCAGCACGTTTTGGGATGCGTCGACGACCGTCGACTCCACCTGCAGCACCGTCGGTCCGTCATCGACGCGCAGGTCGGCCGCGGGCAGATCGAGCGCCGTTCCCGACCCGGTGAACGCGGGGGCACCGCTGTAATTGGCGCTCGTCGCAGCGAGCGGGCCGCAGCGTTCGAGGATCGTCGCACACAGCGCATGCTGGGGCACTCGTAAACCGATGGTCGACAGACCTCCCGCGACCCACTCACCGACGAATGACAAGCGCCGTACCACGATCGTCAGCGGCCCGGGCAAGAACGCGTGCGCTAGCGCCGCGGCGAGCTCGTTTCCGGGCGCGTATTCGAGGAGCTCTTCGACGCGGCTGAAGTGCAGCGTCAGTGGTTTGCCGGGCGGCCGCCCTTTGAGCGCGAAGATGCGTGCCACGGCTTCGCGCCGATACGGATCGCAGCCGATACCATACACCGTATCGGTCGGGAAAATAACGGTTCCACCGCGCTGCACGACCGTCGCAACGGCGTCGGCAAGGATCGCCGGCTTCACGCGCCGTGTCGAGAGCGTGCGCATTACGGCTCACCTATAGCCGTACGCGCAGCCCCGTCCCGATCGCCACGCACGATAACGGATCGTCCGCGATAATGACCGGAATACCCGTAACTTCGCCGAGAAGCGTGTCGAGACCGCGCAAGAGTGCGCCGCCGCCCGTTAAGATGATGCCGCGGTCGATGATATCGGCAGCGAGTTCCGGCGGCGTTTTCTCCAGTACCGCCTTCACCGCTTCAACGATCGATTGCAACGGTTCCGTCAGCGCCTCGCGCACTTCTTCACTCGTGATCTTCACGGTCTTGGGAAGACCGTTGATGAGATCGCGGCCACGGATCTCCATGACGATCTCCTGCTCCAGCCGATACGCGCTGCCGATGCGAATCTTGATTTCCTCGGCGGTTCGTTCGCCGATCATCAGATTATAGATGCGCCGAACGTGACGGATGAGCGCTTCGTCGAGCTTATTACCTGCCACGCGAAGCGATTGCGAGACGACGATGCCGCCGAGGGAAATGACCGCGACGTCCGTCGTGCCGCCGCCGATGTCGACGACCATGTTGCCGTTGGGCCCGTCGATCGGCAATCCGGCGCCGATCGCCGCGGCCATCGGCTCTTCGATAATTTCGACGCTGCGCGCGCCCGCAAGTTTCGCCGCGTCGCGGACGGCGCGTTCTTCGACGCTCGTAATTTCCGCCGGGACGCAAATGACGACCGCGGGTTTAGGCCGAAAGAGGCTGTCGAGAAACGAGCGATTGCGCGTCACCTTCTTTATGAAGTAGTTAAGCATGACTTCGGTGACTTCGAAATCCGCAATGACCCCGTCGCGCAGCGGCCGAATGGCTTGAATGTTGCTCGGCGTCCGCCCGAGCATCTGGCGCGCCTCTTCGCCTACGGCGAGCGTCCTATTCGTGCGGACGTCTTTTGCGACGACCGACGGCTCGCGCAGCACGATGCCCTTCCCTTTCACGTAGACGAGCACGTTCGCCGTGCCGAGATCGATCCCGATATCCAAGCTACGCCTTCACGAATGCGCACCGAAGTGGAAGAACGGCGCGACGCTCAAAGATTGACCGCAACGCTTACACAACCTTCGGGTAGGCTGCGGTCTCGTACGTACCGAGCGGTTCCGACATCGCAGCGATCCCGCTCGCGCGCTGCACCTGCCCTCCGAGCGCGGAAAGCATCTCTTCGAGCCGCTCGTAGCCACGGTCGATATACTCGAGCCCGATAATTTCGGTCTCACCCTGCGCCGCGAGGCCGGCGACGACGAGTGCCGCGCCGGCCCGAATATCGGGCGCTTCGACCGGAGCACCGGAAAGCGGCGGGCCGCCTTTGATGAGCGCAGTGTTGTTATCGATCGCGACCCGCACGTCAGCGCCCATGCGCACGAGTTCGTCCACGTAGATGAAGCGCGCGTTGAAGATCGTTTCCTCGACGACGCTCGTGCCGGGTGCCGTGCACAAAAAGCTGAGCATCGGCGGCTGCAAGTCGGTCGGAAAGCCGGGATGCGGCGCGGTCAGAACGTCCGTGCCGCCCGTAACGCGATCGGCCACGACGCGGATCCAATCGTCGCCCGTCGTCACCTTAGCACCGCATTCGCGGAGCTTCGCCAGCAGGACCGAAAGGTGCTCCGGCGCGCAGCGCTCGACCGTCACGTCGCCGCGCGTCGCACTGCCGGCAAGCAACAGCGTTCCCGTAACGATACGGTCGGGGATGATCTCGTATTCGACGCCGTGCAATTCGCTGACGCCGTCGATGACGATCGTATCCCCGCCCTGGCCTGCGACGCGCGCTCCCATCGCGACCAGAAAATCCGCCAGATCGACGACCTCGGGCTCCATCGCGACGTTGCGCAGTGTCGTCGTTCCGGCCGCAAGCACGGCCGCCAGGAGCGCGTTCTTCGTCGCTCCGACGCTCGGCTGCCGGAATTCGATCGCGCCGCCGGTCAACCGGGCGCCCTTCGTCGCAGCGATGAGGTAACCGTGCGCGTTCGAGACCTCTGCGCCCAGCGCTCGAAACGCCTGCTCATGCATATCGGTCGCTCGCGTCCCGAGAATACATCCGCCCGGCAGCGGCACCTCGGCCCGGCCGAAACGGCCGAGCAGCGGACCGACGAGGTCGAACGACGCGGCGAGCTTGCGCACGAGCGTATAGGGCGCGCGAAGGATCGCGATATCGGAGGCATCGATCGTCACGGTGCCCGGGCCCTCCGAGCGCAAGCGCGCTCCGAGGGCTTCCAGCAACTGCCACATGACCGAGACGTCCGTGATGCGCGGAATCCGGTGCAGCGTGACGGGCGACGTCGCGAGCAGCGCGGCCGCCATAATGGGCAGCGCGGCGTTCTTTGCCCCGTGCGTCGCAATCGCGCCTGAAAGCCGATGACCGCCGCGCACGCGGAGCGTAGTATCGAGCCGATCGAGCACGTTCATGTTCTAGCGCGGACTTCGCACTCGGAGAACCGGAACCCCGGGTCGAGCGGGAGCGACGGTCATACGCTAAGTAATCGTTGCTCGTGAGCAGCGCGGACCGCATTCCTCGGTGCGACCACCGAAGGCACGTCCGCCGCGCGGGAAGACGCGCGCCTGACCTACCTGCCGCGACAGCGAAAAGTATGTGGCTTATCGATCGGCTTTTTCGGCTTAACGGATCTTCGTTCTATCTCTTTCTCACGTGGCTGCCGCGCTATCTGACCTTGCAACTGCACCTCGGACTCATTAAATCGGGCTCGTATGCGACCGTCCCGTGGCTCGTCGCCGCAATCGAGCCGATCCCGGAGCCGGCGTGAGCGCGGGCGCAGCCGAACTAATTCTCGGAATCGACCTTGGAACGAGCGCCGCAAAAGTTATCGCATCGACGCCGGGCGGAGCGATCGTTGCCGGCGCATCGAGGTCGTACGCGCTGCAGACGCCACAACCGGGCGTGGTCGAGTTGGACGCTCAAGAAGTCGAGCATGCGGCGCTGACGGCGCTGCGCACCGTCCTTGCGGCGACGGAGGGCCGCGGCACGGTGCGAGCCGTCGGCTTCTCGGCCGCAATGCATGGTTTCGTTCCCGTCGACGGCAGCGGCGAACCGATCGGGCCGTTCGTGACCTGGATGGATCGCCGCAGCGCTTCGGTCGCGCAGCGCTGGCAAGCCGACGGAACGGCGCGCTTGCTCTACGAGCGAACCGGGGCCCCCGTACATCCGATGCTGCCGTCGTGCAAGCTGCGCTGGTTCGCCGAGCATGACCCGGCATACATCGAACGCGCAGCGAAGTTCGTCTCGCTCAAAGAGCTTATCGTGCACCGCTGGACCGGCGAATGGCTCGTCGACTACGGTATGGCGTCAGGGACGGGTCTCTTCGACTTGCGCACGCGGACGTGGGATCCGGCTGCGCTGGGCGCAACCGGCATCGCGGAAACGAAGTTGTCGACGCTCGCGTCGACGCGCGCGACCCGCCGCCTACAACGCGCTACGGTCCACGCGCTCGGGATGCCGGAGGACACCTTCGTCGTACTCGCCTCGAGCGACGGTGCGCTCGCAAACCTCGGCGTCGGCGCGATCGAAGCCGGCGAGTTCGCGCTCACCATCGGGACGAGCGGAGCGCTGCGCGTCGTCGTCGATCAGCCGCAGCTCGACGGCCTCGGCCGAACGTTTTGCTACGCCTACGACGACCGGCGCTATATCGCGGGCGGCGCGACGAGCTCCGCCGGCGCCGTGCTCGAAAAATTTGCCGCGCTGCTGCTCGGCGACGTCCCCGCGCCGCAACGTCTCGACAACGCGTTGCGCGAGGCCGCCCGCGCGCCCGCGGGCGCTCGCGGCGTTACGGTGCTTCCGTTTTTGTCCGGCGAACGCGCTCCGTATTGGCGTGCCGATCTGCGCGGCGCGATCGTCGGGCTCGAGCTCGGCAACACGCGTGCCGACGTGCTGCGCGCCGCCTTCGAAAGTGTGGCGTTCGCGCTACGCAGCGTTTACGTCGTCTTGCTCGAGCGCATCGCAGCGCCGCAGCGTTTGCGCCTCTCGGGCGGTCTCGCGTACGATCCATTCATGCGCCAGCTCTTGGCCGACGTCTTTGCGATACCGACGACGCTAACCGATCATGAAGAAGCATCGGCGTTCGGTGCGGCCATGTCGGCGGCCGTCGCAATCGGCCTCGTTGCCGACGACGCCGCCGTTGCCGCGCTTCTGCGGCCGCACTACGAACACGCGCCAAACCCAAATAACGGAGCCGCCTATCGGGAGGCATTCGCGCGCTACGGAACTACGCTCGAGAAATTGCTGGGGGTGACGGCAACGACGCTATAAGGAGCGCGCGCGGCGGCTCATTTCGGTACGTCGCGTTCCGCGTTGCACTTCCACCGCGAGATGAAAGTGGCGCTACTCGGCGGCTTGTTGGAGTTCGGCGACGATGCCGTCGGCGTGATAGACCTTTTCGAGAGCGGCAAGGATGGCTCGGCTGTCGAGCGCGACCGCGCGTTCGAGTACCGGATCGAAACCGAACGTCGCTCCAAGGGCATAGACGTTTCCACCCGACAAGAGACCGACGGCGTCGCCGTCACGATTGACGAGCGGCCGCCCGGAATCGCCGCCGACGCTGTCGATCGTCGTCGAAACGTTCATCGGCGTCGAGAGATCGAGCGCGGACTTGGCGGCAAGCCAACTCGCAGGCAGCGCATACGGCGGCGACGCCTTCGCCCCGTCGTACAAGCCCCCGAAGGTCGTATACGGCTTAATCGCGGTTCCGTTTGCATCGAAGCCGGCTACGGCGCCGTAACTAAACCGCAGCGTGAACGTTCCGTCCGGATCGACGCTCGAGCCGTAGACCGCGTAGCGCGCGTTCGAGATGCGTTCTTTGGCAACGCGCGTAGGGTCGACGACGCGCGTCTCGTAGTCCTTGAGTACCGTGCGAATATCGTCGTCGATATATTTCGCATAAGCGATCATCGGATCGGTCGATGCGTCGATTGCGGCCTGACCGCCGTCGAAAAGCGCTCGCCTCACGGCGGGATCTGCGAGCTTCGTGCCGCTCACCAGACGGTGCGCGAGACCTTCGGGCGATTCGTTACCGAGAAAGCTCTGCACGAGCGGGTCGTCCGCGCCGAGCGTCGCGCGCAGCTTCGTAAGACCGAATGCGAGCGTAATTGCTTCGAGATCGGAATTGAGTCCGCTGCCGGCGCTAAGTTGCGACCGCATGCTGACGAGCGACGCATCACTAAACCCGGCAAGCCGCTCGGCGTCCGGCTTTTTTCGTTCCGCGGCAGCGCGGACGAGCAAACGCGCGTCGCCGAGCAAACCGCTATCGAAATTCTCGCCGCGCACGGCTGCGAAGCTCGGATAGAGGTGCGCGCGCAGCGTTTGGAGGGCAGCCAGATCGTCCCATGCCGAACCATCCGTCCCTTGCAAGGTCGCATCTGCCGTCACGGCCCGGCGCAGACGCGTCTCATCGTCTTGCCGCAACTGCAGAAAGTGCGGATCCTCCAGGGCGCGTTGTTCTCCGCCTTCTTCGCGCAGCATATTTTGCACGGAATACAGCGGCCCCGTCGCTTCGAGTCCCGCATCGGCACCGCGCGTCGCGAACTGCTCTAAAATGCCGCGATATTCCGCGAGTCGCGGAATATCCGCCGGATAGCGATAGCGCCGTTCGAAAGCAAGCTCCTCGAGCGTTAAGCTCCGTTTGGATGGGCCGGGATTGGCGGCGGCAAAAACGAGATCGGCCGCGGCTGACCCGACGCGGCTCACATGAAGATAGTCGGCGCTCGAAACCGGCCGTCCACGTTCGTAAGCGCGCAGGAAACCGATATCGAAATCGTACCGCGGGAAGCCGAAGTTCGCCGCGTCTCCGCCGAATTGCGCGATTGCAAATTCGGGTGCGAAAACGAGCCTTACGTCCGTATAGCGCCGATAGCGGTACAGATCGTACACGTTACCACCGTACAGCGAGACGACTTCGCAGTGGATCGCAGGGTCGCTGCCGCACGTGCGAATCGCCGCGGCTCGAGCGTCGCGAAGCGCCTTCGCTCGGCTCCCGGCAGTAACCGCGACGAGCGCGGTTTCGATCGACTTCGTGACGTCCTCGATGCGCACGAGCTGATCGACTTCACTATCGCGACAGACGCGTTCGTCGGCCGCGTGCTTCGCGTCGAAGCCGAGCTCTACATAATTGAGTTGCGCCGACGAAGCTTGGGCCACGCAATCGGCAACGCAGTGGTGGCTCGTCAAAATCAGACCGTGCGGCGACACGAACGAAGCCGTGCAGCCCTCACCCAAGCGCAGCGCCGAGAGGCGCAGATGTTCGAGGAACGCCTGGCTCGGCGTAAAGCCGTACGACTGCACGATCGACGTTACGGGAACCGCATCGAAGGTCCACATTCCCTCGTCGGCTCGCGCGGGTAACGCAAACGAAACTGAAAGCAAGAACGCAACGGCGAGCGATCTGCACATACCGGGCGGTTGTTGGCTACGCTCGAAAATCCCGCTCGCCGCCGGGTTGCAACGCGGCCGGGGCAACGAAGCAAACCGCTGCGATACAAACGACGACGAGCCCGAGTGCGAGCCGGATGCCGATCGCATCGGACGTAAACCCGATAGCCGGCGGTCCCAGGACAAAGCCGACGTAGCCGAGCGTCGAAACGGATGCAATACCGACCCCGGGGCGCAGGCCGCGCGCATTTCCGGCGGCCGTGAAAACGACCGGGATGACGTTCGCGAGACCGAGCCCGACGGCCGCAAAACCAATGTACGCCGCGTAAGCGCTATGCACGGCGAGCGCGGCGCCAAGCGCGATGGAGGCGACCGCAGCGCCGCTTGCAACCGTCCGGCACGGGCCGAGCGCGGCGACGACGCGGTCTCCGGCAGCACGGCCGATTGCCATCGCGATGCTGAACGCGCCGAAACCCGCGGCGCTGCCCGCAGCCGCAATCGAGAGTGACGAGCGCAGGTAAACGCCGGTCCAATCCGCCATCGCGCCTTCACCGACGAGACCGAGAAACGCCACAACGCCGAGCAGCGCGACGGCGCGGTTCGGCGTTCCGGATGCAGCGGCACGCGCTTGACCCTCCGCTACGGGCGGCTCGGGCACGAGCCGCGTCACCGCGACGAGCGCGATCGCAAAGCACGCCGCCGCAGCGCAGAAGCCACCGGCGGCAAACGGAAAGCCGCGCGCAATCAAAACCGCCGCGAGCGCCGAACCCATGAGGCCGCCCAAGCTGAAGGCGGCATGGAAAGACGACATGATCGGACGCTCGAGTCCGGCTTCGACGGCAACCGCCTGCGCGTTGATGGCAACGTCGAATGCGCTGTAAACGGCGCCGATAGAAACCGCGGCAATGACGAACGCGACGTAGTGCGGCGCCACGAACGGAAGGATAAGCGAAGCGCACGCCGCCAGTGCCACGACGACGCCGATGCGCGCACTCCCGAACCGCGCGATCGCGAGTCCAGTAAGCGGCATCGACACGAGCGATGCGACCGCTGCTGCCAGCAGTGCGAGCCCGAGTAAGCCGTCCGAAAGGGCGAGCCGCGCCTTGAAGAGCGGTAGATGCGCGACGAACGAACCGTAACCGAAGCCGTTGGCGAAGAACAGCGCGGCGACGGCGATGCGTGAGCCGCCCAAGCGCGCGCCGGCGCGGCGCAGACGGCTAGCCGGCGAGCGTCAACCGCGCGTTAGCGAAGTCGATGATCGATTGTTCGCGCGCGAATTCCGCGCTCTGCGGCTGCGTTGCTCGTTGCCGCTCCGTTGCCGCGTCGAGATCGGCGCGCGCGGCCGCCGTGTCGATCCGGTCGCGCGGCAACGCCGCGTCGACGAGCACCGTAACGCGGTCCGGCAGCGCTTGCAGAAAACCTTCGCTCGTCGCGAATTCGAGCCGCGTCCCTGCGGCGACGTTAGCGCGTAGAATTCCGGGGCGCAGCGCCGTCAAGAACGGCGCATGTGACGGAAGAATGCCTTCTTCGCCTTCGGTTCCGACCGCAATCACGAGTTCCGCGTCGCCTTCGAACGCGATCTCGACCGGCGTTATCAGCCTGAACGGGATGGTCGCCACTACGCCGTTGCGCCGAGCTTTTCGGCGTTCTGCTTCACTTCGTCGATGCCGCCGGCCATGTAGAACGCCTGCTCGGGGAGATCGTCGAGCTTGCCGTCGAGCACCTCGGAAAACGAAGCGATCGTGTCTTCGAGCTTCACGTATTTGCCTTCGCGACCGGTGAACTGCTCGGCGACGAAGAACGGCTGTGAGAAGAGCCGTTGCATCCGGCGCGCGCGTCCCACGATGATCTTGTCGTCTTCCGAGAGCTCCTCGACGCCGAGGATGGCGATGATGTCTTGCAAGTCTTTATAGCGCTGCAACGTCTCTTGTACGCCGCGCGCCACGCGATAGTGCTCATCGCCGATGATCTGCGGATCGAGGATGCGCGACGACGACTGCAGCGGGTCGACGGCGGGATAGATGCCGAGTTCGGATATTTGCCGCGAGAGAGCCGTCGTCGCATCGAGATGCGCGAACGTCGTTGCGACGGCAGGGTCCGTGTAATCGTCCGCCGGCACGTACACCGCCTGCACGGAGGTGATCGAGCCTTTGTGCGTCGAGGTAATCCGTTCTTCGAGCGCGCCCATTTCCGTAAACAGCGTCGGCTGATATCCGACCGCCGACGGCATGCGGCCCATCAGCGCGGACACCTCGGAACCCGCTTGCATATAGCGGAAGATGTTATCGATGAACAGCAGCACGTCGGCGCCCTTCTCATCGCGAAAATACTCCGCCATCGTCACACCCGTTTGCGCGATACGGAAGCGCACGCCCGGCGGCTCGTCCATTTGCCCGAATACGAGCGCCGTCTGCGCGAGGACGCCCGACTCTTTCATCTCGAGCCACAGATCGTTGCCTTCACGCGTCCGTTCGCCGACGCCGGTGAAAACCGAGAACCCCTTATGTACGGACGCGATATTGCGGATCAGCTCCTGAATGAGCACGGTCTTACCGACGCCCGCGCCGCCGAATAAACCGACCTTACCACCGCGCGTATATGGGGCCATGAGGTCGATGACCTTAATGCCCGTCTCGAAAATTTTCGGCGTCGGGTCTTGCGCCGCGAAGTTCGGGGCATCGCGGTGAATCGGCCACATCGCCGCAGCCTCGACCGGCTCGTCGGAATCGATCGCCTTGCCGAGCACGTTGAAAATGCGCCCGAGCGTGCCTTCGCCGACCGGCACCGTGATCGGCGAGCCCGTACTGACGACGCTCTGACCGCGTACGAGTCCGTCGGTCGAGCCCATCGCGAGACATCGAACTTGATTGTTCCCGAGTTCGTCTTGCACTTCGAGCACGAGTTCGCGCTTCTGCATCGCCGTGCCGCCAAGCTCGGCGCCGGCCGGAACGCCGTCGTTTGCCGACGCGCCGTTCGATCCGTTCGACGTAACGTTGGTACGCGAAGCCGCCGAAGAATTGTCGCCGACCTGAACCGTCAATGCGGTATTGATCAAGGGCAGCGTTTCCGCCGTGAAAGCGACATCGACGACGTTGCCGAGCACCTGGATGACTTTTCCCGTAGCGGTTTCAGTAGCGGTAGACATGGTACGTGCTTCCTTCTCTTAACCGGCCTGGGCTTCCGCGCCGCCGACGATTTCCAGCATTTCTTTCGTGATGAGCGCTTGCCGCGCCTTATTCATTGCAAGCGTTAGATCGTCGAGCAACTTACCGGCATTATCGGTCGCATTCGTCATCGCGATCAGCTGCGCGGCGTAAAAAGCGGCATCCGTCTCGAGCATCGCCGAAAAAATCGTAAACTCCAGATACTTCGGCAACAATCTCGTCAACACGGCCTCCGGTGACGGCGCAAACTCGACCTCGGCGCGCGGTCCCTTGACTTCTTCGGCGGACTTCTCGGCGACGATCGGCACGAGCGTCCGGGTCTCCGGTTTCTGCGTCAGCATCGAAACGAGCTTGGGCGCCACGAGCACGATCTCGGAGATGCGTCCCCCGGTGAAGTCGTCCGTGACCTTCGCCGCAACTTCTTTCGCCGTGTCGAGCTTCTCTTGAGCCGAAAGCGACCAAGACTCGGCCGTCTCGAAACGCGTTCGTTTCGCCGCGTTGCGGGCCTTATTCCCCACGGGATAATACAGCACGTTGCCGTGCTCCCGCGTATAGATTTCAGCGGCCCGGACGATATTGGAATTAAACGCCCCCGCGAGCCCTTTATCCGCCGTCATCAGCACGATACCGACGGGAGCGCCTTCGGTCCCCGGCTTCATGAAGGGATGGTCGACCGAGCCGACGGCCTGCATCAAATCTTTGAGCATGGCACCAAGCGCCTCGGCGTACGGGGACGCCTGCTTCTGCACCGTCTGCGCGCGCCGGATTTTCGCCGAAGCGACTTGCTTCATCGCCTTCGTAATCTGCTGCGTATTCTTGAGCGACCGGATCCGATCGCGCAAATCCCGAACGCTAGGCACCCAGCCCTCCCGCAACCATCGACAACTCGTCCCCGCACATTCGCGACGCCGTTCGCGGGCCGCGCGGTTGCGGAGTGGGGGCTGCGAGGCACGGGCGGAGCCAGGATGGCGAGAGCCCGTGCGAGCGCAGTAGCGTTTTTGCATGGATGCAAAAATGCGCGCGTCCCCACGCAGCAACCGCGCGGCCCGCGAACGGCCGGCCCAACCCAAGCGCTAGAACGATTTGTTGAACTCCTCGATCGCGGAGACGAGGGCTTTGGTATTTTCCTCGCTGAGTGCACCCGTGTCTTGAATCGCTTTTGTGATATCGCCGTGCTTCTCATGAAAAGAATCGACGAAGCTGTGCGACCAGTCTTGCAGACGCTGCGTATCGATTTTCGTGAGGTAGCCCTTTGTCGCGGCGAAGATCACGATGACTTGATCTTCGACCGCTTGCGGCTGGTATTGCGGCTGTTTGAGGATTTCGGTGATCTTCTCGCCTCGCGTTAAGGTCGCTTGGGTGTTCTTATCGAGATCGGATGAGAGTTTGGCGAAGGCCGCGAGTTCCCGGTACTGCGCGAGGTCGAGTTTGAGTTGTCCTGCGACGGACTTCATGGCCTTTGTTTGCGCGGACGAACCGACGCGTGAAACGGAGATGCCGACGTCGACGGCGGGCCGGATGCCTTGAAAGAAAAGCGTCGTCGTCAGGTAAATCTGGCCGTCCGTGATCGAGATGAGATTGGTCGGAATGTAGGCGGATACGTCGCCCGCTTGCGTTTCGATGACCGGGAGTGCGGTGATCGAACCGCCGCCTTTTTCATCGGATAGTTTCGCAGAACGTTCCAGCAGGCGCGAATGTAAGAAGAAGATGTCGCCCGGATACGCTTCGCGACCGGGCGGCCGGCGCAGTAAGAGCGAGACTTCGCGGTAGGCGATCGCGTGCTTCGTAAGGTCGTCGTAGATGATGAGGACGTCTTTGCCGGCGTACATTAGATCTTCGGCCATGGCGCAGCCGGCGTAGGGAGCGATGTATTTGAGCGCCGGCGAATCCGACGGGCTCGTTTGGACGATCGTCGTGTACTCGAGCGCGCCTTCCATCTCGAGGCGCGAAGCGAGCGCCGAGATGTTCGAATTCTTTTGGCCGATCGCGACGTAGATGCAGAAGACGTCGCGGCCTTTTTGATTGATGATCGTGTCGATCGCGATCGCGGTCTTACCGACCTGGCGGTCGCCGATGATCAGCTCGCGCTGGCCCTTCCCGATCGGGATTAGCGCGTCGATCGCGCGGATGCCGGTTTGCAGGGGCTGCTTGACGGGTTGGCGCTCGATAACGGTGGGGGCGGTATTCTCGATCGTGCGATAACGCTGCGCGACGATTTCGCCCTTGCCATCGACGGCGTTGCCGAGCGGGTCGACGACGCGCCCGAGGAGCGAGTCGCCGACCGGCACCGACGCGATACGGCCCGTGCGGCGGACCTGCTGGCCCTCTTTGATTGCGGTATCGGGGCCGAGGATGATCACACCGACGTTGTCCTCTTCGAGATTGAGGGCGATACCTTGCAAGCCGCTCTCGAACTCGACGAGCTCCGATTGCTGAACCGCTTCCAAGCCGTACACCCGCGCGATACTCGAGCCGACCTCGATGACGGTTCCGACTTGATCTTCATGAACTTCGCCTTGGAAGTTCTTGATCTGGCCTTCTAATATACCGGCGATTTCGTCAGCGTTGATCATATCCGTATCCTTCGTGCAGGAGCCGCTCCCGCCCCGGCAGCAGCCGAAGCGGTAAGCGCTCTAATGTCCTAGTTCCGGGCGAATAGTTCGCGCGCGATATCGTCGAGACGTGCGGCGAGGGAGCCGTCGATGCGCAGGTCGCGCATCGTGATTCGTACGCCGGCGAGCAGACTTGGATCCGTGCGCGCGGTGACCTCGAACGCCTTGCCGTAGGTGCGGCCGAGCCGCGCTACGATGTCGGCTAATTCGTTCGCAGGAAGCTCGCGAGCGCTCACGATCTCGAGCGGTTCTTTTCCGGCAGCAGCGAGCGCGAGCTTGTCGTACGCCACGACGATGGCCGGCAAAAGCGCTTCGCGCCGCTTGCGAACCAGCAGTAGCGTCGTGTGCAACGCGATATCGTCCACTTGCGAGCCGAACGCTTGGGCGAGCAACGCCGCCTTCTTTTCGCGTTCGAATACGGGCGATAGGAAGAAGCGGCGAACGTCGCCCGACCCGTAGATCGTCGTGGCGATGGAGCGCAAGTCCCCCCCGACCTTATCGACCGCATCCGATTTCTGCGCGAGACTGAAAACGGCGGTGGCGTAGCGCCGCGCGACGGTTTCGTTCTGCATTAGGCGCGACCGTCGCGATCGACCGTATCGACCGTTTCCGTCACGAGGCGCCGGTTGGTGGAATCGTCGACGCCCGAAGCGGCCCCGCGCGCGATCGCGATCGCACTTTCGATCAGGTCGGCGCGCAAACGCTCGCGTGCGGCGTAACGACCGCGCTCGAGTTCGCCTTCGGCGTTGCGAACGACACGCGCACTCTCGGCCTGCGCCTCGGCTGCGATCCGGGCGCGCGTCCGAACGGCATCGGCTTGGCCGCGGGTCGTAATTGCGCCAGCATCTTCCTCGGCGAGCGCGACTTCGCGCCGCGCGACTTCGATATCGTCCTGGGCCGCGTCGCGGCGCTGCTCGGCCTCAGCAAGTTCTCCGTTTTTGCGGGCCTGCGAGGCGAGCACCGCCGGCGTGAGGAAGCGCCGCCAGAGATAGACGAGGACGATAATAAAAAGGATCGAGGCGGCGATTTGGCTGCCGGTCGCGAGTTGCTCGTAAAACGCGTCGTTCACGGATGGACCCCGGTCGCTCGCGACAGGAGCGTTTTCGCAAGCGCGGCCGAAAGCTCGCCTTCACGCGCTTTCGCCGTCTCGATTTCGCTCGCCACCATGTGCCGCGCTGCTTCGGTAATCGACTGCGCCCGCGCTCCCGACTCAGCTAGGAGCGTGGCCGCCGCGTCTTCGGCTTGCGCGCGGGCCCGTGCGACCGCTTCCTCGGCCGCGCGCCGCGCGCTCGAGGGTTTTTGTTCTCCTTCCGCTCGCAACGTTTTGGCCTGGTGCTCGTGACGCTCTAGATCGCTGCGCACGCTTTCGATGTACGCGCGCCGCTTCTTGATCGCGTCACCGACCGGACGCATGAAGACGACGTTCAAGATGGCGAAGAAAATCGCGAAATTGAGCAGCTGAATCCAAAACGTTCCGTCGAGAGAGAGAAACATCGCTCTACGTTAGTGTTGCGAAAGATGCGTTAGGAGCTGGGGAACGTTCGCCACGACGAGCAGGATATAGAATCCGAGCCCAAGCGCGATGATGGGGAACGCTTCCAAGACGCCGACACCGAGGAACAAGAACGTAAAAATATTGGAGCGCGCTTCCGGTTGCCGTGCGATCGCCTCGACCGCTTTCGAGGCGACGATACCGTCGCCGATCGCGGAGCCGAATGCGACGCCGAGAACGATCAGACCGAACGCGATGATCGCCGCCGCAGCGACTAAGCTTTCTGAGGTCACGATGGTTGCCTTTCTCTAGTGAGTCTGCTTCATTGTCGGGGTCGGCCCGACCGTTCGACTGCCGCGCCCGTCTATAGCGGAACGCAGCCGCGGCCGTAGCCGAGCTTCAATGATCGTCCGCCGTCGCAAGTGAAAGATAGACGATCCCGAGCAACGTGAACACGAACGCCTGAATCGTGCCCACGAAGAAGTTAAAGAATTGGACGAAAAACGGAACGATCGCGGCTGCGATCGAGAGGTTGAAGAAGCCGACCTTGACCTTCGCATCGACGATCGAGGCGATGATAACGTAGAGCAACTCGCCGACGAAGATGTTGAAGAACAAGCGCGCGGCGAGCGTCACCGGGCGCACGAGCTCTTCGAGAATGTTGATCGGAGCGAGCGCGAGCGGTGTGAAAAGGTGCTTGAACGCACCGATTCCCTTCTTACGAATCGCCATCGTCCAGATGAGGAAGAAAATGATCAGTGCGATCGGGACCGTGGTGTTAAGGTCACCCGTCGGGGAACCGCCGAACGGCAGCCCGAGTGCTTTGAACGGCAAAATGCCGAACTGATCGAGCAAAAAGATAAAGATGAAGAGTGCGATGAAGAATGGGACGAACGGCTCGCCGCCTTTCCCGAGCGATCCATACACCATGTCGGAGATGTACGAGATGATGCCTTCGAAGACGGTCTGCGTCTTACCGGCACGCGGTGAACGATAGCTTCTTCCAACCCAGCCGAGAAACAGCAGCGCGACGATCATCGCGAGCCACGTCGTGTAGACCGTGTCGCTGTGAACCGTCCCGAGCAGGGGTAAATTCCAAACGCTGTGGGTGCCGATTCCCTCTTTCACGCTAACCTGTCCGAACGGCGCGAGCTACGATGCATACGTAGAGCGCGAGGGGAGTAAAGAATCCGAGGAAGTACGCCGCCATGGACCACGCGGGACCATGCAGCGCAAACTCCACGGGTACGATACCGAAAACTGCTATCCGAAGGATACTGCTAAAGACGAAGGATGAAACGCTTCGGTGCTCTACCAAACGCTCGTTGCCGCGCATCGAGAGAAAAGCATTAGCGAGTCCGCACAGCGTTCCGAACGCGAGTGCGACGGCCGCCAGAGGCGATTTCGTCGCGATGACGAGTCCGCAGCCGACGGCAAAGGCAACGGACCATGCCGCCATGGGACGCTTGCGATCGTAATAAGCACGCAAAGAGACCTGTGACACGGCGCTTTCCGATTTGGGCTAAGTTCGGAGGTTCCCTCTGAGCTTCTTCCGTCGCTCGGCAGCCGTGACGTTCGTACCGGGCGCAGCTAGACGGATTCGGCAGTGAAGGCAATCGGATAGGGACCACCCGTTCGCAGCCGGGCGAGCAGCCACTGCGCGATCCGCTGTGACGCCCGGCCGTCTCCGTATGGATTGCTAGCGCGTGCCATGCGCGCGTAGGCGAGTTCGTTTTCGAGCAAACGGCGCGTCGCCGCAACGATCGCACCCCGGTGGGGGCCGACGAGCTCGAGCGTTCCCGCTTCGATGCCTTCAGGGCGCTCCGTCTCATCGCGCATGACGAGCACCGGTTTGCCGAGGCACGGGGCTTCTTCTTGCAGCCCGCCGCTGTCGGTTAAGACGAGCGTCGAGCGCTTGATCGATTGCACGGTGACGTCGTACGGTAGCGGCTCGACGAGTTTAATCCCCGTGACGTTTCCGAGCCGGGCCCGGGCGATCGGGGCCACGTGCGGGCTCGGATGGATCGGCCACAAGATTTGGGGGCGCTCGGGGAGGGCCGCGATCTCGGCCAGGGCATCGCAGATCTCGGGCATCTTCGCATGGTTCTCACGCCGGTGGGCCGTGACGAAGATCCAAGGCCGCGCCGGGTCGAGGCCCTCCCAGGCCGCGACGCTCGGCGGCGGATCGGCCGCCGCGACGGCGAGGAACGCGTCGATAACGGTGTTGCCCGTAACGATGATGTCGCCCGGGGGAACGTTTTCCGCTTCCAGATTTTGCCTGGCGCGAGAAGTGGGCGAGAAATGGTACGACGCAAGCCGTCCGGTCAGGCGGCGGTTCATTTCTTCCGGGAACGGCTCCCAGAACGTCGACGTGCGCAGGCCAGCCTCGACGTGCCCGACGGCAATCCCGGCATAGAATGCGGCTAGCGCCGCGGCCGTACTCGTCGAGGTGTCGCCGTGAACCAGGACGACGTCCGGGCGCGCCTGCAGCAACACCGGTTCCATCCCCTCGAGCACGCGCGTCGTAATTTGCGTGATCGTCTGATCGTGCCGCATGACGTTGAGATCGAAGTCGGGCACGATTGAAAAGAGTGCGAGCAGATCGTCGAGCATCTGGCGGTGCTGCGCCGTTACGCAGACGATCGGCACGATGCCGGGAGCTGCGGCGGCGAGCGCCCGCACGACGGGCGCCATTTTGATCGTGTCGGGACGTGTGCCGAACACGGTCATCACGCGCAACGCAGCACTCAAAGGATTCGGCGGCGTCCGATCACCCTATACGCGCGCGAGATGCACGTGAGGGGCGCCGCCGGAAAGAAGATACGCCGCCATGCCGAGCAGAAACGACACGACGTAGATAAGGATGACGGCTTGCTTCACGTTGAGCCCGAAGCGAAAGACGAGCACGTGGTGGAAGTGGCTGCGGTCGGGTTCGGTAATCGCTCGGCCGGCACGAACGCGGCGGACGATCGCCGCCGCCGTATCGAAGACAGGAAGGGCGAGCGCGATGAGCGGTACGATGAGGCTGACCGTGATCGCGACTTTCGCCGTGATCAAGAGCGAGACCGTCGCAAAAACGTACCCGATGAACAGCGAGCCCGTATCCCCCAGAATAATTTTCGCGGGATTAAAATTATACGGTAGAAAACCGAGTGCACCGCCGACGAGCGCGGCGAGCACGAGCGCCGCGCCGATGTGACCGTGCATCGAGGCGATCGCAAAGAGGAACACTCCGGAGATCGCGGCGACGCCGGATAGTAATCCGTCCAGGCCGTCCAGGAAATTGATCGCGTTCATCATGCCGAGATACCAGACGAGCGTCAGCGGATAATCGATCCACGGCGGCAAGACGACGTACTCCAGGGTACCGGGTATCTTGAAATCGCCGATGTGGAAGCCGTACACCATCGAGACCACCGCCACCACGATTTGTGCGAGGAATTTCGCACGCGGGCGCATCCCCATGATGTCGTCCCACACGCCGACGAGCATGATGAGCGTTCCGCCGAACAGCAGGCCGAAGAAATCTTGCGTATCGTTCGCTCGATGGAAGAGCGACGTGTGCAATGCGAAGCCGATCGAGACGAAGAGCGCGCATACGAGTCCCAGATAGACCGCGATGCCGCCGATGCGGGGCTTGGGCTCGAGATGCATGCGGCGCTCGTCGACGACGTCGAGAACGCCGACCTTTAGAGCTAGCTTACGGACCTGCGGCGTCGCGAAGAGCGCCGTAACGAACGCCGTCGCTGCTGCCAGGAAATACAGCTTATCGACGTTCACGCATGGCCCTTCGTGCTGCGCTCCAAGGTCGCGAAGTGCGCGAGCGCAACGCCCGCTTCCGCCAGCAGCTGCCGCGAAAACGGGTCCTCGTACGGCGCTTCGTAGACGATGCGCGCCACGCCCGCGCTGATGAGGAGTTTGGCGCAGTTGACACACGGTTGATGCGTACAGTACGCCGTCGAACCTTCCAACTGCACGCCGTGCAAAGCCCCCTGCACGACCGCGTTCGCTTCAGCGTGCGTCGAACGCACGCAGTGACCCGCAACGAGTTCGCAGCCGACTTCCGAACAGTGCGGCACGTGGCGTGGGGCGCCGTTGTAACCGGTGGTCAGGATGCGCTGCTCGCGGACGAGCACGGCACCTACGCTCGCTCGCGGACACGTCGCACGCGTCGCAACCGTACGCGCGACCTCCATGAAGTACTCATCCCAGCCCGGCCGCGTCACACCGTTTACTCGCTCTACCATATAAATGCGCTCAACTCGCCATGTCTATTCGCTTGCGACGGCCGCGCGGCCCGTCCGGTTCGCTCAGGCGCCGCACATCGACATGCTAGCGCTAGCGCCTGCGGCCCGTGCGCGCAGCGACTATCCCGATCGGCAACCGCTCAAAAGGCGCGCCGGTAACCCGCGGGGACCGAAGTCGCGCTGCCGAACATGCGGTCGCCCGCGTCTCCCAAACCGGGCACGATAAAGCCCGCAGCGTTTAGCCGCTCGTCGATCGCGCAGGTCACGATGCGCACCGTAGGATGCTTTGCCCGCAGATGGGCGACGCCGGCCGGCGCTGCAAGCACGCACAGGAAGTGCATGTCGCTCGCCCCACGGCCGGCGAGAACATCGAGGGCAGCCGCGCCCGAATGACCGGTCGCGAGCATCGGATCGAGGGCGAAAACGGGCGCCCCGCTCAGAGCATCCGGCAAATTCGCGTAGTATGGAACGGCCGCGAGTGTCTCCGGATCGCGAAAGAAGCCCAAGTGCGCGACGACGGCGTCGTCGATTACCGACAGAAAGCCCGGTAGGAGCCCGAGGCCGGCGCGCAGGATCGGCGCGACGACCGGCCGGTGCGCGATGCGCTCGGCCGCCGCCGTACCGAGCGGAGTCGCAACCGAAGCGGCCTCGACCGCTAACCCTCGCGTCGCTTCGTAGGCGAGAAAGGCTCCGATCTCTTCGACGAGGCGTCGAAAAATGGGCGCGGGCGTGGCCGCGTCCCGCACGCGCATCAAACGATCCGCCACGGCGGGATGAGTGACGAGCCGGACGCGATCCATCGAGGGGCCCGGTTCACTTCGTTGAATATGCCGACCTTGCCGAGGAGTTCCCGATGCACTGCGCCTCCCTTTGCCCCCCGACCGCGAGGCTGCTGAGCCTCGCTGCGGCACTATCCGCGCTCTCCGCACTCGCGAGTGCGACGCCCGCTCCGGACCACCGCTTCATCGGCACGTACACGGTGACCCAGGTTGGGGGCGCCGGGGTCCAGCACATGGAGTTGCGATTGCGCCCGGGCGGCCACGCGTCGTTACGAACCGACTTTTCGCGTCACACGCAGCGACCTAGCGCGAGCGAACCGATTCCGCCGGTCGTGGAAAGCGGTACTTGGAAAGAGCGTGCGGGCCGGGCGGTCGTTCATATTCTATCGACGACCGATGACGATGCGAGCGCTTCCCAAGCCCAACGCCCGCAATATTCGGAGCTGACTTTCGTTCTGTCGGGCTGCCTACTGCGACTCGTAACGGAAACCGCAACGCACCACGGAATCGAGTTCTCGAAAAAGCACTGTCTCGGCGCGATCTGAAGAGTGCACGCTGCGCTGGTTCGTGACGGAGCTTTACGGAACGTCGAAACGGGCCGTCAGTTCGGAGACGCGGCCGCGTAGGCGCGGCATCTTATCTCTTGGGCCGACGTCGTCGAGCGCTTCGCCGATGATTCTGCCGATTTCGCGCGCTTCCGCGACGCCCATACCGCGAGTCGTAATCGCGGGGGAACCGAGACGGATGCCGCTCGTGACCGCCGGTTTTTGCGGATCGAACGGAATCGCGTTTTTGTTCACGGTGATTTGGATCTCGTCGAGATAACCTTCCACCGCTTTACCGGTTAACTTCTTCGGTCCCAGATCGACGAGCAACAGATGCGTGTCCGTGCCGCCGCCGACGAGCCGCGTTCCGGCGCGCTGCAACTCCTCGCCCATCGCCTGCGCGTTGTCGATCACCTGCTGCTGATAGGCTTTGAAACCGGGCGCCTGCGCTTCGCCGAACGCGACGGCCTTGGCCGCGATGGTCTGCATCATCGGACCGCCTTGAATACCCGGGAAGATGCTCTTATCGATCGCGGCCGCGTGCGCGGCCTTGCACAAGATCAGCCCCCCGCGCGGCCCACGCAGCGTCTTGTGCGTCGTCGTCGTGACGAAATCTGCCAGCGGCACGGGCGATGGATGCAACCCGACCGCGACGAGCCCCGCGATATGCGCCATGTCGACCAGAAAGTGTGCGCCGACCTCGCGCGCGATCTGCGCGAAAGGCCCATAATCCATGGTGCGCGGATAGGCGCTGGCGCCGGCGATGATCAGCTTTGGTTTGTGTTCGCGCGCGAGCGCCCGGACTTCGTCATAATCGATGCGCTCCGTATCTTTGCGAACGCCGTACGCAAACACGCGATAGAGCTTGCCGCTGAAGCTGACCTTCGTGCCGTGCGTCAGATGGCCGCCGTGCGCGAGCGACAAGCCGAGTACGGCGTCACCCGGCTGCAAGACGGCCATGAAGACGGCCATATTTGCTTGCGCGCCCGCATGCGCTTGCACGTTGGCATGCTCGGCGCCGAAGATGGCCTTGGCGCGGTCGAGCGCGAGCTGCTCCGCAACATCGACGAACTCGCAACCGCCGTAATAGCGTTTGCCCGGATAACCTTCCGCGTATTTGTTCGTTAGCACCGATCCCGACGCTTCACGCACGGCGCGGCTGGCATAATTTTCCGATGCGATCAATTCGAGATTCGCACGCTGCCGCCGTTCTTCGTTTGCAATGGCGGCATACAGCTCCGGGTCGCTTTCTGCCAGCAGGTTTTGCTCCAGGACATCCATGCCCGCCCGTTCTGCGTCCGGCGCGCTATTTCCGGGTCGAGCCACATGCGACTTCAGTCGATGAGGCGACCGCCGTCGAGTTGGACGTAACCAGGAAACGGCCACGACGCGCCGGCGCTATTATGATGCGTCCAGTCGATCCCTTGCGTGCCGATGCTATCGCGAAAATAGCGCCCGTGTACGTTCGCGAGCGCGCCCACGCGAACGTCGAATTCGCCCGTCTCATCGACGTTGGTAATGATTTCGATCGTATCGCCGGCCGCGTCTACCGTGACGAAATAATACTTGTGCGCCCGCTCGCCGTCGTTCTTTCCGGTAAGACTTGCGCGACGTTACCGCACACCGTCACCTCGTGGTAGCCGCTCGGGTGCTGCGCCTCGAGCGCGAGAAACCCGGCGTCGTCGCAGGCAACCGGCGTTGCAAAGCCCGACGGTACGGTCTGCGGCGTCGCAGAGGCCGACCCGGCGGGAGTGGGCGACGTCGTCGCGAGGGGCGGTGGCGGCGAGGGTTGCGGTGAGGCAACTTGGGCCGCAGACGACGCGCACGTAACAAGGAAGAAGGCCACGACTAATATGGCAGAGCTCTGCATGCATGCGTTTTCTCTACGGACGGAACGGTATCGTCTTTGTGGAACCCAGCGGCGATGAAAATCGCATGCTCGAGCGCGAGCTTCGCGCAGCCGCTCGAAGCGGGCGAGCTCACGCAACTCGAGTGGCTCGATGCGTGCGCGAACGAGCTCGAAGTCGATGGGGTCGTCTTCGAAGCGGCACACTTCCCGCGCGAGGACGGCGAATATCTCGCGCAATTAAAGAAGCTCGCGACCGATCTCGGCTTGACGGTTGCGGCGCTCGCTGCAGAGGCCGTCTTAGGAGCCGATTGCGAGCGCTATCTCGCTCTGGCCGGCGCCCTGGGTGCGCCGCTCGCCATCGCCCGTACGCCGCGCGCAGTCGAAGATCCAAGCGCGTGGGGCAACTTCGTCGACGGCGTTAAGCACGCGACGCGGGCCGCGAAACGCACGAACGTCACGCTCGCCGTACTAAGCGCTCGCGGAACGCTGTGCGCGGACGCAACCGATCTGGGGCGCTTGGCAAAGGACGTCGACAGTGCATGGCTGCGCTTCGGGTTCGACTCCTCTGCGCTCGGCGTAACGGACGATGCGACGCCGATACTCGAGAAAGCCGTCATCGCAACGCACCACATCGCGAACCTCGCACGCTTCGCAACCGCAGCCGATAGCGAAGCCGCACACCTCAACGCTTCGCTCGCCCGCTTCCGCGGATTCATCGTGCTCGAGGGCGCTGCCGATCCGGGCATCGCCACCTTTCACGACGCGATCGAACGCTTCGCCCACTACCGAGCCCGCTCGCTAACCGCAACACCTTAAACGCAGCGTCCTTCCCGCACGCATACGATCCGGCGCTGCGCCCAACCTCATCATGACGACCGACAAGCGCGCAAATGCGACAGCGCGCTGGTCGCATTCGCGTTCTCGTCACCCGTGCGCCGGCGGCAGCACAACGCAAATCCATACCGAACAAGTGCTACGCGATCCACAACACGATGAAGCGCTACACGAATGCACCAACACGATGAAGCGCTTGGTTTAGTGCAGGGCGAGGCGCCGAGAGGCGAGTGTGCGAACGCACATGAGCCTCTCGGCAACGAAGCCATGCGCTAAACCAAGCGCTTTAGTGGAAAAAGACCGCACTGCCGTCTGCATGCCCGGGTAGAGACCTGCTCTTAGCAGGTGGGTGCGGCCCGGGCGCCGGAGGAGGCGCTTTCGCGACTCGCAACCGTCGTATCCGGAGCTGATGCTCCCGTTGTGTATACGTTGGTCCTACACCTAAGCAAGTACGCGTGCGAGCGCAGTCGTCTTCCGCTACGTATTATCCCACGTCGGTCAAGACTTGACAGCACCGTTTTGTGCGCTTCGTCCTTTTTCGCCGCAAAAGAGCAGCTTCGTCGGGCCGTCCTCGACAAGTCGTACAGTTCAAGACGCGTCCCTCCGCGTAGCGAGTACGACGACGATCGCGGACTCGAGCACGACGATGAGAAACCCGTAAGCGTCTCCGACCAGACCGCCGCCGAGCCGCTTTGCGAGCCCAGCTGCAGCGAACCGTGCCGCGATGCAACATAACGGAACGAGCGCCCACGTCGAGCGCGACAATCGAAACGAAGCGACGCCGAGTACGAGCGACTGCAGCGCCAGTAAGAGCAGGCTCGGTCGCGCCTCGAAGGCGCGCGTTCGCGCGGCCGTCCGCGCGTAGGGGAAGCAGCGCGCATTCCAAACCGTAGCCAAGCGTGCCAGCGCTCCGGCGTAAGCGAGCACGCCCGGGAAGCGTGCCGCCGGCAGCGCGGTAAGCGCCGCGATGGAGTAGGCGGAGACGATCGCCAGCGCAGCGAGCGCAAATGTGCCGTGAGCGGGATCTTTGAGAATCTCGAGGCGGCGTTGCGGTGAGACGCTTGCGAACACGGCGTCGCTGCAATCGAGAAAGCCGTCGATGTGGAGTGCCCCCGAAAGCACGATCGGTAACGCATACGCCGTCGCGACCGCCAGCGGCCGTGGCGCGACCCGCGATACGAGCCAGGCCGCGCCGCCCGCCAAGCCGCCGAGTGCCGCACCGACGAGCGGCAACGCGGCGAGTGCAGCAGCGTCCGGCGCGGGCAAGCGCTGCGCTCCCCGCACGGGGAAGATCGAAAAGTACGAAAACGCCGTCCCGACGCTATCGAGCAGCGCCCTCACGTCGCAGTTGAGACGCGGGCCTCGGCGAAGGTTTTCATCTCGCAGATCATCCGGCTCGCGGCTTCGACGAGCGGCAAGGCCAAGGCGGCACCAGTCGCTTCGCCTAGCCGCAGCTCGAGCGCGAGCAACGGCCGCAAGCCGAGTGTCGCGAGCGCCGCCGCATGACCACGTTCCGTCGAAAGATGCGCCGCGATCCAGTAGTCCTTGGCATCCGGTGCGATCCCGTGCGCGAGAAGCGCCGCCGCGGCCACGATGAAGCCGTCCAGGAGCACGGGCACGCGGCGCCGGGCTGCCGCTAGCAAAACGCCTGCCATCCCGACGATCTCGAAGCCGCCGACCTCGCAGGCGACCGTCCGCCAATCGCGGCCGTGGAAGCGTTCGAGCGCCGCGTTGACGGTGGCTACCTTGCGCTCCAGTCCGGCCGCATCGACCCCTGTTCCTCGCCCCACGACCTCCCGGGGGGCCGCCCCGGTCAGCGCGGCCACGATCGCGGCTGCACTGGTCGTGTTGGCGATGCCCATTTCACCGAGCGCGAGCACGTCGTAGGAACGCCGCTCGAAGAGTCTATTGAAGGCGGAGATGCCGGCCCAGAGCGCGCTGTCGACCTGGTCGCTCGTCATGGCGGCTACGCGCGCCAGGTTGGCCGTGCCGGGACCAACGCGAACGTCGATCAGCGCGGGATGCGGCGCAGGGGCGCTACGGATACCGAAGTCGGCGACGAAGAGCTCGGCCCCGGCCGCGCGCGCCAAGGCATTGATCGCGGCGTAGCCTCCGGTGAAAGCGGCGACCATTTGCCCCGTGACATCGGCCGGATACGCGCTCACGTCCTCGGCGCTCACGCCGTGGTCCGCCGCGGCGACTAGAACGACTGCCTGGTCGTACGCTCGTCGCGGGATGCGGCCGGAGATCGCGCTTAGCTGGACGGCGATCTCCTCGAGACGCCCGAGCGCGCCGGCCGGCTTTGTCAGCTCGTCGATATACGCTCGCGCGAGGGCCCCGGCGGCGTCATCGACGGGAACGATGGCGCGCACCCACTCTTCCAGGCCAGCCCTGGGCGACGCCGGGCCGGGTTCGCGCACGATCCGCGGTGGCAGCGGACGTCCGACCGCACGCAGATCGATGCTGAAGCCGGAGACGACGAGGTAGGCGCCGACAGCTCGGACGCCCAGCACCTGCTGCAGGCGCCCGAGGACATCGCGAAAGACGCGCCCGGACGCAAAGCCGGGCACGATGCCGGACCCGACCTCTTCGCCGACGACGATCGTGGTTGCGGCCGTGCGCTCGAGGGCCCGCGTCAGCGCGGCACTATCCTCTTCGAGCGCGCGCTCCAAGCGCAGCGGTTCTGCAAGCAGCTGCGGATGCGCGCTCGACATCCGGTCGGCAAGCCATGTGCCGAGCGAATCGACCAGGAGTGTCCGGCCGGAAGCCGCGCCGCTCAGAAACGCCGTCAGCCGGCAATCCGCACTTCCCGCCGTCTCGACGACGTCCCAGTCCGGCGGTCGCGTACGGCGATGATGTTCGATGCGCGTTTCCCATTCGGCGTCCGCCCCGTTTCGGCTCGCCGTTGCGACGTACGTAACGGGTAGCGACGTCCGTGCGGCCAGTTGCTCGGCGAAGCGGCTTTTCCCCGAACGCACGCCGCCCGTCACGAGAATGACGCTCACGGCTGCGCACCGGCGCTGCGACCGGCTTTGCCTAGGACGGGCGCGTACAATGCGAGCGCGCGCGAGCGCGCGGCAACGTGATCGACGATCGGCGCCGGATAGGTCTCCCCGAGCCGGAAGCCGGCGCTTGTCGCTTCGAGCGGGGACAGCTTCCAAGGCGCGTGGAGTGCCGCGCCGGTCAACGGCGCGAGTTCAGGCAACATCGAGTGAATGAACGCACCGTCGGGATCGAACTTCTCGCTTTGCAAGACCGGGTTGAAGACGCGAAAGTATGGAGCGGCATCGGTGCCGGTGGACGAGGACCACTGCCAACCGCCGTTATTCGCGGCCTTGTCGCCGTCCGCGAGATGTTGTTCGAAGTAACGCTCTCCCAAACGATAGTCAAGGAGTAAATCTTTCGTGAGAAAGGACGCCACGATCATGCGCAAGCGGTTGTGCATCCAGCCGTGGCTTGCAAGCTGCCGCATCGCGGCGTCGACGATCGGATAGCCCGTGCGCCCTTGCGACCACGCGTTGAAGTCTTGCATGGATTCGCGATAGCGTAACTCCCGCGCGCGCTCGTCGAACGGTCCGGTCGCGACGCGCGGGAAATTCGCTAAAATTTGCTGGTAGAAATCGCGCCAAATCAGCTCCCCGAGCCACGTATCGCAACCCGTCGCCGCCGCGTTGCGCTTTCCGCTGCGCGCTTCGAGCACGGCCGCAACGCAGGTGCGGATGCCGATCGTTCCCGCGCGCAGGTGCGGAGAAATGTGGGCCGTGCCCGCCACGGCAGGCAGATTCCGCGCGCGTGCATAGTCGTCGATCGGACCGCGCACAAAGCTCTCCAACAGCACGCGCGCCTTGCGTTCGCCGCCCTTGGGAAACTTGGCCGAGCCGGCGTGACCGTAGGCGCCGGGGTCGGGCACCTCGCGCCCCGGACCCAACTCGCCGCGCGAGGCAAGTTTCCCCGGCAAGGCCGCGAGCGAGTCGACCGGTAGCCGCGGATCGTCGTGTAACCGTTCGAGCCAGCGGCGCTTGTACGGCGTGTAGACGGTATACGGAGCAGCGTCGGCTTTAAGCACTTCCTGCGCGCCGTAGTACACGTGGTCCAGACACGCTTCGACGTGGGCCCCCGCGCGAGTAAAGGCGCTGGTGACCGCCCGGTCGCGGTCGCGCGCGCTCGGTTCGTAATCGACGTTGTAAAAAAGCGCACCCGCCGCTACGCGCTCGGCGAGCGCACACAACTCTGTCGAAAAATCGCCTTCGAGAAGTACGAGATCGCTCTCGCGTTTGCGAAGAGCCGCGCGCAATTCTGAGAGCGCATCGAAGAAGAACGAAACGATCGGAGCGCCGACCGTCGGGCCGCGCAACAATGCCGGATCGAGTACGAACGCGCACACGACGCGTTCGCTCGCGCGAGCCGCGCGCGCGAGCGCGACGTGATCCGCGAGCCGCAAATCGCGGCGCAACCAAACAATCGACGTCGTGTAGCGAGCAGACATTACATAACCATGTGCGGCGAGCCCCTCCCGCTCCTTGCACACGGCGGGCCCCGCCGTTTGCGAGGAGCAACGTACCCGTCCTGGAACCCTCGCCGCGTGCAACTCGTGACCTCGGAACTCGCGCTCCCGCTCGTGCACACGTTCACGATCGCGCGCGGCTCCGAAGCGCGCAGCCACAGTGCCATCGTTCGAGTGCGCTGGCAAGGTCTCGAAGGACTCGGCGAAAGCGCCCCTTCGAATCGTTACGGAGAGAGCGTTGCGACGGTGCGCGCGTATTTCGAAACGCACCGCCCGGCCGGCGACGATCCGTACGCGCTCGAAACGGTTTTGGCCGGAATACCACCCGCCGCGCGCTGCGCGCTGGATACGGCGCTGCACGACATCATCGGCAAAGACGCTGGGCGCCCGCTCTGGCAACTCCTCGGGCTCGATCCGGCGCGAACGCCGATCACCTCGTTTACCGTCGGCATCGATTCGCCGGAGGCGATGCTCGCGAAGCTCGACGAGATTCGCGAGCATCCGATCGTCAAAGTGAAACTTGGTTTTCCCGGCGACGTCGAGGTGCTGGCGGCGATGCGTGCGCGCTACGCGGGCACGCTGCGCGTCGATGCGAACGAGGCTTGGTCGCCCGAAGAGACGGTCCGCAATCTGCGCGAGTTCGCTAAGTACGACATCGAATTCTGCGAACAACCGATCCCGGCCGGCGCGCCCGAGCGGCTGCGCTGGATTCGCGAGCGCGTCCGGGTGCCGATCGTAACCGATGAGGATTCGCGCGACGCGAGCGATCTGCCGGCGCTTGCCGGCTGCGTCGACGGAATCAACGTGAAGCTCGTGAAATGCGGTGGCATTCGGGGGGCGCTCGCGATGATCGCGACGGCACGCGCACTCGGGCTCAAAGTCATGCTCGGGTGTATGGTCGAGAGCGCGATCTTGACGACGGCGGCCGCACATCTCTCACCGCTGGCAGATTACGCCGACCTCGACGGGCCCTTTCTGACGGCCTTCGACCCGTTCGCGGGGGTTACGTACGACGGCGGCAAGCTCGTGCTGCCGCTCGGTCCGGGCCTCGGCATCATCGAGCGAGAACCGTCGGCGGTTCCCGCCTAACGTGCCGCGGCGCTACCGTTGCGAGCATCGATGAGGCGCTTCGTTATGCCCCGACGGCGCTACTCGTCGGCGTCGCGGCGCCGGGTGGACAGCTGCCGCGTTCCTGGCGCGCTTCGATCGTGCGTGCGCTCGAAGCGGGTTTGGACGTCATCAGCGGTTTGCACCAGCTCCTGGGCGAGGACAGCGAGTTCGCCGCAGCGGCACGCCTTCATAACGCGGTCATTGTTGACGTGCGTCGGCCGCCGCCGCCACGACTTTTCAGCGGAGACGCAAACGACGTGCCGGCGCGCGTAGCGCTTCTCGTCGGCAGCGATTGCGCGGTCGGCAAAATGACCGCCGCGCTCGAATTGACGCGCGCCGCGCGCGAGCGCGGCGTCCGGGCGCGCTTCATAGCCACGGGCCAAACCGGCATCATGATCGCGGGCGGCGGTACGGCAATCGACCGTACCATCGCCGGTTTTGCCAGCGGCGCAGCCGAAGAACTCGTGCTCGACGGCGCCCGGGACGCCGACTTGCTCTTCGTCGAGGGCCAGGGCGGTATCAATCATCCCGCGTTCGCTCCGGTAACGCTCGCGCTGCTGTACGGAACCGCGCCCGACGCGCTGATTCTCGCACACGTCGCGACGCGTTCGCAGATCGAAGATTTCCGCACGCCGCTCTTGCCGCTTCCGCGACTCGTCGCTCTCTACGAGAAGCTTTGCGCGGGGGTCAAGCCGGTGAAAGTGGTCGGCATCGCACTCAACACGCACGGACTCGACCGCACGCAAGCGTCGCGGGCGATCGACGCTGCGCGCCAAGCGACGGGGCTCCCCTGCGACGACGTCGTGCGTGCGGGCCCGCGCGCGCTTTACGATGCACTCGCGCCGGCACTGGCGAGCAAAACGCGCGCGCTGCGTTGAGGACCCTGCGCCGCAGCCTCGCCGGAACGCTCATCGCCCTCACCCTCGCCGGCTGCACGCGCGTGGGCAGCGGGGGCGCCGGCGGCCCGGCAGCTCGCCATCCGTGGACGGTCGCAGGACACCTGCGCCTCGGCATACCCGACGAACCGGACAACCTCAATCCGATGTTCGCTCACTCCGACGCGACGGACCAAATCGACGCGCTCATCTTCGCGCCGGTCTTTCGTTACGACGCGCACGGCAATTTCGTCCCCGAACTCGCGACCGAAGTGCCGACCTATGCGAACGGCGGCATTTCGCACGATTCGAAGACGATCACCTTGCACTGGCGCCGCGGCGTTCGCTGGTCCGACGGCGCGCCGCTGACCGCGCACGACCTCCGTTTCACTTGGCGCGCCGTCATGGACAAGCGCAACAACACCAAAGCCGTTTATGGGTGGGACGATATCGCATCGATCGACGTCCCCGACGACGCAACGGCGATCGTGCACCTCAAAAGGCCCGACGCCGACGTACTCGGCTCGTTCGGCGGAGGTGGCGGCAGCGCGTATCCGCCGCTACCCGAGCATCTCTTGGGACGGCTTGCGAACCTGAACGAGGCGGTATTCAACGCACATCCGATTTCGAGCGGCCCTTGGCTGCTGACCGCGTGGAACCACGGCTCGTCGCTCGAGTTCGCGCGCAACCCGCACTATTGGCGCGGTTCGGCGAAGTTACAGTCGCTCACGTATACGATCGTGCCGAATCCGGATACGCTCGTCGCACAACTTCGGACCCACGAACTCGACGTCGTGGCGAACGTACCGGAAGCGCAGTTCGAGCGCGTTTCGAACGTACCCGGCATACGCGCTGCGTCGCATCTCGTCGCGAACTGGCGACGCCTGGCGATCAACTGCGCGCGTCCGGGTTTACGCGACGTTCGCGTACGGCGTGCGCTCGCCGAAGCAATCGACTGGGACCGCCTCAACGCGACCGTCTACCACGGGCTGAGCGTGCGAGCTCGCAGCGACATTCCGCCCGACTCCTGGGCAGCGCCGCGCATCCCGTTTTACCCGCACGACCCGGCCGCTGCCCGCAAGCTCCTCGACGAGGCAGGTTGGCGCAGCGCTTCGCCGGGCGGCATTCGGCGCAAGGACGGCGAGCCGCTACACTTCGTCATCTCCGCGACGACGAAGCCCGGCAATGAAGAAGCGGAGGTTCAGATGCAGCAGGCCGTGCGCGCCGTCGGTATCGACCTGGCAATCAAGAACTATCCGTCCAGTCTGCTCTTCGCACAAGACGGACCGCTGTATACGGGCCGCTACGATGTCGAGTGGTCGATCGATACCAACGGTCCCGATCCGAACAATCAGGGCAGTTGGAGCGGAGACTTTCTACCGCCGCACGGCGTGAATACGAGCTTCTTGCGTGACCCGCTTATCACCCAGACCTCCGAAGCAGCGCTACGGACCTTCGATCGCGCGCGCCGAAAGGCATTGTACCAGCGCGAGGAAACGAGAATTCACGAACTGGTTCCAGCGGTATTCCTCTATTGGGAGAACGCCGTGGCAGCCTATAACGACGATCTGCGCTCGTACCGGCCCGCCGAATATATCACCGACAACTGGAACTCCTGGGAGTGGCGGCTTTAATTTGCACCTACATGGCTTTCGCGGCCGGAGGGAAGCTCTTGCAAAAAGTGGACTCATTTCTCTCAGGAGGCGTTTCCGCTGCGAGTGCGCGGGACAACGTTTCGATTTTCTTGCGGCCTAGCAAGAACTCGAAAGGCAACACATAATAAGAGTTGTGAAATAAGTACTCTTCACTCCCTTCCCAAAGGGTTATCGGAAGGATGTCTTGATCGATAAGCCCGCGCCACATTTCACAGTCGGCGAACTTCCCGCGCCGAAACACCTCCGGAAAGGCGCCTCGACGCCTGTCGAGGATGCTTTGACCGCCTCACTCGAGGCACGCTTTTCGGATGCCGTCACCCTGTTGCGGGATGTCGATGCGGCACGAGAGCCCGTCGGCTTCCTATTGTACGTGCGCATTCTTCTGCGTACCAATCCGACTCAGGCGATCGCGGTTCTGGCGCGGAATTACGACTCGCTGGTGGTGCCGGCGCATCGGCACGAAGCTGCGATATTGCTGGGCACCGCGCAAGCGAGGGTCGGCGACTACAAGAGCGCCCACGTTGGCTTCGAGCGGGTGCGAGAGGCGCTATCAGTTGCAACCGCAGACGATCGGTTGGTCGACGAGCTTCAATATCGGGACGCATCGGCGCTTTGGATGCAGCGCAAGCTCCAACAGGCGGAGGCAGCACTCAAGCCGCTCGGCGATATGCCGCATTCGAAATTTTACGTCGAGGCGTTAATTCTCGGCGGCGCGATTTCGGCCGCCCGCGGACGCTTCGAGCAGCAAGCTGCGACGTTGCTCAAGGCGCTGCAAACGGTGCTCGACACCCGGCGCCGCGATATCCTTCACTGGGCGCACGTTACGGCCCAACTCTCCTACCTGGCAAGGGAGATGCCGAGCCCCTCGCTTCGCAACGCCGTCATCGAAAACGTCGACCGCATACCGTGGACTTCCGATATTGCCGACTTGCATTTTAAGACGCTCAAGGCCGTCGGTTGGAGACACGCTCTCGACGGTGATTATTTTACGGCGTTTCGTTATCTAAAGCGCGCGAGTCGAGTCGCTCCGAGCAAAGCTTGGCAAGTCATGGCGATGTGCGATCGGGCACTTCTGGCACAGAGCCTGGGCGAACGGCGCTTTACCGAACAAGAACTCGATGACGTCAGCGAGATCGCCGCGGGTATCGAATGGCGCGCGATCGCGGGCGAAGAGCGGCACGCATTGTTGCTGCTGGCGGTCCTGCACGCGCCGACCGACGGGGCACTCGCCCTTTCGTATATTGCTCGCTTCCAAGAAACGGGCAGCCGCTTCGACGTGCTCCTTTCGGCTAATGACGATCGGCGCCTGAAGGCCCTCGTGGACTACTCCTTAGGCTTCGTTTACGCGCGTCTGAATTACCGCGACGACGCGTTGCTCTTCTTACAAGACGCTTGGACGACGTTCAACGACATTGGATACGATTGGCGCGCGGCGCGCTGCGCGAAGGAGATCGCTGCATTCACCCGCGACGCCGTATGGTCGGCGCGGGCGACAGAAAAGATTGCGGCGTATCCGCGGTCGTGGATCGCGGCCGAAATCGACGCGGCATCGGACGCACTACGTAACGGCCTGTCGCTCGACGACGGCCAGCACTCGACGCGCGCAGGCCGCACTGCACTGTTGACGCCCGCGCAGCGGGAGGTCTATCGACTGCTCATGGATGGCGTGGCGGTCACCGAGATTGCAAAGGTCTCGAATCGAAGCGAATTCACCATTCGCAATCATATTAAAGCGATCTTCAAAACATTCCACGTCAACAGCCGCGCGGCGCTCATGCGCTCGCAGCCCGAGCGTGGCTAACGGTATATCGGCTAAACCCCCCGCTTCTGGCTCGTAGTATCCACTACGCGTCGCCCACGCGCCTTGCTTCGGTGCGAACAGGGCCACTTTGGCAAAATACGAGGCTCCTAAGAAGCCGTAGCTAACTGCTAGTAACGGAACGTTTTGGCGACTCACCCCTTAACGTCCGGGACTATTCCCTATTCGCTCGCGGCTGCAAGCAATTGGCGGCCTATTCGTGCGAACAGGGCTCACAATAAAGAAGCCTTTTAGCAATAACCCGTGACTTGACTTAGCTAGTCATAGTAGGTTAATTAAGCTGGCTAATTGGTCAGCTAAACAGGTCGCCTCAGGCGACAAGGATGAAGCCTAATGTGCAAGCTAGTGTTGACCTTAGCCGCAGCGCTCGCGCTAGCGGGTGCCCTTAGCGGATGCAACGCCTCTACGCTTTCCGCCGGGATGACGTCGAGTGCCGGGCATGCCGTCAATACCTCGAAAAGCCCAAGGGCCCTCTCGACGGTGCGCGATTACGACAATCTGGGAGAAATTCTATAACTTAGTCGCTATAAGTACATTTGTTGGCTAATTAGCCGGGCCCGAGCGGCTCGGTGCCTGGGCCGCCCGGGCACCGAGCCGCCTGCGCGCGCGGCAGTCGAATCGCTGAGGATAGGCTATACCTTGACATGGCGCTATTGCGCTATTCCGCTTCGATTGCGAGCGTGATACAACCGATTAACGGCAAGTCTCACGACTTCTCTAGAATTGTCACCTTTCCAAAAATCGGGTATGTATGCACGCAAAACAGATACGGCAAATTCTATGCGATTGCGGCGTCGGTCGATCGGACCTGACGACACAGCGCGGAACGGTGCCATGTGCGGTCCCGATCCGCACGGTGTCGCACACGCTAGAAGGCCACTTGGCCGAGCAGCTGCGTTATGTCGCTTATCGGGAGCGAGTGAGTGAAAGCGCGGTTATCGAATTCGCGCTGCGCGGTCTCTTGGTCGATGGGGAAGACGGTCAACTCGGACAGCGCATGCGCGACGGCGGGGCTACGCTGCGTCGCAAAGTCCACTAACGGCGGTTTACGGCTCGTACGCTCGTACGAGCGCTGACGGAGCATGAGCGCGCCAAAAATCGAATGTAACGTACCGGCCGTAAGCCAGCCGCCCGTCGAACGCGCAACGCCGCGTTTGCCTGAGCTGCGATCGGCTAACTTCGAACGCGAACAGGCAGAGGCGCAGGCACAAAATCTGCTGCTGCTCCGGTTACAGAACGATATTCTGCGGATCGCGAGCATCCCATCATCCGACGCAGCGATCGCGCAGCTGTTGCGCTCCGCTTACGAAACCCTCGGCTTCACTCGTGCGATTTACTTCGGCGTCGATCGCGAGCGAGGTATCGAAGCACGCTGGCAGCTCGACGGCAGCCCGGACGTTACGCCGAGTTTCGAAGTCGCCGATGTCGGCCGAGAGAGTTCTCTGCTGCGCGTGCTGCGTGTCACGGCCTCCGCCGGCTTCGGTAAAAGCGACGAAACGGCTCCGCTGCGCAATGCACGGGGACCTTACGTGCTCAGTCCACTCGCTCAAGGCGCGACGACCTTCGGCATCTTATATCTCGACGGCTACACTGCGGGCGACGTTCCCGGTTCGCATCTGCAGCTCGTCCAAGCCCTATCGAAGGCGGCTTCAATTGCCATCGGCAATAGCGCGCTCTTGGCGCGCGCTCGGGAGCTGGCGAGCCGGGACGCCCTAACGGGGCTATTCAACCGGCGTGCGCTGAGCGAACGCCTGCCGATGGAACTGGCCGTCTGCCGCGACCAGGGGCATTCGCTGACGTATTTGATGATCGACTTCGACGATCTCAAGCGTGTCAACGATAGCCGCGGGCACGTCCAAGGTGACGCCGTTCTTAGGCGCGTCGCACAAACGCTGGCGCGCAACTCGCGCGCCGGCGACATCGTGGGACGCTACGGCGGTGACGAATTCGTGATGATGCTGCCGGCCGTTCACGGCGACCTGGCGGAGGTCCTGGTGACGCGGCTCTCCCAGGAACTCCGCTCGGAAGGCCTCAGTTGCTCGATCGGCGCCGCCGTCTTCCCGCGCGATGCATTGGAGGAAGCCGGTCTGACGCTCGCCGCAGACCGTGCGCTCTATGCCATCAAAGCGGCCGGCAAAAACGGATTCTCTTTCGCTTGAGTTCGTAGCGAACGCGCGCGCAGCGGAGGTCCCGGCGCGGCCGGGCGGCGATGTTCGCGACATGCCAGCCCTCGTATCCCTCGCATGTTAGCGCTCGTGCCATCGGAACCCAGCGACGGCACCTCAGTGAACCTCAGACCCACCCGCGAAGCGATCGTTACTTGGAACACGCGGTCTCCGTGCGGTGACATCGAATTACGTCTGGGTGCGTACGACGGCCGCACGTCGGCATGGCTTCCATACGTGCGTTTCGATCCGTCCGCGCGCCGCTCGTTTGAGAGTCAGGATACGTTCGTCCGGATCGATACGGACGTCATCCGAGCCGACGTCGACCTCGTGTCGGTCGCGATTCGCTCGACGCTGCCGTTCGACGCGCTCTTCGTGAGCACGCCCCGCTACGGCGTTCGGTCTGCGGGCCTAGAGTTGCCCGCGGTCGAACTCGCGGTTCCGCCGTATTCGCAATACGATGCGCGGTACCGCAGCGAGCGTGGATGGTGCGCTCCGGCCTCGCTCGCGATGTTGCTCGCCTATCACGGGTATTCGATCGACGTGCCGGCCGTCGCGCGTGAAGTGTTCGACGGGCGTTACGGCGGGACGGGGAATTGGGCGTTCAACATGGCGTTTGCGGGGACGCTCGGCTTGCGCGCCGCCGTCGTCTATCTGCGCGATCTCGCGCACGCACATGCGTTTCTCATTGCCGGGATTCCGCTCGCGCTTTCGATCGCGTGGGCGCCGGGCGAACTTTCCGGAGCGCCTTTGCTCGCCTCGAACGGCCATCTGGTCGCCCTACGCGGCATCGCGCAGGACGGTACCGCGCTCGTCAACGACCCGGCTCGACCGGGCGTCGCTCATGCGTATGCTCGGTCCGAATTCGAGCGGGCATGGCTCTCGCACGGGGGGATTGCCTTTGCCGTCGTTCCGGCGCAGCGAACGGGCACGTTGCTGCGGCTTGCGAACGCATGACGCGCCGCGTCGCGCAACCTTGCGACCGCGTATCGGCGCCCGCTGCTGCGTCACCCCCGTTGCACCTCGTTCTCGTGGAACCGCAGATTCCGCCCAACACCGGCAACGTCGCGCGCCTCTGCGCGGCAACCGGTTGCGCACTGCATCTCGTCGAGCCGCTCGGCTTCGCACTCACGGATCGCGAATTAAAACGGGCTGGACTGGATTATTGGGACTCGCTCACGATACACGTCCACGCTTCGCTCGAAGCGTTCGTCTCCGGATGGGCGGGGCCGCTCTGGCTCTTCTCGACGCGGGCGCAGCACGCATACGATACCGCGGCTTACGAACGCGGCGCCGCGCTCGTGTTCGGCAAAGAAACCGCAGGTTTGCCCCAAGCGCTCCTGGACATGCAGCCCGAACGCGCGCTGCGCATTCCGATGCGACCGGGCGCCGTTCGCAGCCTCAACCTTTCGACCTGCGTCGGCATTGCCGCCTACGCGGCGCTGGCGCGGCTTGGCTTTCCCGAACTCGCCTGAAGCCGCGTTCGACCTGCGGCAGGCACGCGTTATTGCCTGCGAACGCTGTCCGGAATTGCGCGCTTACTGTGCCGTCGTGGCGGCTGAGAAGAAGCGTGCCCACCGCGGGGAGGCGTATTGGGGCCGCCCGGTTCCCGCCTTCGGCGATCCGTGCGCGCGGGTGTTGCTCGTCGGCCTCGCGCCGGGCGCGCACGGCAGCAATCGTACCGGACGCATGTTTACGGGCGACGCCTCGGGCGAGTGGCTCTATCGGGCACTCTTTCGCGCGGGCTTCGCAAACCGGCCGGCCGCATGCGACCGCGCGGATGGTCTCGCGCTGCGCGACGCACTGATCAGCGCCGCGCTACGCTGCGCGCCCCCACTGAACAAACCGACACCCGCGCAATTGCAGCGCTGTTTTCCGTATCTGTGCGAAGACGTCGTAGCCCTGACGAACCTTCGCGTCGTCGTCGGCCTGGGCGCGATCGGTACGCGAGCCGCGATCGCGGCTCTGCGCGCATCACGATACGTTTTCGCTACGCAACCGCAATTCGGACATGGAAGAGAAGCTGTTGCCGAGCGCTCGAGCCCCCCTTCGAGCGTCACGTTGCTGGCGTCGTATCACCCGAGCCGGCAAAATACCAACACGGGCGTCCTCACCGAACGAATGCTGGACGCCATCTTTACGCGCGCGAGAGCGCTTGCCGAAGGTTAACACTGATTCGGCGCAGCCGAATCTCGCTCGCTGCGTAGCGCTCTTTAGGTCGCCGTTATGTCGCCGTCTTGGAATAGACCGCAGCGTCGCCGCCGCCCGGTGCCGTTAGGTAGAGAGCTTACCGCCGTGGGCGTCGTAGCCGTAATCGCGCGCGGTCGAGCCCTCGGTGATGCGGACCGTCTTGTCGTCGACGATCGCGTAAGTGTCCCGTTCTTCCAGAACCTTCGGCGCCTTCTTCACGACGCCGGCGAGGGCACCGCCGGCTGCGACGTAGGACGCTTTCAACGTTCCGTCCGCTTCGAACGACAGCTGGGTGAACTGCGGATCGCTCGGCCTCGGAGCCGGAACGTCGCCGTCACGCGTCCACGTCCCGGCCAGCGGCGACAATTCTCTCGTGGCCTGCTTCGTCGACGTGCCGCTACATGCGGCAAGCAAGAGGACCAGCGACAGGCACGCGAGCCTGCGAGGAGCGCAAGGCATACCGTTCATTTGAATTTCAACTGTAAGCCGAGATCGCGCAACGACGAGTCCGGAACGCTCGCGGGCGCATCGAGCATGAGATCGCGCGCCATTTGATTCTTCGGAAACGCGATCACGTCGCGAATCGATGTCTCGCCGCAGGCCAGCATCGCGAGCCGGTCGACCCCCCAGGCCATGCCACCGTGCGGAGGCGCCCCATAGCGCAGCGCCTCCATGAAAAAACCGAAACGGTCTTCGATATCCGCTTCCGAAAGGCCGAACATCTCGAAAATTCGGTGTTGAAATGCAGGGTCGTGAATACGAATCGAGCCGCTGCCCAGTTCGAAGCCGTTGAGCACGAGATCGTAATGCTGCGCACGCATCGACAGTGGATCGCTTTGCAATAAGGACTCCTCACCGGGGCGCGGCGCGGTAAACGGGTGATGTGTCGGGAAAACGGAGCCGCTTTCGGCATCGCGTTCGAAGAGCGGAAAGCCGACGACCCAGCAGAACGCGAACGTGGCCGGATCGCGGAGCCCAATTTTTTCGGCCACATGCAGACGCAGCTTTCCCGCAACCTCGCTTGCAAGGTCCGTCGGACCCGCAACGAGGAGCACCGCATCGCCCGACTCCACGTGTGCTTCCTCGCGCAGGACCGCGACGGTCGCGTCGTCGAGCAATTTTTGCAGCGACGATTTCCACCCCTCGGCCGCGAACGAAATCCAAATTAAACCACCGGCGCCGAAACTCTTGGCAACCTCGGTGAGCTCGTCGAACGCGCGCCGGGACAAGGCGGCGCCTCCGGGATAGCGGACTGCAATGATCCGGCTCGCCGCATGCTGCACGTGCTCGGCGAGAAACGCAATCTTCGTTTGGGCGAAAACTGGCTTTACATCGGCGAGTTCGAGTCCGAAGCGCACGTCGGGTTTATCGCTGCCGTAGAGACGCAGCGCTTCCACGTGCGCAATACGCCGGATCGGGCGCGCTATCTCGATCGCGAGTGCCGCCTCCCAGACATAGGCGATGCAATCTTCCATGATCGCCATCACGTCCTCTTCGTCGACGAACGACATCTCGACGTCGAGTTGCGTGAATTCGGGTTGCCGATCCGCGCGTGAGTCCTCATCCCGAAAACAGCGCGCGATCTGCATGTAGCGACCGAGGCCGCCGATCATCAAGATCTGTTTGAGCAGCTGCGGCGATTGCGGAAGTGCGTAGAAGGTGCCGCTGTGGACCCGGCTGGGAACGAGATAATCGCGCGCGCCCTCCGGCGTCGATTTAATGAGGCACGGCGTCTCGATCTCGAGAAAATCACGTTCGTCGAAGAAATCCCGCATCGCCTTAACGATCTTGTGGCGCAGCAGTAAATTTCGCTGCAGCCGAGGCCGCCGCAAATCGAGATAACGATATTTCAAACGCAGCGCCTCGTCGACATCCGAATCGGAATTGATCGGAAACGGCGGCGTCAGCGAGCGAGCGAGGATTGCCAAGCGCTCTACCGCGAGCTCGACTGCGCCCGTCGCAAGGCGCAAGTTCTCCGTACCGGCAGGCCGTACGCGAACCGTTCCGCCGACCGCGATCACGTCCTCGTTGCGCAGCGACTGCGCGAGCTCGAACGCCTCCGTCACGACCGGATCGAACACGATCTGCGTGATACCGTCGCGGTCGCGGATATCGACGAACACGAGCCCCCCGTGATCGCGCCGCCGGTTGACCCAGCCGCGTAACTCCACGGCCCGGTCGACGTCCTGCAAACCGAGCGCGCCGCAAGATACCTTGACGTGACTAGACACGCTCGCCCCTCAGTGCCTCCGTGATGCCGCGCAGATAGTGATACTGGTAGACGACGTTGCGGGCGAAGCCGGCGCCGGCAGCCCCCGAGCGGTCGAGCGATCCGACGGCTTTGGGCAGGCGTCGCAGCAACGCGTACGCCGCGAGCGACAAGCGCGTCATACCGAGTCGCACTTTCACTACGAACGACGGATGCTTGCGATAGAAGCGCACGGTCGAACGTCCCGCAAGTTCCATCTTTTGCTTCTGTTCGTCATACGGGACGGGATGCCAGTGGTAGTTCACGGCCCGCGGCTCATAGAGGATCGAAACGCCCGCCTGCTGCAGCCGGTAGCCGAGTTCGAGGTCCTCATGCCCGTAGCCCGTGAAGTCTTCGTCGAAGCCGCGCAGCCGTTCCAGATCGCTCTTGCGTACCGACGCGTTACCGGTCAGGAAATAGAGCCACGACAATCGCCGGCGCGAATCGGGATGCAGCGGGCGAGCTTCCCGCGGATGGGCTCGCAACCGTTCGTGCTCCGCGAGCGCTGAGATTTGCAACTCTTTGCCGACGACGGCGATGCGTTCGCGCGTGCGATGCCGTTCGAGATGGCGCGAAATCAGATCCGTCGCAGCGATGATGTCCGCATCGGTGAAGAGAACGATCTTGCCGCGTGCGGCGTCGATTCCGGCGTTACGCGCCATCGCGCGGCCGTCGTACGGGCCGGGCAGATGCCGCAAGCGCGGATATTCTTTCGCCGTCTCGGCGAGGTAGGCCGCGGTGCCGTCGGTGGAGAGAGAATCCGCGACGACGATTTCGTAGCGGTCCGCGCGCACGTCCTGTCGCAGCAGCGACGGAATGACGTGCACGAGTGTATCGACCCGGTTGTACGTCGGAATGACGACGGTCAGTTCAGGTTGGTTCATACTTACATCGCGCGCGCCGGACGACACGCTAACAGATTTCGGGCCGCTTCGATAATCGACGCCCGCGAAACGGCGAGTCCGGCAGCGTCATCGCTCGGCGGTTTGCGAACGCAAGCCGACGGAACGCGGTACGGCGACCACTCTTGCGAGCTGAGGTGAAAGTAGCGGTGTTCGAACAGAACGACGGTGGGCCTGCGGGTCGCGCTCGCGACGTGCGTCGCGCCCGTATCCACCGTCAGGACCAGCCGGCTCTTTTCAAACACCGCGGCCCACTGCGAAAACGAGAGCTCGCCGACGACGGCATCGGCCAACGTTTCGGAGCGAAACTGGCGTGCCTCCGCCGCGGCATCGGAACCATACGTTACGACGATCGGCAAGCCGAGCATCCGCAGATCGCGCGCGAGTCGCGCGGCACTCGCGTACGTGCTGCCGTCTCGAAACCAGCGCGCGCCCAAATGGAAGGCGATGCCGCCCGCCGGGACGCGGGCGACGGCTTGCCGATCGACGTCGTCGATCGGCACCACGAGTTCGCGCACGAACCTGGTTCCGCCGGCGAGCCGCACGAGATCCATGACCTGCTCGACTTCGTGCCGTGTCAGGCGCCCCGGATTGCGCTCGCTGAGTTCGGGGTCGGCTTCCGAGACGCCGAGCTTCGTCAGATACAGCGGTGCGGTTAGACGCGCGAAGTAACGCCGCACGTACGTATAACCGACGCGCACCGGTGCCCGCGTGCTCGCGACGAGCGCAAAATCGGGTGCGCGCGGCGCGAGGGCAATCGCGAGATCGCAGCGGCCCCGGAAGCGGCGGCCGAAGCGGGCGGCCGGCTCACTTTCCGGCACGACGAGCAGCTCGTCGATATCGGGGTTGCGCCGCGCCACGATCGCGTTGTAACGGCTGCAGACGAGTGTAATGTGAGCGCCCGGCCACGAGCGACGCGCCGATGCGATCGCCGGCGTCGAGAGGATGAGATCCCCGACGCGGTCGAGCCGTGCGAGCACGATCCTCACGCCCTGCGGGCCGTCTCGAGTTCTGCGAAGTACGCTTCGCGCGCCAGCGCGCGCACTGCCCCGAGAGCCCGGTTCGACAGGCGTTCGTCGCCCGCGGCCGATTGCGCCGTGCCCTCCAAACGCCGTAGCCGGCCCGTCGCGCGCGACAAACGGTGCCACGTGCGCCGCAACGGGTCGTCGCCCGTCGCGAGGACGACCCGCCAATGCGGATGGAGTTCGCGCAGCTGCACGGCCGTGCGCGCTTGGGCCTGCGCTTGCCGTACCATTGAGGCAATATCGGACGTCCGCGGCCGCGGCTTATGGTGAAAGGCGACCGCAAACCGGTTGAAGACCGCGCGCACTCCGCGCGAGCGCAGACGTAAACCGAGTTCGATATCTTCCCAGCCGTATTCGCGGAAGCTCTCCGTAAAGTTACCGGCCGCGCGCAGCGTTGCAAGCGGGACGGAAACGTTCGACGTCCAGAAAAAATTGCCCGAGTAATTGGCGAGCGTCCATGTCGGGGTCGGTAAGCGCTCGAAACTTTCCGTGTTGATGACCGCGCCCCGCACGATCGCCCCCGGCCGTCGAGCCTCCGAACGAAGATGCTCCGCGACGAATGCGGGAATCGGAAGCACGTCGTCGTCGATAAAGATGATGCGCTCGCCGCGAGCCCGCGCGATGCCCGCGTTGCGCGCGCGCGCTAGCCCGGCGTTCCGCTGTTGGACGACGGTAAACGCGCACGTCGCGCGGTGCCGGGCCGCTGCGATCACGCCGGCCGTGCCGTCGCTGGACCCGTCATCGACGAGCACGACCTCATATGCAGCGGGCGCGACCGTTTGCTCGAAGCACGCGTCGAGCACGCGTCCGAGCAGATGGGCGCGGTTATACGTGCAAAGCGCGATCGTCGCCCGCGGAAGAGTCATCCCGAAGTATGTGCACGTTCGGCCCAGGCAGCGCCTTGTACGTTACGCCGGTCAGATTCGCGTCCGTGCGCGCCGTTAGCGAACGGCGCCGGCCTCGAGGCGTTGCCAGGGGAATTCGCTTGACCCGAGGAGCGTTTCGGGCGGCGGAGCGCCTTTCACCGAAGCCCACTCCTGGCGCGGCAGCAGAACCGTGCCCGGGCCGTCGATTTCCACGTACGCGGCCGGCCCCGCCGCGCCCGGATTCTTTTTTAGCGGAATTTTCGAGTCAAGCGGGGCGTAGGGTTCTGCGACCGGTTGCGGCGCGAGCACGCCCAGCATCGGGGTCGCGCGGGCATCGTTGACGCTGAGCGGTTGGAGGTCGAAGAGGACCTCGACCGTCCGTAAGATCGACGGAATCGAATAGCGCGTATGGTCGATATAACCGCGGCGAACGTACGGTCCGATTGCGAACGCCGGCATGCGATGCGAATCGACGTGATCTCCCGTGCCCTGCGGATCGTCCGTCGTCACGAAAATCAGCGTACGCTCCCATTCGGGGCGCCTTGAGATGGCGGCGACGATCCGTCCCAGCGCCAGGTCATTGTTCGAAACGTAGGCCGCGGGGGTGTAGAAGCCGGGCTTGGTGCCGGCCGTGTGATCGGTGGGCAATGTCAAATAAGTATAGTGTGCGAGTCCGTGCCGCTCTAAATCGTCGATGAACATTTGCGCTCGCGTCGTGTCGAGGACGTCGAAGTCGATATGCGCGCCCGGATAGGACCGGGCCGCATGTCGCACGAGCCCCGGCGCGATGTTGCCGCTCGGAAGGATCGTCATCTGCTCGCCGTAGACGCGGAAGGACACGTTGCGCCGCTGCAACTCGTCGATCAGCTCGCCGCGCGGGCCGAAGATGCCGCTCGCGTTGACCCGCGGTCCCTGTGGCAAGGCGCCAAGGTCGTGGTACCAATCGGCGTCCATGACCGCGGGCGGGAGCGCATCGTCACCGGCCACCGGGTCGGGCCAGATCGACCACGCGACGCGCGCGTCGATGCCCTCCGTCGCGTCGCTACGCGAATGCGCGTTGCGCTCGTGATAGTCGTTCGCCATGCCCTGCGTCGTCCACGCATGACCGTAGATACTCGCTTCACCGTCGCCCATGAAGTTATCGAAGAGCGCGTAGCGTTCGGCGAGAGCATGGGCGTTGGGCGTATACTTGCGTCCGTACAGCAACAGTTCCGGATCGGCATCGGCTTGCGGCTCGTCACCGAACTCCTCATCGAATTGCTTGTTTTCCCGAACGATGAACACGACGTGCTCGATCGGCGGCGCGCTCGCGCGCGCGATCGGAGATGCGCCGGCTCGCGGCGCCCCGTCCGGCCCGTCGTTGCGCGCGACCGCGGCGGACCAGTCCGCGAGGCGTCCGGGCTCGACGACGAGATGTTGCACGAGCCCCGTGTAGGTGCCGTTCCATTCGCCTGCCGGATCCGGTTGCGCACCCATTCCCTGCGCGCTCGTAATCCACAGCTGCGGCCTTTTGCGCGCATCCTTCTTGCCGACGGTCGAGCGGTTTGCATAAGCGATCGCCATCGGGTACCAGCCGGTCGGGATGCGGCCCGCGACCTTGCCGCTTGCGACGTCGACGACCGCGACATCGTTGTAACCCGACTCGGCGACGAATAACGTCGCGCGGTCGTCGGACAACGCCATGCCGGACGGCGTTTGACCGGGCGGCACGTTCGGCGCGAGCGCCAGATCGTAACGTCGAAGGATCGAGAACGTACGCGCGTCGATTGCGACCGCATCGTGACCGTCCGCGTTAGCGACGAACACGCGCGCGCCGTCGGCTAAGATCGAAGTCGGATGAGGACCGGTAGCGATCCTTCGCGGCCGGTCCGCCCCGGCGCGCCACGCGTCGACGTGATCGCTATCGTACAGCGTTGCGAAGAGAGCGCCGTCCGCGAAGGCGACCGCGAACGGCTGCCCCGTCGCGGACAGCGTCGCGACGACGCGTCCGTCGCGCTCATCGAGAACGACGACTTCGCGCTTCGCCGTTCGCGCGACGGCGATACGATGCGTCGCGGGCTCTTCCGAGATGCCGTTCAATAACCCGGGGCGCAGCGAGAGCGGCGTGCGCCGCGTCAAGGCGGGGCGGGTTTTCGAAGCGCCGCCGTCGTAGGCGAAGCGCTCGATCTGCCCCGTGTAACCGCCCGTGACGTAGAGGCCGTCCGTCGTCCACGTCACGCCCGTCGCGGACGGAACGCGCAGGCGGTCGACGAGCACCGATTCATGCGTATCGACGATTTCCACGACGCCCGCATCTTGGCAGAGAACGGCGAGCCATTTACCGTCGGGCGAGAGAACCGCCGACGAAGCAAAGCTCGCGACGGGAATCGTGAAGCCGGCCGGTGCGACGACGCGGCCGTCGGGCAGCGTGCCGCTCTCCGCCGGCGCGAGCGCCGGCACGGCAGCGAATAGCAAGGCGAAGCATAGCGGGCGCAAACGCCGCACCAACGAAGGCATGATTTCTCCAGTTACGGCGCGACGGGCCGGCGCATGTGTTTCACGTCGATCCGTCCGAGTTCGCGACCGCGGCCGGCGACAACGATCGCTTTCGGCGTGCGCGCGGTAATCCTCCGCGCGGGCCGCAACGGTTAGCTGACGCGGGAAAATTTAGCGCCGAGCGGTCGCAAGTAATGGACGATCGTCTCGCCGCGCGGATCCTGCTTAAAGCGGCCACTGCGCGTGAAGCCGAGGCCTTCGTAGAGGCGCTGCGCGCGGACGTTGTCGGCGTGCGTCCAAAGTTGCATTTTGCGGAAGCCGCGCTGCACCCCAAGCTCGCAACTCCGCTCTACCAGCAACTTCCCGATACCGCGCCCCCACTCGTGCGGCTCGACGGCAACCATGCCGAGATGAATTAAGCCTGGGGCGAGTTTGCCGCGCCCGTCCTCTTCCCGGCCCGGCATCGCCGCAGCGAAGCCGACCATGTGCTCGTTCTCGAGCGCGACGACGAACGAAGCTCCGCGTTGCGCGGCGCGTTGCTCGACGAGGGCGCGCGCGTCCCGGATCGTGACGAACGATCCCGGCCTGCGAGCGGCCTGCGCGCGGAACCATAGATCCGAGATCGCATCGAGATCGCCCGAAGCCGCATCGGCTACAGTCACCGCCATAGCGACCCTTTCGTCGATGAGAAGCTCGTCACTTGTCGCGCTCGACACGCCGAGCCGGACAGCGACTCGTACCTCGCGAGACCCATGCCGATTTGCCATTGCCCTTCGGCATTAACCGCTTTTCGCCCCGTTCTGCAAAAGCCGGTCGAGCGTGGCGACGATCTCGCGAACGTCGAGCGCCGCAACGCATGCGAAATCCGGGCACGTCTCCTTACGGTGACCGGGGGGGCACGGATACGTCGCCCGGACGACCGCCGTTCGCGCACCGAGCGGCGCCCAGCGGTCGGGTTCGTCCGACTGCAGCGCAAAGATGCCGAGCGTGGGCGCACCGACAGCCGCGGCAACGTGCATCGGTCCCGAATCCATCGCGACGACGGCGTGCGCTTCGGCAGCGAGGGCGGCGAACTCGGTGATACTCGTACGTCCGCCGAGCGAGAGCGCGCCGCCCTGGGTCGCGACGGCGTCCGAGATGAGGCGGTCTTCGGCGCCGCCGGTGACGACGACCGCGAGGCCGTAATGTGCCGCGAGAACGCGCGCGAGTTCGGCCAGCCGGGCGGTGGGCCAACGCTCGCGAGCCGCGGAGATCCCGCGCGTCGGATGGAGGACGATGTATGGCACGCGCAGATTCGCCGCGGCGAGCAGCGTGCGAGCGCGCGTACGCGCCGCTTTCGTTACCACGAAACGCGGCGTCGCGTCCGGTGTGTCGCAGGCGAGCGCACGCGCGAAATCGAGTAAGATCTGCGTCCAATGCGTCGTCCGGTCACCGAACTCACTGCGCACGGCGACGCGGTGCGTGAAGAGCTGCGAGTAAGGCCGGCGTGCTTGTCCGGCGCGTAGCGGTACGCGTGCCAGATACGGCAGCCCGGCGGCCCCGAGCGACGCCCACGTCACCACGGCAGCCTCGAAACCTCGCGCCTTCGTGCGCGCGACGTCGCGTCGGAACGAGCCGCGGCCGCACCATATCTCCGCTACATCCGGATTGTGCTCGAGGACGGGCGCATGCTGCCGCGTCGTAAGCGCGACCACGTCGCCGAACCGTGCGCGCAGCGCGCGCATGACGGGTGTGGCGAGCAACACGTCACCGATTCCACCGCCGGTACATATGACGAGCGCACTCACGGCAGCGCGCTTTGCGTCCGCAGCGCAAGCGCCAGAGCGTCGTCCGCGATCTCGGCCGCCAGACTACGCGCCGGCAGCGTCCGGTCGAGGACGCGGGCGCGAGCAAGGCCGGCCCACGGACGCCAACGCGCGATGTCCAGAGCGGTCGCGGAGTTGGCTGCAAATAGATCGACGCACGGCACGCCGACGAGCCCGGCAACGTGCGCGGCACCGCAATCGGGCGTTACGACGACGCTCGCGCCCGCCAAGCGCGCTTTCCACGCTTTCGTGCCGAGGCCGGTTGCCGCCGGCATCCCGGCCGCGCTAGCGACGCGTCTTACGAGCGCGGCGTCGTTCCCGAGCACGAGCGCGACGAAGCCGCGCTCGCGTAATGCGCGCGCGATTTCGACATAGGCCGCTTCATCGAGACCGCTCGCGACGAACTTATTCGAAACCTGTAGCGCGACGCAACCATGGCGCGAGACGGGTCCGTCGAGAACGAGCGGTCGCAGGCGCGCGACGTCGCGCGTCGGTTCGGACTCGGCGTGCAAACCGCGGCCGAGACGAAAGAGCGTCACCGCCTCGTGTTCGCGAGCATCGTCGGCCGCGGCGGGACGGACGACGGCGCGCGTCAACAACAGCCGCACCTGCACGCTTTTCAACGGTTTCTGCCAGCCGTTGATGAATCCGATACGGTGCGCGACGGCCGCCGCACGGACGAACGCATACATCTCCATTTCTTCCGAAGCGATGAGCGCCGCGTCGTAGCGTTCCGCGCGCACCTCGGCGAGCGCGCGCCGGCGGCTGCGCGGCGGCGAGCCGTGGCGCGGCCAAGGAATGCGCTCGAGCACATGAACCCGCTCGAAGGCTCCAGCCGCGAACGCGTCCCGGTTGGCCGTCGCAAGCAGAACGCCGACGCGGTGGCCCGCATCGCGTAGAGCCGCGACGAGCGGCGCACAGACGAGTGCGTCGCCGATCCCGTCCCCGCGGGCGAGGAGTACGTTCATGACGAGCGGTTCGCGAGCGCCCGCCGCAACGTACTCGTGTACGCACCGTCGAGAAATTGACCGCGAGCGAATGCGCGCAGCGCTCGCGGAACACGCTGGTTCGTTGCCAGCGCACGATACGTGCCCAGCGACCAGACCGGCGAGAGCAGACGCGAACGCACGAGATTGAGCCCGTACGCGCCGGTCGCGAACCTCGTGCGCATACCGCCGTCTTTGCGCAACAGGCGCGCGGCCATCGTGGCGCGTTCGACCGTCTTCGCGTAGACGACGTCGAGCGTCTCGCTGTGCGGCGGCTTGATATGCCACAGGTACGCCTCCCAAGCAAACGCGCGTCGAACGTCATGCCGGCGCAATCGAAAACCGAGTTCCGTATCCTCCCAGCCGTACAGATCGAAGCCTTCATCGAACCCCCCGGCGGCGACGAGCGCCGAGCGCGCGATCGATACGTTGCACGTGCAGAAGAAAGCGCGCGAATAGTTGCGTGCTGCCGGGCGCGGCCGCGCCTCGTAGCCGCTCACGTTGAGAATCGGGCCTGAGACGGCGACCGGAAAAACGCCAAGCTGTGCCGCCGCATGCGCAGCCAGAAAGCCCGCCGGAAGCGCGACGTCGTCATCGACGAATACGACGACCGCGCCCGTCGCCGCCGCGATACCGGCGTTGCGCGCGGCAGCGCGATTAGGGCGCGGCACGTGCACGAATTGCAGCGGAAAGGTGACTGTCCCGGCGCGTTCGCGCACGAGCTCGGGCGTCTCATCGCTCGAGCCGTTATCGACGACGACGACTTCGAACGCGGGGGCGTTGCACTGCGTCTCGAGCGAGTCGAGCACGCGAACGAGGGACGCGACCCGGTCTTTCGTTGCGATGACGACGCTAAAATTCACCCTGCGGGCTCGAGCAGCGAGCGCGCCATCCGCTCGGCCGCCCCGCTGTGGTCGGCATAAAGGGCCCGCAGCCGCCGGGAAGCCGCGGCAAGAGCGTCGTCGTCCGCCGCATACGCCGCGATACGCCGCGCCACATCGCCCGGCATCAGCGTGCCGCGTAATTCGGGCATCAGTTGCTCGCCCGTGTCGATGTTGGGCTGCGCCGTCAACGCAAAACGCTTGTCTACGCCGACCACGATCGCGCGCTTGAGTGCGATACCGAGCGCGGGAATACGATCCAAATATTGCAGCGCACCGTTTATGACCACGACCTCCGGCGCGTTGAGCGGTACGCACACGAGCGCCGGAACACCGAGCGCCGCCAGTTCGATGCATTTGGTACCCGGCAGCGTGACGACGAGTCGCGCGTGCGGAGCGTGGCGCATGGCGTCGCGCACGACAGGAAACGGCGCGCCGCCGTCGTCGGCCTGCACGGCGATGCCGGCCCCGTACGGCACGACCCGGCCGCGCGCTCCCCACACGTTGCGATGGCCGCCGGCGCTCAGCACACGTCCGAGGGCGTCGTCGCTCGTGAACGGCGAAATCGCGAACGCGACACGCAACGCGGGGTTGCGTTCGCGCAGCCGCAGCGCCGACTGCAGAAAAAAAGGCATGAGATTATCGAATTCGCCTCTGCGCGTACCGGGCATGATCAGGACGCCGCCGGGCGCGAGCGTTCCATCGTCACCGCTGGTCGGATAGGCGCCCGCGGCTTCACCGAACGCACCGTCGACCGCGAGATTCCCAACGACCTCGATGCACGCCGGAGCAACGCCCGCGCGCTCCAAAACCTTCGCATTCTGCGCATCGATCGCGTAGGCACGTTCGAGCGTTCGAGCACTGCTCCGGCGAGCGAACTTATACGTTCGTAGCGAACCGCCCAGCCGCGCACGAACCCGGGCCGCATGCAGCAGGTCGCCGCCCAGATACTGCACGACATCAGCTCCGCCCGGCGTACCGGCGACCCGGCCCCCGAGCGCGAAGCGAACGTAATCGGCCGGCGGCACGACGGCGACCGTCGGGAAAAGCCGCCGGGCGACGTCCGCCTCACGTCCGGTCGCGTAATCGTCCGGCACGAAGAACAGGCTTATCTGCGTCGCCGGCGCCTGCTTCCGCAGCGCCGTGACGAGCGGCCGCACCCAGCCGGCAAACTCGCCCGGACCGTTAGAGGTGATCGCAATGCGCACTAGTGTGCCGTACCGGCGCGTTAGCGCGGCGCGCAGCGACGGGCACGGAGGACGTCACGGATTGTAGCGCCGCCGGATCTCCGCCACGATATCGGTCGTGCTCTTGCCCGCGAGATGCGGCGCGAGCCGGATCTCGCCGCCGTGTTGCAAGACGACGATTCGCTCCGGAAGATCTTCGATGCGATACTGCGCGCTCTTCACGTGAATATCGGGCCGAATAAGATCGAGAACGACTTCGGGCGTTCGCTCGCTGAAGCCGACGACCGCGTCTACGCTACGCAAACTTGCAACGACATCCGCGCGATCGGCGAACGGTATGAGCGGGCGCTCCGGCCCCTTGAGAGCGCGCACCGAGACATCGGCGTTGAGCCCGACAACGAGCGCATCGCCTTGCGCGCGCGCCCAAGCGAGATAGGCGACGTGGCCTGCATGAACGATATCGAAAACGCCGTTGGTAAAGACCACGCGCTTTCCGCGCCCGCGCAATTCTTCGCGCCAGCGCACGCTCGCTTCGAGCTCGAACACCGGTGCAGCATAGGGCTCAGTCACGCGCATCGAGGTCGACGAGCGCGAGAATTTCCTCGGGCGACGCGGTCGCGGTGCCGAGCTTCTCGACTACTGCGCCCGCCGCGAAGTTGGCCAACTGCACCGCCTGCGTTGCAAGCGCCCCAGCGGCGAGGGCGACGGTGAGCACGGCGATGACGGTATCACCCGCCCCGCTGACATCGAAAACGGTTCGCGCGACGGAAGGAATGCGCATCCGCTCGCCGCCGGCAGCGAAGAACGCCATGCCGCGTTCGCCCCGCGTCACGACGACGTACCGGCAGCCGAGGCGCTCCAATAACGCGGTTCCCGCGCGGTCGAGTGCGGCCTCGTCGCGAAGTGCGATGCCCGTCGCTTCGGCAGCTTCGTGCGCGTTGGGCGCGACGCACGTAACGCCGGCGAAGAGGTCGAGGTTTTTCGGCTTGGGATCGGCCGTGACGACGGCTGCGGCGGAGGCCGCTTCGACGAGATCGCGCGAGAACAGGCCTTTCGCGTAATCGGACAGGACGACTGCATCGTAATCGCAGCTCAGTTTGGCGACGAGGGCACAGATCCGCGCGCGATCGCTCGGCCCGAGCGGCTCCGCCGATTCCCAGTCCGCGCGCACGACCTGCTGATTGTGCGCGACGATGCGCGTCTTGCGCGTCGTCGGGCGATCGTCGAGCGCGATCACGGCTCGGCGGTCGACGCCCTGTGCGTCGAAGAGCGCGAGCAGGCGCCGCCCCTCCGCGTCGTCACCGACCGCGCCGGCAAAGGCGACGCGCGCGCCGACCGCGCGCAGATTACTCGCGACGTTCCCCGCGCCCCCGAGCGTAAAGGAGTGGTCGTGCACCGTGACGACCGGCACCGGGGCTTCGGGCGAAATGCGCGTGACGCGGCCCCACACCCACTCGTCGAGCATAACGTCGCCGACCACGAGTACGCGCTTGTCGCGCATGCGCGCGAAGAGTTCGCGCGCGCTCGTTCCGGCGAGCGTTTCACGCACTGACGGATGCCAAAAAAAAGCGCACGCCGTCGCGCAAGCTGCGCGCGCGATGCAGCGGCGCCGGACCGTCGTAAGCCCGCATCTCGTTGACGAGAATGCCCGGGATGCCGACGCTATGCGCGAGCGCGATATCGCTGCCTCGATCGCCGAACACGACGCTCGCCGCGAGATCGAGGTCGCGCTCGCGCACGGCGCGCAAAATCATACCCGGCAAGGGTTTGCGGCAATCGCAGCCGTCGAGGTGCGTGCAGAAATAATAGGCGTCGAGCGTCGCTCCGCCGAGCGCAAGCTCGGCCGCGAGGGCGCGGTGGACGAGGTTCACGTCCGGCTCGCCGAAGAATCCGCGCGCGACGCCTGACTGATTGGTAACGACGATGCGCTCGAATCCCCCGCGCGCGAGTTCAACGAGCGCTTCTGCGACGCCCGGCAGCACGCGCACGCGCTTCGGATCCCCGATAAAGCCGGAGTCTTCCATAAGCGTGCCGTCACGATCGAGAAACGCGGCCGGTTTAGCGATGATCGCCTTCTTTGCGCTCGAGCAGCTCGAACAAGCGGTGCGCCACGACCCTGGGAACTCTTTCTTGCACCAGCAGCGTCTCGGTGATGACGCCACCGCCGCGCGTGATGACACACCACTGGGAACCGTACCGCTTGTATGCGCCCTCCCCGGCGCCATCGCCCAAATACCAGACTTCGAACGCGTAATCGCCGTCGAAGACGAATCGGCTTTTATAGTGTTCACCGCGCACGAAGCGATCGCCGTCGTGAAGATTCGCAAAGCAATCCCCGCTTTGTACACCGAGACCGCCCGGCACGACCCGGTTCGGCAACGTCGCCGCGAGCAGTAACAGGAGCGGCACCATCATGCCTCGGGGAACACGGATCGCTCGACGAGATCGCAAATGATGTGGCCGAGCGTAATGTGGATTTCTTGCACGAGCGCGGAATAGCCGTCCGGGCCGATGAGTGCGATGTCGGCGCAGGCCGTCATCTTACCGCCGCCGTTGCCGGTAAAGGCGATGGCCGTCGCCCCGATCTTCTGCGCTTCTTGCAGCGCGAGGACGACGCTCGGCGAATTCCCGCTCGTCGAGATGGCGACGACGACGTCGCCCGCACTCGCGAAGGCTTCGACTTGCCGAGCGAATACGCGCTCGTAACCGTAGTCGTTCGCGATTGCGGTGAGGGCCGACGTATTGACCGACAGCGCTTCGGACGGCAAACCACGCCGCTCGCGCAAGAACCGGCCCGAGAATTCCGCCGCCAAATGTTGCGCGTCCGCGGCGCTGCCACCGTTGCCGCACCAAAATACGCGATGACCCGTCGTAAATGCCTTCGCGATCGTCTGCGCGATCTCGGCGACGACCGCTTCGTAACGATCGGCATCCAACAGTCCGCGCCGGTCGTCGACGAGTTCGCGGAAGCGCTTGGCGTCAACCGCAAGCGCCTGCACCGTTACGGTTCTATCCAAAACATTTCCTCGCCGAGTGAAACGAGTGCGCCGTTCTCCGGCAGTATGCGACGCACGGTCCCGGCGTAATCGCTCGTGATTTCATTCATCAGTTTCATTGCTTCGAGGATGCAGAGGCCTTGGCCGACGACGACCCGGTCCCCCACTTCGACGAACGATTCGGTGCCGGGCGCGGCCGAGCGATAGAATACGCCGATGATGGGCGCCGTCACCATCTTCATATTGATATTGGTCGGAGCGCTCGGCGCCGCCGGCCGATCCGGCGGAGGTGCCGTACGCACGCCTTCGAGGGGAACCGCGGCCGCGCTCGCGCTTTCGACGGCTTGGGGGCGCGCGAACAGCTCGTAGGTCGACGTGCCGACGCGCACGGTCAGCGCGTCCAAGTCGTATTGCCGTACGACGCCGAGCAACGCGTCGAGCACGGCTCGTTCCTCGCTCATGCGGCGACCGGAGCGGCGGGCGAGAGCGTACGGTACCACGCGAAGACGGCCTCGGCGAGCAACGCGGGCGAAGGCGCGGGACCGAGCAACTGCTGTTCGCGCGTGACCAGGTCGCGCGCGACGATGACGTTTTGCGCCCGCTCGTCATCACCGAGAATGAGCGCGGCACGAGCGTTGCTGCGATCGGCCTTCTTGAAAAACGCCTGCAATTTGCCTTCGTGATAGTCGATCGTGACCGGCACGTCACCCGTTGCGCGCAGCAGCGCGACGAGCGGCACGATTGCGTCGCGCGATGCGGCGCCGAGTCCGATTGCAGCGATGCCCTCGCGAGCGGCGACCGGTAGGCGGCCGAGTTTTTCGATGACCATCAAAAGGCGTTCGATGCCGAGCCCGAAACCGACCGCCGGGGTCGCCGGGCCACCGAGGGAACCAACGAGCTCGTCGTAGCGGCCGCCGCCGCACACGGTACTCTGCGCGCCGAGCGCGTCGGAGATAAACTCGAACACGGTCCGCGTGTAGTAATCGAAGCCGCGCACGAGCCGCGGCTCGACGACGAACGGAATTCCGATCGCCGCAAGCAGTTCGCGCACGCGCGTAAAGTGCGCCGCGCACGCTTCGCACAGCGTATCGACGAAGGTCGGCGCGAGCGCGACGAATTCGCGATCTTCCGGTGCTTTGCTGTCGAGAATACGCAGCGGATTGCGCTCGAGACGTCGCTGCGAATCCGCCGACAGCGACGAAAGGTGGGGGCGAAAGTGCGCGAGCAACGCCTCCCGGTACGCCGGACGGCAACAGGCATCGCCGATCGAATTGACGTGCAGCACGACGCCCGGCACGTCGAAAGAGCGCAACAACTCGTAGGCGACGTGCATGACTTCGACGTCGGCCTCGGGCGCCGCATAACCGAAACATTCGACGCCGAACTGACTGGCTTGCCGATAACGCCCGGCTTGCGGCCTTTCGTAACGGAAAAAAGGCCCGACGTAGTACAAGCGCTGCGGACCTTGAGCGAGCAGAGCGTGTTCCAAAAGCGCTCGCACCACGGGCGCCGTCCACTCGGGACGCAGCGTCAGGCTGCGGCCGCCTTTATCGGTAAACGTGTACATCTCTTTCTCTACGATGTCCGTCGTTTCGCCGACGCCGCGCACGAAGAGCTCCGTCGACTCGAACATCGGCGTGCGGATTTCGCCGTAACCGAAGCGGCGCGCAATCCCACGGATCCGCGCTTCGAGCTCTTGCCAACGGGCGCTTTCCGGGGGATAGAGGTCTGCCGTTCCCCGCGGCGCGGCGATCTTCGTCATTACGTCCTTCTTCGTCTGCGAGAGAGCGAGATGCCTCGACCCTTCCGGACGCCGGGCGTTGTATGGTGGCTTGCGGCGGCTACGTGCTGTGCCGCCTGCGGACCAGGGGCGCTAGCGGTCGCGCTCGCCGCTGCCGCTGGTACACTCTTCGAAGCGGCGCCGTTTGTCCTTGTCGCCGAAGCTCTGCCGGCGGGGCGCCTGCGCGTCCTTGCCAAGGTCGCCGGCTGCGGGTGCGGGGGCACGATCCCGGGAGCCCTGTCGCTCAGTGCCGTCGCGCTCTGCTGGCTTACCTTCGGTCCGCTCGTCACGCTGGCTCGGACGCTGGTTGCCATCGCTTTGGTCCTGCATCGGCGCGGGCGGCTCGCCGAGGAGCATGCCGCGGGCGATGCGTTCGCGGAACTGCTCGCACTCGCACCGGGCGCGGCAGCGGCGGCCGTAGCGAGCAGTGCGCTCGCGACCAATGTGCCCGCATTCGCGAGCTCCGCTACCGGAATCGTGGCCGCGCTCGGCGTCGGTACCGTGCTCGGCTCGATCGCTCCGTGCGGTACGGCGGCCGTGGCGATCGCCGCGGCGCTCGCGCCGCACCTACCCTTCGCCGCGGCCGGGGTCCTCGCCACGGGCGGACTCATGCCGCGTAAACTCGCTCGCTCGCCGCGGGCCGGGCCGACGGATCCGCGCCTCGTCGCACGGGGGTCGCTGCTGGCTCGCGCCGGACTCACGGCCGCTCTGGCGGCCTTCGCAACGGGCCACAGCCACGGCTTCGTCAACCCCCGCCTCGGCCCGTTGCTGTGGCTGGCGACGGCCGTCGCTGCTGCGGGACTGCGGCGCCCGACCTCGCTCGCGGCGGCGACGCTCGTCCTCGCGACGATGCTCTTGGCGCTCGCTTGCGGGTCGCCGCAACCACCGTATGCCGCTCGAGAGACGCAACTTGACGACGCATTCGCGGGCGAGCGCCTGACGTTCACCGGCAGCGCGCATCGGCGCGCAGCCGCAACCGTGCTGGAACGGTTCGCCATCACCTGCTGCCGGGCCGACGCCTCACCGGTCTCGGTCGCAACGGCGCCGCGGCTGCGAGTCCCCGACGGCACGTGGGTTACCGCGCGCGGCACGCTGGAACGCTCCCGCACCGGACTTGTCTTGCGCCTCGCATCTTGGCGCCGCATCGCAGAGCCCTCCGACCCTTTCATTTACCGCTAAAGTTCCTGGGCAGACCATGTTCGCACGCCGCCTCGTAGCGTCGCGCGCACCACCCACGAACCGGGAAGAGCGACTCGGTTGGCTTTGGACCCGTCCGACCCCGCATTACCTGGGATGAAACTGGAATCGATATGAGAGGCGTCTGAAAGATCACCGCAGCGCCACGTTTCGCGAGACGCGCCGAACGAAAACAGCGTTTATTGACTAGGGGCTCAGGAGGCTCCGTCGATGCACGATCGTCTTACCCGGGTCGCCGGAGCCACCGCCATAACGAGCTTGACGCTCGCTTCGCTCTTCGCCGTCGCTCCGGCAGCGAGAGCCGATGAACAGGATCCAGGCGTCGCCCGCATCAGCGTCTTGAACGGCGGCGTCGATGTGAAACGTGCCGATTCGGGCGACACCGTAGCGGCCGTGGTCAACGCCCCGCTCAACGCCGGTGACTATCTCACGACTCAAAACGACGCCCGTGCGGAATTACAACTCGACGATTTGACCGAGCTTCGCGTGGCACCCGATACCCAGATGCGCTTCACGAACTTGAGCACGACGTCGAATGCGTTACAGCTTGCGCAAGGGACGGTCGAATTGCGACTGTTCCATGGCAACGGAGCGAATCCCGAGGTCGATACCCCCAACGGCAGCATCCGCCCGATCGAAAACGGCTCTTATCGCGTCAGCGTCGACAATAACGGCAACTCGATCGTCACGGTGCGAACGGGCGCGGCTACCATCGCGACCCAGAATAATTCACAGACCGTCCGAGCCGGGAATTCCGTCGAGATCGACGGCAATGCGCAGAGCGCCGCACTGCAGTCGATCGATGCCCTCGCGGACGACGGGTTCGATGCATTCAATGCCGAGCGCGACCGCTACGAGGCAAATGCTCGCAGCTATGCGTACGTAAACGATCAATTCGTCGGCGCGGACGATCTGGATCAATACGGGGCGTGGCAGAACGTTGACGGTTACGGCCAAGTCTGGCATCCCCATTATGCTGCGGGCTGGGCGCCTTATCACGACGGAAGCTGGACCTGGGAGCCGAACTACGGCTGGACCTGGGTCAGTGCCGAGCCTTGGGGCTGGGCCCCGTACCACTATGGCCGCTGGTTCTATGCGGCCGACAATGGCGGCTGGTGCTGGACACCTGCGACGCAATACTTTTCGCCCGTATACCAACCCGCTCAAGTCGCCTTCTTCTCATTCGGCTTCGGTGACGGCGGCGGTATCAACATCGGCTTCGGCAATGTCGGCTGGGTGCCGCTCGGACCGACGGACGCGTTCCGGCCTTGGTGGGGCGGCGGTTACGGTGGCTACGGTCGCGGTTATGACCGGGGCGGCTACGGCGGCAACACGACGATCGTCAACAATATTACGAACATAACCAACATCAATAATTATCACAACATCAACGCGCCGGGCGGCATCGTTGCCGTGCGCACGACCAATTTCCGTAACGGCGAATTTCGGCAGCGCGTCGCAGTGACGCCGGCGCAACTGCGCGTGGCAAACATCTCTAGCGTTCGCGGCGTCGTTCCCGTCGTTCCGACGACCCGCAACCTGGCGTACAACGCGGCCCCCGCCGTCCATACGGCGCGCACGCTGAGCCCAACGTTCACGCGTTTCAAAGCGGTCGCCGCCACGACGCCGGCGCGAACGTTTGAAGAGCAACGCGCGGCCGTAAGTGCCGTTGCGCAAAAGGCGTATCCTAGCGAAGCGACGGCTTTTCAACGCGAGGCGCCCTCGGTTGCGGAAAAAACCGCGCCTAAGACGACCGGCGAACGCACGCTTTCTCCGACGGCAAATCGCGAAACCGTTACCGCCCCGCAGAACGCGGCGCTCGGCAGGAACGCCGCCGTCGAGCGCACTCAAACCGCTACTCGCGGCGAGGTTCGCGCGCCGGCTCCGCTTGGGAGAAGTGCCGCGACGCCTGATCGCAGCGACAACCGCGTGTCGTCGACGGAGCACCCGTCCGGCACGCCGGCGCGCCCCTCTTCGCCCTGGGATCGCTTCGACAAACCGGGCCCGGTCACAACTGTGACGGGTACCGCAGAGGTGACGCGCGGTGCGCCGGAACCGGCCGCCGGGCGAGGGCGGCCGTCGTACGCGCAGCCCGATCCCACGGAAACACAGCATCGCGCGGTAACCGCGCTGAACCCGGTAACGACTAAGTCACAGAGCGCTTCGCCGCAGCGTACGAGCCCGAGTCCGTGGGATCGCTTCGGCTCGGGAACGCACGCGGCCCAGACGTCAAATTACACGCCGCATACATCCGGGAGCGGTGCTGCAAACGAAGCCGTGCCTCGCGTGACGACATACGGCAGCCCGCACACGTCGGCGGCCAATAGCCGCTCGACATCCGTCCCCGTAACGCACGGCGACGCCGGTCGCACGTACCAAAGCGTTCCACGCTACGACGGCCGCAGCACGTATGCGCAACCGGCTGCGCCACAACATACGACGACCGTTCCCGAACGCTTTACGCCCCGCCAAACGAACGGCACGCGTTCCGTCGAGCGCTCCGTGCCCGCCGAGCGCTCCGTGCCCGCCGAACGCGCGGCGCCTGTCGAACGCGCGGCACCCTCCGAACACGCGGCTACCGTCGAACACCCTGCATCGGAATCGCATCCGAGCGAGCGCGGCAACGGCTCGCAGCATCGCTAGCGTCCCGAGCATAATAAGAGCGCCGTTCGGGTAGCAATTCACCCGTAGTGGGAAGGGCATGGCCGCGTCGCTGCGAAGCGCGCGGCATGCTCTTTTGTGCCGCTCGGCTCGTTCGTGCGACGCTTGCTTTCGGCCTATGCCTCTGCGCCGTAGCCCCCGCCAGCGCAGAGACGTTCGAAGCGACCGTCCCCATTGCATACGCAAACGTCATGCGTTCGATCAATCCGCATTTGGCCTCGGGGCAAAGCCGCACGTACGCGGGCGTTTTACTTGCCAGCGCCAAACGCCTCAATGTCGATCCGGCGCTGATGATGGCCGTCGTAACGGTAGAGTCGCATTGGAATGCACGAGCCGTATCGATTCACGGCGCGGAGGGGCTGGGACAACTCAAGCCCGATACTGCGCACGAGCTCGGCGTCGATCCGCGTTCCGGAGCCGGTAATCTACGCGGCCTCGCCATATATCTGCACCGCATGCTGGCGCTCTTTCATGAAGCGCGGCAACCGATTCGCGAGGCACTGGCGGGCTACAACGCCGGTCCGAACGCCGTGCGCGCGTACGGCGGCATTCCGCCGTACGGCCAGGCGCGGCGCTACGTCAGCAAGGTCATGAAAGCACTGGCCATGGTTCGCAAGCGACTCGGGCCCGACGTTGTAGCTGCCGCCGGGAATCGCACGCAGTCGGATGCGACCATCGCTCGTCTCGCGCACGCAGACGCCGCATTCTGGGGCGTCGCGCGCTAACGCGAGGCACATTACGCGGCTCGGTCAGTGTAAGAAATAGCGATACGTCGAAAACACGAGCGCAATCCGTAGCCGGTCTGCGGCAGCGATGACCTCGGCATCTCGAATAGAGCCCTCGGGCGCAATGATCGCCGTGCAGCCGGCTTGCGCCGCAGCTTCGAGTCCGTCTGCAAAGGGAAAGAAGCCGTCGCTCGCGCAAGCAGCTCCGGCCGCTGCGTCGCCCGCGCGTTCGCCCGCAATGCGAACCGCACTAACGCGATTGGTCTGCCCCGCGCAGATCCCGCGCGTAACGCTATCGCGGACGATAACGACGCCGTTGGATTTTACGTGCCGCACGATATCCCACGCAAGTTCGAGATCGCGCCGTTCGCCCGGGTCCGGTCGACGCGCCGAGACGGCGCGCCACCGTTCGGGCGCCGCGTCCGGATCGTCGTCTTCGGCGAGCACCCCTCCGAGCGCACTGCGCACGCGCAATTCGCGCGCGAGCCGAGCCGGCAGGCGCCAATCGTAGCGGATGACGCGTAGATTTTTCTTACGCCGCAAACGCGCGAGCGCATCGTCATCGAACGCGGGCGCAGCGACGATCTCTAAAAAGAATTCGGCCAGAACTTCGGCGGTCGCGAGATCGACCGTCCCGTCGAGCGCAACGATACCGCCGAAGGCCGAGACGAGATCGGCATCGAGCGCTGCACGAACTGCGGCCAGCGCCTGCGGCGCTTCCGCGACCCCGCACGGAACGGTGTGTTTGACGATTGCGGCGCGAACCGCTACCGCAGACGTGCCGTTGTCGGCACCGCGCATCAGCGCGGGCGGTACGGCGCGAACCAGCATGCGCAACGTCGCGTCGAGATCGAGCAAGTTGTTGTACGACAGCGCCTTGCCTCCGAGTTGTTCCGGGAGGGTCTCGGTCCGCGCGAGATAGAACGCGGCGCGCGACTGCGGATTCTCACCATATCGCAGCGGCGTCGCAAGCGGAAGCGTTAAGGCGAGCGAGCCCGGTAATTCGCGCGCGAGCAACCCGGCCTCGAGATAACGTGCGATCGACGCGTCGTACTCCGCCGTTCGTTCGAACGCGCGCGTTGCCAGAATACGTCGCCCTGCGAGGTCCGGCTCCGCACGCTCGGCAAGGGCGTACTGTTCGGGGTCGACGAGCACCGTAACGTGCTCGAAATTCTTTGCGGCCGCGCGAATAAGCGCGACGCCGCCGATATCGATCTGTTCGATCGCTTCATCGAGCGTCGCGCCTTCGCGCGCGACCGTGGCCTCGAACGGATAAAGATTTACGACGACGGTCGCGATCGCCGGCACGCCGTGTTGCTGCGCTTCGGCCAGATGAGCCGGATTCTCTCGATCCGCGAGGATAGCGCCGAATACGCGCGGGTGGAGCGTCTTCACGCGCCCGTCGAAAAGAGACGGGAAACCCGTTAGCTCGCCGATATCGTGAGCATCGACGCCGTGCTCGAGCAGATGCTTACGCGTGCCGCCGGTCGCGTAGATCGGCACACCGCGCTGCGCGAGCGAACGCGCGAGATCGACGCTGCCGGTGCGATCGTAGACCGAGAATAAGGCTGCCGCTTCAGCGCGCAAGCGCCGGCTCCGCCACAAGTTCGGGTTCCGGAGCCGCGGGTGTGAGGTCGGCGGCAATCACGCGCGAGATACCCGGTTCCGACATGGTGACGCCGTACATGCGCTCGGCCAACTCCATCGTCTTCTTATTGTGCGTCACGATGAGCAATTGCGCGTCTGCTCCAAGCTCGCGCACGAGCTGCGAGAAGCGTTCGACGTTCGCGTCGTCTAGCGCCGCGTCGACTTCGTCGAGCAGATAAAAGGGCGACGGTTTGACGCGAATCAGCGCGAAGATTAGCGCGGAGGCCGCCATCGCTCGCTCGCCGCCCGATAACGCGGCGAGCGACATCATCTTCTTGCCCGGAGGCTGCACGCTGAGCTCGATGCCCGTCTCCGGGAGCTGCTCGGGAGCCGTCTGCCACATCCTCGCTTCGCCACCCGGAAATAAGCGCGCGTAGACGTCTTCGAAGGCGGACTTCACGAGCGCGAACGTTTCATTGAATTGCACTTGCGACGACTCTTCGATCTCGTGAATCGAAGCGAGCAGCGTCTCTCGCGCGCGCGAGAGATCCTCGAGTTGCTCCTTGAGGAACTTCGCGCGCGCAACCAATTCTTCGATGTCGGCCTCGACGTGCAAGTTGACGTTTTGTAGTCGCGCAAGCTCGTCACGCAGGCGCGCGAGCTCCGGCGCGACGTCCCCCGTTTCGGCGGCGTAGCGCCGCTCGATTTCCGCGCATTCTTCGGCCGTTGCCGGATCGCGCGCGAACTGCGCGGCGAGCATGCCGAGCTCGGCATCGACCTCCGCCAAGCGCACCCGGTTACCCTCGCCGGCCGCTGAGGCGTCACGTTCGGCGCCCCGCGCGACGTGTAGATCTGCTTCGCGCTGCTGCGCGCGCTGCGCATACGCGTCACGTTCACCGAGCACACTTGCCACGCGCGCGTCGACAGCCTCGATTTCGAGCTGCGCCGCTGCAAGAGCCGCGTTGCCCTCTGCGATGCGCTCGCCGAGCGACGCGAGTTCTTCGGACATACGCGTCCGCGCTTCCGCCGCCCGCCCGGCGTCCGCGTCGAGGAGGCCCAGACGCGCCCGTGCGCCGTCGCGCTGCGCGATCAGAGCCGCCGCCGCCTCGCGCGCCGCAGCAATTTCCGAGGCGACGGCCCGCTCGGCATCCTGCACGCGCGCGATCGTTTCGCGAGCCGTGCCAAGCGCGATCTCCAGCCGCTCGCGCTCGGCCGTCGCCGTATCCTCATTTTCGATCGGCCTGGCAAGCAGCACGAGTTGCTCGCGCGCCGCGCTCGTCTCGCGCTCGCGAGCGCGCGCGAGGTCCAGCAGCGACGTAACTTCAGCATCGAGACGGACGCGGTCGGCATTCAGTCGTTCGGCGTGTGCGCGCGCGTCGCGTAGCCGGACGGCCACCTCGGCGAGCAGCCGCTGCGCTTCGTCGCGCTGCCGGGTCGCGCCGGCACTCGCGTCGCGGGCGGTTTCGGTTTGCGCCCGAAAACGCTCGAACGTCGAACGCAGCCGCGGCAGTGCTTCCGAGAGCGTGCGGGCTTGAGCCCGGCGCGAGAGGATCGAGCGCTCGCGCTTATAGCGGCCGCCGGTCATGGCGCCGCCGCCGCGAATCTCATCGCCGTCGAGCGTGACGACGGCATCGCGGAAACCTTTGGCTCGCACGAGTTGCACGCCGACGTCGAGCGTTTCGACGACGAGAATGCGCCCGACGAGAAAGGCAACGATGCCCGCGTAGCGCGGCTCGGTCGACCGTGCGAGTTCGTGCGCGTATCCGACGACTCCCGGCTCGCGCGGCGCCTCCCGCGGATCGCGCCCGGTTCGCGCGCCGAGCGTGTCGAGCGGCAGAAACGTCGCCCGTCCGGCTTCATTAGAGCGTAGGTAAGCGATCGCTCTCTCAGCGGCTTCGGATGTCTCGGTCACGATGTTCGAGAGCGAGGCGCCGAATGCGACGTCGAGCGCGCGGGCGTAGCGCTCGTCGACGCGCACCAGGTTCGAGACGACGCCGATGATGCCACCGAAACGGCCGCGCGACGTCGCTTCGAGCACTGCACGGGTCCCCGGCACGTGTCCTTCCAGATTCGCCTCGAGCTCTTCGATCGTGTGGAGCCGCGCTTCGGCGCCCGCGAGTTCGCTCGTCGCGCTGCGATACGCCGCTTCGGCGTGCGCGAGTGCCTCGGCGGCTCCCGCGACGGCCTCGTCCGCAGCCGCAAGTGCAGCGCGCGCGTCCGTCTCGCGCGCCGCGAGCGCAGCCCGGGCGACCTGCGCGGCTTCGAGTGCGCGGACGTGTTCCGCGACGATTTCAGTGCGCCCCTCCGCGTCCGTCCGCAAGGCGAATCCGTCGCGTTCGAGTCGCTCGTACGTGCTTTGCAAGGCGTCGATCTGAACCCGGCGCTCCGCTTCGCTGGCGGCTGCCGACGCGGCAGCCGCGTCGACACCGCGTAGCTCGGCGAAGACGATGTCGAGACCCGTCCGAGCGCGCGCAACCGCTTCTTGCGCTCCGCTTTCGCGCAGGCGAGCGCCGTCGAGCGCGTTCTGTTGGGGCATGAGATCCCGCTCGAGCCGCTCGATCGTCTCGAGTAACGTGCGCCGCTCGTCGTTCGCCCGCGCGCGATCTCCCAGAAATTGCGCGGACTGGCTGGCGAGCGCTTCACGGCGAGCCAGCATGGCGGCGAAGCGGGACTCGATCTCCGCAAGCGCCGCACGGGATTGGGTCGCCTCGGCTCGGAACGTCTCGAGCGCACGTTCGCGCGCGTGAAGCTCGCCACGCACGTGGCTCAGTTCCGCTTCAGCGGCTGCCGCGCGTGCGCCGGCTGCAGCCCGCTCGCCGCCCACCTTCACGAGCTCGGCATGCAACCGCTCGCGTTCCCGTTGGCGCGATGCACCGGCGCGCAAGTACGACACGACTTCGAGATCGCGTGCCCGCGCGGACGCTTTGCGATAGCGCCGCGCCCGTCGCGCCTGCGTTTCGAGCTCCGGTAAGCGGGCTTCGAGTTCTGCCAAGAGGTCGCTCGTGCGGATGCCGTTTTGCTCCGTCGCTTCGAGCCGGCGTAGCGACTCGTTTTTACGAGCGAGAAATTTATTGATGCCCGCGGTCTCTTCGAAGAGTCCGCGCCGCTCGTTCGGCTTCGCTGCGAGGATAGCGTCGATCTGGCCTTGCGAGACGATCGCGTAGGAGCCGGGACCCAAACCCGTTCCCATCAGTAATTCGAGAACATCGCGTAAGCGGACGCTCTGCCGGTTGACGTAGAATTCGCTCTCGCCCGCACGGTAGGCACGGCGCGTAATCTGCACTTCGTTCGCTTCGATGCGCAGCTTGCCGTCGTCATTAGCGAACGTCAGGGAAACCTCGGCCATACCGAGCGCCTTGCGGCGTTCGTTACCCGCGAAGATAACGTCTTCGGTCTTGGTGGAGCGGAGCGATTTTGCGCTTTGCTCGCCGAGGACCCAACGGATCGCGTCGACGAGGTTCGACTTGCCCGAACCGTTGGGACCGACGAGGGCCGTGATGCCCGGCTCGAACGCAAGGGCCGTTCGCTCGGCAAAAGTCTTGAAGCCGAAGAGACGGAGTGACGTGAGTCTCACGGACGAGAACGTTTCGACGCGCCGCTGCGCGAGGTCTGCGTGCGCGCCACTTTCGAGAACTCGCGCGGGCGCAGATCGTCGAAGCGCTCCGCCAGCAACTCGAGCGCGCGCGCCGCGGCCGCGCGCTGGGCGGCTTTTTTTGAGGCGCCCGAACCCTCGGCGCGCACTTGATCGCGCACGGCGACCTCGGCGAAAAACGTGCGCTCGTGATCGGGACCCTCGAAACGGTCGACGTATTGCGGCACGTCGGCCACGTGCTTCTGCGCCCATTCCTGCAGCAGCGTTTTCGGATCGTCGAGCGGCTCGGCGCGAAGTTCCCATTCCAAGACGTGTTCGCGCACGACGAACGCGGCCGCGACGTCGAGACCCCGGGCTCGATACAGCGCCGCGACGAACGCCTCGAACGCGTCCGCCAGCATCGAACGCCGCCGTGCCGGCGGCAAGCGCGCGAGCCCCGCTCCCAAGACGAGCAATGCCCCGAAGTCCAGCCGCTCCGCCGTTCGTGCGAGGGCGCTATCCGCGACCAGCGCCGATTTGCGTAGCGCGAGCTCGCCCTCGAGCGCCGCGGGATAACGTTCGTATAACGAGCGCGCAACGACGAACCCGAGCACCGCATCGCCGAAAAATTCGAGTCTCTCGTTGGAGCGCGCGGCGAGCCGTTCTCTTACGGCGCTTTCGTGCACGAACGCAAGCTCGAATGCCGCCGGATCGGCGTCCGGCGCGCCTGCAATCGCAAGCAACGCTCGCAGCCGCTGCCGGCGTGCCTCACCGGCCACGCTGCTCAGTCCGCGTATTTGCCGAAAACGGCGACGCTGTTGTGGCCCCCGAAACCAAACGAGCTCGAAAGCGCGATGTTCACGTTCGCCCTCCGCGCGACGTTGGGGACATAATCGAGCGTGCACGCCGGGTCCGGGTGTTCGTAATTGATGGTCGGCGGAACGATCCCGTGCGCGATGGCGAGGATGGTCGCGACGCCTTCGAGCGCGCCCGCCGCCCCGAGCGCGTGGCCGTGCATGCTCTTGGTCGAACTCACCGCAAATTTGTGACCGCCCGCGCCGATGACGCGGCCGAGCGCCTGCGACTCGGCGGGATCGCCGATGGGCGTCGAGGTGGCGTGCGCGTTGACGTAATCGACATCACCGGCAGAGATCCCCGCGCAGATGAATGCCCGCCGCAGCGCCAGTTCGACGCCGCCGCCGTCGGGATCGACCGCAACGAGATCGTATGCGTCCGCCGATTGCCCGTAGCCGAGGAGTTCGCCGTAGATGCGCGCGCCGCGTGAGCGCGCCAGTCCGAGCTCCTCGAGCACGAAGATGGCGCCCCCTTCCGCCAGCACGAACCCGTCGCGCTCGGCATCGAAGGGGCGTGAAGCCCTCGCCGGCTCGTCGTTGCGCGTCGACAGCGCCTTCATCGAATCGAAGCCACCCATCGCGACGTCGGTGATCGTCGCTTCGGAACCGCCCGTAATCATTGCCCGCGCCTTCCCGCGCATGATGAGGTCGTAGGCAACCCCGAGCGCGTCGTTGGAGCTCGCGCACGCGCTCGATACGGCATACATCGGGCCACGGAAACCGTAGCGCATCGAAATTTGTGCTGGGGCGGCGTTGCTCATCAGCATCGGAATGAAAAACGGCGTGATGCGGCCGGCGGTCCCCGTCGCGCGCGCCTTCGTCACGTTGTCTTGAATCGTGATGATGCCGCCGATACCGCTGGCAACGACGACGCCGGTTTCGTCGCGCAACGCGCGGTCCTCGGGAAAGGCGGCGTCTTCGATCGCTTCGCGCGCTGCGACGAAGGCGAACTGCGCGTAACGGTCCATCCGGCGCGCGTCGCGCCGCCCGATGAGCGCGTCGGCGTCGAAGTGTTTCACTTCGGCCGCTACCTGCGCTTTGAGCCCCGCCGCTTCTGCATCGAAGGCCGTCACGCGGGCAACGCCGCTCTCGCCGGCAATCAGACGCCGCCAGAATTCATCTCGCGTGTTGCCCAGCGGCGTGACCGCGCCCATCCCCGTAATAACGACCCTTCTTTTCTCCAATACCGTCCCTTTTAGAATCCGCGCGCGAAAGCCCGTTCGGTGTAGCCCGAATGCGAGAGATGGCCCTCTCCACGTGTACCACTTGTAGCGGCAGCGTACGTGTCGCTGTGCGTTCGAAAGCGAAAAGGCGGCCTTGCGCCGCCCGAAAAGCACCTTCAGCGTATGACGTAGTCGGTGGCGATGCCTGCCGCGACACCGCCGGTCGCGGCAAGAGAAGTTGGCCGTCGCCGGACCGTCGCTCCTCGTAACAGCTCGGCTGAACGCCTTCTCATACGGAAACGCCGGCGCGAGCAGTTCCGTCGGCGAAAGAGCTTGCTTTTTTCCAACCCCCTCTATTCAACGGACCCCAGCCGTGCCATACTAAGCGGGACGACCCTGCGCTCGTAAGCGCACCTGCGCGCGAGGAGCCGCTCCCGGTGTCGGCCATCAAGGACGATGATGCAACTAACCGAGCCCCAAGCCCCAGCTTCCGCGCTTGCACGCTTCGCTCAACGTAAGAAGGCGAATTACTTCAAGAGCACGGCCTTGGACGTCGCATGGCACATCGGTAACAGCCTCGGCAGTACATTGTATCCCAAACCGCCGCCCGCCACGTCGAGATTGCTGAACCTCGGTTGCGGCGCGGTGAAGTACGACGGATTCGTAAATGCCGACTGCTACAACTTTTTTGCGATTTTGAAAGGCATGCATAAGAGTCCCGACCGGATGCTCGATGCGACGCGCCCGTGGCATTGCAAAGATGACTACTGGCACGGCATTTTCTGCGAGCACATGCTCGAACATCTGAGATATGCCGACGTCACGCTTTGCCTGAAGGAAGCCTATCGAACCCTTAGGCCGGGCGGCTTCCTGCGGCTCGTCGTGCCCGATATCGACCTGTACGTGCGACTCTACCGCAACGAAGTCGCTCCAGAACATGCCGCGAGATTCCCGTCAGGACCCGAAGCGATTTCGGATACGACCCAGAATGGGGGACACGTCTCGGTTTGGAACGCGCGCCTGCTGCGGCAGCTGCTGGAAGAAATCGGCTTAACGGAGGTTCGGGAAGTCAGTTTCGGCTTCGGCTCCGTCCCGCTCCTCATTCAGGATAGCCCGCATCGTGCTTGGGAAAGCTGCTACGTTGAGGGTCGCAAGCTATAGTTTTCTGCGGCGCGGCAGGCTGAGCGTGCAACGCGCGCGGACGCGGGCGCGATTTTCCGAGCGGATCTGAACGAGGCCGACCAAATAGGACCCTGCGCGACGCCCTCGAGTCGTACGGCCCGCAGGATCCGGCGGCGCGAGCGCTGTGACAGCGTACGCGCGAGACGCTCGGCGCTACGCTGCGCGAGCACGACGACTTCGCCGGCCGCCCCGTACCGCCAGACGACGGCTGAGCGGCGCGGTTGCGTCGGGGAGGCTGCCCTGGTATAATGCGGAGCCATGTTCACCTTTGATCTGCAGCTTTTTGCGTCCAAAAAAGGCGCCGGTTCCACCCGCAACGGCCGCGACTCGAACGCTCAGCGCCTCGGGGTCAAACGTTTCGGCGGCGAAATCGTGCTCGCAGGAAACATTATCGTCCGTCAGCGCGGTACGAAGTTTTACCCGGGCTTAGGAGTCGGCATGGGCAAAGACAACACCCTGTTTGCACTCGTTCCGGGCCGGGTCGAGTTTTCTGAGAAGCGTAACCGCAAACACGTCAACGTTCTCGCCGAGGCATAGCGGGCACGAATCCCTGCTTCGCGATGCAAAGAGCCTGCGGGCTCTTTTCTTTTTCGGCTATCGCTTCGGCGCAATCCGCTTAGGCTGACGGATGCAGTTCATCGACGAGGCCACGATTACGGTTGCCGGCGGCACGGGCGGAGACGGCGTCGTTGCTTGGCGCCGGGAGAAATACGTTCCCAAGGGCGGCCCGGCCGGTGGTGACGGTGGTCGCGGCGGCGACGTCGTCCTCAAGGCGACGCCCGAACTCTCCACGCTTATCGAGTTCCGCTTCAAGAAACACTTCGGCGCGCAAGCCGGCAAAGCGGGTTCAACCTCGAATAAGTCCGGCCGCAGCGCCCCCGACCTCCTCATTCCGGTTCCCGTCGGCACGCTCGCATACCGGATTGCGGAAGACGGCGCGGAACAACTCCTGGCCGACCTCTCGAAGCCCGGCGAACGCATCCGCGTTGCCAAAGGCGGTCGCGGCGGCCTCGGCAATCAGCACTACGCGACGAGCACGCGGCAAGCGCCGCGCTTCGCCGAAAAAGGCGAACCCGCTGAAAGCGCGACATTTCGTTTAGAACTGAAGCTCCTCGCCGATTGCGGAATCGTCGGTCTACCGAACGCCGGAAAATCGACCTTGCTTTCCGTCGCCTCGGCCGCCCGCCCGAAGATCGCGGATTACCCGTTTACGACACTCGAACCGCAGCTCGGCGTCGTACGCCTAGGGGCCGAAGAATCGTTCGTCTTAGTCGACGTACCCGGTCTCATCGAAGGCGCGCATGGAGGCTCCGGTCTCGGAGACCGCTTTTTGCGTCACGTCGAGCGTACGCGGGTCCTGATCCATCTGCTCGACGGAGCGCTGCCGGCGGATGAGGTCGTTGCGTCGATGGCGACGATCGAGAACGAGTTGCGGCTCTGGAATCCGTCGCTCGTGGAACGGCCGACCTTGCTCGTGCTCTCGAAGCTCGATCTGCCCCAAGCGCGGGACTGCTTCGCCGAATTACGCGAACGGATCCCCGACCTACGCGGCATTTCGGCGGCGACCGGCGAAGGCGTGCGCGACGTGTTGTATACCGCTTATCGCACGATCGCCGCGACGCCGCCGCTCGAGATCGCCGCACCCGATTCGCCACGTTTCCTGCTGACGCCTCAGGAGCCGTTCGCGATCGACGTCGCTCCGGACGGTGCGTTCATCGTTACGGGAGACCGCATCGAACGGCTTGCGGCCATGACCGATTTCGAGAGCGACGAAGGACTCGGACGTTTCGAAGCGATCCTCGCTAAAATGGGCGTTGATAAGCGGTTACAAGAACTGGGCGCACGCGACGGCGACACCGTGCGTATTGCCGGTTACGAGTTCGACTACTCATGATCGAGCGTCCCGCGCGCCGTATCAGCGCGACGACGCGCTTCTACGTTGGCTTTTGCCTGGCGGTCGTGCTGGTGGTCGCGCTGACGTTTTACATCGGGTATCGCGCGGGCTCTCTGCACGCGGAACATCAGGCAGCACGTACGCACGAAGCGCCGTGAAACTCGGCCTGTTCGGCGGTACGTTCGATCCCGTTCACAACGCGCATCTCTTCGTCGCCGAGGCGGCTCGCGTAGAGCTCGGTCTCGAGCGCATGATTTTTTTGCCGGCCCTGCGTTCGCATTACCGCGATACGCCGGTTGCCGGCACGGACGACCGGCTCGCCATGTTGCGCGCTGCGCTGGCCTCCAATCCGCACTTTGCGCTCGACGACAGCGACCTGGCCGAGACCTCGACCGGCTATAGCGCCGATAGCGTGCCGCGTTTTCGAGCGCGCTATCCGCACGACGAGTTAACGTTCGTAGTCGGCGGCGATTCGCTCGTCGATTCTCCGTGGCAGCGCTTCGACGTCGTGCTGGCGAATCTCGATTGGTTCGCGATTGCACCGCGTGCGGAACGCGCGCCGGAGCGGCTCGACGCCTTTCTCAGCACGCTTTCCGATTCGCAGCGTGCCAAGTTCCGCATTCTCGAACTACCGGCACTCAATGGGTCGGCAACGCTCGTGCGCGCGCAACTCGCGCGCGGCGGCAGCATCCGCTATCTGGTTCCCGAGCCCGTCTACCGTTATATCGAAGAGCACGGCTTGTATCGCGCCGTCGCCTGCGAGGCGCGTGCGAACTGAAGCGGCGCCGGGCTCCCTCGGCGGGATCCCGGCCGAGACGCTGGCGACGCACTATGGAACGCCGCTGCTCGTTATCGATACGGACGTCCTCGACGGCGCCGTCGCGCGCTTCGCCGCGCTCGGAGCCGAACTCGGTATCGACGTCGCATACGCGGGCAAAGCGTTGCTGGTCGTCGCCCTCGCGCGTCGGCTGGCCGGAACCGCGCTGCGGCTGGACGTATGTTCGCTCGGCGAGTTACTGACGGCCGAGCGCGCCGGCTTTCCGGCGGCTCGCCTCGTGATGCACGGCTGCGCGAAAACGGATGACGAGCTGCGCGCCGTTGCAAACGGTCGCGCCACGCGCATCGTGATCGATAATCGGGAAGAAATCGCGCGACTCGCGACGCTCGCGGACGCGCAGCGCCCGGTCCACGTTCTGCTGCGCGTCAACACGGGAATCGAAGCGCATACACACCTGCACGTGCGCACGGGCGGTGAAGACTCGAAGTTCGGTTTACCGGTGGCCGAGATACCGGCCGCCGTCGAAGAGGTCCTGGCGGTTCCCGCACTACGGCTCTCCGGTTTGCACAGTCACCTCGGCTCGCAGATTTTCGAAGTTGCGCCGTATGCGGCCAGCCTCGAAATCTTGCTCTCAGCGTACGAACACGCGAGGTCGCTCGGCGCTCCGGTAACCGATCTGGTGCTCGGCGGAGGCTTCGGCGTTAGCGCGCGTGCGGCGAGCGAGCCCGTCGATGTCGCCCTACTCTTGCAGCCGCTCGCCCGCCGCGTCACTGACCTTTATGCGGCAGCGCCCGTCCTGCCGCCGCGACTCGGAATCGAGCCCGGACGCGCGATCACCGCGCAAGCGGGCACCTCTCTCTATCGCGTCATCGTCGTGAAGCGTCAAGGCTCGCGTCGCTTTGTTATCGTCGACGGCGGCATCGCCGACAATCCCCGCCCGGCACTCTACGGCGCCTTTCACGAGCCCTCGCTCGCCGGACGGACCTCGACCGCATCGCTCGTCGAGACGACGGTCTGCGGGCGCTCGTGCGAGAACGATCGGCTCGTCGTTGCAGCACTGCCCGAGGATCTCCGCGCGGGCGACTTACTTGCGATGGCGAGCACGGGTGCCTACACCTACAGCATGGCAAGCAACTACAATCGCTTTCCCAAGCCCGCGGTCGTCTTTGCGGGCGGCGGGGCGCACCGGCTTGCGGTTCGACGGGAAACCAGCGTCGATGTTCTACGCAACGACATCGACGGGTTTGCGTAGCCACGCAATCGCGGCGCTCGTTGCGACGCTCGCCGCTTGCGCGCCGGCCAGCGGTACGGCGAGCAACGCAGCGGTCTACGATGCCTGGCGACTCGGACGCTCGCGCGTAGAAGTGACGGCGGTCGGTGCCGTCGCGCGCATCCTCGGCGAACGCGAGGGTCGTAGCGGCGAACATCTCGGCTTTCTCTTACATCTTACCGGAAGCGAAGGGCGCGGCTTAACGGTGCGCGTCGAAGATAACCTCGCTCTCACGGGACCCATCGCGATACGCGAAGGCGAACTCGCGACCGTTCGCGGCGAGTACATCTACGATGCGGGGGGCGGGTTGATTCATTACACGCACCGCGACCCGCGCGGCCGGCACGAGGCCGGTTACGTACAAGCGGCGGGCCGGCTCTATCAATAGCAGCAAGTTGGCGGCGCGTGTATACAAAGCGAACTCGCGTTCTCTATACTTGGCCGGAACGAAGCCTGCATGCGCAATTTGCTTTCCGTCACGCTAGCCAGCGCCTCGCCGCGGCGGTTCGAATTACTCACTTCACTCGGACTCGACGTGCGCGTAGTCCCGAGTGAGATCGTCGAAGGAGACCGCCCGGGTTTTGGACCACGCGAACTCGCGGCTCTGCATGCCGGCGCAAAAGCCGACACCGTCGCCGAACGGGAAGCGGGCGGGTTGATCGTGGCCGCCGATACGGTCGTCGATCTCGACGGCAAATCCCTGGGAAAACCGGTGGGAACCCGGCAAGCGCGGGCCATGCTCGGCGCGCTCGCGGGACGCCAGCACCTCGTGCATACCGCGTACGCGCTACGCGAAGCCGCCCACTCCATCGCCGTCGACGTCACGCTCACCACCCGCGTGCGCTTCGCAGCACTCGCTGCTGCCGACATCGCCGGCTACGTCGCGACGGGCGAACCGTTCGACAAGGCAGGCGCCTACGGCATCCAAGGTCGCGGTGCGGCGCTCGTCACTGAGATCGAAGGTGACTTTTACACCGTGATGGGGTTCCCGCTCGGCGACTTCGTGCGGCGTTTGCCGGAACTCGGCTACATGCTTCCGGCGCGGGCGACGCGCCGCGGATGAGCGACTTTATCGGTAGCCTTCGTTCGACGCTCAGTCCCGATATCGGGCTTGATCTCGGGACCGCGAATACCGTCGTGTACGAACGCGGCGCCGGAGCGATCGTCAGCGAACCTTCCGTCGTCGCGTACGATTTGCGAACGGACACGATCGTCGCCATCGGCACGGCGGCCAAGGAAATGGAAGGGCGCGTCCCGCCCTATCTCAGTGTGATTCGACCGCTGCGGCGCGGTACGATCTCGGACTTTCGCGCAGCTCAGACGCTGGTTGCGCGGCTCGTCGACCGGGCCCTGGCCACGCGCGCCCGACTCGCACCGCGGCTCGTCGCCTCGATTCCCGGCTGCGCGACCGATATCGAATGCAAAGCCGTGGAACAAGCGGTGCGCGCCGCGGGCGCTCGCTACACGACCTACGTTCCGCAAGCCGTCGCCGCCGCCGTCGGCGCGGGGCTCGACGTCATGAGCAGGCAAGCTCAAATGGTCGTCGACATCGGCGGCGGAACGACGGAGATCGCGGTCTTGAGCACCGCAGGTGTTATCAGCCTTTCATCGGTGCAACTGGGCGGAGATGCGTTCGATCTGGCGATCGCGCAGCGGTTGCGCGCGGAGCACTTCGCCGTCGGCGCGCTAACCGCCGAGCGGATTAAAATCGAACTCGGCTTTGCCGGCCGGGCCCCGGGGCGAGATCCGGTCCTGGTCAATGGTAACGATCTCGCCGTCCATGCGCCGGCGGCACGTGAAGTACGCGAGACGCTCGTCGGCGAAGCGATGGCCGACGGGTTAGCCTTTATCTTGGGCGCGATACGCTCGGTCCTCGAGCAGATGCCGCCGGACGTTGCGGCGGATCTCATCGAGACCGGCATCACGCTCACCGGTGGCGGCGCGCTCATCTGCGGTTTAGCAACGGAGATCGGCTCCGGCATGCACGTCCCGACAACGGTAGCGCCGGATCCGCTCGTCTGCGTCGCGCGCGGTGCCGGCGAGATCCTCGGCTCGCCGACGTTACTCGAACAGTTGCGGCCACATGGGGATCGGTTCACGAGGTGGTATCAATCTTTACGTATCGGGATGAGAGAAAGCTTCTCGCCGTAATCGGCACGGTCATCATCGCCGCGGTGATCGCTCTCGTCCAACTCGACGCTGCGAAGAGCGGGAGAACGAGCCCCATTGCCGGCGCCGTCACCTCCGTCGCCTTCATCGTTCAGAGCGTCGTAGCCGAATTCGGCAACGGCCTCCGCGGCGCGGCAGACGCGCTCGCGAGCGCGCCGCGTCTCTACGCTTCGAACCGCGACGTCACGGCTGCGAATCGGGAACTACGTTCGGAGAACGCACGCTTGCGCGAAGCCCTGGCGTCGGCGCCGGCGACGGACGCGAGCGCAAAACTGGCCGCCGCGACGCCGCACGGCGTCAGCGCGAACGTGATCGGGTACGACCCCGAGAACCTTTCCCGCGTCGTGACGGTCGACCGGGGCGCGGATGCCGGCCTGCGCCGCGACGACGGCGTCATCTCGGACGAAGGCGTCGTCGGGCGTGTCGTCGAGGTGCAACCGTTCTCCAGTTCCGTGCTCCTCATTACCGATGCCGCAAGCAAGGTTCCGGCGATCGTCCAGCGCGGCCGCTGGTGGGGTATCGCCACGGGAACCAATGCCCGGATCGCGCTGCAGTACGTTTCGCAAGACGCGAAGCTCAAAATCGGAGACTACGTCGTCACGGGCAGAGGCCGCTCATTTGGGGCCGGTCTTCCGCTCGGACGCATCCTGCGCGTCGATCATCCGGAGGGCGCGCTCTATCAAACCGCGATCGTCGAACCCGCGGTCTCATTCGGCCGGCTGCACCAGGTCGTCGTCGTCTCGCGATAGTCGACGTGAGCAGCGAACCCGAAGCCGACCTCTTGCGCGCACGCCGCTTTTGGATCGCGAGTAAACCGGGTGAGCCGACGGCGCCGGCCTATAGCTTGGAGCCGCCGGAGTGGTGGCGCGTGGCAGCCGCTCTTGGAGCGGCGCTCCTGGTGCAGTCGACGATTGCACCGTTCCTCGCTTGGCACGGTGCGACCGTCTCGTTCGTGCTACTCGTCGTCGCCTGGTACAGCGTGCGGACGGGAGCGTTGCTGGGCTTCACGTTCGGTCTCATTGCGGGCGCCGCCGAGGACGCGCTCGCAGGCACGACGGGAATCGCTTGGACGTTTGCGACGGCCGTTGCGGGCCTGCTGGCCGGACGTCTCGCGCGAACGTGGCTCGCCGATCTGCCGCTCGCGCTGGTTCCGGGCGTCGCTCTGCTTAGCCTCGGGCGCTATGCGGCGTTTGCGATCGTCATGCAAATTCAGGGACGCGAGCTCGCCCTCGCGGGCGAGCAGCTACACGTCGTGCTGCGGCAAGCCGCGCTCGCGGCCCTGGTCGCGGGCATCGCTCTTCGCTTTGGGCCCTCACTCTTGAGGCCCCGTGCGCAGGCTCGCTGAAAGCCCGCGGCCCTTTCCGCGCGGCACGTGGAAGCTGGTCGCGTTCGTGCTGGCGATGCTCGTAACGCTCGCGCTCCTGCTCCTGCGGCTGACCCAGGTACAGCTCGTCGAAGGCGCGCACTTCGCGGCCGCAGCGCGAGCCAATCAGATCCGGCGCATTCCCGTCGCTGCCCCGCGTGGGCGCATCTACGACCGGCACGGCGTCGTTCTCGTGCGCAGCCGGCCGTCGTTCGTGTGCGCGATGATTCCGTCCGACGTTCGCAACATCGCCGCTACGATGCGCGAACTCGCGGGCGTTCTCGCGATTCCGCAGGCGGTACTCTGGAAACGGCTGCTGCAGCATCGCGGCCTTCACTATACGAGCTTCGACCAAGTCGCGACCTACGAACCGTACGGTCCCATTATTCTGGCGACCGATTTGACCAGCACGCAGATGGCGCGCCTGGCCGAGGCGCAAGACGCCTTACCCGGCCTCGATCTCGAGGCACAGCCGGTACGTGACTATCCCTATCGCAAATTCGGATCGCATTTCTTCGGCTACGTCGGAGCGATTACCGAAGATGAATACCGTTCGCTGCGGGGCAAGGGCTATCTCGCGAACGACGTGATCGGCAAGGAAGGCCTGGAGCAGGAGTATGACTCCTACTTGCGCGGGACGCCCGGCGGCGAGCAGATCGAAGTCAACGCGCAAGGCCAGCTCGTTCGCCGGCTCGGGCCGCTCGATCCGGTCCCGGGCAGCAGCCTCGTGCTCTCGATCGATTGGCGGCTACAGGAACTCGCCGAAACGGCGCTGCGCGAGCAGTTGCGCGCGGCAGGTAAACTTCGCGCTCGACGGCTCGCCGGCGCCGTGGTTGCGATCGATCCTCGCGACGGCGGCATTCTCGCCCTGGCGTCCTATCCGAACTTCGATCCGAACGACTTCACGAACGGCATCAAAGAGTCGACGTACGCGACGTATTTGAACGATGCGCTGCGCCCGCTCTACAATCGCGCGATCGCGGCTGCCACCCCGACCGGTTCGACCTTCAAAATGGTGACGGGATCGGGCGCCATCACGAGCGGCGTCATCGGCGTCAACCAGGTTCTGTACGATTCGGGTGCGTGGAACTGTCACGGCGTCACCTTCCGCGACATCGCGTCGGGCGGTCTCGGCTCGACCAATTTCGTACATGCGCTCGCAGCGTCGTCCGACGGCTACTTCTACCAGCTCGGCTTCCGGCTGGGGCATGTTCGACTCCGCCACTGGGCGCTCGAATATGGCCTGGGCCATACGCTGGGCGTCGATATCCCGGGCGAGTATCCCGGCAATTGGCCGACGAACGCCTGGTCGATGAAAGTCTACGGCTTACCGCTCGAACCGAGCGATGTCTGCCAGCTCGCCATCGGGCAAGGCGCGATGCAAGCGACGCCGCTGCAGATGGCAAACGTCGCCGCGACGGTCGTCAACGGTGGGACGCTGTACCGGCCGCACTTCGTCGAGGCGATCCGCAACTCGCACGGCCGCATCGTGAAGCGCTTCGGGCAGCAGATCATCCGCCGCGTGCCTGTGAGCGCGGAGGCGCTAAAGGAAGTGCGTGCCGGCATGAATCAGGTGACTCAGCCGTGGGGAACGGCATACGGCGAGGACGTTCCGGGCTTGCCATTCGGCGGAAAGACGGGTACCGCCGAAACGGACGGCGGCGCCGGTCCCAATACGACCTGGTTCATCGCCTATGCTCCCGCGCAGCGTCCGCAGCTCGCAATAGCGGTCTTTATGGAACGCTCGGGCGGCTACGGCGCGAACACCGCTGCGCCCGTGGCGCGGCGCATGATCGCCGGCTACTTTCATAAGAAGCTTCCGCTCTGAGCGGCGCGGGCGGGAGCGGCACGAGCTGCGGGCCGAAGGTGAGCCTATGATCGCGCATCACATTCGGCCCTCGAAGGCGGCGCTGCGTTTAGCCGGAGAAGGCGCGTTTATCGCGCTCGCGCGAGCGCGCGAACTGGAAGCGCTCGGTCACGACGTCATCCATCTCGAAATCGGCGAGCCCGATTTCGAGACGCCGCTGCACGTGAAGCGGGCCGGGATCGCCGCTATCGAGCGCAACGAAACGCACTACGCGCCCTCGGCCGGTACCGCCCAGCTGCGCGACGCCGTCGCCGACTATGCGGCGCGCTTCCGCGGCATAGCGCCCTTTACGCGCGACAACGTCGTGATCAGTCCCGGCTTGAAACCGCTCGTCTGGAACTTGATGTGCGCGTTGCTCGATCCGGGCGATGAAGTGCTCTTCGCCGACCCCGCGTATCCCGCATATCAGTCGTGTGCGGACTACTTGCAAGCCTGCGCGGTGCCGATACCGCTGCTGGAAGCGACGAACTTCCGGCTCGATCTCGAGCGGCTCGGCGCCGCGATGAGCGCGCGTACGAAGCTGCTGATCCTCAACTCGCCGCACAATCCGACCGGCGGTGTATTAACGCGCGCTGATCTCGAGGCGATCGCCGAACTCGCGCAACGCTACGACGTCACGGTGATGTCCGACGAAATCTACAGCCGCAACTCGTACGCGAACGACTTCGTCTCGATCGTCGAACTCGACGGTATGCGCGAACGCACGATCGTCCTCGACGGTTTTTCGAAAGCCTACGCGATGACGGGCTGGCGGCTCGGCTACGGCGTGATGCCGGCCGCCATCGCGAAGATCGCCGCCATGCTCGCGCAAAATAATTACTCATGCGTCTCACCGTTCGTGCAGCGAGCGGGCATCGCAGCGCTCGCGGGACCCGACGACGACGTCCGCAGTATGGTAGCGGAGTTCCGCATCCGGCGCGACGCGATCGTAGCTGGTCTTAATTCGCTGCCCGGCATCACGTGCACGCTCCCGCCGGGCGCCTTCTACGCGTTTCCGAGCGTCAGCCGGATTACGCACGACGATCGGAAGCTCGCCTCATTTCTCTTGGAAGACGCTCACGTCGCGGCGCTCGGCGGCTCGTGTTTCGGCGCAGCGGGCCGCGGCTATATGCGCTTCTCATATGCGAACTCGCTCGAGCACATCGACGCGGCAATCGAACGCATGCGAGCGGCACTGCCGCGCTTCGCCGCGTAAGCGGCGAGCCGTTCTTGTCAGCCGTGGCTATACTTGCATCGCAGATTTAACTTCGAATAGCGTTTCGGCCGCTACGTCGCGCGCACGTCGCGCACCACGGTCGAGGATCGCAGCGACGTCGCCCGCCTCGATTGTAAGACGCCGTTCGCGCACCGGTGCCAGAAAGGCGTTCGCGTGCTCCGCGAGTTCGCTTTTACAATCGACGCAGCCCAGAGCTCCGCTGCGGCAACCCTCACCGATCGCAGGCCGGCGCGCGGCGTTGACGATCCCGTGCAGCGCGAACACGGGACACACTTCGGGACGGCCGGGGTCGTGACGCCGCACTTTGAGCGGGTCGGTCAACATCGAGCGAATTTTCTTCGTCGTCAGCGCAGCGTCGTCGCCGAGTTCGATCGCGTTTCCGTACGACTTGGACATTTTGCGTCCGTCCAAGCCCGGCACTTCGGAAAATTCCGAGAGCGTCGCCTGAGGCTCTGCGAGCGTCGGACGATAGAGATAATTAAAACGTCGCGCCACCTCGCGCCCGAATTCCAGATGCGAGAGCTGGTCTTTACCGACCGGCACGGTATCGCCGCGCACGACCGCGATATCGACGAATTGCATCAGCGGATAGCCGAGGAAGCCGTATGTCGAGACATCGGTTCCGAGCGCGGCGATTTGATCCTTGAACGTCGGGACGCGCTGTAACCAAGATACGGGCACGATCATCGACAGCAGTAGATGCAGCTCGGAAATTTGAGGTACGTGAGACTGCACGTACAGCGTCGACCGTTCCGGATCGACGCCGGCAGCGAGCCAGTCGCGGACGGTTTCGACAATATTCGCCGCTAGGTCTGCGGTGCGCTCGTAGGCCGTCGTAAGCGCGTGCAAATCCGCGACTTCAAAAAACGTCTCGTTTTCGCGCGCGAGCGCAACCCACTGCGCGAGCACGCCGACGTAATGCCCGAGATGCAGCCGGCCCGTGGGCCGCATCCCGGACATGATGCGGCGCCGCACGGGCTGCACTTCGACGAGCTGGGACACGACCCGGCGCGTTGTCCGTTACGGCGTGGCCGACCTGCCGAAGCTTCTGCGGGCGGCGCGACTACGCTCGCGGCCGCGGTGCGTAGTGAGATCGCGAAGGATTTTCGTCCGGATCGATGAGCGAGCAACGCCTCAGCGTTGTGAACGAAGAGAGACGATGAGCCGGACGAAAACACGAGCGAGATCGCTATCAATTCGGGCGTTACGTGTCACTAGGGGTCTGTCTCCGATATGTCTTTACAGTCGCGGCGCCGCTATTCCGCGCCTGCTTCGTTACCGCGAAGCTCAAATGACGCGGTCATTCCGCGCTTCGCGGCGCCTCGCCGGCACGAAACATCGTCGCCACTTTGTGTAAACCCATATCGGAGACACACCCCTAGTAGGCCAGCTGCATGCGACCGCGCTCGTGCCCGTTCGCAAGCTTTTCCCGTACGAATTCGCGCGCGGTCGCGACGGCCTCGCGCAGCGGCGTCCGGCGTGCCAATTCGGCTGCGAGCGCGGCGGCGAGCAAACAACCGGTTCCGCGCAACGTTCCGGGTAAGCGTCGCGCCTCATAGAGTCGCGTGCCGTCGTCATCGACGAGCACGTCGCAGGCGCTCCGTCCGAGGTGGCCGCCCTTGACGAGGGCGGCGTGCGCGCCCATTGCGACGAGCGCCCTGCCGGCCTCCTCCATCGTAGCGACGTCCTCCACGCGACGGCCGGTCAACTGCGCGGCTTCGGTCAGGTTCGGGGTAACGATGCTTGCGAGCGGGACGAGACGTTCCCGCAGCGCAGCCACGACGTCCTCGTCGCCGAAACGGCCGCCGCCGCTCGGCGCGAGCGCCGGATCGTAGACGACCGGCGCACGATCGCGCGCGACATGGCCGGCGACCGCGCCAACCGTCGCGACATCGAGCAACGCACCGATCCGGTACGCCGCGATTCCGGCGTCCGCGAGCGCGGCGAGCTGCGCGCGGACAAGCTCGGCCGGGATGGGCAGCTGCGCATGGACGCCGGAACGATCCTGCGCCGTCACGCCCGCGATAACGGTCACGGGATACGCGCCACACTCGGCAAGGGCCAATATGTCGAGTCCGAGCCCCGCCGCGTTCCAAGGGTCGCTCGTCCCGACGGAGCAGACGACGGACCGTATCACGCCGTCAGCTCACGCCAACGCCGCACGAGGGCCGCAGCGGCGGCTTGCGGATCGTGTGCTCGCGCGAACGCGGAAATGACCGCCGCCATTGCGGCACCCGAGCCCGCCACGGCGGGCAACGACGCGAGGTCGATGCCGCCGATGGCGACTACCGGAAGCGCCGTGGCTCGAGCGACGGCGGCGATACCAGCCGCGCCAATCGGCGCACCCGCGTCGGACTTCGAACCGGTCGTCGCGAAGGGACCGACCCCGACGTAATCCGCGCCGGCGGCTTCGGCGGCCAGGGCCTCTTCCGGGACACCGGCCGATATGCCGAATAGCCGGCCTTGGAGTCGGAGCCGGCAGGCGCGCACGTCTGCTCCGGCGAGATCTTCCTGCCCCGCGTGCCAGCCGTCGGCTTCGAGGGCGGCTTCGAAGTCGTCGTTGACGATCAGCAGCGCCGTGGCGGCGCGCGTCCGCGTGTGCATGGCGCGCGTCAGTTCCCGGTCGACCCCGCTCTTCGCGCGATACTGCACGATCCGGATCCCACCGGCGAGCAGCGCGTCGAGGAACGGCAGCGGTTCCCGGACGGCGGCGGCATCGACGATGGCGTAAATGCCCGTCAAGGCGGTCAACGGACGATCCGCGGGCGCCGGCCCGGCCGCCTAGAGCGCCACGCACGCTCGTAGCAGTAAACAGAAAGCATTTGGTAATATCGGCGCAAAGTTTTACTCGGCGACCAGGATCGCATCGATGAGCCGGGTCAAGTCGTCATCGTCCGCGTACCGTATTTCGATGCGGCCGCCGCGCCGGGCGGCGACGATCGCCACATGGGTCGCGAGCGCATAACGCAGCCGGCTTTCAACGGCTTCGATGTCGGCCGAGCGCGCATGAGCCGGCTTAGTCTCGCGCCTCGTCGGCGGCCGCCCGGCCGCCAAGCGCTCAATATCGCGGACCGATAAGCCGTCGCGGACGACTCGGTCGGCCAGTTCTTCGCGCCGTTCCGGCGCGGCCGACAGCAGGGCGCGCGCGTGGCCGACGGTGAGTTGCCCGCTCCGCAGTCGCGCCTTCAACCCGTCTGCGAGCCCAAGTAAACGGAGCGCATTGGCGACGGCCGGCCGGCTTTTTCCGAGTCGCTCCGCCAACGCTTCTTGTGTGTAGTCATACTGTTCGAGCAGGTGCTGGAAGCCCATCGCCTCTTCGAGCGGATCCAAATCTTGCCGCTGCAAGTTTTCGACCACGGCCAGTTCGAGGCTCGAGCGATCGTCGGCGTTCCGAATAAGGGCGGGAATGCTGTCGAGACGGGCGGCGGCGGCGGCTCGCCAGCGCCGCTCGCCCGCGATGAGTTCGTACGTCGCTTCCGAGCCGTCGCCGGGCAGCGGCCGAACGATAATGGGCACGAGAACGCCGAGTTCACGAATCGAGTGTTCCAGTTCCGCGAGCGCCGCCGCATCGAAGGTTACCCGCGGCTGCTGGGGATTCGGGCGAATCGCCGTTAACGGCAACGTCGCGAGCCCCCCGGCAGAATCGCGGGGTCCAAGTAACGTGTCCAAGCCACGGCCGAGGCGCCGTTTCGGAGTGCTCATGCGTCAGATACTTCACGCGCGAGGGCGAAATACGCTAGTGCTCCGCGGCTCTTCGGATCGAAGAGTGCGACCGGCTTGCCATACGATGGCGCCTCGGAAAGGCGAACGTTCCGGGGGATTTGGGTCCGAAAAACCTGACGCGGAAAATGGGCGTTCACTTCGTCTAAGACTTCCATAGCAAGGCGCGTGCGGCCATCGAACATCGTCACCAGTACGCCGGAGATGCGTAAACGAGGATTGAGCGCCGCGCGAACGCGCTCGACGACTTGCGTGAGCTGAGAGAGCCCCTCGAGCGCGTAATACTCCGCTTGAACGGGGATGACGACCTCGCTCGCCGCCGTCAGGGCGTTTAGCGTCAATAAGCCGAGCGATGGCGGACAGTCGATGAGCACGTAATCATAGCCCGCAGAGATGCCGGCGAGCGCCGTTTTCAAACGCGTTTCGCGGGCGGAAGCCGCGACGAGCTCGATCTCCGCGCCCGCCAACCCCAGCGTCGCCGGAAGCAGATCGAGCATCGGCACGCTCGTCGCGACGATCGCATCCGCCGCCGGAACGTCGGCGAGGAGAACGCTATAGATGTCCTGTTCGAGCGACCGCTTATCGATTCCAAAGCCGCTCGTGGTGTTTCCTTGGGGATCGATGTCGACGATGAGAACGCGCCGGCCAAGCATCGCCAAGGACGCACCTAAATTGACGGTGGTGGTCGTCTTGCCGACCCCGCCTTTTTGATTCACGATTGCAATCGCCCGCGGAGACGGCGGCATGAGACCCTTCCACGGCAAGCGTCGACGGCGCCGATTATGATGTCGTTCCGAAGCGAGGCGACCATTCCTGGGCGGCGTGCGCCGACGCCGTCACAAGGCGCGACGCTCCGCTGGCTCGAATGTTTCACGGGAATCATTACGGTGAAACAAGAAGGCCTGCGCAACTGTTTCACCGTAATGATTCCCGTGAAACATCCGACGCGTTCCATCGACTCGTTCGAAGCAGGCGTCGTCTTAGGATTGTTGATCGGTGAAGGCCACTTTGGCGGCGATGGTCGCCAAGCGCAGGTCACACTACGCATGCACGCGCGCCACGAACCGCTCCTGCGCTGGCTCACGGGACGGTTTCCGAACGCGCGATTGTATGGGCCGTACCATCACGGTGGTCGAAATTACTATCAACTGATGTGGCGCGGTACGCAACTACAATATGGGCTTATGCCGTGGCTGGAGACCCTTCCATGGGCGACCCTGGACCCGCATTCGTACGCCCGGTACCGCGCCATGAAGGAGCGCTACCAGCTCGAAGACGTCCCACATACCGAGCAACCGACACTTTCACATCCGCGCCGCGATAGGGTCGACAGCGCGAACTAAAACTGCGGGAGCCCGTGCGCGAAACGCTGACCCGGAAGCGTCGTCCCGTGGTTGCTGGAGAGTCCGTCGCCTCGCAGACGGAGATTATCACCGTCGCGCGGCCGAAACGCCTGCATGTAGACACGTCAGCGTCGGCCCGTAGCGGGCGGGTTCGCTACCCTACCAGACCACGCCGCCTAGCCGATGGAGTGGCGGCGATGACCGCTGGCTTGCCTGCGGAGCAGCTAGCCTCGCAGCATCGCGCCGCCCGATGGAACTTTCCCGATACCGATTCAAAGTTCGCACCATGTTCTCGCTCATTTCTTCCCTTCGACGCTTTGTTTGCGGTCCGCTCAAATGACTGCTCATTCCGCGCTCCTCGCGCCTCGGTTCGGGTCAAGATCCTTCGCGATCTTATGGCAAAAATTCTGAATCGATGCACACTTAGCGGTTCTTATGTGCCGGTTCGGCGAGCTCGCGGCGAAGGAGAGCCGTCAAGGCTTCCTTCGTGTTGAGTTTCGGGTCGTCGTAGACTGCCTCGAGCAGGCGGCGCCGGTGAAAACCGACGAGCGGACCGCCGCGCGATCCCGGTGGAAGGCGCTTGGCGGCGACGAGTTCCGCGATGACGTCCATCCCGCCAAGGGCGAGGTCCCGCTCGCACAGCGCCGGCTTCCCCTCGAGCAGGTCGTAAACCCGCGCTTCGAAGCGCTCGTTCTCGTCGCCGCGTTTCGGCAATCCGCTACCTGCGATATCGGCATGCCGCAACGCGAACTGGTGCGCAATCTCACCTCCGCCGACGCGTCGAATGAAACGCCGCAGTGCGCCATCCTTCTGGATTGGGTCCGTCGCATACATATGATTACGGACGAGCCCGGTGACTCGCGCCACCTGATCGTTCGTGAAGCGCAGCCGCTCGAGCAACGCACGTGCCATATCCGCCCCGACGATCTCGTGCCCGTAGAAGTGGGGGCCGTCCTTGGTACGCGGCTTTCCGACGTCGTGGAGCAACGTCGCGAGGCGCAAGACGAGATCGCCCGGCGGTACGGCATCGCCCGTCGCGAGATTGTGCCGGTACACGTCGTACCGGTGATACGCGTTTTGCGCGATGCCGATCCCCTCGGCCAATTCCGGCAGCACGAGCTCGAGGAGACCCGTTTCGCGCATCAACTCGATGCCGGCGGAGGGCTGCGGTGCGAGCGCGATCAGCTTTATGAGTTCGTCCCGGATCCGCTCCGGCGAGACGCTGACGACCAGCGGCGCCGCCGCGCTCATTGCCGCCCGTGTCCGCGACGTTACCATGAAGGCGAAGCGGGCGGCGAACTGACACGCGCGCAACAAGCGCAGCGGGTCTTCTGAGAACGCCGCTTCGTGCAAGACGTCGATGCGACGCGCGAGGATGTCGTCGCGCCCGCCATAGGGATCCACGACGCGACCTGTCGGGAGCTGGCGAGCGATCATGTTCATCCGAAAGTCACGGCGCGCAAGATCCTCGGTCAAAGGCACGTGCGGGCCCGACTCGACCTCGAAATCGCGGTGGCCGACGCCCGTGGACCGCTCGCGCCGCGGCAGCGCGATGTCGGCCGTGACGCCGCCGATCGTCGTCTTGACGACCGCGAACGACGCTCCGACGACGTTTGCGGAGCCGACGGAGCCCAGCCGCGCGACGAGCTCGTCGAAGGCGACGCCGACGACGACGTAGTCGAGGTCTTTCGCAGTGCGCTCGACGCCGTCGATTTCGGAGCGAAGCTCGTCGCGCACGCGCCCGCCGACCGCATAGAGGGAGCCCGCCGGTAACGCGCCCGCCAACCGGCGATCCAGGACGGTCGCCGCCTCAGGCATCGCGGCCCTCCCAGCACAGAGGCCGCTTCGCCGGAATGCCGGTCCGGCGCGGGAAGCGCGGTCCCGTCGATGCCGTCTTGCGAACGAGCAGCAGCGAACGGCCGCCATCGCCCGTACCGGCGGCAATCTCGGCTTCGACTTCGGCCCCGAGCACGAGCGCCGCATCCACCGCCGCTGCCTTCTCGGCAACCCCGAGGCCGCCACGCTGCAGAACGGCGAGGCCGCCGATCGTCAGAAAGGGCACCGCCAATTCGAGAACCGTGGTGAGGCCGGCCACGGCGCGTGCCGTCGCGGAATGAAACGCGGCCCGCAGCGCCGGGTCGCGGGCCGCTTCTTCGGCTCGCAGCGAACGGACATCGAGCGGCAATTCGAGCACGCGGGCCATCTCTTCGAGAAAGCGGGCTTTTTTAAGGACCGACTCGACGAGCGTCACCCGCATGCCCGTGACGATGGCGAGCGGAATCGCCGGGAAGCCGCCGCCGCTGCCAATATCGATCAGCGGCTCCCGTACGTAGGGGACGAGCGTTAACGAATCGCGGATTTGCTCGAGCGCGCTCGGAACGTCGCGCGCGCCGGTCAGGTTGAGGCCGGTATTGCGTTCGAGCAGTAAGCGGACGTACAGCTCGAGGCGTTGCGCGGCCTCGCCGCGCGCCAGCGTCGCAACGGCTAGGGACAGCGCCTCGTTCAAATGCGAGAACCGGCTATCGCTGCGTCTCCCCCGCTGGTAACGGCGTCCGTTTCGCCTCCGAGGCGCTCCTCGTCCGCCGCGGCATTTTCGGTTACAACGTCTGCATTCGTTACGCTCGCTTTCTTGCGGCCGCCGCGCGTAATCGCCGTGCGGCCGGCGTTGCCGTTCGTGACGCCCGCATGCGCGTCGCAGGCGCCGACCCCGGCCCGTTCGTTCGCCGGGGCGGCCACCGTCGGTTGCGGGGATGCACGGAAGCGACGGAGGGCCACGGCGAGGATCGAGACGTCGGCGGGAGCGATGCCGGCAAGCCTGGCCGCGGCTCCAAGTGAACGCGGTCGAAAACGCCCGAATTTTTCGCGCGCCTCGCGCGAGAGCGCAGGCGCCAGGTCGTATGAGAAATCCGCCGGTACGGCGACGTTCTCGTCCCGAAACGCCCGAGCGACGGCGAGATCCTGTCGGCGCACGTAGCCTTCGAGCTTGATTTCAATTTCGACCCGCTCCAGCGTCTCCATATCGCCCGCGATAAACGTGCGGACGTCGGCCGCGGCAATGTCCGGACGCCGCAACGCTTCGGCGACGGTCGCGCCACGTAGGCTTGGCAGACCCGGCACGCCCGGCGGCCCGATCCGGATCTGACGCGCGGCGGCGAGGGTCCGGGCAAGGCGCTCGCCCCGAGCGACATACGCCGCGTACGCGTCCTGCGGCAGCAAGCCGAGCTCGAACCCGAGCGTGGAGAGCCGCGTGTCGGCGTTGTCGTGCCGCAAGAGAACGCGATGCTCGGCACGTGAAGTAAGGATGCGGTATGGCTCGTCGACACCTCGTGTAATGAGATCATCGATCAGGACGCCGGCGTACGCCTGCGACCGGCCAAGGACGACGGCCTCGCGGCCCTGCGCCGCCCGGGCCGCGTTGATGCCTGCCAAAAGCCCCTGCGCCGCCGCCTCTTCGTAGCCCGAGGTTCCGTTCAATTGCCCGCAATGGTAGAGCCCGGAGACCCGCCGCGTTTCGAGCGACGCGAACAGCTCGAGCGGCGGGACGTAATCGTATTCGACGGCATAACCCGGGCGCAACATCTCTGCCTGCTCGAGTCCGGGCAACGTTCGGAGCATCTCGAGCTGCACGCCTGCGGGCAACGACGTAGAGAAACCGCCGATATAGAGCGAGTCTGTGTGCCAACCTTCGGGTTCGACGAAGATGAGATGCGACGGGTTATGCGAAAACTTTACCACCTTATCTTCTATCGACGGGCAGTAACGCGGACCGATACCCGCGATGAGATCCAGCCCATACAACGGTGAACGGTGCAGGTTGTCACGCACGAGCGCATGCGTGCGCAGGTTCGTCGAGACGATGTGGCACGGCAATTGCGGGCCCGCAAAGACGGCTGAACTGCGGTATGAAAACGGTAGCGGTTCGGCGCTCGGATCTTGGCGCCGCATACGGCTCAAATCGACACTCCGTGCGGCAACGCGCGGCGGGGTGCCCGTCTTTAAGCGCCCGGTCGGAAAGCCGAGGCGGCGCAATGTCTGCGCTAGCGCGAGTGACGGCGGTTCGCCGACGCGCCCCGCCGCCTCCGAAAATTCGCCCCGGAAAATCCGTCCGCCCAGAAACGTCCCGGTAGCGAGGACCACCCGCTGCGCGCGATACGTGCGGCCGCTTGCAGTCACGATCCCGGCGACGCGGCCCCCTTCGATAACGAGGTCTTCGACCAGATCTTGAACGATCGCCAGCTGCGGCAGCGAGCGCAAGAGTTCGGTCGTCCGGGCAACGTAACTCGCCTTGTCGGCTTGCGCGCGCAGGGCTCGAACGGCGGGTCCGCGCGATTCGTTGAGAAAGCGCACGTGCAGGGCACAGCGATCGATGATACGCGCCATCGCGCCGCCGAGCGCATCGATCTCGCGGACGAGCTGCCCCTTTGCGCTGCCGCCGATCGACGGGTTGCACGCGAGCGTGCAGATCCGCTCTGCATCTCCGGTGACGAGCAGCGTCTCGACGCCCATGACCGCCGCCGCATGCGCCGCTTCTACGCCTGCGTGACCGCCTCCGACGACGATGACGCCCGCGTCGTCGCGCATGCCGTTCATAACGCGCATCGTATCACGCGGGGGCTTCTCTACCGGCGCCACGTAGTGGTCGCGAGCTATTTACCGACGCAGAAGCGAGCAAAGATCCCATCGAGAACGGCTTCGCTTGCGTCTCGCCCCGTGAGTTCACCTAGGGCGGCGCGCGCGGAGAAGAGGTCGCCTGCGATCAGATCGACGGGTTCGCGGCGGGCGAGCGTTTCCAACGCGAACGCGAGAGCATGCCGTGCCTGCAGCACCGCATCGGCTTGGCGCACCGTGCCCAAGTGCGGTCGCGCGAGGTCGGCAGGGCCGGTTCCGGCCAAGTGGGCGAGTGCTGCGCGGACGCGCTCGACGTCCGCCGGTTGCCAAGCGCTTCCGGCGAGCGCATCGCGCTCCTGTGGCGGCCTGGCATCGAACCCGGCCGTGCCGAGGTCGGTCTTGTTAAAATACACCAGCCGCGGCCGCTCGCGCGTCCGGCGCAGCACCTGCGCGGCATCGTCACCGAGTGGTTGCGAACCGTCGACGACGACGAGTGCGACGGTCGCGGCGCGGAGAGCGGCTTCGCTGCGTGCGATACCAGCCCGCTCGAGCGCATCCTCACTGGGCCGCAAGCCAGCCGTATCGATGAGACGCGCGACGACGCCGTCTTCCAGCACCGCCGTCTCTTCGACCGTGTCGCGCGTCGTGCCCGGAACCGCCGCGACGAGTGCCCGCTCGGCACCGAGTAGCCCGTTGAGCAATGAGGACTTCCCGGCGTTGGGTGGTCCGACGATCGCGACGGAAAGTCCCTCACGCACGAGCCGGCCGCGTTCCCACGAACCGGCCAGTTCCGCGAGGGCGCGATCGACCCCGGCGAGCCTTGCGGCGAGAACTGCCGCTGCGGGCACTTCGACCTCATCCGGAAAGTCGAGCGCCGCGGCAAGCTCCTCCGCGATGGCCCCGAGCGTGCCTGCATGCCGCTCCATCTCGGCCGCTAAACCGCCCGCAAGACGAGCGGCGGCTCCCCGTGCCGCGCTCCGATGTTCTGCCGCAATAAGCTCGCCGACGGCCTCCGCCGCCGTCAGGTCGAGCTTGCCCGTCTCGAAAGCGCGGCGCGTAAACTCGCCGGGTAGCGCCAGGCGCGCTCCTCGCGCGAGCGCGGCGAGCAAGATTTCGCGCACGATCACGGGCGAACCGTGGACGTGCAGCTCGACGACGTCTTCGCCCGTATAACTGCGCGGCGCCGGGAAGAAGAGCGCGAGGCCCGTGTCGATGAGGGTTTCGTCCCGTGCCAGGAATGAACGGCGTTCGGCGACGCGCGGTCGCAACGGACGCCGTTCGCGGCTCATTTCTAATGCGATTGGCAGTGCCGTGCCGCCGCTGAGCCGAACGATGGCGATGGCACCCCGTCCCGCCGGCGTGGCGAGTGCGGCGATCGTTTCACGGGCTTCGGGCGCGTTCATCGAACCGCGCAGGGCCGCTCGCCCGGGCCTAAGCGGGGCGCGGTATGACCACGACCCGTCGTTCGGGTTCGACGCCGCTCGATTCGGTCGTTACGAACGGATTGTCTGCGAGCGCGAGATGAATGACTTTGCGCTCCGAGGGCAGCATCGGCTCGAGCGAAATTGCGCGCTTCTCGCGCAGCGCGCGCTCGAGCATCGCCAGCGCCAGACCTTTGAGCAGATCGGCCCGCCGGGCACGATAACCCTCGGCATCGATCGTGAAATAATGACGGTCCTTCTTGACGCCCGCGTTGACCATGTTGTTGAAGACGAGGTTGAGCGCTTCGAGCGTGTGTCCGTGACGACCGATCAGATTGGCAAGGTCGGGCCCATCGACCTCGAGATACTCGCCTTCGGAGCGGGCGTAGTATCGGACGCGGGCTCCGCTGATGCCCATCTTATTCAACAGCGCTTCGAGCAACTCGCGCGCCGGGCGCGCGGATTCCGGCTCCGAAATTGAGGGCCGCGGACGCGGGGCCGGCACGAAGTCCCTCCGGGGGACAAGCGGCCGGCCAACGTCGGTTGCCTGCGGCCCGCGCGGACGGCCACCGCGTCGCCGCTGACCGTACGTGCGCTGACCCTCCGCGCCTTCCGCTGCTCTATGCTCGTCGTCCATAGTCCGTGTGCTCCTTCATAACAGCGATGTACGCTATGCGGCTCTCAACGACGCGAACTCCGGCGCCGTCGCGCTGCACGCGAGCCTCCCCCGGCGCCGTCGGCGGGCGTCCCATCGGAGAGAGCTGCGGCGGTTTTTGCCGTGCCTGCGGCCGGCGACGTCTTTGCGCCCGTTACCATCGTCGCTCCGCTTCCTGCAGCTGCGCTCGGCATAACCGTACGCGGGAACCGGCGCATCAGAAAGAGCTGTTGCGCCATCGTAAAAACGTTGAACGACAACCAGTAGATGATGAGCGCCGACGGCCAAGCGAACTTAAAGCCCATATAGCCGACCATCGCGGGCGACACGAAGGCCATAATTTTCTGCTGCTGCGCCTGTTGCTCGTCCATCGCCGGGCTCGTGAAGCGAACGCTGAAATACATCGAGACGATGTAGAGGACGAGCAGCACGTAGTCGGGAGCCGCCAAATTCGGCGCCAAGACGTGGTTAGAGGATTGCTGCGAGAGCGGGCTTCCTATCCACAGCCATTTCTGGCTCGCGAACAACGGCCGGTCGCCGTTGATAGCGGAATACAAGCTGAACAAGATCGGCATCTGCAAGAGCAATGGCAGGCAGCTGGCCAGCGGGTTGGCGTTATTCTCCTTGTAGAGCGCCATCGTTTCCGCTTGGAGCTTTTCCTTATCGTTTTTATAACGAACCTTGAGTGCGCTGATCAGCGGTGCGAGCTGCTGCGTCTTCATCATGCTCTTGTACTGCATCGTGTTGAGCGGCCAAAAGATGGCTTTCACGATCAAGGCGAGCAGAATCAAGCTCCAGCCGTAGTTGCCGACGACGTGATAGATCGCCGCAAGCACGGTATGCAACAGGTCGACGATCGGCTGCAACACATTGAACGCAAGCAGCGGGACGAGCGGGAACTCCACAGGGAAAGGCCTTTCAGAACGACCGGGATCTCGAGAGCCGCACATCCGGCGGCTAAGAATCCACTACGGCACGAGGTCGACGCCTCCCGGGTTCCAGGGGTGACAGCGGAGGACTCGCCTGACGGCGAACCATACACCGTTTAGGACGCCATGTTTCAACACGGCCTCCTTGGCATACTGCGAACAGGACGGATAGAAGCGGCAGCGCGGACCGAGCAGGGGAGAGACGAGCCGCTGGTAGAGTTCGATGCACAGCGCGATGGCCCCGGCCGCCGGATTCACGCCTTGGTTACCCGGCCCAGGGAAGCGCTAATATCGCGAGCGAGCATCGCGTACGGCAACGCGGCGGCCTGCGCGCGGGCGATAATGACGATCCGTACGGGCGGCTGCGGCGCAGGCAAGGCATCGAGGGCGCCCTTGACGCGACGTTTCACACGGTTTCGAACGACAGCCGTGCCCACGGACTTCGCCACCGAGACGGCAACCCGCGACGGGCCGGAGCGCGAACTTGCGACGTGCGTAGCAACCGTCTCGCTGCCGCTGCGACGGCCGGTGCGGCGCACGAACGCTATTTCGCCCGAGCGCCGGAGCGGCGCGAACCAGCGCAACCTAAACGGTCAGGCGCTTGCGGCCCTTTTTGCGGCGGGCAGCGAGAACTTTGCGTCCGTTCTTCGTGCTCATGCGCTCGAGAAAGCCATGCACGCGCTTGCGGCGCCGGTTATGGGGTTGGAAGGTACGTTTCACGATGGCCAAGGCTCCCGGAGGACCGCATAGCTGACCGGGCAACGCCGGCCGCAGACGCTAAAGTATAGCGGCTCAAGGACTCACCCGTCAAGAACGTACGGGTCGCTTCTGAGAACCGTTCCCACGTTCTCCACACGTGTGGACAAGCTTGTGGAAACGCGAGCCGCCCTCCGAGCGCAAAAGCCTATGAACGGTTACGTTGCCGCTCGCCGGCATCTGTGGAGCGCCGCTTGCTATGCTCCAAAAAAGGCCGTACCGCGGTCATTTGGAGCCGTTGTTCGTCCTGTGTTTAAGTGCATAAGTTCGTGGAGAGATTTCGGAGGATTCGAGGGTCGCTGCTCCAATTCTCGGCCTCCACTCCGGGCAATTTGTTTCCCTGCGAGGCACGCATATTGCCACGAGGCGTTACTAAGGCGGTTAAGGTTATGGGTTCAGCTGTCGGTGAGACCGGCGTCTCGAACGAGCTGTGGAGTGCGGCGCTTGCTTCGCTCGAGCGTAAATACTCGAAACCCATGTTCGAGATGTGGCTAAAACCCATTCGCGCGATCGCCATGAGTGAATCCGAAATCGTCCTGGCCGTCCAGTCGGCGTTCGCGCGCGACTGGGTCGAGAATCGGCTCAAGGGCGACATTTGCGAAGTCCTGACCGAACTTTTGGGAGCCGCGATCGCGCTGCGCTTCGTCGTCGCAAGCGAGCCGCCGCTGTCGCCGCCCGGCGTGCGCCCGGGCGAACTCGCACTCGATCGCGCGCCGTTCCCCGACGACTTGCGGCACGGGAATCTCAACGCGCGCTATACCTTCGAAGAATTCGTCGTGGGCAATTCCAACCGGTTCGCCCATGCGGCCTCTCAGGCCGTCGCCGAGGCGCCCGCCCGCGCGTACAACCCGCTCTTCCTGTACGGTGGCGTCGGCCTGGGCAAAACGCATCTGATGCACGCCATCGGGCACCGGGTGCTCTTGCAAAATCCGAACGCGAACATCGTCTACGTGTCGAGCGAGAAATTCACCAACGAGTTCATCATTGCGATCATGAACAATCAAACCGTCGAGTTCCGCAATAAATATCGGCACGTCGACGTCCTCTTGATCGACGACATTCAATTCTTGGAAGGCAAGGAGCAGACCCAAGAGGAGTTCTTCCACACCTTCAACTCGCTGCACGAGGCGCAAAAACAGCTCGTCATCTCGAGCGATCGTCCGCCCAAAGAAATCCAGACCCTCGAGTCGCGTTTGCGCTCGCGCTTCGAATGGGGTCTCTTGACCGACATTCAGCCGCCGGATCTCGAAACGCGCGAAGCGATCCTAAGAAAGAAAGCAGAATCGGAGAAGATTCCGGTCCCCGACACCGTCACGTCGTTCATCGCCAAGGTCATTCCGTCGAATATCCGCGAACTCGAAGGCGCGCTCATCCGGGTCGTCGCGTACGCATCGCTCACGAAGTCTCCCATTACGGTCGAACTGGCCGCAGACGTGCTCAAGAACGCGATCGCGTCCGGTCCCGCGCGACGCATTACGATCGCCCTTATCAAGGACCGGGTCGCAAAAGCGCACGGGCTCACCGTCAAAGAGATGGACCATCAGCGCCGCGATCAACGGCTTGCCGCACCACGTCAAATCGCGATGTACCTAGCGACCGAACTGACGGACTGCTCGTTACCGCAAATCGCTCGTGAGTTCGCGAAGAAGGATCACACGACCGTGATGTACGCGCGCGACAAAGTCAAAAATCAAATCGCAACGGATGAGGCGTATCGCAACAAGGTGCGTTCGCTCTCGGCGCTTTGCGAAAGCGATTGACGCCGCGCGCTTTTCTAACCCGTACACGGACGCGCTCACAGCCGGTTATGGATTTGCGGTACAGGGCGCACGCCAAGGCGTGGATAACTTTTGCACCCGCCGCCCGCGGTGCAGATGTGGAAAGCACGGCTCCGTCCATCCACATGTTGTCCGCGGCGTTCGGGCAAGCGCCACCGCCGTTCGAACGGTTCTCCGCAGATTGCACCGCCTTACTACTATTACGACGACGTTCTTTTATTCTTTAGGACCGGCTTCGGACCAGCGCCAGGAGTGGATACGTGAAGTTCAGTTGCAGCACCAAGGACATCGCATCCGCCGTCGGGGCCGCCAGCAAAGTCGTCAACGCCCATACGACCGTTCCTATTCTCTCCAACGTTCTGCTGACCGCGACCGATAACGCGATCCGCGTCCGAGCGACCGATCTCGAACTGACGCTCGAGCACGTTTTCCCGGCCGAGATTTCGGAACCCGGCAGCGTGACCGTACCGGCGAAGCTCTTCAGCGGGTATCTGGGCAATCTGCCGGCCGGCATTTTGGAGCTGGCCGGAACGCCGACGCGTGCCAGCGTCAAGTGGCAGCGTTCGAATTATGATTTTCACGCGCTGCCGCCGGACGAGTATCCGCCGCTGCCGTCTTCCCAAAAAGGTGCGTCGTTCGCCATCGACGGCAAGACGTTTCGCGACGGTGTTGCGGCGACGATCTTCGCAGCCTCGAGCGAAGAGGCACGCGGCGCAGTCTTGATGGGTACGCTGATCGAACTCGTAGGCGACCGCATCACGCTCGTTGCGACCGACGGCTACCGGCTTGCGAAGTGGCAGACGACGCTGGCGCGCGGTTTAGAAGGCGAGGCAAGCGCGAAGTACATCGTTCCCTCGCGGGCGCTCGCGGAGGCTGCGCGCAATCTCGGCAGCGCCGAAACCGTTGAAGTGAGCGCCCTGGGGCCCTCGGGCAATCAACTTGCCTTCGCCGCGCAGACGGCTTCCATCGTCGTACGCCTCGTCGATGGACAATATCCGAATTACGCTCAAGTCATTCCGGCACAGTTCGACCGCTCGCTGCGGATCAACACGAGCGCGCTCGTCGCGGGCCTGCGCCGCGCGGAACTCGTCGCGGGCGACCGCGCGAGCATGGTCAAGATAAACGTGTCCGATCAACAGCTCATCATCACCGCCAACTCCGATACGACGGGCAACGCGTATGAAGAACTCGAGGTCGAGCAGGTAGGCGACGATCTAACGATCGCCTTTAACGCGCGTTATCTGGTCGAGATTTTGAATCACATCGACGCGCCGCAAATCGTGATGGAGTTTCTCGGGCCGCTGTCGCCTGCCGCGATCCGACCGGGCGAAGAGGCCGCCGGCGTGCAACAGATGTACGTGCTCATGCCGCTACGCCAATAGTCGCCCGTGCCGCGGGGTGATCCTCGAACACCTGAACTTGTCCAACGTCCGAAACTACGTCACGCTCGACTTCTCGCCGGAGCCCGGGCTCAACGTCCTCACCGGGCCTAACGCCCAGGGCAAGAGCAACCTGCTCGAGGCGATCGCGCTCCTGGGAACGGGCAAGTCGTTTCGGACCTCGCGCGAAAGCGAGATCGTGCGCAGCGGGTTACCGGTGGCCGCTTTGAGCGGTGAGGCGCGGGTGGCGGCCGGGACGATACGTCTGGCTTGCACGCTGACGCTCGGCGGAGGCGCGCTGCGAAAGTTGTACGCCGTCAACGGGCGCAGCGTTCGCTACGCCACCTACCTCGGGCGAATGCGCGTCGTAACGTTCGTGCCGGCTCATTTGGAGCTTGTCTCGGGGCCGCCGCGTGCGCGCCGTTCGCTCGTCAACGCAGCGCTCGCGCAGGAGAGCCCCGCGTATTACGGAGCGCTGGCGACCTATCAAAAGTACGTCGGCCAGAAGAACGCGTTGCTGCGCGGCGCGGTTGCGAGCGACGAAGCCTTACTCGCTACCTATGACGAGCGGCTCGTCGAGACGGGGACACGGATCGTCCTCGCGCGGCGCGCTTTCGTTGCAGCGCTCGGGGCTCGTGCGCAAGCCGTCCATCGTACGTGGATCGGCGACCGCGAAGGCGACCTGGAACTGACGTACGTTTCGGACGTTCCCGTCGACGTTCCGACCGAAGACGGCGTGGCGGCCGCCTTTGCGGCGCGCCTGCGGGCGCAGCGGGCTCAGGAACGCGCCCGGCGGATTTCGCTCGTCGGGCCGCACCGCGACGACGTGGCGTTTCGGCTCGGTGGCACCGCACTCGCGGCGTACGGCTCGCAAGGGCAGCAGCGCACGGCTGTGCTCGCACTCAAAGTCGCCGAATACGGCGAACTCGAGGCGCGCTCGGGGGAAGCCCCGCTCTTGCTCCTCGACGACGTACTCTCCGAACTGGACCCGCAAAGGCAACGGGCGTTTATAGATGCGGTCGGTTCGTTCGGGCAAGCCTTCCTGACGACGACGCAGGCGGTCGATGTGCCGGTGGCGGCGGCCTTTCGCGTTCGCGAAGCCACCCTCGAGCGGATCGCCTCTTGAGCCTGCGCCCGTTGCGTGCGGCAGTCTGTGCCTGGACGCCTGGGCTCGCCCTCGCAAACGACCCCTGGCATGCCATTTTGGGCGCCTGGCCTGCAATCGTCGGCGAGCACGTTGCCGCCCACGCGACGCCGCTCGAGCTTGCCGGGCCGACTCTCGTGATTGCGACGCGCTCGAGTGCCTGGAGTCAGCAGCTGTATTTTCTATCCGCGACTATTCTGGAGTCCGTTGGGGCGCTTGCCGCAGAAGCGCACGTCACGCGGTTGACGTTTCGAGCCGGAGCGCTGCGCGCGCCGCGCGCGCGTCCCTTCACGCGACCCACGGTAGAGCGGCCGGCCCTCCGGCCGGACGAGGGCGGCGTACCTGCTCCGGCCGTGGACGCGAGTGAAGCCCTCGCACGCTTGCGAGAACGCGTGCAGCGCGGCCGCCGTAACGCGGAGCACGCTTGCGAACGCTGCGGCGCCGTCCGAGCCGAAACGTCGCCGGAGGCGCGTCTCTGTGCGCCGTGCAGCGGCGGAAGCGGCATGGAGCGTATCATCGCCGCAGAGCGGCTGCTGTATTTTTGCCCCTGGCTCGAGCCCGATGCCGTGCGCGAGCAGATCCCTGACTTAGCCGCAGGGGAGGTCGAGCGGATCCGGCGACGCCTCCTGCAGCGCTGGTGGCTCGTCTTGGAGCGCGCGCGCCGCGTGGGCCGCCTCTCGTCTTCGGGCTCCGAGCGCAGCATCGCGAGCTCCTACGTCCTGCTGCAATCGCGCTTGCCGCCCGATCGCATCACGCCGGCCGTCGTACGCAATCTGCTCGGTCCCGATCTCGAACGGTTGCTTTGGCCGTCCGCGCCCCCCTGAGCCGAGCGTGGGGCAAGCGAGGGCCGTCGTCGAATAAGTACGCTCGATGAACGAGTATAACGGCGAACAGATCGAGGTCCTCAAGGGTCTCGAAGCGGTTCGCAAGCGCCCCGGTATGTATATCGGGAATACATCCGAGCGCGGGCTGCACCAACTGGTCTACGAAGCCGTAGATAATTCCGTCGATGAGGCGCTCGCGGGCTACGCGACACGAATTGCCGTCGTCTTGGGCAAGGACGGTTCGTGCTCGGTCGATGACAACGGCCGGGGCATCCCGATCGATTTGCATGTCGAGGAGAACCTGCCGGCAATCGAAGTCGTGATGACGATCCTGCACGCGGGCGGAAAATTCGGCAAAGGCGGCTACAAAGTCTCCGGCGGATTGCACGGCGTCGGCATCTCGGTCGTCAACGCCTTATCCGAGTCGATGATTACCCAGGTCAAGCGGGTCGGAAAGCTGTACGAGATTCGCTTCGAGCGCGGCATCACCACGCAGAAGCTCAAAGTCGTCGAACGCAATGTGGAGGGGACCGGAACCTACCAGTGGTTTCTCCCCGACCGGACGGTCTTCGATACGGCCGACTTTCACTGGGATATCCTGCAGAAACGATTGCGCGAGCTCGCCTTCCTCAACCGCGGCTTGACCATTACGTTGCGCGACGACCGGCCCGAAGAACCCAAAGAGCGGACGTTCGTGTACGACGGCGGCATCGTTTCCTTCGTCGAGCACCTCAATGATAAAAAAGACCCGCTGCACCCGATCATTTCTACCAACGGCGAGCGTGAGAACGTCGCGGTCGAATGTGCGCTGCAGTGGGCCGACACCTACACCGAGACGATCTACGCATACGCTAATAACATCAACACGATCGAGGGCGGCATGCACTTGATCGGGTTTCGCACGGCCGTCGCTAACGCCGTGAACACCTATGCCCGCAAGCGCGGCGTACTCAAGGAAGCGGACCCGAATCTCACGACCGACGACGTGCTCGAAGGGCTGACCGCCGTCGTCTCGGTGAAGCTTGAGGACCCGCAGTTCGAAGGCCAAACCAAGACCAAGCTCGGCAACGCTCGGGTTCGGGGCATCGTCTACGGCCTCGTCGGTGAGCGGCTCGAGTTTTTTTTCGAAGAAAATCCAAAATTTTTCCGCGCGATCGTAGACAAGTGCATGCAGGCTCAGCGAGCGCGCGAAGCTGCGAAAAAAGCCCGCGATCTGTCGCGCCGCAAGAGCGCGCTCGACGGCATGGGGCTACCGGGAAAACTCGTTGATTGTACGGATAAAAATCCAAGTATTTCGGAAATCTTTCTCGTCGAGGGCGACTCCGCGGGCGGGACCGCCAAGATGGGACGCGATTTCCGCACGCAGGCGATCTTGCCGTTGCGGGGCAAGATTCTCAACGTTTGGAAAGCGCGCGAAGATAAGGTCTTTGCGAACGAAGAGATTCGCGCGATGATCACCGCTCTCGGCACCGGGATCGCGGCCGATTTCGATGCCGAGAAGCTGCGCTACCATAAGATCATTATTATGACGGACGCCGACGTCGACGGCTCGCACATCCGGACGTTATTGTTGACGTTCTTCTACCAGCAAATGCGAGCGCTCATCGAACGCGGCTTCGTCTATATTGCGATGCCGCCGCTGTACGGCGTGCGGCGCGGCAAGAAGCAGCGCTACGCATTTACCGAAGACGAGCTCAAAGGAATCGTCGGCGACGCCGACCCCAAAGACTTCCAAATTCAACAGTACAAGGGCCTTGGCGAGATGGACGCCGAGCAATTAGCGGAGACGACGATGGATATCGACTCCCGCCGGCTCAAGCAAGTCGCGCTCGAGGATGCGGTCGCCGCCGATGAAATGTTCACGACCCTCATGGGCGACAAAGTCGAGCCGCGTAAAGAGTTCATTCAGGCCTACGCGCGCAGCGTCAAAAATCTCGACTTGTGAGCGCTCGGGTTCGCCCGCGCTCGAAAGCTGCCGCAGCGCACGGGGCGTGAACGCGCAGCGCTGAAGCCTGCGGTCGTGCGGCGGTGGGGCGTTCGACGGACGGGCTTCTTCGCCGCGTGCGTTGCGGCACTGTTTGCTCTGTGGACGTTGCGGGCGCCGCTCGAGCGCTGCGGGCTAGCGACGCTCGTCGACATCGTGACCGGCGGCCGAGCCGCTTTCGACGCCGTCTCCCTCGGCCGGAGCGAAGCGACGCTTTCGGGCGTGCGCTTCGCCTTCGACGGAGTAACCGTGTTCGCTGCGCAGCGCGTGCGAGTCGGCTATCGCTTACGCGACTTTCTGCCCGGCGGCGCTCGCCGCTACGGGCTGGAACGGGTGTCGCTTGAGGCGCCGGACGTCGTCCTGTTGCGCCGGGCGAACGGCTCCTTCGCATGGCCGGGAGGCGGCGCGGGAGCGAGCGCCGCCGACCGCGGCCCGGGGGCCCCCGCGCAGTCTGCGCCCGCGCTGCGGTTTGCCGCGACGGTGCACGACGGCCGGATTACGCTAATCGACCCCGGTCGCATTTTGCCTGCCTCGCGCCGCTTTTCGCTCGCCTCCCTCGAAGGCAGCGCGCTGTTCGATAGTGCCGCCGTTACGCATTACCGGGCGCGCGCGGCGTACGACGGGAACGCGGCGTACACGTTGACGGTCGCAGGGCGGATCGACGTGCAGCGGCGTTTCGCTCAGCACCGCTTACACGCTGCAGCGTTGCCGCTAGCGGCGCTGGTAAACTATTTCATCAACACGCCGTCCGCGGCGTTCGCGCAGGCGGCCGTACGCGGTCTCGATCTGCGTGCTTATGCTTTTGGGGCTCCGGGCGTGGCGCCGTACCATGTCGCGGGCTCGGCCATGCTCGAGCAGGGAGCGATGCGAGTGCCGGGGCTCGTTGCCGAGGCGACCGGAATGCGCGGCCGTATCGATCTCTTCGACGATGGTATCGCAGCGCCGGCGCTCGTCGCGCGCCTGGGGCCCGTGCAGGTGCGACTGGGCGGCGGTCTCTACCAGTGGAGCGCGCCCCAGTTCCGCCTCGGCCTGACCTCCCGAAGCGAACTCGGCCGGGTGCGTTCGCTCTTTCGCTTCACTCGCGACCTGCCCTTACACGGCGCCGTGCGGCTTGCAACGTTCCTGGAAGGCCCCGTCGGGATGCCGCTGGTCGCGACTCGGGCGCTCGCAGCAAGGCTACGCTACGGTGCTTTCCCGATCAGCAACGGCAACGGCCGCGCCATCTACTACGCGCAAGCCGTCGACGTCGTCGGCGCGCGGGGACGCTACGGCGGCTTCGACGTCACGGTCAACGGCTCGATCGATCTCGGCGACCTAGCATTAACGCAGCTCGTACTCGGTGCTAGCGGCACGACGTCGCTCGTGCCGTATCTCGCCCAAGCGATGCCGGCCGGCGCGGCCGATGCCCAGGCGCTGTTGCGCGGCATCGGGCAACGCTTCGAGATACGCGGGGCGCTCGCCGGAAGGGGCGGCGCCACGCGCACGGCCGGGCTCTTTCACATCGACCCGGCAGGAGACGGCACGTTCGGGCCCTTCGATTTTCGGCGCGACGACGGCGCCTCGCTGGCCGGAAGCTTTTACTTGCAGCGCGACGCGAGCCGGAGCGGGTTCTGGCTCGACGCCCGCGATTATCCTCTAGCCGAGTATACAACGGCACCGCAGCTGCCCGGGCTGGCCCTCGTCGCGCCGGCTTTTCACGGCCGCCTGACGGGAGCGCTCGCCGGAGAAGGACCGCCGTCGCGCTTTTCCGTCGCCGGGCACGCTGCGGGTCGCGACGTACGGATCGGGAGCGTCGCACTTGCCTCGGTATCCGGCGATCTCGCCGGTGCCCCCGGCGCCCTTCGGTTCGCCCATGTCGTCGGCCGGGGGCCATGGGGAAGGTTCGACGGCCGGGGCGCTTACGGCGGTCAGCGGCTGGCACTGGAAGGGCGTTACCGGGGCGACTTCGCACGCTTGCGCACGTTCACGGGCGACCTCGGTGCGGATGGCCCGCTGGCCGGTCCCGTAGCCTTGCTGGTCGCGCCGCAGCGAACCCTGGTGCAGACCCGGGGTGCCGTTACAGCCGGGAGCCTCGTGCACGGGCTGCCACTCGACGGCCTGGCGGGCACCCTCGACGTTCGGCCGGGCTCCCTGCGGCTCTACGGAGTGACCGCGGCGCTCGCCGGTGGCACGGCGGTCGCCGCAGGCGACCTCGGCGCCTCGAAGCGACTGGCCTTTTCGCTTGCGGGTGTCGACGGCTCCGGAGGCTTCAAGGTTGCCGGACTCGCGCCGGGAATCGTCACCGCCATCGGGACGCTCGGCTTGCGTGCGCGAAGCACGGAGTTCGACGGCGGCGTGACGGTCCGCAGCGCGCGCTTCGACGGGGTTCCGCTCACGGGAAACGGCGACGTCGTGTTCGGTAAGGACCGCCTCGAAATCGTCGCAGCCGACGCGATCGCGGGGCCGGCCGTCGGCAGCTTCTCCGGCCGGATTCGCAATCCGGGCACTCCCGCTGTCTCTTACGATGTGGGCTTTCGCGTGCCCGCTACCCGACTCGCGCCGCTCGCGCGAGCGGTAGCACCGCGCATCCCCTATCTCTTCGGCACCCTCGCAACGAGTGCGCACTTGCGCGGAAGCGGGCCGCGCTGGACGCTCGCGGGCCGGCTCGACGTGCCCGAGGGGTCCGTGAACGGGCTCGGCTTCGAAGCGCTCTCGACGGACGTCGGCGTCGATCCGGGAGGTCTCTCGGTGCGGGCCGGATCGGTCACGGTCGGCGCGACGCTCGCGCGTTTCGCAGCCGGCATGCGCGGCCCCGATGCTTCGCTGCGGCTGGACGCGCCGCGGGCGGACCTTGCAGACTTCGACGATTATTTCGATGCCGGAGACACCCTGGCCGGGCACGGGCGCATCGAAGCGCGCTTTTCCGGGCATCGGGCGCTCGTCGCGGCTAGCGCCGACGTCGCAATCGCCGGTCTCCGCTACCGGCGTTTCGACCTCGGCGACGCGACGGCGCGCGTGGTCTCCAACGGCTCGCAAGTTCGCGGCCGGCTCGGCTTCGGAGGGCCCTCCGGCGCGCTCACGACCTCGGGCACCCTCATCCTCGCTCGAGCGCCGCTGCCGCAACTTCTGGGGCGCTCGCGCTTTGAGGGAACGGCCCGTTTGGCGGGACTCGACCTCGGGGTCTGGCTACCGGCCCTCGGCTATCAGGTGCCGCTTGCCGGACGCGTCGATGCCGACGCGACGATTCGGGGGCGACTCGGCAATCCCGAGGTCCGGACGACGGCTTCGCTCGGGCGCGGATCGATCGGACCGCTACCCGTCGACCGGCTCGTGATCAGCGCCTCATCGACGCTGCGGCGCACGACGATCGCGCATGCCGAATTGCAGGTTCCTGCGCTCGACGCGCAGCTCTCGGGCTCGTTCGGATTCGGCGCGCGCGACCCGTTGGCGCTCGCCGTCCATGCGAAGAGTTCGAACATCGGGATGCTCGCGGGCCGTCTCACGCTCGGTGATTTCGGGGCCACCGGTACGGGGGAAGCCGACGTCAAGATTGACGGGACGCGCGCCTTGCCACGCGTCGCGGGCGGCTTCGACGTCGAACGCGCCGTCGTTCATGGAGTCACGGTCCCGCAGGCACTCGGTCAATTCAGCTTGCGTGGCCGCGACGTCGTGCTCAGCGGCGTCGAGGTCAATTTTGCGACCGGCACGCTGGCGCTGGCCGGCTCGGTGCCGCTCGAGATCTCACCCTTCGGTTTCGGCTCGCCGCAAGCCGCGATGGCGCTCGAAGCGGCGGCGACGAACATCGATCTGCGAAATTTCGCCCCGCTTCTGCCGCCGGGCTCCGTCATCGCCGGCCGCATCGACGGGCGAGTGGGCATCGGGGGAACGGCAGGCGCTCCACGCCTGAGCGGCGGCCTGAGCCTGGCAGCGGGCTCACTGCGAACGCCGGCAGAAACGATTCCGCTCGACCATCTCGAGGCGCGCGTCGGTTTCTCGGGCCACCGCATCGCGCTGCAACACCTGCGGTTGCAGGCGGGCGGCGGCACGCTGACCGCGAGCGGGTTTGCGGAGGTTCCCGATCTCGTGCACCCGCGCGAAGACGCGACGTACGACTTCGAAGCTCGGGGGCAGCACGTGATGCTCAATTTCCCGGCCTACGGCGGTGGCCGTATGGATGGCACCCTCGGACTCGCCCAGACTGCCGGAAGCCCGCCGCTCGTACGTGGCAACCTGACGCTGTCCGACGCGACAATCCCGTTTGCGACGCTGCTCGGCGCAAGCGGTGGTATCGGGGGCGAAAGCACCGGGGCGGCTCGCCCGAATGCCGTCCTGGATCTCGCCTTGATCGCCGACCGGAACGTACGCGTCCGCAGCGCCAACGTCGATATCGGCGCGCGCGGCTCCGTGCACGTCGGCGGCACGTTGTCGGCACCCGTGCTGGCGGGCGCCTTCACCTCGACGGGCGGCACGCTGTCCTATTTCAATACGGTCTTCAGGCTCGTGGACGGTACGGTAACCTTCGAGCCGGGCCTCGGCGTGATTCCGACGCTCGACGCGCGCGCCATCACCCACGTCATCAATCCGGATCCCAATACCGTCCGCAATGCGGCGGGAACGGCCGACATTACCCTCGCGCTGACGGGTCCGGTCAACGCGCTCTCGATAACGCTCGAGTCGAGTCCCGCTTACGGCAGGGAACAGATTCTGGGTTTACTGCTCAATGCGCCGGCCTTTGGGGCGACCAATCTGTTCGGGGAGACGGCCCAGAACCCGACGTATTTCGGTAGCGCGAACACGGCGTCGCTTTCGCCTTCCGTGGTGACCGGCCGCAATGCGAGCGGCGAACTCAGCGTGGCGCAAGAAGCCTTCGGCGTAGCGAATGCCGAGTTTACGCGGACGCTCCTGGCACCTTTCGAAACGACTTTCGCGGGCGCCCTCGGGCTCTCGAACTTTAACCTCAACGTCGACTACACGGGCAATGTCGGGCTGTCGGCCCGCAAGGTGCTCGGGAAGGACGTAAACGCGATCTACGACACCAGTTTTGGCTATCCGTACCGTCAGACGTTCGGCTTCGAAGTGAAGCCGAACGAGTTCGAAGCGGCCCAAGTGACGGTCTTCCAGACGCTCGGCGCTTACAATCTCGACTCGTTGACGCCGAACGGCTATTTGTCGACGCTGAATTCCAAAGTCCGCGCAGCACAGCCGACATCGGGTTCCGTCGGCTTTTCCCTGAGCATTCAGCGGCTCTTCCCTTAGTTAAGAGCACGCCAGACCCAGGCGCTGCGCTATGCGCGGGTCGCAAGTCGCAGTCGCCGCAAGCCTGGGACGGAACCCTCAAGGACCGACCGCAAGGGGGGCGAACTTCGCCGCGCTGACTAAGAAGACGCCACTCGGCGCGTTCTTCCGCACAGGACGCAACAGTCCACTTTCCGCATCGTCTGCACGGCGGGAGGTCCAAGGATACCACTACTGAGTATGTTGTCTCGTTTTCGTCGTGCGCGTCGCAGCGTCGTCGCAATGGCGGCGCTCGCTGCCTCGTTCGCTCCGTACGCGGCACCCGCGCACGTCCGCGCCGTCGCGCAGGCGCAGCCCGCTCCGGCGGCAACGCCGCCTGCAAACGCGGCTCCCCCAAGCGCCACGCCGGCTCCGGCGGCGAACGCGCCGCTCGTGGTCAGCGTAGACGTTTCCGGCAACGCGCACGTTCCGAGCGACCGCATCTTGAGCGTCGTACGCACGAAAGCGGGCCAGCCGTTCAACGAACAAGTCTTGCGCGAAGACCTGCAAAGCATTTTCGATCTCGGCTTTTTCGGCGATCAAGTGCCTCCGCTTATCCGGCAACGCCCGGAAGGGATCGCGATCACCTTCCGCGTTGTCGAAAATCCCGTCATCACGCGCATCGTCTTTGCGGGGAACGCTCACGTTCCGTCCGATACGTTGCTCGCGCTGATGGACACGGCCGTGGGTCAGGTTCTCAACACGAACACCTTCCATCAAGACGTGCTCAAGATCAACTCGTATTACGACAAGATCGGTTACGGCGGCCAAGTGCCGACGCACGTCGCCGGGCTCAACATTTCCAAGGACGGCGTGCTCAACCTCACGTTACGGGAAGGTTTGACCGTACGGCAGATCGTCGTCAGCGGCAACCCGATTCTGGCTCCCACCGTCATCAAGAAAGCCTTGACCCTCAAAGAGGGCCAGCCATACTCGGAAGACGCGCGAGACAAAGATTACGAAGCGCTCAAGAAGCTGTATGATAAATTCGATCTGTCGCTCGGCGATTTCGAAGCCGGCATCGATCCGACGACGGTCGATTTACAAAAAGGTACGGCCGACGTCAAGTACAGCATCTACGTAGCGACGGTCGGCGCGGTGCAGATCACGGGCAACACGAACACGAAAGATGTGGTCATTCGCCGGCAGCTGCGTTTGCGGCCCGGGATGATCATCACGCAGGGCCTGGTGCGACGCGATTACGAACGGCTCAACAATTTGGGCTTCTTCGAGAAAGTCGATATCCAGCAAAAGGCGGGCCCCGATCCGAAGAAGCCGTATGCGTTGACACTGGACTGGAACGTCAAAGAACAACGCACCGGCACGGCCCAGATCGGAGCCGGTTATTCGGGCGGCCCGACCGGCCAAGGGCTCACCGGCACGCTCTCGTATTCTCAGAACAATATCAACGGTGCGGGCAACGCCGCATCGATTCGTCTCGAGCGCGGTTCGCGCATTTCGGATGCGGAACTCACCTACTCGGTTCCCTATCTCGGCAATACGCCGCGTTCGGAACGCTATAGTCTCGGCGCTTCGCTCTTCACGACGGCGCAGACCAACTACTATCAGGTCTATTCGGCGGGTACGCAGGGTGTAGCGGGCAACCCCGTGATCTCTGCTCCCGGGTCGGCCGGTACCGGCAACTCGAGTACGGGCGGTCTTATTCCGATCGTGCTCACGCCCAACGCCAATCTCATCAGCGGTGTCGCCGCAACCTACGGTAACCGCTCGAACGGAGTCTCGCTCAATCTCGGACGCCGCTTAACCGACACCGTAACCGCGAGCGTCGGCGTATCGGTGCAGCGTCTGGCAACGAGCGTGGACTTACCCGCGCCGTATTTTCTGGGTGGCACCGGGACGCAAATCCTGAACACCCCGCAAACCAATAACATTCTGGGCACGCAAAATAACAACGGAACGACGCTCGGTATCAACGCACCGTCGATCGCGGACACGTCTAACGGCGCCGGGTACAACTTGCATTCGGTTACCTTCGGCCTGCAGAACGACACGCGCGACGACGTTTCCGATCCGCGGCGCGGCTTTACCGCCGCTCTGTCCGAAGAACTCTCCGGGAAGCCCATCGGTTCCCAGTTCAAGTACACGCTCACGACGTTCGACGGCGCGAAATTCTATCCGGTCCTCAAGAGCGCGACGCTCGCTTTTCACGCGCTGCTGGGCAATTCGACCGGGGCGATTCCGCCGAGCAAACTGTTCGTGCTGACCGATCAGCAGCTGCGCGGGTACAGCCAAGTGTTCTACGGTACGGAGCAAGCGCTTCTGCAAAGCGAACTGCGGCTACCGCTCTCTCCCGACCGCAAATTCGGGCTCGCCTTTTTCTTCGACTACGGCACGCAGCGTATCCGCGGCGCTCAACCGCTGGTCGATGCGTTCGGCAACGTCGTGGTCGATTACAACAAGTTTTTGTACCGTTCCGACGGCGGTGTCGGCTTGCGCTTCAGCATCCCGCAGCTGGGGTTTAAAACCATCCGGCTCGACTTCGCTCGCGGTAAGGGCGGCGCGCACACGAGTTTCGGTATCGGACAAAGCTTCTGACCATGCGTCGCGCGCCGCTTTCACGCCGTATAGCGGGTACGCTCAGCGCCCTCGTTCTCGCGTGGACCGTGCTGACGCCCGCGACGCTCGCAGCCGACGTTACCGACATCGGATATGTCGATCAAGCAGCGCTCTCGAACATCGGCCCGTTCACGGCAGCCAACCGGGAGCTCGCGGGCTACAAGGCGCAGCTCGACGGGCAATTTGCGCGGCGCATGCGTAGCGTGCGCGACCAAAGCACGCAGGCGCGCATCGCGCAAGAATTTCAAAATCGGCTCGCGCAGCGCCAGCACTCGCTATTCGGTCCGCTCTTTGCGCGCGCCCAAGTCGCGATCGCGTCGGTCGCATCGAGCAAGAATCTCTCGGTCATCGTGGACAAGCGCATCGTCATCTTCGGCGGCCAAGACGTAACGCGCAACGTCGTGCAATTGCTGACGGGGCCGGGCGACCCGATCGCTCCGGTCAGTACGCCGCCGCCGTCGTCGGTCGGCTTCGTCGATCAAGCGCAAATCGATGCCATCCCGTCGTTACGAGCGGCCAACGAAGACTTTCAAAAGTTTCAGGCGGGCCAACAGCAACAGGCGCAGGCGCAGCTCAAAAGTGCCAAGAGCGATGCCGACCGCCAAAAGATTCTCAAGGATTATCAAGCCTCGCTTAGTGACAAACAGAAGCAAGAGATTGCGCCGCTGGTCGATAAGACGCGCGACGCGATCGCCGTCGTAGCGAAGAAGCGAGGCCTGCTCCTCGTGATCGACCGGTCCAATCTTATTTATGGTGGGACCGACATTACGAGTGATGTGACGAGTGCGCTCAAATAACGTGCGGCCGCTGCGCCGGGTGGCGGCCGCGGCTTTCGCGTTCGGCGCACTCGCCGGATGCGCGCGCAACGCGAACGCGCCCCGCGCCTCCGCTCCCGTAGCCGCAAGCGCCGCCGCTGCCGGCGGTCGCGTCGGGTACGTGCGCATGGATCAGCTCGTTAAGGTGCATCCGCTGTATCCCGAGCTGCAGCATCTCGACGAAGACGTGGCCGCCTTACAACTCAAAACGGTCGGCCCCGAAATCGCCCGTTCCGGCAGCGATATCGCGCGCGAAGAGCGCGCGCTGCAGCACGAACTCGACGCCGCCGCCGAGCGCACGAAGCAGGCTCTGGCGGGCAAACAGCGCGAGTATGCGAAGCGCGAGCAGCAAGCGATCGACGCGGCGCTGCGGGCCGCCGGCGGCGTCAACGGCCCGGGCGGCAGCGCGATCGCGAACGGCGTCGTCGCGCAAGCGCGCCTGCAGGCGCAAACGGCTTCCGCCGCAGCGCAGCACAACTTCGATGCGTACCGCTCTGCACTCGTCGCGCAGGACCGAACGGCCGTCGGGACACTGCAACGCACCTTCGCTGAGCGCGCGGAGCGGCAGTATCGCGCGCGCGCCGACGCACTGCAGAGAAAGGAAGCGGATTACGCGCTGCAGCTTGCGAGCGACGATGCGTCGGAGCGCTTGTCGCTAAGAACGAGGTTATCGAATCTGGCCCTCGACGATGCATCGCGCGCCGACGTAAAAGCGCAGCTCGACGTACTCGATCGCAAAGAAGCCGATGCCGTCGGTGCGATGAAGAATCGAGACCAGGCTACGCTGCTGCGAGCGCAACAGCGCTTGCACGACCAGGTACGGGCCGAACTCACGCAAGAAGTCGGCGAACTCCAGAAACGGACCCTGGCAAAGATTAACGCGCGCGCGCTTGCGACTCGGCAGCAACTCAGCGGAACGCTCGCCGAGCTTCCGAACGCTGCGGGCGGTTCGTTGCCGGTCAACGTCGACCCGAACATGCGCCAAAAATTGACGGCGCTGCACGAGCGTTTCCAAAACAATTTCAATACGGACGCAGCCCGGACGATCGCCGAGTTTCAGAAGACGCGCGTCGATCTCACACGCCGTTTTCGGCGGCTGGCCGGCGTCGATTCGCGGGCCCAAGCCGGAGCCGATCGTCAGATCGGTGCGCTGCAAAAGCAGCGCGGCGATCTCTACGACGAAATGGTCGCGCAAATCGACCGCGAGGTCAAAACGCTTGCCGCCAAGCGTAACATCGACGTCGTCGTACGCGACGTCCTCGCGCCGGCCGGCGGCGTCGATCTAACCCCCGACGCACAGAAGGACATCGAGAGTCTACACGAGTGACGATGACGCGAGTTTCCTGTAAACGCCGGGTTGGGAACGTGCTCGCCCGGGTTTCCGCCGGGTCTTGCGCACGCTATGGGACGCTTGCGTGTGCGGTCGCGGTGAGTGCCGCGGGCTGTAGCTCACAGGCGCCGGCGACGGTCGCAACGATCGACATCGCGCGAATTCAAGCGAACTGGCCGAAGTACATCAACTACAGTAATCAGATTGCCTCCGATACGGACGCGATCAATCGGGGACGGTCGTCGGCGCAAGAGAAACAGCACGATTTGCAATTACTGCGCGTGCGTTACGTCGATATGCAGAACGAAGTGACGGGCGACGTGCGCAGTGCGGCCGAGCAGGTTGCGAACGAACGGCATCTCAAGCTCGTGGTGACGCGGCAGTTCGTCGGATACGGCGGCATCGATATCACGCCCGACGTCGAGAAGATTCTCAAGATCGTCGAAAAAACGCCGGAGAAGTCCTAAGCGCTATGACGCTGGAAAACATCGCGCTGCGTCTCGACGGAAGCGTGCGCGGTGACGCATCGGTCCGTATCGAGCGCATCGGCGCGATCGGCGACGTGGATGCTTCGACGTTGACCTTTGCGACGGACGAGCGCTATTTGCGCCGGGCCCTCGCTTCGCGTGCGGCCGCCGTTCTGACCGAAGCTGCGTACGCCGATGCGGTCGGCCCGGCGCGTAAGCCGCTCGTCATCGTGGCGTCGGCTCGGGTCGCACTCGCGACGCTGCTCGCCGATCTCGAACCTGCGCGACCGAAGGGACCGTATCGCGATGCTTCGGCCGTGGTCGATCCGAGCGCCGCCGTCGGTGCCGGCGTCTTTATCGGACCGCTCGTCGTCATCGGTGCGGGCGCGAGTATCGGCGCGCAGAGCGTCCTGCTCGCGGGAGCCGTCGTGGGTGCGGGCGCCGCGCTCGGGCGGCGCGCGATGCTACACCCGCGCGCCATGCTGCTCGACCGCTGCACGGCGGGTGACGGCGTCGTCTTGCAGGCCGGCGCCGTCGTCGGCTCGGACGGCTTCGGCTACGCCTTTCTCGACGGACGATTTTTGAAAATTCCGCAAGTCGGCAACGTCGTGCTCGGAGACGACGTCGAGATCGGCGCGAACACGTGCATCGACCGCGCACAGACGGGTTCGACGATCATCGGGGCCGGGACGAAAATCGACAATCTCGTGCAGGTCGGTCACAATTGCCGCGTGGGAAAGAACTGCGCGTTTGCGGCACTTTCTGCGTTTGCCGGTTCCGGAGAAGTCGGAGATTACACCGTCGTCGGCGGTATGAGCGCGGTGAACGGCCATACCCGCGTCGGTTCGCGCGTTACCGTCGCCGGTAACACGATGGTCTGGGGCGACGTCCCCGACGGCGCGACGATCAGCGGCCAGCCGGCACAAGAGCACCGCGCCGAACTCAAGCAGCAGGTTCGGATCCGGAACCTCGACAAGCTCTACGAGCGTGTGAAAGCTTTGGAGCAATCGTAGTGTCCGATCAGCACACGCTCGGCGCGACGGTCGAGTTGGCTGGTATCGGATTGCACACGGGAGCGGCGGCGCGTGTGCGGCTCCGGCCGCAAAGGGCGGGCAGCGGAATGCGTTTTCAATTGGTCGACCCGAACGTCACGTTTCCCGCGCTCGCCGAATATATCGTCGACACGCGCCGCGCGACCGTCGTCGGCTCCGGCGGCGCGACGGTTTCGACGGTCGAGCATCTGCTTTCGGCGCTGTTTGCCCTTGGCGTCGATAACGCCTCGATCGAAGTCGAGGGTCCGGAAATTCCGGTGCTCGACGGTAGCTCCGCCGCATTCGTGCGCGCTATCGAGCAGGCCGGCCTCGTCGCGCAACACGTCCCGCGGCGAACGCTCGTCGTCGACCGTCCGCTGATCTTTCGCGATGGCGATGCGCTGCTGGCAATCGCGCCGGCCGATACATTTCGCATCCGCTTCGCCGTGGATTTTGCGCCGCCGGTCGGCGCGCAATATATCGACGCGACGGTCGAGCCGGATTTTTACGCGCGCGAGATCGCGCCCGCACGAACCTTCGGTTACCTGCACGAGGTCGAGGCGCTCCGTAGCGCCGGGCTCGCGCGCGGAGGTTCGCTCGACAACGCGCTCGTGTTCGCGCCGGAGGGTCCGCTCTCGCCGCTGCGCTGGCAGAACGAAGTCGTGCGGCACAAGGTGCTCGACCTTATCGGAGATTTCGCCTTGCTCGGTGCTTGGCCACGCTGCGACATCGTTTCGATTAAGAGCGGTCACCGTCTGCACGCACAAGCGACGCACGCGCTGCGCGTCGCGTTCGTGCCGCATCTCGCCGCGCTCGGGAGCTGACGCTTTTGGCCTCTCAGACGGGCGACGCGATGGACATCTTGGCGTTGATGACGGTGCTCCCGCATCGCTATCCGATGCTGCTCGTGGATCGGATCACGCATTTCGAACGCGGTAAACATGCAGCGGGTTATAAGAATTTATCGATTAACGAACACTTCTTTCAAGGGCACTTTCCCGGCTATCCGCTGATGCCCGGCGTCTACATGATCGAGGCGCTCGCGCAGCTCGGCGGAACGATTATTTTGGGACCGGACGATTTTCGCCGTCGCACCGCCTTTCTCACCGGTATCGATAAGGCAAAATTCCGCCGCCCGGTCGTACCCGGGGACCGCTTGGACATGGAAGTCAAATTGCTGCGCGCACGTTCCAACATGGGCTGGATCGCGGCCGAAGCCAAAGTCGACGCAAAGCTCGCGTGTGCCGCCGAGTTGATGTTCTCGGTCGCGAGCATCGCCGATTTCAGCGGTGATGCTTCGGTGATGCACCAATGAGGTTGCGTTGATCCATCCGAGCGCCGTGGTTCACCCGAAAGCCGTCGTCGGCGAAGGGGCCGAAATCGGCCCCTTCTGCGTGGTCGGAGAGAACGTCAGCGTCGGCGCGCGGACCCGCTTGCTCTCGCACGTCATCGTCAACGGGCATACGACGATCGGCGAGGAGACGGATATTTACCCGTTCTGTTCGATCGGGGCGCCGCCGCAGGATCGCAAATCCCGTGGCGAGCGTTCGTATACGAGAATCGGGAGCCGCACGGTCCTGCGCGAATTCGTGTCGGTGCATCGCGCGACCGGTGCGGACGAAATCACCTCGGTCGGCGACGACACGTGGCTGCTCGCCTACGTCCACATCGCGCATAATTGCCGCATCGGCAATCACGTCACGATGTCGTCGACCGCGCAACTCGCCGGACACGTCGTCATCGAAGATTACGCGACGGTCGGAGGTCAATCGGGCGTGCATCAATTCGTCCGTATCGGTTCGCATGCGATGGTCGGCGGCATCTCGCGCATCACGCGCGACGTTCCGCCGTACTTCCTCGTATCCGGTAATCCGGCACAGCCCTACGGACTCAACACGGTCGGTCTGCAGCGCGCCGAATTCACGCCCGAGATTCTCTCCGAACTCAAAGAGTGCTATCGAGTGCTCTATCGTTCCGGTCTCAATATCTCGCAGGCAATTTCCGGTCTGCGCGCCGTCGCAAAAAGCGAGCACGGGCGGCATCTCTTGGCCTTCGTCGAGGCGCCGTCCGAGCGCGGCATCGTCAAGTGACGTGGACGCGCGCCGATCTCGTGATGCCGTAATGCGCGTTTTCTTCGCCACGGGCGAAGCGTCGGGCGACATGCTCGCTGCGACCCTCGCCGAGGCGATGCGCGAGTTCGTCCCGGAGGCCGCCTTTGCCGGCATCGGCGGCGAGCGGATGCTCGGCGCCGGTTTCACGTTAACGACCCGGACGACGGGCTGGGCGAGCCTGGGTCCGTTCGAAGCGCTGCGCCGTATTCCGCCGCTCGTGGTCAACGTCTTGCGCCACGCGTTCTGGTTGCGCGCGTCACCTTGGGACCTCATCGTTTTGGTTGATTTCGGCGCCTACAATCTGCGCTTCGCCAAAACGCTACGGGCGCTTGGATATCGCCGCCCGATCCTCTATTATTTTCCGCCCGGCGCGTGGCTCGACCAGGCGACGCAGGCCGCGGCGGTCGCGCAGAACACCGTCGCGTTGACCGCCTTCGAACACCAACGCAATTTCTATCGCGCGAACGATTTACAGATCGCGTATTTCGGGCACCCGCTGTGTTCGCTCGTCCGGCCGCGTTCCGCTCGCCCGCTGGCCCCGGCAGGCGGCGGCAGCGTCGCGCTGCTGCCCGGCAGCCGGCGCGGCGAAATAGAACGGCATCTTCCGGCGTTGCTCGCTGCGTGCGCGTTGCTGCGCGCGCGGCGTCCGAACGCGCGCTTCATCGTCAGTGCTTCCGACGCGGACGCGCAGCGGCAAATCGAACGCGAACTCGCTGCGTCGCGCGTGTCGATGCAGATCGTGCGCGGCGCGCGCGCGGCATTCGACGCAGCGGACGCCGCCTGGATCGCCTCGGGAACGGCGGTTCTCGAAGCGACGCTGCGGGAAGTGCCGACCGTCGCGCTCTACGTCGTCGCACGTGCGCAGGTCCAGCTCGCGCGGCGCGTGTGGCTACGACGTCATCCGTTCGTTACGTTGCCGAACATCCTGCTCGGACGCGAGGTCGTGCCGGAGTGCCTGCAGGAGCGTGCATCGCCCGCACGCCTCGCGCAAGCGCTCGACGTGCTGCTCGAAGATCCGCAGCCGCAGCTGCTCGCAATGCGTGAAGTGCGCGCGACACTCGGCGCTGCAGACGCGCTGCGCCGCTGCGCGGCTTTCGCCGTCGCACTCGCTCGAAGCGCATGACGCCGCTGCGGATCTATCACACCTCGGATCTGCACGACCGGCGGGGCATCGCGCCGCGTTTGCGTGCGTTGCGTGCGGCGCAGCCAGGGCTGCTCTTCGATTGCGGCGATTCGCTACGCGGCAGTCAAACGCTCTATCGCGCGCGCGAGCCGATCGTCGCCGAAATGAACGCGGCGCACTACGACGCACAAGGCATGGGCAATCGCGAGTTTCACTATCGCTCTGCGCTCGTCGTCGCGCGCGCGCGCAAAATGCTGCACCCGCTCCTGTGCTCCAATCTCGTCGACATGCGCGAGCGGCCGCTTCCGTTCGCGCCCGACTTGCACTTGACGACCGGCGGGTGGAACGTGCGCGTTTTCTCTTTGCTCGTCGTGCAGTATCCGGGCGGTAGCCCGTGGGAGCGACTTTTCGGGTGGCGCTTTCTCGATCCGGTCGCCGTCGCGCTGCGCACGGCCGCCGCGGTCCCGGACGGCACGACGCTCGTCCTGCTTTCCCATCTCGGCTTGCGCGCCGATCGAGAACTCGCCCGAGCGGTCCCGCGTCTCGATCTCATCCTGGGCGGCCACAGCCACGATACGCTGCACGCGCCGGAGTACGTCGGTGACGTGCCGATCGTCCACGCCGGACCCTATGGAGCGCTCGTCTCGCGCGCGGAGCTCGAGCCTGACGCGCGAACCGGACGCGGCCGGCTCGCCCGATTTACGCTTCTGCCGTTGCTCTATGCCGCCTAGCGGCCGTTGCCCGGCGGTGGCGACGCCGTCCGGGGCGTAACGCGTGCGCCGGATCCTGTTCGTAGCCAACGGTCATGGCGAGAATGCAATCGCCGCCAGGATCGCCATGGCGACGCAGCGCGCCGCGCACGAGCCACTGGGACTCGACCTGCTCCCGCTCGTCGGCGAAGGGACGGCGGACGCGCCGGCCGGCGCGCCGGCACTCGTCGGGCCGCGCCGGACGATGCCGAGCGGGGGCCTCGTTGCGATGGGGAACGTCGGCGCCTTCGCGCGGGACGCGCGGGCCGGATTCGCGCGGCTCTTCGCGGCCCAATGGCGGTTTCTGCGTACGGCCGCTGCGCGCTACGATGCCGTCGTCGCGGTCGGCGACGTCTATGCGCTCGGTCTTGCGTTCCTGGCAGGGCGGCGCACCGTCTTCGTCGGCACCGCAAAGAGCGTGTACGTCGCGCCGTACGGACGGCTGGAGCGCACGCTCCTGCGCCGGGCTCTACGCGTGTTCGTACGGGACGAGCCGACGGCGCGCATGCTGTGCGCCCGGCGCGTCGCCGCCCAAGCTCCGGGGAACGTCATCGTCGATCTGATCGACGAAGCCCCGGCCGCGCTTCCGGGGACGTGGCTTGGGATTCTGCCCGGCAGCCGTGAAGCGGCGTACGCCGACGGCTTGCGGCTCGCGCGCGTCGCCCGCGAACTGGCAGCCCTGCGCCCGTCGTGCGGGGGGCTTTTTTCACTCGCGCCGACGCTCGATCCGGGGCGCTTCAGGGCCGAGCTTGCCGGCGACGGATGGGACGTGTCCGCGCCCGCGACGGGTGACGTCGCCTTCGAGGCCCGGGCCGGCACGGCGCATCTCGTCGCATGGCACGGTTCGTACGGCGCGTTACTGCGCGCGAGCGTCGCGGTGCTCGGGCAAGCGGGAACTGCGAACGAGCAGGCTGCGGCCTTCGGCTTACCGGTCATCGCGCTCGGCGGTCGCGCCTCGAGCGGCGACTGGTATCGCACGCGTCAGAGGCGGTTGCTCGGGGAAGCCCTGCAGCTCGTGGCGCCGGAGCCGCGGCTGGCGGCGGCTGCGGTGAACGAGCTGCTCGGCGACGAAGCGCGCCTGCGCCGGATGGGGGACGCCGGCCGCAAGCGCATGGGCCCCGCGGGCGGTGCCGCAGCGATCGCGCGGGCAATTCTGGACATCTCCGAGTGAAGACCGTCGCGCTCGCGCTCGGCGTCTTTTTTAGCGTCGTTCAGTTCTACACGTCGTTTGCGTCGCTCTCACCGACACCGCCGGTCGGGTACGTCTTCGCCGGCCCCGCCATCGCCGCGGCGCTCGTCGCCATGCTCGTCGCGGCCGGGCTCGTTCTGGGCGGCTACCTGCTGCGCGAGCACGCTTTGTTCGGTCGCTCGGTCTCGCACCGCCTGCTCGCCGCTTGGATCCTCTCCGCCTTGCTCTCGAGCCTCCTGGGCCTGGATCCGGTTTCGGGGCTGGCCGTCACGGCCCTCATGCTGCTAGCAGCCTTTTTCCATCTGGCACTGGTGCGTTCGTTCGGCCGGCCCGGCATAGCCCGCGCCGTCTTGCTGCCCTACTTCCTATGCGGCACCCTTGCCGCCGCGGCCGGCCTCGTCTTCGATGCGGCGCGCGTGCCGGCTGCCCTTTGGGTGCTCAACCACGGGCGCGCGGCGGGCGTGTTCGTCACCGCGAACCAGTTTGCGGCCTTCGCGCTCGCCTTCGGATTTGTCGCTCTGGGAACGGCGCTTTCGACCCGCGGCCTTTTGCGGCGGCTCTCCGGGGCAGGGGCCGTTACGGCGGCGCTCGCGCTCGGCGCGACGTTCTCGCTTGCGGCATTGCTCGGCGCGGCGGTGGCCGGTGTCTATTATGCGTTGGCTCTGAGAGCTCGTCGCATCGGCGCGCTGCTTGCCGTGGCAGCCTTTGCCGGGAGCGCGTTCGTCGCTCTGCGGCCGACCGCCGAACATAACCCGGCCGATCTGTTCGTCCGGCTGCGTTTTTGGGAATCGGGCCGGCGGGTCGCGACGCTCTTTCCGCTGACCGGCGTCGGGCCGATGGCATACTGGCGGGTCTATCCCGCCGTCGCACCCCCGAGCGGCGACCCGCCCGGCTCGTTCGGCGCCCTGCATCCGCACGACGCATATCTCTCGCTCGCGGGCGAGACGGGAGTCGTCGGACTGGCGGCCTTCGCCTACGGAGCGGTGTGTTTCACCCGCGCGATACGGGTGCGCTTGCGGCCGGCGTGCGTGCGCCGGCGCCGTTTCGTACTCGGCGTGTGCGCCGCGCTGATCGCGGTGATCGTGCAAGGACTCTTCGATACAATCGGAATCGTCCAGATGTGTTTTGTTTGGATTCCCTACACGGCGCTGGCGCTCGCGAGCGCGGAGTCGGGACGCGTCGCGGAATTCGGCGAATGACGCGCTGCCGCGCTGCCGTGCTCGCTTCGCTCGTGGCATTTGCCGGCGCGGCCTGCGCGCGTTCGCAGCCGGCGTCTGGGGCACGCGTCGCATCGCCTCCGGCATCGCCGCGAGCGTCCGCGTCGTCGCAGGCCGCTGGTCCGACAGCGGTTCCGGTCGCCCTAAAATCGGAGAAGGTCGGCGCGCGCTACATCTATCTGACCAAGCAGAAGGGGAATCGAAAGGTCTACGTCCTGCGCGCGGATTCCGAGACCGGACAATATTTCGGCGGCAATACGGGGCGCAGCGATTTCGTGCGCCCGCACGTGACGTTCTTCGGCCGGGACGGCCGGCGGGTCGTTGCCGACGCTCCGGCGGGAACGCTCGTCGAGAGGGAAAAGACGGTCAACATGAGCGGCGGCGTCCGGGCGAGGACGGCGGACGGCAAGACGCTCGCGAGCGATACGATGCGTTATAACGATGACACGGATACGCTCTACGGCGACGGTAATGTGATCGTCACGACACCGCAGGGCGAACGGCTCGAGGGAAGCTCGCTCGTTTGGAACATGCGTGACGGGCGCCTCGACGTGGCGGGAGCGCGATGACGACACCGGGCGACGGAGCACGCCGGATCGTACTCGAGAATCTCGTTAAGCGGTATGGCGCACGAACCGTCGTCGACGGCGTGAGCGCGCACGTCGAAACGGGCGAGATCGTTGGATTGCTCGGGGCAAACGGCGCGGGTAAGACGACGACGTTTTACATCGTCGTGGGTTTAGTGAAAGCGGACGCCGGCCGCGTCGCGCTCGAACGCTCGGGCGAAACGGTCGATCTTACGACGGCGCCGATGTACCGCCGCGCACGTCTGGGCATCGGCTATCTCGCCCAAGAGAATTCGATCTTTCGCAAGTTGTCGGTGGGCGACAATATTCGGCTTATCTGGGAAATGAACGGGGTCGCTCGCAAAGAGCAGGACCGGCGGCTGCCGGCGCTGCTGGAGGAATTCGGCCTATCGCGTTTCGTCGACGCGCGCGGCGATTCTCTCTCGGGCGGCGAACGCCGGCGCGTCGAGATCGCACGCGCGATTGCGACCGATCCCGCATTCTTGCTACTCGACGAGCCGTTCACCGGTATCGACCCGATCGCCGTTTCGGATATTCAGCTCATGATTCGCCAACTGCGTGAGCGCGGGCTCGGCGTCCTTATCACGGACCATCAGGTGCGCGAAACGCTCGCCATCGTCGACCGGTCGTACATTCTCAACAACGGTAAGATCATCGCCGAAGGCGACGCCGAACACGTGCTCGCCTCCGAACTCGCGCGCAGCGTCTATTTCGGTAAAGAGTTACGGCTATAGTGAGCGTTTCGTGAGCGTAGGCGTACGGCGAGGGGGTGCGCCCGCGACGGTGCGCGGGTTCGCCCAGGCACTCGTCCATCCGACGATTCTCGATCGCTATATGGTTTCGGAACTGACGGGGCCGTTTTCGTTCGGGCTCTCCGGTTTTACGCTTATCTTCGCGGCGGCGAATATCTTGGCGATCAGCCGGCTCGTCGCGGAAGAGCACGCGCCGCTGGGCATTGCGATCGCATATTTTTTGTGGCAGATGCCGCAGATCGTCGTAACGGTCGTGCCGATTGCGATGTTGTTCGGCACGCTGCTCACGCTGCAGCGGCTCTCGAGCGAGAGCGAATTTACGGCGCTCAAAGCCGGCGGCATCGGCCTCATTCGATCGGTCGCGCCGCTCTTGGTCGTGGGCTTCGTCGTATCGCTGCTCGCCTACGGTCTGCAAGAAGGGCTCGTGCCGTATGCCAACGACCAAGCCGTGTTTTTACGCGATGACGCGATCCGCCACGTCGGCGCATTCGGCGGCGGAAGTCATACGGTCATTACCGATCTCCCGGGCGGCGGCCAACAAGTTACGTACTTCCACGGCTTCGATCCCGCGACGCAAGCGTTGCTCAACGTCACGATCGTCACGTATGCCGCAAACCGTCACCCGACGGGCGTTCTCTTCAGCGACCGCGGCCACTATCTCGCGCCGACGTGGACCTTCGAAAACGCGACGGAATATCACTTTTCAAGCGACGGCAGTACGGTTTCGCGCCAAGATCCGTCCGTAACGATCGATGTCGGCGAGCGGCCGAGCCAGATCCGGCAACGGGCTGCCGACAACAACCGGGAGACGATGAGCCGTTCGCAAATACGGGACATCGTCGCGTCGCATCAGCTTTCTCCCGAAGAGACGCGCGCCTATCAAACGACGTACGAGGAGAAGCTTGCCCGACCGTTCGCCTCTTTCGTGTTTACGTTGATTGCGTTGCCGTTCGGACTGCGGCCGCCACGCGGTGGCGGCGGAATCGGGGCCGGATTCGGACTCGCGCTCGCAATAGCGTTCGGGTACTTCGTCATCGAAAGCGCTAGCTCGGGCGTGTTCACGGGCCTCCCCGGCGGCTACGCTACGTCGGCAATCGGTGCGTGGCTGCCGAACGTCCTTTTTACGGCAATCGGTTACATTCTGTTGCGCCGTGCGGCGCGTTACTGATGGGGACGCTCGGCGGCCTCGCCGTCGCCGTCGTCATCGTGCTCGTCGCCGGCCTGATCGCATATATCGGCGATCGGGTCGGGCATCAAGTCGGCCGCAAACGCATGACCCTCTTCGGGCTGCGCCCGAAGTACACGTCGACGATCGTCGCGGTCGGTACCGGTATGATGATCGCCTTCGTCGTGACGCTTACGACGCTGCTGGCATCTAATTACGCCCGCGCCGCATTTTTCCACCTCTCCGAAATCAACAACCGGGTGAATGAATTACAAGCGCAGGCGGACGCTCTCGAACGCGTGCGCAACAGCAACATCGTGGTGAGCCGTGGCCAACCGCTCTACAACCAGTTTCTCATCATCAACGCGCAACAATCGCCGCACGACCGCTTCGCGGCGCTGTCTGCGTTCTTCGATACGATCGTTTCGGCCCTGAACAAACGTTACGTGCCGAGCGGCCTCAAGCCGTTCATCGGAAAAGCTTCCAATCCCGACATCGCCAAGAAGTTACAAGACGTGCTCGACGATCCGAGGACCCAGGGCTTCCTCCTGCGCGGCCCGGTGCTGTTAGTGGCGGTCGCCGATCAAAATCTCTTTGCGACCGACCGCATTCGCTTTACGTTTGCGCCCTACGCGGATCAAGTGATTTTTCGAAACCGGCAACCGATCACGAGCGTCGAAATCGACGGCGGCACCGCGATCAATCCGAACATCGCCTACGGGCAACTCGTCGCGGCCATTCGCGAGCAGGGCATTTCGGGTGGCATGCCCGCATTCTTCGCGACCGTCATCCCGAGCCTGACGGCAGCGGATGTTGCAAAGACGAGCCGGACGATTCGCAGCGGCCGCGGACGCTACTTCATCGTCGCACGGGCGACGACGGACATCTATCCGCATACGGGCGATATCCCGGTTTCCTTTCAACTGAACCGGACGCCGCAATGACCGGAGCCGTCCTCGGTGTCGACCCCGGGACGCGTAAATGCGGATATGCGGTCGTGCGCGCGGTTCGTGAAGAGCCGCTCGAACTCGGTATCGTGCCGACCGAACAGCTTTCCGAGCGGCTCGCCGAACTCTGCGGCCGTTTCGCGCTACGCGCAGTGGCGCTCGGCGGCGGTACGAACGCGACGCCCGTGGGCGCGATGCTCGCGGCGCTCGGCATACGAGTGGCGATCGTCGATGAACGCGAGACGACACTGCTCGCCCGGCAGCGGTATTTCGAGGCCAATCCGCCGCACGGTTGGCGTCGGCTCGTACCGCGCGGAATGCTGTTGCCGCCGCGCCCGATCGACGATTTTGCCGCCGTCCTCATCGCCGAACGTCTGCTGGAACGCGAGCCATGATCCGTCTCGCGCGCTGGACCGCGTTCGCGGCTCTGGCCGCGCTCGTGGTTACCGCGCGGGCCTCCGCCACGCCCTTTTCCGACGTTCCCTCCAATCACTGGGCGTACCAATACATTCAAAGTCTTGCGGCAGACGGCGTCATCGACGGCTACCCCGACGGCGAATTCAAAGGCGACCGGCCGTTAACGCGTTATGAAATGGCGGTGATCGTCGCGCGTACGCTCTCGCACCTCCGGCGTGATGCCGGAAAAGCGCCCTCGCGAGCGGATCTCGATAAACTCCAGAAGCTTATCGACGCGCTCAAGGACGAACTCGATGCGCTCGGCGTGCGGGTCGCGAATGTCGAAGATTCGCTCGACGCGCTCGACCGGCGCACCAAGTTCGCGCAGTCGCTTTCGCTGCACGGCGCCTTTTTGCCCAATCTCACGTTCCGGCAGCGGCCGGCCGCGCAAAGGACGATCGCCAACACGACGGGCTCCCCGGTGACGACGTATTACGGTGCGACGATTCCGGCCGGCGGCGCGAGCGACGCGGGCGCCGTCGATCCGCTCGTCGCGGCATTCGCGACTACGGATGATTCGAACGACCCGCTCACGCAGGCTCTGGCAGGTATTGCGATACGTCAGGACAGCCGTTTCTCGCTCGCTTATCAGGTGAATGAAGATCTGACGCTCTCGCTGCCAGTCCACATTCTCAATTACGGGTACGGCGGTGGGTTTACGCAGCAAGCAAAGTTCGATATCGAACCCGGGATCGACATCGCTCTGGCCAAGGCGGGAGCGCTGTCGAATCTCGACTTTCGTTACGGCATCATCGATTCGATGACGTCGTCGCGCACCGGTCTCGCTTTTCGCGCGCCGCAGGGCTACGACGGCGCGATTCCCTACGCCGAGCCCTATCAGCCGTATGAAAGGGGAGCGGCCGTACGCGGCACGGTCGGCGAAGGCGCCTTCGGTTTCACCGACATCGAGGCGTCGTTCACGCGGCTCGACGAGACTCTCGTCAACACGCAGCCGGGTGTCACGAGCCCGAACGTCTTACCATATAACGCCGACACCTATTTCACTCCGGTCGTTCCGTTGCAGACCGGCTACACGCAAAATAGTCCCGCCGCAGCTTTGCGCAGCGATACCTTCTCGGCCGGCGGCGTGGCCTTGGGGCAAGTGTTTTTGACGCAAAAAGCGCAGAACGGCTCGGTGTACGTCTCGAGTTACGACGGCGAGTCGTTCGACGCGTCCGGAGTTCGCTCGGGCGGCGCGACACTACTTGGGGGGGCGCCCGGCTTTACCTACAACGACGCGTTCAACAGTGTCGTATTTTCGGCCCCGCTGCCGGCGGGGTCCGTCGTGACGCTCACCTATCGCGGCCTCGGGCGCACGAACGATACGACGTATCAGCGCTACATGATTCATGCGCGCGCAAATCAGAAATTTGCACGCTATGCCGGGCTCGAAGCGGGCGTAACGTTCGAGCGCATCTTCGACGCCGATAATGCGACGAGTTTCGATACGGGGGCACTCGTCCCGCCCGTCGCAACAGGGGCCGGAGCGGGTTACGGCGACGTCAGCGACAGTGTCCTCGGCCTAGACTTTGCGGCGCCTTTGCTCTTCGACGTCGCACGGCTCGGCTTGCATCCGGTTCTCTACGGAGAAGTGGCGCACAGCAATTATACGCCCGATTCGCGCAACGTCGCGGCTCAAAGCGATGCCGCGGCCCTCGTCGGCCTGCGCTTCAAGCTGCATTCACTCGAACTCGCCGCACAGTATCAAGCGGTCGGTGCCGGATATTTCGTCGGAGCTCCGTTCCAATATTACGGAAATCCGCCCGCGACGTTCGCCCAGTACCCGAACGGCTATCTGGCCGGCTTCTTCGGATTCGCGAACAACCTCGGCATCAACCAGCAATTCGACGCGCAGTTCGCGCGCGCCGGAGTGACGACACGAACGACCAGCGGCAACCCGAATCTGACGTTCGTCTTTCCAATGTGGAATACGCTCAAAGCGACGGGACCCGAATATTTCTCATCATTCGCTCCGAACACGCGCGGCGAAACTCTATCGGCGAACGGACCGGTCCGGATCGGCACCTTCGGATTTAACGCGAACGGCGCGTATCAGCATTTGGAAGAGATTCGCCCGAGCGCTCAGAGCGCGCTGTTCTTCGGTCCGCTCTACGCCTCGAACGTTCGCGAGCGCTACGATCTCTATTCGGCGGGCGCCACGTTTGCCATACCGGCGCTGGGTCGCAAACTTACGACGAACGTAACCGGGAGCTTCGAAACGCTGCGCCGCCTCGATACGACGCCGCAACCCTACTATCCGATCGATCCGGGCACGCAGGCGGCAGACGCGACGGCGTACGCCGCCGCCCGCGCTGCGTTCGGCGCCAGCCGCGTTTCGTCGTTCCCCAATTACGTCAACGTGCGGCGCATCGCGATCTCGGCCGTTGCCGCGCTCCCGCTCACGAACAATCTGACGCTCAACGGCAGTTACTCGACGCAGCGTTTCGGCGGCAGTTACGGGACGACGCTCGGCCAGAATATATCGGAACGAAAGAACTATTACACGGGTGCGCTGACCTACACCATTCCCAATACGAATTCGTCGCTTTCGTTTCTCGAGCGGCGTTACGAATACACGGACGACGTTATCTCCAATACGAATCTGGGTGAGAACCGCCAAGACCTCAACTTCACGGTTCGCTTCTAGTGCCGCTGCGCGAGGTGCGGGTCGCTGTCGCGGCGCTGCTCGGGGTGGTCGTCATTGCGCTCGCTGGATTGCAGGTCATGGCGAGCGTGGCGCTACGCGACCGAGCACAAAGGGGCTCCTGGGTTACGCTCGTACCGCCCGCGGACGCACTGCGCATCGTCGCGTTCGGCGATCGGCTGCCGCTGCCCCAAACGCTGCGCCTTGTCTTCGCGCGTAGCGCGCTCAGCGCGGGCGACGTTGCGCGGGCCGAAGCCCAGACGGGCCGTTTAGAGCCGTCGCCCGACCGGCTCGCGCTACTCGCCGCGCTCGCGCGAACGCACGGCGATGCGGACACCGCCGTGCGTGACGACTTCGGCGCGGGAGATTACGCGTCGCTGGCACGCGATCTCGACGTGCTCGCTTCGCGCGGGGAGCTCGTGCGCGCGCTCGCGCTGCAGCACGCCGCAGTTGCTCGGCTCGCGGCCGACCCGACCCGCGCCGACGCGCTGGCGGAAGCGCAATACCACCTCGGTATCTTCGAGCAGGCGCGTGCCGACACGTTTGCGGTTCTAGACCCGCTGCGGCGGACGCACGAGGCGGCGGCGGCCCGCGCGTACGCTCGAGCGGTGGCGCTCGGCCCGCTCGACGAACGCTACCTGCTCGCCGCCGCGAATCAAGCCCTCAACATGGCCGATTGGGAGACCGCGGCGAACACGTTCGCGCGCGCACGGCAGGTCGATCCGACGAGCGCGGACCCGCTCGCGGGACTGGGCGATCTCGCCTTGCGGCGCGGAGATCCGGCGGCTGCCGATGCGTATCTCGCGCAGGCGAAAGCGCTCGAGCCGCGCTCGGCCGCTGTCGTGCGGCTCGCGCGGAAGCTCGGACGCTGAACGTCGCGCGCGCGCCGTTTCGAGTCGGGCTCGACGCTCAACTCGCCCTCGGAACCGCCACCGGAATCGGCGAATACGCGCGCGGACTCGCAGCGGCATTAAGCGACCGCGGTTGCGACGTCGCAGCGCTCGCGAACCCTGCGTTCGATCCGTGGCGCTTCGACCGACGTGTCCTTTGGGATCAAGTCCTGCTGCCGCTCGCCGCGTTACGCGCAGGGGTCGACCTGTTGCACTGCGCTTCGGGAACGCTCCCCTTCACGAGTCCGGTTCCCCTTATCGCGACCGTTCACGACGTCGCTTGGTTACGCGTTCAGCAGCACGCGCGAGCGTACGCGCGGGCATATTTCGGAGCGTTTGCGCTGGCGCGCTACGCGCGCGCACGAGCGCTTTTCGTCGACTCCAATTTCTCCCGCCTCGAATTACTCGCGCTCGCGAAGGTCGATCCGGCACGCCTCGTCGTGCTCTATCCCGGTGTGGCGAACGACATCATGCGCGTCGCCCGCGTTCCGGGCGAAACGCCGACGCTGCTGGCGGTCGGAACCGTCGAGGTGCGTAAAAATCTGGAGCTGCTCGTCCGCGTCGTCGCGGCCGTACCCGGCGTGCGGCTCATTTCGGTCGGGCCGTTTACGCCGTACCGCGAGCGCGTGCTCGCACTCGCAAACGAGCTCGGGGTCGCCGAGCGCATCGAACTGCGCGGCTACGTTACGCGCGACGTCCTGCTCGAACTCTATCGCACCGCGACGCTCGCGGCCGTACCGTCGCACTACGAAGGTTTTGGTTACGGTGCCGCGCAGGCGCTATGCGCCGGCTTGCCGCTCGTGGCCGCGAACGCCGCTTCATTGCCGGAAATCGTTATGGACGATGCGCCGCTCGTAGGCCCGCGAGATCTAGCGGGTTGGGTCGATGCGGTGCGTGCGATTTTGGAAGCGCGCGACGCGGCCGAGCAACGCGCCGCACGCGCGCGGCCGGCCGCCTGCGCGCGTTTGGGCTGGGCCGCCTCGGCTTCGCTCGCCGAAGCGACCTATCGCGCGGTCCTCGCAGGTCGCCTCCCGTCATTCGATAGCGAAGTGCGGCGCGGATGCGCGCCGTAAGCCGTCGAGCTCGCGTTCGAGCGCCTCGATGCGGAGCAGGTCGAGCGTTACGCCGGCAGCATGCGCGACGGCTGCTATCGCGCTCAGCTCGTCCGGCGCGTACGCCGCTACGCCTTCGCTTTTACCGCCGCAAACGAGCATGCCGAGGAGCCTATTGCGAACGAACATGGGAAACGCGAACTCCCCGCCGAGCGACGTCGTCACTTCGCGCAGGTCGACGGCTTCGCGCGTTGCGAGCATACGAATGACGGCGCCGTCGTTGCGATCGACGCACTCGAACAAATCCGGGCCATCGCTGCTGGCAGCCGCGCGAAATTCTTGTTCCGCAGTGACGAAAACTACGCAACGCAGGTGGGCAGCTCGCGCGACGACCGCTACGGTTCGTGTCAGCGCGACGCCGGGATCATCGATAAAAGCGACGTCGCGCGCGAAACGCCGCAGCGCACGCTCCGACTCGTGGCGCTCGCGGAAAAAAAGATTATCGACGACGGCATCGACGCGAGCGTGTAACGGCCGTGTTGCGAGCCCGATTGCGAGCGCGAGGCCAAGTTGAACGTACAGACCGCTGCGCAGCAGCCACGAGCCCAAGAACTTCCCGAGGCCGAACTCGACCAGCGCCATTGCCGCGAGCACGAGCAATGAGGTCGCGCTGAATACCGCTGCCCGATTGACCACGAACGCGATGTCGAGCAGCCGGTAACGCAGGATCGCGTAAGCGCAACCGAGCGGCATCGCAGCGAGCAGCAGCAGCGGATAATCGCGCACGGGTTCGGCGACGCCCGCGAGATTCTCGACGAAGAAGATCAGCAGTCCGGCGGCACCAACGCCGAGCGAGGCGACGACCCAGAGCGCGCGTTGCCGTTCTGCGCTCGCTGCGCGAACGTAAGCGAAGACGAGTGCCGCGAGAAAGGCCGCCGCTGCAAGATCAGCAGTGCGAAGGCGGCGTCTTGTAACGCGACGGGCGTCGTCGGCACGAAGAACGACGCGCTCGCGACCACCACGTTGAAGAGCGCCGCAGTGCCGCCGAGCAACCAGGCCCAGCGCCGGAAACGGCGATTTGTGCCAGCCGCGCCGCCACCCGTAAAGCGGGTGGCGAAATCGATGGCGCACAGGAATCCGACCAGACCTCCTGCGGCCGTCACCATTGCGTAGCCGAGTATGAAGAGCGGCAGCCAAGCCGGCGTCGTGGGATTCATGAGTTGGAGCCCGGCATGCTCAGAAGTCTTGCTCGGGAACCGGGGGAGGTCTTGGGGTCGACCCGGGTTCGTGCCGCTGGTCTGCATCGGGAAGGCGAAATACCAAACGCCGATGGAACGACTCCAATAAGTCAGAATCTCTCATATCAAAGCATGTACGGGGTCGCGATCCGGTTGCCGCGCGCATCGAAGCGGAGCACGCGCTTGAGGTCGAGGATGAGCCGCACGCGGCCCGCCGGCGGCGCCGGGTATTGATGGCGCAATCGCGCGACCAGCGGCGTCGTGCCGGCCCTGCAGTGGACGATGGCCCCGTCGCCCAGCGCCTCGAACAGTTCGACCGCGGCATCGAACGGCGCGCTTGCAGCGAGGCCGGCAGGAACGCGCTCGGCCAGGTACACGTCTTCCGGACGTATGCCGACCGCGGCGCCCTCTTCCGCCGCCGCGTGCCTCGGCGCCAGGTCGCGCTGCACGACATCCGGCTGCGCTACGTCGCCCGCGAACAGCGCGTGAAAGTCGCGTTCGCTAAAGAAATTCATTGGTGTCGCGCCGAGGAAACTCGCGACGAAGCGGTTGGCGGGCTCGTTGTACACGTCGAGCGGCGCGCCGGCTTGCTGGACGTTGCCGTCCTGCATGACGACGATGCGGTCGGCCAGCGTCATTGCTTCCAGTTGATCGTGGGTCACGTACAGCATTGCACCCCGCGCGCGTCGGCGGAAGCCGGCGATTTCGGCGCGCATGCGGCCGCGTAAGTCGGGATCCAGATTCGAGAGCGGCTCGTCGAACAAGAATGCGGCCGGCTCGCGCACGAGCGCACGGCCGAGCGCCACCCGTTGGCTCTGGCCGCCGCTGAGTTCCTTGGGTTTCTTCGCGAGCAGTTCTCCGAGGCCCGTGGCTTCGGCCGCAGCGCGCACCGTCGCGTCGATCTGCGCGCGTGGCACGCCACCCCGAATGCGCAGCCCGAAGGCGAGGTTGTCATAGACCGAAAGGTGCGGAAAGAGCGCGTAATTTTGGAAGACCATCGCGATGTTGCGGTCTTTCGGCGAAGCGTGCGTGACGTCGTTGCCGGCGATGGCGATGCGGCCGCCCGTCGGCGCGACCAGCCCCGCGATCAGTCGTAGCACCGTCGATTTGCCGCAGCCTGACGGGCCGAGCAGTACGACGAATTCGCCCGCGTCTACCGACAAAGAGAACTCGTCGATCGTCGGCCGAGCCGCGCCGGCATAGCCCTTCGAGACCGCCTCGAGGACGACGGCGCTGCTCATCCCTTGATGCCGCTCGTTGCCAAGCTCGAGATGAAGTAGCGCTGAAAGATTGCGTACGCGATCAAGATCGGCGCGACGACGAACATTGCCGCCGCGAATTGCTCGCCCGGCAGTCCGTCGGCTTGCCCGCCCGTACTGTACGCGACGACCAGTTGCGGCAACGTCATCATCGTCTGATTGCGGATCACGATGATCGGCCACAGCACGTCGTTCCACGAATTAATGAACGTCAGAATTCCGACCGTCACGACGGCCGGGAGCGATACCGGCAAAAACACCCGCGCCAGGATTTGCAGGTCGCTCGCACCTTCGATGCGGGCCGCTTCGATCAGTTCTTCCGGCAGGGTCAGAAACGTCTGGCGAAAGATGAGAATGCCGAGTCCCGTAATCGCGTTCGGCGCGATCAGCGCCCAGTAGGTATCGGTCCAGCCGAGCTTCACAATCAGTTCGTACAGCGGGACGAGCGTCAACTGAAACGGGATCGCGAGCGTCGCGAGAACGATCGTGAAGACGGCGTTGCGCCCTTTGAAGCGCAGGCGCGCGAGTGCGAAGCCGGTCAAGGCCGAGAACGCGATCACGGAAACCGTCGTCGCCGAGGCAACGAACACGCTGTTGAAGAGTGCCCGCCTTATCGGGATCTCCCGCATCACCGCCGCATAGTTTGCGAGCGTAAAATGTCCGGACCACGGCGCGAATATGCCGGCCTCGTCTTGCGGCTTGAGCGACAGCAACGCCATCCAGAGCAGCGGATACAAGAACAGTACCGCGCCTGCGGCGAGGACCGCGTAGCCCGCCGCGGCGCGGCCGTTCACGCGTCGCGCTCCTCGAGCCAGCGGCGTTCGAGCGACACGACCGCAAGCACGATCAGTGCGAGCGCCACGCCGATCGTCGCGGCATAGCCCATGTCGAGAAAACTGAACGCGTGCTTATACATATACAATACGACGGACAGCGTCGCTTCGAGCGGCCCGCCCCCCGTCATCACGTACGGCTCGATGAATAAGTTGAAGCCCGCTATCGTCGAGAGCACGACCACCAAAAAGATCGCCGGCCGCACGAGCGGCAGGGTGACGTAGCGAAACTCTTGCCACGCCGAAGCGCCTTCGAGTTTTGCCGCTTCATACAACTGTGCCGGTACGGCGAGAATGCCGCCGAGGAAGAACAGCACGTAGAGGCCGATATTTTTCCAGGCGACCATACCGGCGATCGCGGGCATGGCGATATGCGGATCGGCCAGCCACGCAACCGCCGGCAGGCCGATACCGCGCAGCACCGTGTTGAGCAGACCGTTGTCCGTGTTATATACCTGTTGCCACAAGAGGCTAACGACCGCGACCGAGATGACTACAGGCACGAAGAACGCCGCGCGGAAAAATCCGCGCAGCGCGATCGGTTGGGCGAGCGCCAGCGCGATCGCAAAAGCCGCGACGATTTGCAGCGGGATGTTGACGCAGAGGAACACGCCGGTATTGAGGAGCGCTTGCCGGAACTCGCGATCATGCACGAGGTACAGCACGTTCGCGAGCCCGACGTACTCGGGCGGAGCGATCAGATCCCAGCGTACGAAGACGAGGTACAGCGCGAACAGGAGCGGATACAGCAAGAACACCGCGAGAAACGCGAGATACGGCAGCGTGAAGAGCACGCCCGTGTTAGAGCCCATCGATGTCCGCAAGATAGTCTGCCGTCGCGCTCGCGGCGGCTTCCGGCCGGATGAGGCCGTAGATCGCGCTCGCTTCGTACTGCTGGCTGAGATAGTCGAAAATCTGGACGATATGCGGCGAATCGTCGAGCGGTACCACACGCGCGCTTTGCCGCGCGAATGTTGCGACGAGCGGATGGCGCGCGAAGAACGTCGCGAACGCGGGATCGCGCGCGACGTCGCGACGCAGAGGAATTTGATCCGTCATCTCGAGGAGAGTGCGGTCCGCCGCCTTCGACGTCAAGAAGCGCACGAAAGCCCAGGCTTGCACGGGATAACGGGTCGTCGCGAAAATCGCGATGTTCTTTTGATCGGCGAACGTGTACGGTGTGTCCGCGCCGGTTTCGGCGACCGGCAAGGGCGCAAAACCGAAACGGAACGCGTGAACGCGCGCGCGTTCGAAGTAGCGAATGCCCCACGGTCCGACCATGCGCATTGCCACGCGGTTTCCGAGGAACAGATCGGGTTGCGGCGCGGCCCGGGGGAAATAGCCGCGTGCGAAACCTTCGGCGAAGAAGCGGAGCGCGGCAACCGCCGCCCCCCGGTCGGCGAGCGCTTGCGTCCGGTCGAGCAGCGTGCGCCCGTGCGACGCTGCGGCGTACAGCGGATAGAAATCGAACATGCGCCACCACCAGGTGACGTTCGTACCGGGGTTCATCGCCCAGTGGTCAATGCGTGCGCCCGGCACGCTCGCGTAGGTCAGGCGCCGCGCCGCGAGCATGAATTCCGCGTAGGTGCGCGGCACGCGCACGCCGCGAGCGGCGAACTCGTCGGCGTTGTAGGCGAGCATGACCGGATTCGCCTTCCACGGCATTTGGTAGACGTGGCCGTCCGCGCTGCGCGCGAACTCGAGGGTTTGCCGATCGCTGCGCTCGCGCACGACCCGCTCGAAATCGGCGAAGCGGTCGAGCGGCACGACCGCGCCCGCCCGTACGAAGCGGTTCATGATCGAGGGCAGAATGTTGGCGCAGATATCCGGCGTCGTCTTCGCGACCACCGCTGCGAGCAGCACTTCTTCGCTGCTGCCGCTCGCCGGAATCGGCTGGATGATCACGCGCACATCCGGATGACGCGCGTTCCACCTTGCGGCCATGCTGCGCGCGAAGAGCAGTTCGTCCGCATTCGGCGCGGACCAATAGGTCAAGACGATCGGCGCAGCCGAGGGTTGCTCGAAGCCGAGCACCCCGAGTGCGAGCGCGACGGCGCCGAACGCTGCTGCCACCGCCGCCAGAGCGCGCATCACCGGCTGGGCTACGTCGCGCGCAGGAACGTCGTCGCCAGGCCGATGTACTTGTCCGCCGCGCCGTAGTACAACATCAATCGCTCCTCGTCGCGAATGAGACCTTCGACGAACACGACGCTCGGAACTTGGCCGACCCGTTCCCACGGCTGCTCGGCACGGAACGCCGGTTCGGGCGAGCGCACGAGCAGCTTCGCAGGATCGTTACGATCGAAGAGTGCCCAGCCGATCGAGTACACGAGGTCGTCGTCGGCGCCGTTATAGATGAGCAGGATGCCTTCGTCGAGCACGAGCGGCGCCGGACCCGGCTCGACGACCCGGCTATCAAACCAGTGTACGCGGGTGTGCAGCACGGGCTCTGGGGTTGCGTCTTTCCAATGGATGAGGTCGTCGGAAACGGCGAGGCCCATCTGGGCCGGCGGATTTTCGTTCGCCTCGCCGAGATAGTACATGAACCAGCGACCGCCGATCTGCTGTGGAATAATGGCGCCGGACTTCGTCCAGTGCACGTTCCACGTGCCTTGGTTCGCCGGCAGGGTGACGCCCTGACGCGTCCAGTCGATCAAATCCTTCGACGTTGCCAGACACAGCTGCGCCGTCTTCGCGATCGAATTGTACGCGGTGTACGTCATGTAATACGTGCCGTCGATCAGCACGAGACGCGGATCTTCGACGCCGCCTTCCGCTTCGTACGGCGCGACCGGTGAAAGCACGGGCTGCGGACGCCGCTCGAAGTGAATGCCGTCGGTATTTTTCGCATAGCCGATGCGGGAGGTTCCGGCAGCGTCTTGCGCGCGGTATAATAGCACGGTGCCGTCGCCGGTCTTAACAGCCGCCGGATTAAAGACGCCGGCACTTTCAAAGCCTGTCCCCTGCGGCCGCAGCAGCGGTTCGTTCGACGAGCGCCGTAGCGTGCCGAGCGGATCGGCGACAACGCCGGCCCGAGCGGGCACAAATCCCGCCGCCGCAAGCGAACATCCTGCTAGCGACGCAAGCAAACGGCGACGGGTAAGCACTATATCTTGACCTGATACGTGAAGACGACGGTGCGGGGACCGATGCCCAAGCGGTTTTGCGTCGCCGCACCGAAATACGGCTGGTAATCGGCGGGCGACGCGTACTGGTTGAGCGGGAGCGGTATGCCGTACCCGTTGATGTTGTCGTAGTACCCCGCGTAGTTGAACAGGTTGTACACGTACGCCGTCACGGTGCCGTACTGCGAGAGCGACTTGTTCAGCGACAAGTCCGTGCGGATGAAGCCGGGCAAACCGTTCTGGTTGCCCGGACCCGTGTAAAAACCGGTCAACCGTCCCTGAATGCCGGGACGCGCCGAAACGTCGAGCGCGAGCGAGGCGGAGTGGAGTGGAATCTCTTGACCGGAATCCGGAATGAACGTCTGGGCGCCGATAATGATGCGCTTATCGCCTTCGAGGACGGACAACGGCAGCGAACGGTAGGCGACCGACTGTGTTCCATAACTGTAATCGAAGAAGACGTTCGAGTTAACGCGCTGCCGACCGGTGATATCGATGCCGCGCGCGAGTTGGCGACCGAGATTGTAGTTGCCTTGCAGGGTCAGCTGCGAGAGATCCGATTTGCCGCGGCATTTACCGGCGATCGCGTTCAAATAATTGGTGAGCAACCCCGGAGTGATGAACGCAGTCCCGGTGTACGACAAGGGCGCCTGATAGCCGTATTGGACCTTGCTCGCAAAATTCTGATTGTACAGCTCGAGCTGGGTAACGGAATCGCCGACCCAGCGATGCGCGAACGAAATTTCTTCGTCGCTCGCGCGCTCGGGCTTCGTGAAGCCCGTGGGCGCCGTGCCGATCGTATTTCCGCCGTTACAATTGACTCCGGAGGTGAACTGCGGCAGCGGGACCGGCTGATACGTTTGATTGTCGGGCGCATAGGGCAGATTCGAGCCTTCGCCCGCGGCGATGCGGACCGTGTTGCTGCCTTTACGATAGAGCACGGCCAAGCGCGGGTCGTTGAAGAACGCGTGCGGCTGCTCCGAATCTTTGATGTAATCGTTGAGGTAGATCGTAATCGGAGAACTTGCCGAGTGATGCGTCTCGCGCAGGAAGTATGTGCGGATCGCATTGCCGTAGTTGAAGATATACGAACCGCTGGTGCTGCCGGTAGCCGGATCGAGCTCGTCACCGATCTCGTCTTGCCGGTAATTATTTGAGTAGTATCCAACGCCGAAATCGTCGTTGTTTAACAGAATGTCGTCCGAGATCGTAATTCCGGCGTTGGAATCGTCGGTCCGCTTCGTATGCAGACCGTTGAGATCGCCCGGTATCAGCGTGTATTGCGTCGAGTGAAAGTCTTGATTGCGGCGGAAGAGGCTCGCGTAGACGTCGACGAGCGCATAGTTGCGCGTGCCGGAGACCTCGAACTTAATGTCGTTATCGGTGTTCGAGGTCGTTATCGAGCCGAGTTCGCCCGTCGTATAGCCCGCCCGTAACGCCGCGTATTGCTGTGGGGTTTGGCAAGGAAAGCCACCATCGCGCTTGAGGTCTGGGCCGAGCCCGTTCGCGACGTTTGCAAAATTCGTTGCGGTGAACTCGCTTGCCGGACAGGGGTCTTTCGTCGTCTTATTCGTGAGATTACGCTGGCCGTCGGCCAGCACGCGGTCGTAGGTGTGCAGGTCGATCGATTTGTCACCGTCGTTGAGGTGAAGCTCCGCACCGCCTAGGACCGTCGCGGTCACGCGGAAGGCGGGCGACGCGGCGTACTGCAGCTTCAAGAATTCGGAACGGACCGCGTACGGGGAATCGATCGAATAGAAGCTTCGCGCCCGCACCGCGGGGTCCGTTGCGGTCGGATCCCAGCCGGACAGCGGTTCGTACCGCGTCGTCCGCGCGTACGGCGCGTCCAGGCCTTCCGTGCCGAGCGACAACGCATAGCCCAGGCTTCCGAGCGTGCCCGTCGACTGCACGTCGGACGTTAGATGGTCGAAGGTTCCGAAGCTCTGCAGAAACGTGGCCGAGGGCACGCGCGTCGGCTGGAGCGTGCGCAAATCGATCACGCCGCCGATCGCGTTGATCGGGTAGAGTTGCCCTTTGCCCGAACCGTAAATGACGTTGACCGACTGGAACGGGAACAGCGCGACGCTGTTGAGCGATACGCTCGTCGGATGTCCGTCGATCAACGTCGTCGTAACACCGGGCAAGCCGCGCAGCGAGATGTATCCGTCGATACCCGGGGTCGAAACGCCGGTCGAAAACACGACGTTCGGGAGTTCTTCGATCGCGCGATCGACGCGGAACGTTCCGCGGGCCAGTTGATCGCCCGCCGAGATCGTATGTTGGATAACGGCTGCGGGCTGCAGCGCATCGTTCGCGCGCGTCGTCGTACGGCCGATTTCACGGTAGTTGCCGGATTGCGCCTCGGCCCGGTTCAGCGACAGCGTAAGCGACGTGCGCGTGTTCGTCGTCAATGCGACGGTATCGGTCTGGGCGGTTTGATAACCACGCAGCCGCGCTTCGAAAACGTACACGCCCGCGGGAAGCGTCAGCTGAAACGTTCCGGCCGCGTCCGTCACGGCGCTTGTCGTACGTCCGACGACACCGATGCGCACGTCGCCAAGCGATAGTCCCGTGGAGCGGTCGACGACCGTCCCGGTGACGAGCGACCCTTGCGCCTCGGCGGGCGTGGGCGACGCGAGCGGCTCGGCCGGCGGAACGGGAGGCGTCGGATTGACCTGCGCGCTCGCAAACGAGGGCGCAAACAACGTCAAGGCCACGACGAAGCAGGAGAACCTTTTCTTCATGGTTCCACTCTTTCCAAACAAAGTATTACCACTGCGGTTCCAATCGCGCGTCCGGTTTACCTAGTAATCGTTGGGCAAGATGCGTCAGCAGCGGAAATAGCGCTCGCAAATCTCGACGAATGCGACCGCTTAGATCGCGGCGCCGAGCACGATGCGTTGCATGTACTACTCGATGCCGAGCAGATCTACGACGTTGATCGAAGCGCGAAACCGAGGTGAGCAAACGAGTCGCACGGTCCGGCCGGTTCGCGCGGTCATTGAATGTAGTGCAATCGGCGTTAACGGGCCGAATAGACTCGAATCACGACGATCCGCGATAACGAGCGCCGCCGCTTCCTACCGATCCGAACTACGGTTCATCGATATTCCGGAGCAGGCAGCGCTCCTGGGTGGTGGCATACCGTTCTACGGAGGCCTCCGATGATACAGTGTTCGTGAAGCCTGCGGAATACGAAAAGATGTCTAGAAACGGTTTTTCGGCTTGCGCGTGCTGCACAATGCTGAAACCCGTGAAACTGCGGCGCATACCGGTCGTGCCGGCGACGAGCCAGATGCGACCGTACGCTAATAGACGGCCGAGTCGCTTGCCCCCGGGGCCGCGCTGCCGTCGTCGGGCGCGACGACGAGGCGCAGCGGATACGAGGAGCCTCCCTCCGGCATCGTCACGATTTCCGTGCGTACGAAGCTTCCGGGAGGGACGCTATATTGGCGTAATTTGTAATGACCGTAGGGCGGCATCGCGTGCGCTTGCACGAGCACGCGATCGATGATGAAGGTCCCCGTCGCGCGGCCACCGCGCGGGCTAGCGTAGACGGCGATCTGGCGCGCGTTGCGCCGGTCGTTGTTGACAATGCGCACGGTTACCGATTGCAGCACCCCGTAATCGCCGGCCAGGGTCTGGCCGCGCACGAGATTCGGCAGCGGAATTTGGCCGATCGGGATCTCGAGATCGGGACCCTCCGCGTCGTAGCTGTAATCGAAAAAGAATTCGGGAATCGGATAGACTCCGCGGGCGTGCGGAACGTCGCCCACGAGTAGCGCCGAGGATGGGATCGGCCCATCGATCGGATCGGTCGCGTTCTGCGCGACGAGCGTCAAGTGCAACGGCGCGCCTTCTATTTCGTGTAATTGCAGGAGCGCGCTTACGACCGTCTTTGCGGGCAGCGCCTGCTGCGCGATCGTTACCGTCGAAGTCCCCGGAATCGAGATGACGCTGCCTTCGTTTTGGGCCCGGCGTACCAGAAAGCGCTGCGTCGAAAGGTGGCCGACCTGCATCTCATTCGTATCGGGCCCCGCTTGGCCCGCGATGAATTGCACGAGCGCGGGCTGCGGCGACGTGTTCTGCACCTTGAGGACGATGCGCCGGTCGGGCTGCCCCGCGGGGTTGTAATGGTAATACAGGAAACGTTCGACTTGTTTCGCGGTTAAATCGGCTGTGAATAAGATGCCGTTTTCGCTAAGGCGCTCCGGAAAGTCGCTTACGAGTAGCGATTGCGGAGCGATCGCGGGTTGGGCAAAATTCTCGACGCGGACACGGGTCGAGCCCTGCACGGTAAAGTAAGGTTCGCCCTGCACGATGAGCGGCACGTCCACGCTCGAGATGTTGTCGACTGACAGCGGTGCCGGGACGTTGATGGAATCTGCGGCGGTGACGACGTTTGCACCGGGTCGCAGGGACACGCTCGCGACGGCCGCCTTAACCGCTTCGTCCCGAACGAAAAGCTGGGTCGCGGGATTCCCCGTGATGCGGACGGTTGCCGAAGGCGCGATCGAACCCGCCGGAAAGGCGACCCGCACGCCGACGTCCCGGCTCAACCCGCGAGCATCGGTAACGGTCACGGTCGTGGCGCCGATTGCCTTCCCAACGATCGTCAGCTCCTGCGAATCGCGGTCGTAGGTTGCGGAAACGATGGCCGGATTTGCGATGCTGACGGTAACCGCCCCGAGCACTTGCATCACGTGCAGCACCTGCGAACCGCCCGGCGTCACGCCGGTATTCGGCGGATCGACGATAATCGGCGGTTGGGTCGCAAGTGACGTCGGCGTCGGAACCGCCGGGGGCGGCGCCGCGCTCGAGATGGGCGAGGCAGCAGCGCCTGGCGACGGCGCCGCGCTCGGCGCCGTCGTCGCAGGTGCCGTCGTCGTCTCGTCCGGCGCTGCGGTAGGCACCGCAGTGCCCGGCGTCGCGACCACGGCCGGCGGCGTCGACCCTTCCGGCGTCGCAGCGGACTCGGCGCGAACCGTGTATGAACCGGCCACGAGAGCAACGGCCGCGACGGCGCAGCTCATGGCGAACGGCGGCCCGAGGCGGCGCACCATCGCGCGGAGCTTCAATGCGCCTCCTCGGCGGGCTTAGGCTATTTGTGCTTCGCGATTAACCGCCGAAGCGAGGAGCGTCTTATACCCGACGCTCGGGAATAAGACCGTTACCAGGTCTTTCTCCGCGCGCTCGACCGTGCCTTGCCCGAATTTGGGATGCGATACGACATCGGCGATTTTGTAACCACTGGTCGCTCGCGCCTGGCTCGCCGTCGGCGCGATGGCCCGCAAGCAGTTGTCGCACTGACCGCAAATCTCGGCCGGAAACTCTTCGCCGAAGTAATTCAGAATAAACTTGCGGCGACAGCTCCGCGTTTCGGCATATTGGAGCATCATCGCGAGCTTCGACTGATCGTACGACTTCTTGGTGTCGTAATTGGTTAGATTTAGCACCAATTCGCGGTTCTTGAGCGCTTCGGACGTAAGTCCATAGCGCGAACGCGACCGCATTTCGATGAACCCGGCTTTTTTAAGCAAGGCTAGGACGACCTTGAGCTTCGTTAACGGAAGCTGCGATATCTTGCGCAGATCCGCGAGCGACACGCCGTCTTCCTGACCGCCGAAATACTCGAGGGTTCCGAAAACTTTCTGCACGTCTTCGACGCCCGGATACTTCCCGGTGAGAAAATAGTTTTGCACGCGCGTATCACTCATGCGGTAGAGGAGGATGCAACGCGACAAGTCTCCGTCGCGTCCGGCCCGGCCCGCCTCCTGCGTATACGCTTCGACGGAGCCGGGCAAGTCGTAATGAACGACGAAGCGGATGTTCGATTTATCGATACCGAGTCCGAAGGCGTTCGTCGCGACCACGGCTCGAATGGCTTCGGCCATGAATAGCTCGTGCACGGAAACCCGATCGTCTTTTTGCAATTTCGAGTGGTAGACCGCGGCCGGAAGATCGAGCGAATCGTGCAGATACTTTTGCACTTCGAGCGCGTTCTTAATCGTCGCCGTATAGATGATACCCGTGCCGTCGAGACCTCGCTCGAAGAGTCGCTTCAAGCTCTTCAACTTTGCCGCTTCGTTATCGGCGCGCAAGACTTCATAGCGCAAGTTCGGGCGATCGAAGCCTTTGACGATCGTCTTCGTATTCGGAATGCCGAGTTGCACCAGAATATCTTCGCGCACCGCGGGCGTAGCCGTCGCGGTCAGCGCGAGCACCGTCGGCTTGCCGAGTGCGGTAATCACCTGCCCGAGTGCCAGATACGCCGGCCGAAAGTCGTGGCCCCATTGACTGATGCAGTGCGCCTCGTCCACGACGAAGAGCGGTATCTCGATCGTTTTGAGCATCGCTACGAACAGCTCGTCTTCGAGCTTTTCCGGCGTCACGAAAACGATCTTGACATTGCCGGTCGAAATGCGCTCGCGCGCGGCCAGCTCCCGATCTTCCCCGAGCGTCGAGTTCAAGGCGAGGTTATTCTTGAAACCCCGCTCCAACAACATGTCCAGCTGATCTTTCATCAGTGCGATCAGCGGGCTTACGACGATCGTCGTGCCCTCGAGCAGCAACGCGGGCAGCTGGTAGCACAAGCTCTTGCCGGCGCCCGTCGCGAGAATGGCGAGCGTGTCCTCGCCCGCCATGACCCGTTTGATGACTTCTTCCTGTCCGGGATTAAAAGATGAAAATCCGAACAGCTTGCTAAGCGCCGTTTGTAGCCGCTCGCCCCTTGCCACTGCACACCCCTGCCGACGACTCGAGAACCGGGCTCTCAAAGAACGCGGATTCGTCACGCACGTATATACGTTCGTACCCGCGCGCTAGTTTCGGTAAACAGGTGGCTCCGGAAGCACAGCGCGAACTCCAGCGCCGTGTCACTCTACCGCACGTGGCGTCCGAAAGCGTTTTCGGATCTGGTCGGACAAGACGCCGTCGTGCGGACGTTGCGCACGGCGCTCGTTTCGGGCAAACTCGCCCACGCCTATCTCTTTTCCGGTCCACGCGGCAGCGGCAAGACGTCGGCGGCGAAAATCTTGGCACGTTGCATCGACTGTGAGCGCGGCCCGACCCCGGAGCCGGACAATACGTGCGACAATTGCCGCGCGATTCTTGCGGGTTCGGCGCTAGACGTGCTGGAGGTCGACGCTGCCTCGAACCGCGGCATCGAAGAAGTTCGCGCACTGCGCGAGTCGGTGAAATTCGCGCCCGCGTCGATGCGCATGAAAGTTTTTATCATCGACGAAGCGCACATGCTCACGCGCGAGGGTGCGAACGCGTTTTTGAAAACGCTTGAGGAGCCGCCGCCTCACGCCGTATTCATCTTGGCGACAACCGCTCCCGAGGCACTCCCGCCGACGATCTTGTCGCGCTGTCAACGGTACGCGTTCCGGCGGATCCCCGTTTCGGTCATGATTGCGCGCATGCGCACGATTGCGGACGCCGAGGGCACCGCGATCGACGACGCGGCGTTAGGCGCGATTGCCTACCGTGCCGACGGCGGTTTGCGCGATGCGCTGACGATGCTCGAGCAGGTGGCATCGTATGCGGGCGGCGCGGTCGACGCGCGCAGCGTCGATGCGGCCTTCGGTACGACCGGACGCGAATACGCGCGCGCGCTCACCGGCGCAATCCTGGGCGCCGAAGCGGCGGCCGCACTGCGGACCGTGGACGAAGCTAGCGACGCGGGCGCAGACATGCTCGGTCTCGTGCGCGGCACGATCGCGGAATACCGCAACTTGCTCGTCGCTCGAATCGATCCCGAATTGCTCTCGCGCGACCTCTCGGCAGCCGACGCGCAATCGGTCGTTGCCCTCGCGGCTGCGACGCCGCAACCGAAGGTCGTGCGCGGCCTGAGACTCCTGGCCGACGCGCTGGCTGCGGGAAGAGCGTCCGGCAATCCGCGCCTGGAGCTCGAAACGGCCGTGTTGCGGCTCGTCGTGCAGGGCGAAGATCCAAGCCTCGAAGCGCTGGCAACCCGCGTCGCGTTACTCGAGGGCGGAACGCGGGCCGTTCTTCCGCCGGTGCCGATGGCGCTCGAGCCCCCGGAGACCGAACCACCCAGCCGCTTGCCGGTCGCGCCGGCCGCGGTACCCTTTGCGCCTGAATCGCCGCCGGAAAGCGCTTCCGCCGGCGACGCGGCGCAAGCTGCGCTCGAGCGCGAGCCGCCGGCGCCCGAGCTGCCGGCGGAAGCGCGTGCGGCCCCGCCCCCGACCGTGCAGCAGGTGCGTTCGCTGTGGGATCAGATTCGGCTGCGCGCCGAGGAACGCTACAAGCCCCTGCGTGCACCGCTGTCACAGGCAACCGTCGACGGGCTCGAGGGGAACGCGCTCGTCATCGGCGTGGTCGACGCGTTGCAGGAGAGCATCATGCGCGAACGCGCGGCGATCGTCGAAGGCGCCGTAGCCGACGTGATGCGCGTACCGCTGCGGGTAATGTTCAAGCCGCGCGCCGCGCCCGCACGCGGCTTGCGCAGCGTGCCGCCGGAACGTCCGGCGGCGTCCGAGGGAAGCGCGAGCGCGGGCGGCGGCGAAGTCGACCTGTTGGCATACGCTCGCAAGAAGCTCGGGGGAACGGAGACGGCATGAACCAAGCACAGATGATGGCGCTGAAAAAGATGCAAGCGGAGATGACGAAGGCGCAGGAAGACTTAGCGGCGACCGTCGTTTCCGGGACGGCGGGCGGCGGCGCGGTAACGGTCGACATGACGTGCGATTATCACGTCAGCACCGTCAAACTTGCGCCGCAAGCGATCGATCCGGAGGATGCGGAAACGCTCGAAGATCTGCTCGTCGTGGCAATCAACGACGCCGTTGCGAAAGCGCAGGACACGTCTAGCAAGCGCATGAGCTCGCTAACGGGCGGCCTGCGTATTCCGGGGCTCATGTGATGAAAGCCGGCTCCTGACGAACGTTCTTGCCGGTCCCGTTCAAAGTCTGATCAACGAATTCTCGAAGCTTCCGACCGTCGGTCCAAAGACGGCGGCACGACTCGTTTTCTACCTGCTCAATCGCCCCCGGGCCGAAGCCGAACTGCTGGCAGAAGCGATCATGGCGGTGAAAGATCGCGTCAAACTCTGTTCGCGCTGTTTCTCGCTCACCGAAGACGATCCGTGCGTCATCTGCACGGATTCCCGGCGCGACGCAACGCTGTTGTGCGCGGTTGCCGAAGCCAAAGATATCTACGCGCTCGAGCGTACATCGGCGTACCGCGGCCGCTATCACGTCCTCGGCGGCGTCATCTCGCCAATGGACGGCATCGGTCCGGCGCAGCTGCGCATCAAAGAGCTCATCGAACGGATTGCCTCTGAAAATCCGAGCGAACTCGTCATCGCTACGAATCCCAACGCTGAAGGGGAAGCGACGGCGCTCTACCTTTCACGCCTGATTTCGCCGAGCGGCGTTACCGTGACGCGCCTCGCCTACGGCCTGCCGATCGGTGGCGATCTCGATTACGCAGATGAGGTTACGCTTGCGAAAGCACTGGAAGGCCGCCGCACGTTATAGCGTGAGGTGAGGCGTCCTAGGCTGCCGAAACACGCGCGAGATGGAACCGATACCCGGGAGCGTTCGAGATCTTCGGCCGCTCGGCATCGGCGAAGTTCTGGATCGCGCCGTAACGCTGTGCAGTCGCTTCTTCATCCCGCTCGCTCTCGTCTATGTGGTGTTTGCGGTTCCGCAGGGCGTCATCCAATTTTTGGCCGGCCGTAGCTTGACGCAAATCATCGAGCTTTTCTCCGCTGCCGTTCGCAGGCAAGCGGCGACCGGGAAGCCGGCCGATCCCGCTCTACTCGCGCATCAGTTGGCTGCCGCGCCGGCGCCCAGCGGATGGCTCGGCGTCCTTTGGCTGCTCGTCTTCCTCGTCGCGCCGCTCGCGCTTGCCGCGCTCACCGAGATGACGGCAGCGGATTATCTCGGCCGTGCCAGTTCCTTCGGACAGGCTTACCGCATCGCGCTCGGTCGCTGGCTGCCGCTCATCGGTGTCAACGTGATTTTTCTCGTCGCAGGCATCTTCGCGTACGTCGCCGTGACGCTCGTCCTTGCGTTGCTCGGATTCGGGGTGGGATTGCTCTACGTCTTTTCGCATCCGCTCGGTCTCGTGCTCGGCATCCCGCTCGCCATCGCCGTAGCGCTGGCAGCGCTTGCCTTTGCGTTCGTGATCGTTCTCGCCCTACAGGTCTCGTACTTCACGTGCGTGATAGAAACGGCCCCGGCCGTCCGCTCCTTCGCAACCAGTCTGAGACGCGTTTTCGGGAGAATCGGATTTCCGCGTGCGCTGCTTTTCGGTGCCGCGTATCTCGCGATCGTTGTGGGCGTCGTCATCGTCTCGTTCGTCGGTGAAGCGACGTTCTCGGGCCTCTTGCACAGCGATCTCGCCGCGGCCGTGTACGCGACGCTCCTACGGGTCGCAAGCGCCGTGTACTTGAGCGCGTTCGTGTGCGTTTTCTATTTCGACCTGCGCGTACTCGAAGAGGGCTTCGATTTGCAACTTGCGGCTGCGGAGGTGCTTCGATAACCACCGCGGCCGGCGCATGACGTGGCCGCACGGAGATCCGGACAGCGTAGCCCGCTCCGTGCTTAGCGAGCCGCTCTTTCGGCACGTAACGGCTACGACGGATCTGCGGCCCGGGCGGCCTGTGATCGAAATCGTCTGGGACTGGTTTTTCGAGCACGTTCTCCAACCGATCTTCGCGCCGCTGGCACGAGCCTTTCACGCCGCTCATGGCGCCGTTACGCTAGCGGGCGTTCTCGTCGTGATTCTCGCCCTCGGAGTCACGGGGTTCGCCGTCGTGCGCCTCGCCCTCGCGTTCGCCCGTCCGCAGTCGTCTACCGGAGCGAAGTCCGCCGAACCGCCGGCGAGCGATGCGCGCTCCGCGAACGGTTGGCGTTCGCTCGCGCGCGAGGCTGCCGCTCGCGGCGACTATGCGCGAGCCATCGCGGCCTTATGGTCGGCCGCGCTCGTCCTGCTCGACGATCGCAATCTGGTCGCGTTCGATCCGGCGCGCACGCCGGGCGAATACCGGCGGCTCGTGAGCCGGACGCTTTTACGAGCGGGCGCGCCCTTCGAGCAGCTCGGCGAGCGATTCGTCGTCGCGACGTATTCGCCCGTGCCGCCGGGAGAAACCGATTTCGAAGTTGCGGAGCGAGCCCTCGCGGAGTTCGAGCCGGCGCTTTGAACGGCGTGCGCTCTTCGACGTTCATGCGTCGGATACGGCGCCTGCCGCCGCTCGAAACGGGGCTGCTCGTGATCGCGCTCGCGGTGCTCGTGTCCGTTGCGCTCGTGCGACAGCGCACCGAGCGTGTCGCGCCCGGACTCGACTCGTACTCCACCTACGATGCGGCGAGCGGCGGCTACGGCGCCCTCTACGAACTCTTGGCGCGAGAAGGCGTTCGCGTCGAGCGTTTCGAGCAGCGCCCGGCTTTTCTCGGCGCGGACGTCGATACACTCGTGTGGGCGGAGCCCCTGAGGTTCGATACGCGGCAGATCGTGCCGACGCAAGCCGACGTTCGCGCGCTCGAGGACTGGGTCCGCGCCGGGGGCCGGCTGTTGTATCTCGGGTTCGACGATGCTGCCGCGAAAGCGGGTTTGCTCGCGCTTCCGAGCACGCAGCCCGCGGCGGCCCGTCAGGGCCGCGTCTCGATCGCAACGACGCTCGCACGAGCGGGCGTACGCCGCGTGGCCGTATCCGCCGGCCGCCGCTATCGCGGCTCGCGGCGCGGCATGCGCGTCTTGTTCGACGACGGCCGGGGACCCGTCGTCGTGGCGTACACGCTCGGGCGCGGAACGGTTACGGCGGTCATCGACGAGTCGCCATTCACGAACGCCGCGCTAGCCCGCGGCGATCACGCGCGGCTCGCCACGTTACTGGGAAGGCCGAGCCGCAGCGATGCCCGAGTCGGCTTCGATGAGACCGTCCACGGCTATGCCGTTCCGGAACGCTGGTGGCAGGTCGTCCCCCGGCCGTTGGCGATCGCGCTGTTCGTCGCCGCGCTCGCACTCATCGCAGCCTTCGCCGGCACCGCCGTCCGCTTGGGACCGCCGCTTCTGCCCGAGCCGCCCGAGCGGACGACGGCCGAATTCATCGCCGCGCTCGGATCGCTCTTCGAGCGCGGCCGAGCCACGCGCTATGCGCTCGAAACGGGGACGCATTCGACGTCGCGCTGCATCGCCCGCGGGCTCGGACTGTCGCCCACGGCGAAGGGTGAAGACATCGCCGCCGCAATCGAAGACGGCGCATTGCGGGCTACGTTCCGAGCGCTCGTCAGCGTCGCGCGGATCGAAGCGCCTAGCGAGCGCGATCTCGTCCGCGGCATGGCGCTCGCGCAACGCTTGCGAAAGGAGTTCGCGCATGGCCGCTCGCGCCACTGACCTGGCGCGCCGCCTGAAAGCGGGCGTCGACCGCGTGATCGTCGGCAACGAACGCGCTTCGTATGCTTTTCTCATCGCTTTGCTCGGCAACGGCCACATCTTGCTCGAGGGCGTTCCCGGCACGGCCAAAACGCTTTTCGTACGCACCTTCGCGGCGTTGCTCGGCGCGCCGTTTCGCCGCATTCAGTTTACGCCCGATCTTATGCCGGCCGACGTCGTCGGGACCACTGTTTTCAATCCGCAAACGGCCGACTTCTCATTTCGGCGCGGACCGATCTTCACGAGTCTGCTGCTGGCGGACGAAATTAATCGCACGCCGCCGAAAACGCAATCGGCACTGCTCGAGGCGATGGAGGAGCGGCAGGTGACGATCGATGGTGAAAGTCATGCCTTAGCGCAGCTCTTCCTCGTCTGCGCGACGCAGAATCCGGTCGAATTCGAAGGCACCTATCCGTTGCCCGAAGCGCAGCTCGACCGCTTTTTCGTGCGCGCGCAAACGGCGTATCCGAACGAACGCGACGAGCTTGAACTCCTGGCACGTAGCGCCGCCGGCTTCGACGCACGCGATCTGCAAACGGCGGGAGTCGAGCAGGTCGCCACGCAGGAAGACGTGCTCGGCGCGCAGCGCGACGTCCGGACCGTCTACGTTTCGGACGCATTGCAAGCGTATCTGTACCGTATCGTCGCGCGCACGCGCGGTTCGAGCGAACTGGCGCTCGGCGCAAGTCCTCGCGCGACGCTCGCGCTACTCGCGGCTTCGCAAGCCGCAGCCGCGCTCGAGGGGCGCGCGTTTGCGACGCCCGACGACGTGAAGGCGGTCGTACCGCTCGTGCTCGCGCACCGTTTGATCGTGCGCGCCGAAAGTGAGATCGAGGGAGCGACCGCCGACAGCGTGCTCGCACGTGTTCTCGCTTCGGTCGACGTGCCGGCGGACGTCGGAGCGCCGCGCTGAGCGAGCCGCTCGTCGTCCGCCGCGCGGGCACCGTCGCGCACGTCGTCCTTTCGCGGCCGGAAGTGCGCAATGCGTTCGACGCGCAGCTGATCGCGCGGCTGGACGCCACCTTCACGGCGCTGGCCGCGGACGAAGGCGTGCGCGCCATCGTCCTCTCGGGTGCCGGCAAGACGTTCTGCGGGGGCGCCGACGTGAGTTGGATGCGCGATGCGCTCGCGCTCACGCACGACGAGAACGTCGCGGACGCAGTCGCGCTATCGCGTATGTTTCGCGCAGTCGATCGTGCGCCGCAGCTCGTGATCGGACGCGTGCACGGTGCGGCGCTCGGCGGCGGCGCGGGCCTCGCTGCCGTCTGCGACGTCGTCGTGGCGAGCGAAGAGACGCTGTTCGGGTTCACGGAAACCCGGCTCGGGCTCTTGCCTGCCGTGATCTCACCCTTCGTGCTCGCGAAGATCGGCAGCTCGCACGCGCGTGCTCTCGCGCTGACGGGCGAACGCTTCGATGCGAAGCGGGCGTTCACCATCGGGCTCGTGCACGAGGTAACCTCGGCGCTTGCGCTCGATGCCGCGCTCGACCGCATTCTCGCAGAGATAGCCCGCGCGGCCCCGGGCGCCGTCGCGAGAACCAAACTGCTGCTCGCGCAGGTTCGCGATTTGTCCTACGAAGCGACGCTCGACACGACCGCGCGGGCGATCGCAGAACAACGAACGGGCGCGGAAGGGCAAGCCGGGTTGCGCGCGTTTCTGGAGAAGCGGCCACCGCCGTGGCAGACGGACGACGGCGCCTGAGGCCCGTCTTTCCGGCGCTTTGGCTCTCGCTGCGCGCGGTGTACGTGCTGCTCGGACTGGCCCTGATCCTCGCGCTCGCGAGCGTCGTGCCGGTGTTGCTTTACGTCGACACCTGCGCAGCGGTCGTCGCGCTCGCGCTCGCTCTGGCCGACTGGGTTCTCGGTCCGGCGCCGGGTGTGTTGCGGGTGGCGCGGCGTTCGCTGCCGCTGCTCGCGCTCGGCCGCGAGGCGACGGTCACATACGAGGTCGACAATCGCGCCGCGCTCGCCGTACGCGTCGGGATCTTCGAGACGCCCGTCCCGGCGATTCGCTTTGGCGCACCCGCTTGTGAAGCGGAACTTGCCGCGCGAACGCGCTCGACGCTCGAGTTCGCGTGCGTGCCGCGCGAGCGGGGCCGGGTCCGCTTCGGTGCCCTGTATGTTTGGGCGGAGAATCGGATTGGTCTGTTGCGGCGCCGTTACCGGGTGGAAGCGGGCGAAGACGCTCGCGTTTTTCCCGACTTGTCTGCAGTAGACGGCCATGGAACGCTCGCCAAGCGCAGCACGCTCGTGGATGCGGGGTTGCGACGGTTACGTCTACGCGGCGCCGGAACCGAGTTCGAGAGCTTGCGCGACTATCAAGCGGGGGATGCGTTTCGGCTGGTCGATTGGAAAGCGACGGCACGCCGGGGCCGCACGATGGTGGCCCAATATGAGGTGGAGCGCAGCCAGAACGTTATGCTGGTCCTGGATTGCGGTCGCGCGATGATCCCGCGTATCGGACGCGCGCGCAAGCTCGACTATGCGCTGACGGCGGCTCTGTCGATGGCGCGCGTGGCGCAGAGCGCGGACGACAACATCGGCCTACTCGCCTTCGCCGCAGCGCCGCTCGTCTCGATCGCGCCGCGGCGTGGGGCGGCCCACGTGAACGCGCTCGCGCAGGCCAGCTTCGATCTCCGTGCGCGCTTCGAAGAGCCGGATTACGAGCAGACCTTCACGGCCTTGCGGCGCCGCCTTTCGAAGCGCAGCCTCGTCGTACTCTTGACGGATATTTTCGATCCCGTCACCTCGGCCGCCGTTCTCTCGGGGCTCGCGACGCTGGTTCCGCGCCATCTCGTCATGTGCGTGCTGATGAACGACGCGGCGATCGCCGCCGCGCGCGAGGCGGAACCGAAGACCCCGGCCGAGGCTTACCGGACGGCCGTGGCGATGACCCTAGCCGACGAACGCGCGGAAGCGATCGCCGTCCTGCGCGCGCGCGGGATCATCGTCGTCGACGTTGCCGCGCCGCAGCTGACGCTCGCGCTCCTGGACGCCTATCTCGACGTGAAAGCCCGCGGCCGGCTCTAGTGCCCTGTAACTATGGCGACTTGCGCTTGTGGAGAATAACGTAGTTGCCTTCGCTGTCTTCGGTCATGGCCATAAAGCAACTCGGCGATTCTTCTTGCATCGCGAACGTCGCGCCGTGCTCTTTAGCTCGGCCGACGGCAGCTTCAAAATCGGTAACCGCAAACAGCACGCCGTTGCCCGGTTGCCACGGCATCTCGGGCCCCCCGTTCCAAAGTCCGAACGTCGTCCCGTCGGGAAATTCGTATTCCGCGCCCTTGTCATCGGGGTAAACGGTCGTCGGCTCCAGACCCAAAACGTCGCGGTAAAAGCGTAGCGCGCGCTGCGTGTCCTTTACCATGTACCCGCTCATGTCGATGCCGACGACTTCGGGATTACGCGTCGAAATGCTCATGCCGTACCTTTGCGTGGCTTATGTAGATGTACCGAGATGCCCGAGCGCCGCTTCGCGAGCGAAGTCTGCGCGGGACTCTAGCTTTTCCTCCGTCGCAGCCGGGCAAACATGCGCTTCGGGCGCGCTTACACGAAGGAGCGCAAGAGTGGCCACAACGCCGGGAGACTCGGATGCAGGTTGCGGCAGAACGCGACCGTCTTGCCGTTTTCGAAACTCCGCGCGTAGTGCGATTGCGTCGTCGTGACGATGCTGACCGCGGCGCAATACGGCTTCAGGCGGTCGGGATGAAACTGGATTCGTAACAGATTGGCCGGATGTTGGCCCGCGTTGCCCCCAGAAGAAGTATTGGTTGTGCCCGCTCAGCGCGGGCGGCAAATCATAAGCCCCGCCATAGACGTCGAGCGCCGCCGCTTCTCCGTAATTGTCGACTAAATCGACGTACGAGCGCGCTCGCCCGGCGGCAGCGCGTCGAACGCGACGCCTACCGTTCGAACGAAATCGTGCCAGCCGAGCATGTCGGCAAACATCGACGGCAGAGCGTCACCGGCGTCCGCTTTTTCCTGCTGCGGCGGGCTCAAATGAAGCGTCCGCTCATAGGCGACCAGAACCCCCGGCGGCAAAATGGGCAGGGCGAGCGGCGCGAGCAGCAGCGCCAAGGTGACGGCGGCCGTTAGGTAGCCGATGCGCAGAAACGCATTACGGAGTAAGCGCGCGATGACGATGCCGCCGGTCGCGAACAACGGTGGAAATGCGGGCGCCAGGTAATAATCTTTGCCATGCCCGGCGACGATCGTCAGCGCCGCGAGAACGAAGGCCACGGAAAGGAAGCGGGCCGCCTTTAAATCCGGCGCGACGAACGGTGCGATGAGGCCGGCGAGCCAAATCGGTGCGAACAGCGGGTCGAGCGTCAACGTCACATCGAGCGCGAACCCGAGCGGCGACAAGGCGACATCTTTGTGGCCGGCGTTGCGTACCAGCTCCACGAACGGTAGCCCGTGGGCAGCCTGCCAGATGACGGACGGAGTTGCGATGACGAGCGCGAGCCCGAGGCCGAGCCACAGCTCGCGGTAACGGAACAGCCGCCGTTCCGGGAAGAACCCGAGCGCGAGCCCCAAAGCGAGCAGCCAAAGCGGTAGCGCATACTTGGCCTCCATTGCGACGCCGGCCGCAACGCCCGCCCACGCGAGCGCGCGGCGGTCGTCGAGCAACGTGGCGCGCGTCAGGGCATACGCAATGACGGTCCACGCGAGCGGCTCGAACGTGGTCGTGTTGAGCGTCGCCGTCAGCCCCACAGCAGCGGGGCCGTCGCTGCCGCGATCCCTGCAATCCATGCCGCGCCGTCGCGCGCGCCGAAGAGCCGGGCAAACGCGACGACGAGCCAAACCAGCGCAGCCGCGCTAACGACCGCCGGGACGCGCACGAGCCAGGTTTGGCCGTGCAGAGCGTATGCGCTCGCCGCGAGCAGAGGAACGAGCGGCGGCTGATCGGCATAGCCGAACGCCGGATGACGACCGCACACGATGAAGTAGAGCTCGTCACGAAAGAGGTCGTAGCGATTCGCGAGCGCGAGATGGAAGGTCGCGGTCGCCGCCGACAAGATGAGTGCTACTCGATCTCTCATCGACCCCGACGCCGTTTAAATACCGTCGGCATTTCGCGCGACCTGCGTCCGACCGCAGAGCGCGAAATAGGCGCATAATCCGGCCGCCGTGACGGCGCCGACGGCGAAACGAAAGAGTTCCGTCGTGCGCTGCGGCGTCACGAATCCCTCGATGATTCCCGCGATGACGAGCAACCCCGCGACGCCGCTCATCAGCACGCCGGCACGGCGCGCGTTCGCTTTGAGCGCGTCGATGCGCCGCGAGCGCCCGGGCGCAATCACGCCCTGCGCGAGTAATAACCCGGCAGCACCCGCGATCTGAATCGACGTCAGTTCGATGACCCCGTGCGGCGCAATCGTCGCCCAGAAATCGGTGCCGAACCCGCGCGCCGCAAAGAGCGCGCCGAGCGCGCCGACCATGAGACCGTTGTTGAGTATCTCCCAGAGCGTCAGGACGCCGAGCGTCATCCCGCCCGCAAACGCGAGCATGGCGACTTTAATGTTATTGGTGATTATCTCACTCGACATCTGCGGCGCGAGAGAGCGGTCGAAGGCGAAATTGGAATCGTGCAGGTTCCTGGTTATGGCCGGAATCTCGGCGGCGGGAACGAGCGCATACGCATTGGTCGGTTTAAGCGTTACCAGCGCATACGCGACGATCCAAGCCGCGACGAAGAGCGCCGTGGTCGCGAGAATCATCTTGCCGGAACGCCGAACTTCGCGCGGAAATTCGAGCGCGAAGAACGCTGCGACCCGCGTCCAGCCGCCCGCTGCGGCTCCCGAGTGCACGACGACGTATCCGCGGGCCGTCAGACGGTTGAGGTACGCGTGTAGTTCAGCGGAATACGCCCGGCTCTGTGCGGCGGCGAGATCCGAGCTTGCGGCGCGATAGAGCAGGGCGAGTTCTTGCAAATCGGACGCGGGCAAACGGCGCAAGCCGACCCGGTCGACACGCGCGAGTAGGGTTTCGAGCCGTTCCCAGCCGTCGCCGCGCCGCGCCGCAAACGTTCGTTCCCGCATCGCTGCGCCTTTCGCAGGAGTCCGGTCGCGCCTTCCCGCAGCGAGCGCACGACGATGGAACGTACCGCTCGTGTCGCGACCGGCGAAAGCGTCGCATTCACGTACGAGCTGGCGGGCATCGGAAGCCGTTTCTTCGCGCTCTTCATCGATCTAGCGCTGCAGCTTGCGACCGTAGCCGTGCTGGTTGCAACGTATGTCCTCGTTCTGCGCACCGTGCCGCAAGCCGCGCACGGCAATCCGCTGGCGAAGTTCGGACAGGCCGTTTTCACGGCGGTCGCGGTCGTCGCGGGATTCTTGCTCTTTTTCGGTTACTTCATCGTCTTCGAATGGCGCTGGCAAGGGCGCACGCCCGGAAAGCGCTTGGTCGGCATCCGCGTCGTGCGCGACGGCGGCTTTCCGCTGGACTTCACGAGCTCCGTCATCCGCAACGTCGTACGATTAGTCGAAGTCGGGCTCGGCTTTTACGCGCTGTCCGCGCTCGCTACGCTACTGTCGCCCGCCAATCGCCGCTTCGGCGACATGGCGGCGGGCACGATCGTCGTTCGTGACGTTCGCTTCGAACGCGCCGCGGCCGTCCCGGCGTACGAGCAGGAGCCGGACGACCCGCTCGTAGCCGACTTGACGAGCGCCGAGCGCGATCTCGTACGCCGCTACGTGAAGCGGCGTGGCTCGCTTTCGCTCCGGCACCGGGCAACGGTCGCGGCGGACATTGCGGCGGCCGTCCGCCCGCGCCTGAGCACGCCGTTCCCGCATCTCGACGACGACGATTTGCTCGTCCATCTCGCGGCAACGGCGCTAGGAGCGCAGCTGCCGTAGCGGTAGTGAGCTGTAACGTCGCGTGCCCGCGCGAGACGGTTACGACTTCGAGCGCGTAATTCGCGCGATAACGTCTCGCGCGAAGGCCAGCGACGAGCGCTTCTTTTCTTCATAGAGCTGGGCCGCTTGCGTCTTGGTCATGTGATACCCGTGCTCGTAGAAGAACCCGGCTCCCTCGCCGACGACGACCGTGCCCGCGTACGCGATCGCACCCTTGATCGCGACACCGGCCACCGGAACGAAGCCCGCAAGTTCGCGGGAGAGCGCTCGCCAACCGAGGCCCCCGCCGACCACGGGCAGCAGATCCCAGACGCGGCCGACGTCGGGTTCTTTTCCGTAGAGCGCGCCGATTTGTACGAGCAGGACGACTTGAATTCCGGTAATCGCAACCGTATCGCCGGCTGAAGCGACCACGCCGAGAACGAGGCCGAGCAGCGGCACGTTGTCTACGACGGCGCTGGCCGCGGCAACCTTGAGCGCGGAGGATGCCGCATCACGCGTGAGTTTCGAGACGACCGTCTCGCGCAGCGCCGGAAGCCGCCGCCCGACAGCGATTTCAATGCCCTTACAGCGTTCGATCAGATGCGGGAATAGCCGCCCTCGCAGCGACTCGCGGTCGAGCCGCGCAACGTTGTACTCGGCAACATGTCCCGCCGGGGGCGGCCCGATCGGTTGCGCGACGGCTGGGGTCGCGGCGCCGACCGTAACTGCAAAAACCGGCAGCCGAAGCTGTTGCAGGAGATCCAGGCGGGCCCCCGCGACGTCGCCCGGGCGGCCTAAGAAAACGACGCAGCGCGCGTCGGACCCGAGCGTCGTCGGACGGCGCTGCGGGTCGATCGTTTCGAGCGTGGCTGCGGCGTCGTCCGCGACGGTTTGATCGGGCCGCGCCCAGAGGAGCAGGGCGCGGAACTCGGCCACGAGACCCGGATCGCCGCATAGCAAGAATCGAAACGGGCGCCGCACTTCGCTGCGGACGGCGGCCACGTTTGCCGTCTTACGCACGACTCCGAGCAGGGTCGCGGCATTGGCGGTCGCCGCTTTCAACGTGGGCACCTCAATGCCCCCGCGCTTCTTTATCAGCGTCGTCCGTATAGTCGAGATAGACCAGACCTAAAAAGATTTCGAGTGCTTCAGATTTCATGCCGCGCGCGTTGGCGACGTCGATGACCGAGCGGTGCGTCGTGCGGGCTTCCGCGACGATCGCTTGGGGCGTGGTGTTCGTATCTGCCGCCACGATGGAGGCCGTAGCGACTTCGCCCGGCGTGAGATCGTCGCGCTGCATCGTGCCGAAATCGAGGCCCGGATTCTTCACGCGCTCCTGCAGCGCATACTGCAGCGATGCATAGCGGTTTTGCGGATACCCCACACCCGTCATGGTGAGGCGCGACTGCAGCTGTCGTGCGCGCGCGAGATTGTAGAGCTGTTCCGCTTGCGAGCCCGCGATTGCGGACTTCGAGAGGCCGTCGTTCGCCTTCTGCATGAGCGGTACGAGGGCGGCGTAATCCGAAGTGGAGATATCGCCCCCGTAATCGAGTTGCGAGCGAGTCAGGCGCTGCGCGAAATCGTTGAGGTCGCCGAGCGATACGTCGAGCAGCGCGAGTGCCGAACGCGCTGCGTCGAGAGCGCGTACCATGTCGCCGTCGCTCAGAGCCATATCGTCGAACAAGCGCGGATACGACGGCAACAGGGCGAGCGATTGGGCCGGCACGGGATCCACCTGGAGCGGTGCGGCCAATTCGCGCAGAATATCGGCGTTCTCTTTCACCAGGCCGCTCTCTTTATTCTTGTCCAGCGAGCCGACGTTGCGGATCGTCGTCGACGACTTCGTAAAGGCCGCGTCGATCGAGCGGTTCATAGCAGAAAAATTCTTGAGAACCGAGTCGAGCCGGCTACCGGTGCGAACTTGAACGCGGCTGAAATCGGGCACGCCATACGAAATGTTCTGCACCCGCGAGTTGACCGCTTTGATCTCATCCTTGCCAGCGTCGCGGCGCAGTGCGATCGTCGCTTGAGCCTGCGTCTCGCGATTCTGCGTATCGGTCAGCTCTTGCCGTAGCGGCGCGAGATTCGGACGGCCGAGCGTGAACCTGGCTTCGCTCGCGCGCAGGGCTGCGACGTCGGAGAGCGCGGTCGAACGCGTCTCGGAGGAGCCCTTTTGAGCCGCCTCGCCGAGAGTCTGCTGGCTCTTTTCGGTGTCGCCGAGCGCGATCTGATCTTGACCGAGGTGCAGCAGCGCCGTCGCGTTATTGGGATCCGCTTTGAGAACTCTTTGAAATTTCGTCGCGGCGATGCTGTAGCGCGCCGTCTCCTGGTCGTGCAAGGCTTGGACGAGAATCTGATCGTTCGTGCGTTTGGTCGGATCGAGCTCTTCGTAGCCGACCAGGTGCGAGACGCGGCTCGGGAAGCCGGGATGGTTTGCGAGATATTTATCGACCAGGCTATCGTGGTCGGCTTGCGCTGCCCCCAAGTGCTTCATGAACGAGAGCATCGAATCGGGATCGTAACCCGCCCGCGACATGAGGAGCAATCCGTATTGGTCGGCTTGCAACTCATCCGCGCGCTGCTGCTTTGCGATCAAGCCCTCTTCGGCAAGCTGACCGAAGCGATAGACGATCGGCGAAAAGATCGCGGCGACGCCGAACAATAAATTCAGCGCTTGCGCTTTTGCCGGCAGCGTTACGGTATGGCGGCGTTCGTTGTGCCCCGTCTCGTGCCCGATGACGCCGGCGAGCTCGTCGTCGGATTGCACGAAGTCGAGCAAGCCTTCGTTGACGTACAGGTATCCGCCGCCGATCGTGAACGAGTTGATGTCGGGCGCATCCAGAATCTTGATATTGTACGGCAGGTCGCGCCGCGCCACTTGACCCCAGATGTGATTGGATACGTCGTTCACCCACGCGTTCATGAGCGGATCGGAGATGACGTTGTACTGCTCGATGATCTGCTTTTCTTGTTCCTTCGCCTGTTGGATCTCGGTCGCGGTAGACATCGCCCGTGCGGGCGCCGGCAGGGCTGCAAAAAGTAGCGTGAAGACGAGCAAGCAATGAAGCAGGCGGCGGAACGACATGGCGACCTCGGATGTGAAAACGGGTCGTGCCGATTTCGACACAGCGCGTCGCGACCCATGGCGGCGGCCCGAGTTCCGGGCCGTTCGCCTGGGAGCAGGGCCCGCGTGCCGCGGTGTTGCATCGGTGCGCGCTAATGAACGCTTTGGAACGCGCCGCCTGAGATGCTGCGCGGCACGGCGGCCGGGTTGGAATTCGTGTTCCCCGAGCACGCGTTCGATGCGGCCTGGGCGCTCGTCGCGGCGCGGCTAGCCGAGAAACCCGACTTCTACCGCGGCAGCCGGGCAATCGCCATCTTCGAAGGCGCAGCACCTGAGGACGAGGCCGTGCGCCGCTTCGTTACCGCCTTAGAAACGTACGGCGTCGCGCTGCGCGGGGTCGCGGGGAGCGCGCCGACGGGCGAACTCGCGGCGCGGCTCGGTCTACCGTATCTCGGTGAGCCGCCGCCCGCGAGCGTTACGAGCTTGGAACGCAAGCGGCCCAAACGCGTCGATAAGCCGGCCGAGCTGACGGAACGCGCCCGCTCTCTCGACGCGGATTTCGCGGGCGCTCGCGCGGATATCGCATCGCGGCGGGCGCGCGGCGAAGCTTCGGTGCCCAAGCCCGTCGTCGCCGTACCCGGACCAAAACCGGTTGCGCCAGCGGAGAGCGTCTCCGTGCGGATGGCGCCCTCGACGCTGTACCATCGCGGTACGCTGCGCGGCGGACGGGCACTCCAGCAGCTCGGTTCGATCGTCGTCGTCGGCGACGTAAACCCGGGCGCGGAGCTCGTAGCGACGGGCGACATCGTCGTCTTCGGCGCGCTGCGCGGCACGGCGCATGCGGGCGCGCAAGGCGATGTGCAGGCCCGCGTTTTTGCGCTCGAACTCGCACCGACACAGTTGCGCATCGCGACGTACATTGCGACGGGTGAAGACGGTCGCGGGCGCCGCGCGCCCGAAGTCGCATTCGTCTCGGGCGAGCGCATCACCATTGCAACGTATCCCCAACCGGAGGTTAAACGATGAGCGGACGCAGGATCGTCGTCACGTCGGGTAAAGGCGGCGTCGGCAAGACGACGACGACCGCCAACGTCGGCGCGGCGCTGGCAAAACGCGGCCATAGCGTGGTGCTCGTCGATACCGATATCGGCCTGCGCAACCTCGATCTCGTGCTCGGCGTGGAGAAGCGGATCGTTTTCGATTTGGTCGAGGTCGTCGAGGGCCGCTGTCAGCTGCGTCAAGCGTTGATTAAAGATAAGCGGCTGCCGTCGCTCTCGATGTTGCCGGCGGCGCAAACGCGCGAGAAAGAAGCGGTGAGTGAAGAAGCGATGACGCGGGTCATCGCCGAACTTGCCGAAACGGTCGATTACGTTATCATCGATTGCCCGGCGGGCATCGAACACGGCTTTCGAGCCGCGGTCGCCGGAGCGCTCGAAGCGATCGTCGTTACGACGCCCGAAGTGAGCGCGATCCGAGATGCGGATCGCGTCGTCGGGAAGCTGACGCAAGCCAAGAAGCCGCTACGTTTAATCGTCAATCGCGTACGCCCCGAGATGGTCAAGACGGGCGACATGCTTTCCGTCGACGACGTGTGCAGCGTCCTGTCGGCGGAACTGCTCGGCGTGGTTCCCGATGATGAGGAAGTGATCGATACGACCAATCGCGGCGAGCCGATCGCACTGGACGAAACGCAGCGGCTGGCCGCGATCTACGCGAAGATCGCGCGTCGTCTTAACGGCGAAATCGTTCCCTTCACGAGCCTCGAACCACCGAAATTTTTCGGCCGGCTCCTTACGATGTGGAAGGCGGGTTGAGATGGCGATGAGCGCCGCCGAAAATGTTGCGTCACCCGAAACGAGCCCGAGTGCGGCGCCGCGACGCGGCCGCGCAATCGTGATCACGAGCGGCAAGGGCGGAGTCGGCAAAACGACGACGACGGCAAACGTCGGCGCCGCGCTCGCGGCCTCGGGGAAACGCGTCGTCCTCGTCGATGCCGATGTCGGGCTGCGCAATCTCGATATCGTGCTCGGTCTCGAGAGCCGCGTTAAATTTCATCTGCTCGACGTGCTCGAAGAAAAGGTAACGCTCGACGAAGCGCTCATCCGCGATAAGCGCAGCGACTCGCTCTTTTTGCTCGCAGCGGCACAAAGCCGCGAAAAAGAAGACGTCGCGACCGCCAAAATGAAAGCGCTGATCGAGACGTTATGCGGCCGCTTCGACTACGTCTTAATCGATTGTCCGGCCGGCATCGAAATGGGTTTTAAGAATGCCGTGGCGGGCGCGTCGCATGCGATCCTCGTGTGTACGCCGGAAGTATCCGCCGTTCGCGATGCGGATCGCGTCGTCGGTCTCCTGCCCAGCGACTGGCGTCCCGAACTCATCATCAACCGCTTGCGTCCGCAGCTCGTCAAGAAGGGCAAGATGCTCTCGGTCGACGACGTCAACGGCATTCTGCGGCTACCGCTGCTCGGGGTCATTGCGGAAGAACCGGGGGTTATCGTCGCGACGAACAAAGGAGAGCCGCTGGCGCTCGATCCGACCTCCGAGACGGGCGCCGCGTACCGCGCGATTGCGGCGAAGCTCGCCGGAGACGCAGCGCCTGCTCCTGCCGCAGCAGCCGGCGGCTTTTTTGCTAAGCTCAGCGCATTCTTCGGAGGCCGCGCTTAAATGTTGGAATTCCTACGTAGACTCTTCGCGCCGGAGCCGCGCTCGAGCGAAACGGCGAAAGAACGCTTGCGGCTGGTCCTGCTCTCGGATCATCTATCGCTTGCGCCCGACGTCGTAGAAGCGCTGAAGCGAGACTTGCTCGCCGTCATCTCGCGTTATCTCGAGATCGACCCGGCCCAGGCGGACGTGACGTTCCAACAGCGTGAGCGGGAGGTTGCGATGCTCGCGAGCATCCCGATCATGGGAGTTCGCGAACGCGCTGCGCCGCCGCCGGCGTCGGCAACGATAGCCGAAGCGGTGCAGCCGCGTGCGGTAGCTGCGGCCGAACCCGCACCGGAATCGCAAGCGGCCGGCGCGCCCGACCGACCCGAGCCGAGCGTCGTCGCGCCAGAGCCGGGGGCCGCGGACGCGGACCCCGAGCCGAGCGTGCCTCCGGCTGAGTCGCGGGTCGAAGTGCTCCCAGCGTCGGAGGCGAGCGCGGCGCCGGGTTACGCCACGCCTTCGGCCGCTCGTCGCCGCCGGCGCAAAAAAGCGGCCGCAGCCGCGAACCGGCCGCAGCAGCAACCCAGCCCGGCGCCGGGTTTTAAGCCCGCGTAGGCGCGCACTTTTGGAGCGTCCCTGGTACCGGTCGTTTAACTGGGTCATGGCGGCGACGACCCTGATTCTCGCGCTGTGCGGCGTGTTGTTCATCAATTCGGCCGACCTGCACGAGCCGGATGCCGCTGGAGAATGGCGCAAGCAGGTCGTCTATGTCGTACTCGGCGTTGCAGCGATGGCGCTCTTGTCCGCGATCGACTATCACCGCTGGCAACGTTGGGCCTTCGGGTTGTATATCGCGAATTTGCTGCTGCTCGGACTCGTCATGGTCGGCGGCCGTAGCGCCCTCGGAGCTCAGCGCTGGATCAATCTCGGTCCGGTCCAGTTTCAGCCCTCGGAACCCGCCAAGCTCATTCTCGCAATTTGCATCGCCGCGTTACTCGCCCGCACGGCGAGCGTCGGCCCACGGGAAATGGGAATGGCGATCGCGGCGGTGGGCATTCCGGCACTGCTGATCTTGCGGCAACCGGATCTCGGGACCACGCTCGTACTCTTCGCCATCCTTACCGCAACGCTATTTTTCGCAGTCACGCGGACCTGGTATTTCGGGCTGTATGCGGCCGTCGTCGGCGTTGCCAGTGCGCTCGTCGTGCGCACGAGCCTGGTGCTCAAGCCGTTCCAGCGCAATCGGTTGCTCGTCTTCCTGCACCCGGACGCGGATCCTCAAGGCGCCGGTTGGAACCTCAATCAATCGAAGATCGCCGTCGGCAGCGGAGAGTTATTCGGTAAAGGACTGTACCATGGTACCCAAACGCAATTAAATTTCGTTCCCGAGCATTCGCGCGATTTTATTTTTACGGTCGTCGGAGAAGAATTCGGGTACGTCGGTTCGGTCGCACTGCTTGCATTGTACGCAGTTCTCCTCTTCGGCGCGGTGCGGGCGATGCTGGCGGCCCGCGACCGGTTCGGTCTGCTGCTCGCCGTCGGCTTAATTGCGATGCTCGTGTTTCACATCACGATCAATATCGGCATGACCGTCGGCATCATGCCGATCACCGGCATTCCGCTGCCCTTTCTGTCGTACGGAGGGACCGCGATCTTGACCGACTTTGCCGCCGTCGGTCTTTTACTGAACATTTATCTGCAACGCGATAAGCTCGTCTTTTAGATCGGCGCGGCATAAGCTCGCGTTTTGCCGCCATCGCGGCGCTGGAAGGACCCTCTCGACCCTGCGGCAAATTCGCCTGCATCCGGTTTCATATTTTCGCGAGCGCGCCGCCCACCAGCCGCGTCCGCAGCGCAGTTTATCGGTAGAGTCCCGGCCGCGCCGCTCAATTTAACGGCTGCGATCGGGGCGCGCCGCCCGTTGTGATGGCGGGCAGGCACAACCCAACCACGCGGCGCCCTTTGGAAGCGGCGCCTCGAACCGAAAGGCAACGACGTGCCAACAGAGATCCTCATTTCGAGCGACCCCTGGGAGAACCGGGTCGCCATCCGTGAGGACGGGCAGCTCGCCGAAATCTACTTCGAGCGCGAAGAGAAGGTTATCGGCTCGATCTTCAAAGGCAAGGTGATGAACGTGCTGCCCGGGATGGGCGCGAGCTTCATCGACATCGGCCTCGGCCGCAACGCGTTCCTGTACGTCGACGACATCAATCGAACGCCGCTCAACATCGGCGACGTCGAGATCACGCAGGGCCGGACCGGGTGGACGATCACCGAGAAGATCGCCAAGGGCGATGACGTGCTCGTGCAGATCGTCAAAGAGCCGCGGGGCCTCAAAGGCGCGCGCATCTCGACGAATATCTCGCTCCCGGGCCGCTACTTGATCCTCATGCCGACGGGCAAGTATTCGGGCGTCTCGCGCAAAATCGAGAGCGCGGACGAACGGAACCGGCTCAAAACGATCATGAAGATGATTCGGCCGCCGGAGATGGCGACGGTCGTCCGCACGGCAGCCGCCGGTGTGAGCCAGTCGGAATTAATCGCCGATCTCGGCGTTTTGATCCGCATGTGGCACGGCATTCTCGAGAGTTACAAGCGCGCGCAGGGCCCGGCGTTGATTCATAAGGACATGAATCTCGTCTTCAAGGCGGCGCGCGATTTTATCACGCCGGAAGTCGACAAGGTGCTGATCGACGATCGCGACGACTTCGAGAAGGTGCGCGATTTTATGCGCCTCCTCGGACCGCAATACGTCGACCGGATCGAGTACTACAATAGCGGCCGTTCGCTCTTCAAGGACTTTCGCATCGATGAGGAAGTGCAGAAGCTGCTCCGTCCGAAGATCAACTTGCCTTCCGGTGGCTCGATCGTCATCGAAACGACGGAAGCGCTCACGGTCATCGACATCAATAGCGGTAAGTTTACCGGCGGCCGGAATCTGGAAGATACGATCGTCAAGACGAATATCGAAGCGGCGGCCGAGATCGCGCGGCAGGTTCGTCTGCGCGACATCGGCGGGATCATCGTCTGCGACTTCATCGATATGTCGACCGAAGTGGCGCGCAGCCGCGTCATCGCCACGCTCGAAGCCGGGCTTCGCAAAGACCGTACGCGGACGACGATCCAGTCTTTCTCCGCGCTCGGATTGCTCGAGTTTACGCGAAAGCGGGTGGGCAAAGATTTGTCCGGGCAGTTGCGTGGAGCGTGCCCGACCTGCAACGGGCTCGGCAGCGTCATGTCGCCCGAGTCCGTCGCAATCGAGGCCTTCCGCGAGATTCGCCGTTTCGGTCACGCCCACGGCAACGGCACGGGCGCCCGGAAACCGATCGGCGTTATATCCGCACCGACCGTCGGCGCGCAAATCGAATATTGGTACCAGGACGAACTGGCCGATCTCGAGCGCGAACTCGACACGAAAATAGCCGTTCGCGTCGATGCGGCGTTGCATCCGGAACGGACGCGCGTCGAACAGTTCAGCGATAGTGCGGCCGCAACGGCGCCGCCGCCGAATATCCGCGTCGGAGACGAACTCGAAGTCGACGTCGTTCGCGTGCGTTTACCGAGCGCTCAGTCCGCGCTCGCGATCGTCGGCGATCGGCTCGTCGAAATCGAAAATGCCGTCAATCTGAGCGCCGATACGGTAAAAATCAAAGTCATCGACATCGACGACAACGGCTCGATTCTCGCCGAGCCGCGAACGGCCGTCATCCCGCTATCGGACGGGAAGAAACGGCGTCGCCGTGGTGGTCGCGGGCGGCCGTTGGAACCGACGCCGGCAGAACAAGAAGAACAGTTGCGCGAGCTCGCCGAGGAGGCGGCGAAGGGGCTCGGCGGCCGGCCGGCGCTGGGAATCTCGACCTCGGCGGAAGCCGAGGCCGAGGACGCGGAGGAACGCGAACATACCGCCTCCACGCCGCCGCTTGCGACGGTGACACCGATCCATGCCGTCCCCGAATATGCGGCGCTCGATGCGAACGGGGAGGGCCGCGCTTTTGCATCGTATGGCGGTCCCGACGACGGGCGCAAGCGGCGCAGGCGTCGCCGCAGGCGCCGCGGAGGACCCGAGGGCGTGCCGCCGCTCAGTGGCGTAGCGGCTCAGGCCGCGCCGCAAGAACCGCTCGAAGCTCGACTCGAGTCGCAAGATATGGTCCCTGTTGTGGAGACCGGGAATGCGGCCGAAGCGGCGCTCCCCCCGGGAGGCGATGAGGATGAAATCGTCGTCGCGGAAGTCGGCGGCGAAGAAGGACAGGTTCGTCGCCGCCGGAGACGTCGGCGGCGACGCGGTCGCGGAGCACCGGGTGAAGCCGTGGCGCAGGGCGCGGAGCCGGGTTCGACGCGCGCCCTTCCGGAGCGGCAGATCTTCCGCGTCGATGGGACCGGCGCGACCGAAACCACGGGCGAAACGGCACCCCCGGAGCCGTCGCGGGCAATCGCGCGCATCGATCCGCAGAGCGCAGCGATCGCTGTCGGGCCCCCGCCGCCGAGTCTGAGCGTTCCGGAGGAGCCGGTTCGATTCGCAAAGCCGGCGCGCCGGCGCCGCTCTCGGCCTGAGGAGCCTCCGCAACTCGAGCTGGAGTCGGTCGAAGGCGGCCAACGCGCCTTGGCCTCGTCGACGGCGAGCGAGGTTTCGGTCGCCGCTCTTGAGCCGCTCGCGTCTGCCGAAGCTCTTGCCGAACCGTCGCCCGTGACGGCTGCCGAAGCGGCGCCGAAACGCCGTGGGCGTCCGCGTAAGACGCCTTTGCCGGAGGCCGCTACAGAAGCGAAGATCGCCGCCGAACCGGCGCGGCGGCAAGCGGACGTCAAGCCGAGCGCAGCGGCCGCCGTCGCAGCGTCCCCCAAACGTGGCCGGCCACGCAAGGCGGCGGCCGTGGAGCCGCCTGTGAAGGCCGCACCGAAGCCGGCGACGCGCAAGAAAGCGACTGCGCCGGCGCGCAAATCGTCCACGAAAAAGACGCCCTCGACGATGTCTGCCGCAGCGCGCAAGAAAGCTACGACGCGTAAGAAGCGGTCCTAACCTCGCGCTCCTCGTCCGCTTAGCGGACGAGGAGCAAGCGCGCTACGTCGTTACGTCGCTGCCGCTTGCGCGAGTTTTCCCTGTAGATAGGTGACCGCGGATTGGAGTTGCGGATCGGTCGTCGGATCGCCGAATTTCGCCGTTTTCGGTTCGATCGAAATGATGTCGGGCACGATGCCGACGAGGTTGATGTCGCGCCCGTGCGGCGTGAGATAACGCGCGCTCGTAATCTTGACGGCCGACCCGTCCGGCAGCGGGTGAATCGTTTGAACGACACCTTTGCCGTAGGTCTTCTCACCGATCAATTCGCCGATGCCGTTATCCTGCAGCGCCCCGGAGGTGATCTCGGATGCGGAAGCCGTGTATTTATTTACGAGTACCGCGAGCGGTTTCGGCGGGATCGCCGTGTTCTCGGCGTCGTACTGCGTATCGCTGCCGCCGCGCGATTCGACCGATACGATCGGCCCCGAAGCGATAAACTTCGAACTCACATCGATTGCCGCATTGAGATAGCCACCACCGTTATCGCGTAGATCCAAGACGTACGCCTTCGCACCTTCGGTCTGCAATTTCGTAAGCGCCTTCGTGAGTTCATCAGCTGTACTCGAACCAAAGACGGTCAGACGTGCGTAGCCGATGTCGTTCGGAAGCAATTTTGCGTAAACGCTCGGTTGGTGAATGACGTCTCGCATCACGGCAATCGGAGCGATCGATGCCCCGCCGCGCTCGATGTCGAGACGGACTTGCGAGCCCTTCTGCCCGCGTAACATTTTCGCGTCCTGTTCGGTCGTCAAGCCTTTCGTGGAATGTCCATCCACGTTTAAGATCGTATCGCCGGACTGAACGCCGGCCTTTTCCGCGGGGCCGTTCGGAATCACCTCATTGACGTTGAGGAGCTTCGTCTTCTCGTCCACCCCGATCGAAATGCCGACGCCGCTAAAATTGCCCCCGTCGAGCCCTTCGTTGAGGTCGGCATACTCTTTGGGTGTGAGGAAGACCGTGTATTTGTCATGTACCGAACCGAGCATCCCCGCGATCGCCTGATACGTCAATTCGCGGCTGCCGAGTTTGCGACCGTAGGTGTTGACGACCGAAGTCACTTCGCGATCGACCGAACGCGAATTCTGACCTGCGTCGTCGACGGCGCGCTCGAGCGGTACTTTGGGATTCCTGACGCCGCTCTTCGCGAGATACGCGAGTAGCTCGGCACGCGCTCCATCGAGCACCCCTTGTGCATCTACCTTCTTATAAAATTCCGATGACAAGAGCGAATAGCTGGTTTGCAATTCGTCGCTCTCCAAACTCGTAAGCCCGGAGGCCGTCGTCGCCGAAGGCAGGATTGAAGTCGCTACTAGCGCCGTCGCGGCAAAGAGCGGAAGCACGCGTGTCATGAATTACCTACTCGCGGAACGCCGCAGGTACGATTTGGCGGCGGCTAGTTGTACGTCGTGAAGAGTATCGATGATTGGCTCGTCGACACGTTGTTCGACGATGAGGTCCGGCACGATGCCTTTATGTTGAATGTCGCGGCCGAGCGGCGTTACGTATTTTGCGGTCGTGATCTTGAGCGCGCCACCGTCGAGCGTATTGTAAATGCTCTGCACCACGCCTTTGCCGAAGGTCTTCGTACCGATCAACGTACCCACTTTGTAGTCCTGGACGGCACCCGCCGTTATCTCGGAGGCGCTCGCGGTGTATTTGTTTACGAGTAAGACCAAGGGCACGGAGCCGACGTAATCGGCGCGACCCGGAGGGGCGGATTTCGTATCCCGGTCACCCGCGCGGTCGATCGTCGAGACGATCGCACCTTCTCCGATGAAGAGGCTCGAAATGCTGACCGCCGCGTCGAGATAGCCGCCGCCGTTATTGCGAAGATCGAGAATGTAGCCCTTGGCGCCGCGGGCTTTGCCGGTCAGGACCGCTTTGCGCACCTCCTCGTACGAGGTCGAGCCGAAATCCGCTAAGCGCACGTAATCGAAGCCCTCCTCCATCTTCGCATGCACGGAGGGCACGACGATCTGTTGCCGCGTGATCGCGACCAGGCGAGTTCCGCTCGCACCATGCGAACGGACGCGAACGTGAACGACGGTACCGATCTCGCCGCGCAACAGGCGCTCGACGTCGTCGAGCTTGAGCGTTCCGATGTCGTGGCCGTCGACCGCCAGGATCCGGTCACCCGTGCGTACGCCGGCGCGCGATGCAGGCATGCCGTCGATGGGCTGCACGAGGACGCTCTTATCGCGGGGGTCCTGAACGATGTAGACGCCGATGCCCCCGAAATCGCCGCCTTTGAGCGACTCTTCGAGCGAGCTGATCTCGTGCGGAGAAAGATACGTCGTGTACGGATCGCCGAGAGAAGCGAGCATGCCGCGCATGGCGGCCTGGGTCAACTCGGTCGCCGAGGCACGTTTCCCATAGCGAGTCTGCGCGAGCGCTAAATCGTGATTGAGCGCTGCGAGATCGGCCGCTTCGTCGCCGGTTGCCGTCAGAAGCGGGATGGACGGTGCGGCGATCCCTTGCTTCTTTAGAAATGCGACGAGCTCGTGCTGCTCGCCCGTAAGCAGGGTTTGAGCATTGACGGGCTTGTAATAGGCGCGCTCGACTTGCCTGAAAGCGGCGTCGACCATCGTTTGATCGCCGCCGCGGACGTTCGTGACAATCGAGTGGAGATCGAGGGCGGCGATCCCGGCGGCGCCGTCGGCGAAGGCTTCGGCCGGGTGCGCGGCGCGCTCGCGCGCGAGAAAAACGGCCCCTCCGAGCGAGGCGACGGCAAGCATGAAGGCGGCGGTGAGAGCGCGGAGCGGCGTAGACAAGTTCCCGTCGATTGATAGAATGGAGGGCGTCGTGGGTTCTTGGACGGCGTGGAGAGGCCTTCCGACACAACGTTATGTGATACGCGCTCCGACCGTGCGCGGTTTCTCACCGCCCGGCGTCATTTCCAAATTCTAACGCAAACGCGACGTCGGCTCGACCGGAACTCCGTTGATGCGAATTTCGAAGTGCAGGTGGGCGCCGGTCGACTCGCCCGTGGAACCGACGGCTCCGATCGCCTGGCCGCGCTCCACGTCTTGGCCGCTCGCGACGAACACCTGCGAGCAATGGCCGTAGAGCGTCGAGGTCGAGCCCCCGTGGTCGATGATGACGGCGTTTCCATAGCCGCCGTACCAGCCGGCAAAGATGACTCGGCCCGTCGCGGCAGCCGTAATCGTCGACCCCATCGGGGCGGCGATATCGACCCCGCTATGCATGCGAAAACCGTGCCCGAGCGGGTCGTTACGCATCCCGAAGGGCGACGTGATCGCTCCCGACGCGGGCCACGAAAACGTGCCGGGTGCCCCGACGTTTGCCGCGGGCGGCGCTTGCTGCCCGGCGAGCTCGGCGGCGCGGCGGCGTTGCTCGGCCTCTGCGGCGCGGCGTGCGGCCTCCTCGCGCTGGCGCTGGCGGATCAAAGCCTCGAGCGCGGCCTCTTGCGCGGCGGTCAGATCTTCGAGCTGCGCTACCTCGTTCGCTACGCTGCGGCGCTGGGTATCGGCGGCGCGGGCGAGCTGGACGCGCTCCGCGGCGAGGGCCGCGAGCGCAAACTTGGCCTGTTGCTGCCGGCGCTCATCGTCGCGCAAACCGAACTCTTGCCGTTCCAGGTCGCTCCTAGCGCGCTGCACCGCAAACTCCGCGCCGCGGCGTTCGCGCACCGTTCTCTGATTCGCGGCGATGAGGTAACGGATATCTTCCCAACGCTCGACGAATTCGTTGAACGAGGTCGCGGACAAGACGACGTTGATGTAACCCAGATCGCCCCGTTCGTACGCGCCGACCAAGCGCCGTTTGAGCGCCTCGTTGTGCCGCCCGAGCGTGGCTTCGGCGGCGTCGAGTTGAATGCGATTCCAGGCGAGATTGCGCTCGGTGTGATGGATCCGCGCCGTCAGACCGTCGAGCGCAGCGCCGGCCCGTGCGATGCCGGCGTCCGTCTCGCCGAGCTGGCGGCGCAGGCTCGTGGCGCGAACCGTTTCGAAATCGAGTTGTGAGCGCCGGTTTGCGAGCCGTTTTTGGGTCGCTTGGATTTGCGACTGCTGCGACTCGATCTTGTCGATCGCCGTCGCTCCCGTCCGCATTGCCGGTAGCAGCGTCGCGATCGTCAGAACGCAACACGAGATTCTAAACACGCAGATAGCGGCCGACCGAAAGCCATGAGGCAACGATGCCGACTGCTGCGCCGACGCCGAGCAGTTCTAGAGCGAAGAGCCCTTCATTGATCGTTACGGTATGCAGCGGAAGAAACGGCAAGGCGGCAACAAGCGTCGGCAAGAAGCGGAACCGCGCGATGTCGAGCAGCGCTACCGCAAGCGCCGCTCCGAGCACCCCCGCAATGAAACCCTCGAAGATGAACGGCAGACGGATGTAGATCGCCGACGCGCCGACCAGCTGCATGATCGCGATCTCGCGCCGCCGCGCGAAGACGGTAAGGCGAATCGTGTTGGAGATGATGATCGCTGCCGTGAGGATGAGCAGGGCCACGATCGCTAGACCGATGCGGCCCAGCACCGTAGAAACCGCGAGCAGCCGCTCCACGGCGTCCTGCGCGTATTCGACGTGGGCCACGCTCGGAAGTTTTCGAATGGAAGCCGCAACGCCGCGCACGCTAGCGGGATCGACGACCCGCACGCGTAGCGCATCCGGTAAGGGGTTCGACGTCAACAGCGACGTGTCGATCTGACCGCGCAACCGCTCGCGCATTTGACGGAGGCCTTCGGCTCTGGGCACGTAGGCGACGCTCTTCACGCGCGGGTCGCGCGCAACGGCCGCGAGTGCCGACCGGGCATCCCGCTCGGTCGCACGGTCGCTCAAGAAAACGCTGATCTCGATCTTGTGCACGACGTCGCTTGCGACTTTGCCGAGGGTCTCGCGGGTGAACAGAAAGCCGCCCAGTAGAAGGATCGTGATCGTCACCGTGCCGATCGCGGTGAGCTGCATGATGAGATTGCGCGTAAAGTTGCGCCAAACCTCACTCAGGAAGAATCGGATTCGCCCTGGATCCATTACTGCGACTCCGTAACGCCGAAACGGCCGGTACCTGTGGGGACGGGAGGTCGCGCGAGCGCCGTTCGTCCGTCGCCGCGAGGTAGTACCCGCGCTCCTCGTCGGCGACGATCCGTCCGCCCTCGAGGCGGATGACGCGGCGGCGCATGCGGTCCACGACGAGCGCGTTATGCGTCGCGATGAGCACCGTCGTGCCTTTGAGATTGATCCGGTGTAAGAGCTCCATGATCTCGTTTGTATTGACGGGATCCAGATTGCCCGTCGGCTCGTCGCACAGCAGGATCTTCGGGTTATTGACGATCGCCCGGGCGATCGCGGTCCGCTGCTGTTCGCCGCCCGAAAGCTCGCCCGGAAACGCGCGCGCCTTGCTCGCGAGCCCGACGAGTTCGAGTACGCGGGGCACTTGGCGCATGACGTCTCTCGTGCGTGCGCCCGTTACCTGCAAGGCGAAGGCTACGTTTTCCCAGACGGTCTTGTCCGCCAGTAATTTAAAGTCCTGAAAAACGACCCCCACGCTCCGGCGCAGGGAAGCGATTTTCGAACGCCGCAGCGTGTCGACCCGCGTACCGTCGACCGTTACGTCGCCCTGCGTCGGAACCGCTTCTCGATACAGCAGCCGCAGCAAACTCGACTTGCCTGTCCCGGAATGTCCGACGAGAAAGACGAAGCTGCCTTTGGCGATCTCGAGATCGATTCCGTCGAGAGCGCGGCTGCCGTTCGGGTAAACGAGAGCGGCGCCGCGCAGTGTGATCACGCGGTGCGCCCGAGCGTTGACATTACAGGTGTTTTTCGGCGTCGAAGCGGACCGACACCTTTGCCTATGAATTTCGATTTGAGCGAAGAACAGCGCGCCATCCAAACGCTTTGTCGTGAGTTCGCGCACGACGAGGTGAAGCCGCGTGCCGAAGAGATGGACGCCAAAGCCGAATTCCCATATGACATCGTAAAAAAGATGGCGCAGCTCGGGCTGCTCGGCCTTCCGTTTCCCGAAGAGTACGGCGGCTCGGGCGCAGATACGATTAGCTACGCGCTTGCCGTGATGGAGCTGGCGCGCGCTGACGCTTCCACCGCGATCACGCTCGCCGCTCACGTATCGCTAGGCTCGATGCCGTTTTATCTGTTCGGTACCGAGGAGCAAAAGCAGCGCTATCTCGTCCCGCTCGCGCGCGGCGAGATGCTGTGGGGGTTCGGCCTGACGGAACCGCAGGCCGGTAGCGACGCCGGCGGCACGCGGACGCGGGCGGATCTGCAGGGCGGCGAGTGGATCATCAACGGCACGAAGGCTTTCATTACGAACTCTGGCACAGATATCACCGGCGGCACGACGATCACCGCCGTCACGGGCACGGACGAGCGCGGTATTCCCGAGCTCTCGAACATCGTTGTGCCGCAAGCGACGCCCGGTTTTACGCGCTCGAAGAAATATCGCAAGATGGGTTGGCGCGCTTCGGACACGCGCGAACTCGCCTTCGAGAACGCGCGCGTTCCCGAGGATATGCTGCTCGGTACGCGCGGTGCCGGACTCAAACAGTTCCTGACCATACTCGACGGCGGCCGCATTTCCGTGGGTGCGCTTTCGGTCGGGCTCGCAATGGGCGCGTACGACGAAGCTCTGGCCTATGCCAAGGACCGGCACCAGTTCGGCCGCTCGATTTCGAAATTTCAAGCGATTCAATTCAAGCTGGCGGATATGTTGATGGAAATCGAGCACGCGAAATTGATGGTCTTCAAAGCCGCGTGGGAAAAAGATAACGGCCGCAATTATCTCATGAGCGCGAGCCTGGCCAAGCTGTATTCGGGCGAAGTTTCGCGCCGGGTCGTCAACGAAGCGTTGCAAGTGCACGGCGGCTACGGATTTATGGACGAATATCCCGTCTCGCGCATGTATCGCGATCAAAAAATTAACGAGATCGGCGAAGGCACGAACGAAGTGCAGCGGCTCATCATCGCTCGTCTTATGGGTCTGTAACTTTTCCAGAAAGGTTTTCGCGTGCTCCGTCGCCTCCCGGCACTCGTCGCTGTTTTGCTCGCTGCGGTTTCGCTTCCGGCGCGCGCCGCACTCAAACCCGGAGCTGCAGCTCCCGCCTTCGATACGCCGGCCTCGCTCGGAGGCAAGGTCTTCGACTTCAGCTTACGCGCCGCACTCGCGAAAGGCCCGGTCGTCCTGTATTTCTACCCCGCCGCGTTCACCGCCGGATGCACCCTTGAAGCGCACAATTTCGCAACTCATATCGGCGATTTCGCGAAACTCGGTGCGACCGTTATCGGCGTCTCGGGCGACGGTATCGAAAAGCTGAACAAGTTTAGCGTATCGGAATGCCGCAGTAAGTTCGCGGTCGCCTCGGATCCCGACCATAAAATCTCGCACGCCTACGATGCGACGCTCGGGTTCGGCCCCGTAACCTATTCGGATCGGACCTCCTACGTCATCTCTCGCAGGGGCACGATCCTCTACGCATACCGTTCGCTCGACGCGAGCGCGCATGTGGCTAATACTCTTGCCGCGCTTGCGAAGTCGAACGCGAAGTGAACGAGAACCGCCGGGACGCGCGCGTCTGGCGGGCCTTTGAACTACCTCCCGAACGGCTCGACGAGCTACCATTCGGTGCCATCGTGATCGATGCGAAGGGCACGATCCTCGAGTACAACGAGTACGAACGGCGTCTGGCGCACCTCGAGCGTGCGGCGGTTGTGGGTAAGAACTTCTTCCGCGACGTCGCACCTTGCACGGGCGTGCAAGCCTTCGAAGGGCGCTTGCGCGCCTTTTTGAAAACGAACGACCGCGTCAGCGAAAGCTTCGACTACTTCTTTCCGTTTCGCCACGGCGCCGTAACGGTCGAGATTACGTTTTTGCGCTTACCGCAGCGGGACCAGATTTTAATCGCCGTCGAACAAACAAACGCGGAGGAAACTCTTATTTGACGCAGGGCGTCGTTGCCGAACCGCTCATGTGCTCGGATTCGCTACGCGAATTCGCACACTTCGCGGTTCGGGGCCACGCCCACGCGCGAAACCTTCGAAGACACTTCCCGGCCGTTGAACATCCAAAAACTTGCCCCAAGAGATTTCGCGCGCGAACATCACGGCTGGAATCATGCTAGCCCGACCGCGAGCCGCTCTACATGAATCGCCTTCGCCCGTATCGTCGTCATCTTCAAGCGCAAGACTAGTTTCCGTGAAGTGCAGAAGCGTCCCAAAAACAACCCCTTTGGGAATGAAGAGATAATAACACTGCCGTACTTTAGTGAATCTCGTCGTTCATAAAAGCATGGCCCGGCGATGCCCCAGCCGCCGTCAACCGAATGCACAATTCGGAATGAATGATTGGAAGATGAGAGAGACATGGCCGCCTTTTACGGCCGCCAGTAGTTGTTCGCTGCGGCGATAGTCTGGAACTCGAGGGCAACGACCTGACTCGCCGCGATGAGACTATCGGGCGTCGTGGAATAGTCAAGGCGCCCACCCTTGAGCACATCGAGATCCGGCTGGATATTGTGGATTGTATGCCGGGCAATTGCTAAGGCTAAGGCTCGACCTTCTTCCGCAGTTTTTGTGATCAGCGACCCGCCGGGAATGAGAATTAGCTCTGAGTCAGGCACACGGTTCATGGTTTCTCCTTTTGGAAGACAACAAAAGACGGAGGTGATGTTTGACTTTCCGCCGATTGCGGCTCCTTCCATCAAACCATAGAGCGACTTTCACCGCCGCATCGGGCTGGACTGCTGACGCTCACGGTCGCCGCACGGGAACTGGGCTGTGTCAGTCCGGCATCGGGTCACATCAACGCAATAGGAGTGACGTGCGCCCGGAGGCGCTGTGACCTTCAATCACGTTGTAGAGAACGTCGGTAAGTTCATCGACGGTGCCGGAGTCGCGACCATCGTCATCGGAGTGCTTGCCGCCACCGTCCTGGCGCTTACACGAGCCCGCGGTAGGCAACCCGACGTTTACCGTCGCTATCGACAACAACTCGGGCAATCAATTCTGTTAGGTTTAGAACTGCTCGTCGCCGCCGACATCATCCGCACCGTCGCAGTCACCCCGACGCTGACGAGCGTCGGGGTTTTAGCCTGCATCGTGCTCATCCGTACATTCCTCAGCTTTTCTCTCGAACTAGAGATCACGGGCTCCTGGCCCTGGCGGAAATCGACGCCACCCCAATCGACAAAGTAGTCGCACGAGCCGGCGTACTCGCCCGGTGTCGCCTTTACGCGGGGGTCAGCGGTCATGTTCTGTTGCTTGTCGGGTGCGTAGTTGTTCGAGCGTTGATCGCAGCACTCGGCGGACCAGTTTGTCGAGGGCTGGCCGGCAAGTGCCATCTTCGCGGACGGAATCGAGTAGCGCTTCGAAAGAGGGCGTGCCGTTGGGAGGAGTCGCCGCCGCGAGCGCTCGGCCGATCGCGTCGATCGCTTTGCTGAGCCGCGGGGATGGTTCTGCGATCCCGAGCTCGGTCCGCCATGAGGCTCCGGCTTGGGCGTCGGCGAGCAAGTCGAGAGCGCGGGCGGGTTCGTGTGCCAGCGCTTCTGTTACTGCTTCCGCCCACCCGGCGAGGATGGTGAGCTCATCGACCTCTAACACGAGCGAGGTCGGGCTCTCAGAGAGGAAATCGGGTAACCGGGAGCCTGCGTCTGAGGCGGTGATCTGGTTGACGGCGACGTCGTAGTAGTGGGTCCCGGTGTCAACGGGCCAGCGACCGTCGGCACTGCGGCGGGTGGTGCGGTTTCCGCATATGGTCAGGATCACGCCGTGAGCGCCCGGTTCGAGCGAGATCTCGCGGGTACCACGGGCGGAGTCCTTCCACAGCGCGACGACTCGGGATGGATCGTGTCCGGCGGGCCGGGAGCGCTGTGCCATGCCGAGGGAAGTCAGGGTCAGGACGCCTGAGCCCGGGTCATCGGCCAGCACGCTTGCGTACCGTGCCGCCCACCGGGAGCGAAGCTGAGGTCCGTCGAGCAATACAGTCAAGACGAGTGTGGGACCGACGGAGCGGATGACCTCCGCTATATCGTCTTGCGCGAGGTCCTGGCAGACCAGCGAAACGAGCGTGATCTCCTCGCCGACCTGCACGAACTGGATCGACCGGCGCGGGACGTCCATCGCCTCCCACCAACGGATGTCCGGGTGCAGGGCACCTCCGAGGTTGTACTGATAGATCTGTGCGGTGCTTGTTCTGGCGGACGTGCAACCAAGGGCCGGATGAGCCTGACGGCAATCCACCCTTTTCAAGTCGTGGGTTGACGCCGGTATGCATCCAATTGCTGCCCAGCGCCCCTGGGTGCGTTGCGCGTCCACGGACGCCTGCTTGGAGATAGATCACGCCGTGACGAGCTAACAGCCCTTCGAGCGGAACGATCTCGCTTTCCTCGAGAGCGCTTTCGGGCAACATCACGACATCAATGCTGTCGACCTCGTCCAACGCAGCGAGGAGTACCCGGTCGACAAGATCGAGATCGAGCCGCTCCTCAGGCACGAATTCAAAGAACCCGAACGGTTCCTTGGCTAGCCTCTGAACCGAGCCTGGGACGGCGCGGAAGTCCGACGACCTGACCCTCAGTGGCCACGGCAACAACAGCATCTCGACATGCTCGGCCTGCGGGTCGGTTCCGGGATGACGTGCCGGCAGCTTGTGCCAGCGCGTCTCCACGCCCGCACACTGGACACATGCATAGCGTGAGAACGACGCTCTTCCGTTGGGTGGCGTACGGATCTTCGGAAGCACTCGAAGCAGCTGAGGGTGAATCCGAGCCAGCGATCCGGTTCTCGCTAAGAACTCGCGACCACGAGCACGGTATCCACAACCCTGCCCATCGGAGGGATCCAGCGCCACGAACAGCCCCGCGCACGCTTCATCGGCGATCGCATGAAGCGTCAACAGCGCCTCGCATACCCGCCAATCCCCACCGTCTGCCAGCAGCTCGAGTGGCATCGCGCTTCGCTTGCGGAACACGCTCCACTCTTCAGCTAACAGCTGAGGAAGCGCGCCACCGGGATCCTCCACCAGTCGGCTCCACTGCTGGGCGGCGTCCCCGACTGCCTCGCCCCAGTCGGTGAAGCGATCCGGCGGCCAGACCGCACCGGCCGGCGGGGACAAGACGAACCGAAACGCCTCGGCGCGCTCCAGAAGCACGTCGGTCAGCGCGAACAGATCGGGCGGCCACTCAAGCAGCTCGTCTCTGATCGGACTCCCGGCAACCCCGAGCCAAGTAGCCGCCAAGGTCGGCTCCGCCACGCCGCCAGGACCCGACCTCTCATCACTCACGGCCATGCCGTCCTCTCTCTAGTCGTGGTGAATGCTCGAAGCCTACCGAGCGTGGCGTAGCGACGCTTGGAGCTATGTCCATGCTGCAGCCGCGGCTTTCCGAACATCGCCGCCCAGGGTCACGGTGTCGCCATCGGCTACCGGGCCAGATACTGGCTTTTCCCGAACGCCCGCTTTCGAAGCGCTACTCGATTCCTTCCGCGAATATGGCAAGCACTCCGATGACGATGGTCGCGACGCCGGCACCGTCGATGAACTTACCGACGTTCTCTACAACGTGATTGAAGGTCACCGCGCCTCCGGGCGCACGCCACTCCTATTGCGTTGATGTGACCCGATGCCGGACTGACACAGCCCAGTTCCCGTGCGGCGACCGTGAGCGTCAGCAGTCCAGCCCGATGCGGCGGCCGTCTTTTGTTGTCTTCCAAAAGGAGAAACCATGAACCGTGTGCCTGACTCAGAGTTAATTCTCATTCCCGGCGGGTCGCTGATCACAAAACTCCGGAAGAAGGTCGAGCCTTAGCCTTAGCAATTGCCCGGCATACAATCCACATGCGCTTCCTCTAGAAGCTTCCTCTAACTGTTTGCTGTTTGCTGTTGTCGCCGCCTATCTGCGGGGGTTAGGGTGCGGGTGCTGGGCGCGGGCGTAGGCTTCTAGAGTTTCGCGGTGGAGGCGTTCTACGCTGAACTGGGCTAGGTTTTCGGTGCCTTTGCGCTTCCACTCGGCGAGCAGGCTATCGTCGGTTAGGAGCGCGGTGAGGGCGTCCGCGAGTTGCGCCCGGTCGCCGGCCGGGACGAGCATTGCGGCGCGGCCGCCGTCCGTTGCTTCGGGTATGCCGTCGACGTCGCTTGCGACGATCGCGCAGCCGGCGGCGCGTGCCTCGACGATAGCCAGGCCGAAGGGTTCCCTTCGCGATGCCAAGACGAAGACGTCGGTCACTGCCAGATACGGCTTTGGATCCGGTTGAAAGCCGAGAAAATGGATGTAATCCCGCGCGGCCAGCCGTTGCGCGTGGGTCACGAACGCATCCCGATCGGGACCTTGGCCGATGATGTAGAGGTGCGCGAACGGAACGCTCTGGTGAACGCGTTCGAAGGCGTCGAGCAAAACGTCGATTCCCTTACGATAGGTCAAGCCTGCGAGCGTCGCGATCGACGGGCGAAGGATCGGGGTCGCAGGCGAAGCGAGGCCGGCGTCGCGCAAGCGGGGCGTGTCCAGGGGCGCGTTCGTAACGACGGAGATTTTGTCGCGCCCGATGCCGCGTTTTGCAAGTTGTCCGGCACTGGCATCGCTCACGGAGATGATTCGATCGGCGAGCCCCATCAGAATCGCCGAACGCCTGAACTCGCTATGTAAACTCGCGACGAGTTTATAGGAGGTACGGAAGCGAAGAAAGGTCGCGAGCAGGATGCCGGTGACGACGTGCGCGTGCACGATGTCCGGACGCGCCTCGCAGAGAAGGCGGCGGAAGCGAAACGGACTCTTCAGCATCGAGCCGGCGCTCTTCGCATGCGGAAACTCGAAGAAGGTGACGCCCGCCGATTCGAGCAGCGGGCGGTACTCGCCGGACTCTGCCGCCACGGTTACGCTATGACCGGCCTGCGCTTGCAGATACGCAAGGTCGACGCCCACGTTAACGAGGCCGTTTCCGCGATTCCGCACGTGCGGCAAGAGATGTAAAATCCGGATAACGGTGCTTTCGCTATAACGCTATTTTAGATGCTGACCGAACCAGATGAGGGTGCGCGTCCAGGCATCGGCTGCCGCCGACCCAACGTAGCTCTCACGCGTGTCGTCGAAAAATGCGTGGCCGGCTTCGGCGTACACTTTAATGTCGTGACGCTTTTTGAGCGTCGTCAGCTTCATATCCAGCGCACGCACGTCGTCCGCGACGATGCTCGTGTCGCGCGCGCCCCAACTGCCTGCGAGCGGCACGGCGATCTCGTCTGCGTATGCGAGGGCGATCGGTGTGATGGGACCGGCATTATCCGTCGTGCCGTAGCGCACTTTGCCATAAAAGATCGAGGCGGCCGCAAACCCGGTGTCATCGACGGTTTGGCGCAGCGTGATCGCGCCGCCCATGCAGAAGCCCACGACGCCGACCTTCCCTTGCGGCGAAACGCTGCCGCGCACGAAGGCTGCCGCCGCGGCTAGATCGGCGTCGACGGTCGCATCGACCAATTTTGTTGCGACCTCGCGAAAGGGCGCGAAATCGGTCGCGCCGTCTCCACTCGGCGCGGCGAGCCCCGCGTACAGGTCGGGAGCGATTGCGAAGTAGCCTTCTTTCGCGAAGCGCCGTACCGTGTCGCGAAGTTGCGCGTCGATACCCCAGATGGCTTGGACGGCGACGACGCCCGGAGCTCCGCTCTGGTTTCGCGGAGCCGCAGCATAGGCTCCGAGCGAGCGTTCGCCATGGGTCAGATTCGGACGGCTGACGGAGATGGCCGGATCGTCCTCGGCGACGATCGGCGGGTGCGGGCGCCCGAAGGCCGTCGCTTGGGCGAATGCTGCCGCGATCGTTCCGCCGAAGGCCGTAGCGGTACCCGACAACACGCTAAACGTGCGCCGCGAGAATTCGTGCTTGCTTGAGCGGGTCGGGTCCGTGAAGTCGGCCATTTCAACGCGAGGTTCAGCGCGCCGGCGGCCATTCTTCTTGCGACTCAGCGGTACAATCGACCGCAGGTAACGCGGCGCGGCCCGTGGCGCGAGCCAAACACTTCGACCAGGTAATTCCCGGACAAGAGGGTGCCCGTCGCAACGGCGACTTCGCTGCGCGAAGCGCCGGCCGCCACGTCGTTTAACGCGACGGCGGGAATCAGATGTAGCGGTACCGTCCGGCAGAAGTGGCCGCGCCGGATACGCGCCGGTTCGCGCTGACCGGCCGGAACGGATTGGACGTCCAAAATGACGAGCGTATGATGCAGCCCATGCGCAAAGAGCGTGACCGTTCCGACTTGGCCCGAATTATCCAGCTGCGTCAACCCGAGCTTCGTTCCGGCGCCCGTATCGTCGGGATCGATTTGAGCGCTTGCGTCACAGGCGAGCAACGCCGCGAGACAAGCCGCAGCCATCGCCACGGCACGCAGCATCATCCCGGAGCCGCGGCGGCTCCCTTAAAACGCTGAAGGAAGCGGTGTTGAGCGAAGCAAGAGTCGCCTATGCCCTCCGTTATGCTCTGCCTGCTTTTGGCGCTCACCTTGCCCAGTGCAGGCTCGCGGATTCCGGCCGCCGCGCCGCAGACGGCGCTTGTCGCAGCGCCGGTACCCGCTCCAAGCGAGGCCGCGTCACCCGGCGCGCCGGCGTCGAGCCCCGGCCCCGAGCGGCCGCTCCCGCCGGCTCCGGTGCCGGCTCGGAGCGCGAGCCCCGGACCCGCTACGTCGCCGCAGCAGGGCTCGGCGGCCAGCCCCGCCGTCGGTAACGGGCCAAAAACCGCACCGAGCGCAAAGCCCGCCCTACGCGACCGTGCGCAGAATTTGGTTGGCGGCGTCTGGCAATGCGAGACGATCGCCGGTAGCACCGGCACCCATACGTATACAGCCGGCGAAGACGATGATTCGATCGAGCTGGAAATATCGCTGCACAGCGGATCGCGGACCTTCGACATCACCGAAGTATATCGCTTCGATGGGACCCGCAACGGCTGGACGGTCGAGACATCCGGGGGAACCTATCGAGGCACCGCTGCGCCTTGGACGGGCGAGAAGTGGATCTTCGACGGCACCGAAAAAACGAGCGGGCAGCGGCGCCCGGTGCGAATGGTTTATACGGAGCTTGGCGGGCAGGCTTTCCGGCGCGATTTTCAAGCCGAGCAAGACGGTTTCTGGCGGACGTACAGCGCAGAGACCTGTAAGCGGCCTTCGGTATGATTGCCGCGTTGCGAGCAGCGCGTATGCGACTAAAGGCTCTTGCCCCGGCTGCGCCGTCGTGTTCATTTAGGAGTATCGCGCCCGCGCTCCGTCCGAGAGAACGACGATTCCCAATTTGAAAATTGCCGGTAGTCCGCTGAGTCTGATTCGCCGCTTCGTGGCCTGGCGTTGGTACGCGACCCTCGTGCTTGCCACATGGGTCCTCGCGCCTGAAGTGCGGCGCATCGTCGATTGGCAATCTTCGTTTCACGCGCTATCGATTTTCAGCGTCTTACCGCTGCTATCGCTCATGCCCGCTGTGTTCGTATTGCCTTCGGCTTGGTCTCGTATCGGGACCGCGTATCGTCAGGTCTCCTGGCTTTGGTTTATCGCCTTCGGTTACGCATTTATCGTTGCCTTCGTCAGCGGAAGCGCGTTTTCGGCGCTATACGATTTGGCGCAATTCCTCGTGCCGTTCTTTCTGGGAATAATACTTGCAGCATCCGCGGACGAGGATATCCAAGTCGTTTACGAACGCAACGTCAATTCGATTTTGTGGCTCGCCGCGATTACGAGCGTCTATGGGATATTCCAGTACATTTCGCCGCCCCCTTGGGACGTTTATTGGGCCCAGCAAGCGAACGTAGAAAGCGGGCAGGGCATCACCGCTGCGTTCAACTTTCGAATCTTCGGGACGTTGAACTCAACCGGTCCGCTGTCTAACTTCCTCAATTTTGCGATCTTGCTCAACGTACCGCGGCTCCGCTTGTCGCGCTGGCGGGTCGGTATCTTGCTCGTGCCGTCGGTCATCGCGCTCGTTTTGACGGAGGTCAGGGCCGAATGGCTCGCGCTCGCGCTCGGAATCGTCGTCTTCTCACTGCTTTCGCCCAAGCGCGGAAGCGTTCTGGTGACGCTCGGCGGTGTTGTAGCGATCTTTATCGTAGCCGGTTCGGTCTTGCTTTCAGTCGTCAATTCTGAAGGCGCGAGCGCGACGGTCTACAACCTCAGCAGGCGCATTTCAACCTTCGGTGCGATCAGCAGCGACGCGTCGGCGATTAGCCGCCAAGATCAAACAAATGTGGCGGTTAAGGAGGGAATGACGGAACCACTTGGTCAGGGCTTAGGCGCCAGCGGCAACTCGACAAAGCTTGCGGGTGGCACGGGCGCCGGCATTGATAACGGATTCGCGTCTCGCTTTTATGAAATGGGCGTCATCGGGTTCATCGTTTACGAGATAGCCCTCTTGGTGGGCATGTTTACGACGTTTCGAATGTACCGGCGCTACATCCGCGGGCAAAACGTCTGGGCAGCAAATTTTATGGCCGTCGCGGTGGCAGGGCAGGTCGTGCTTTTCATCTCGGAAATCGATGCGGACCATCACAGTGCGCTGACGGCGCTGTTCTTCTGGTTCACGCTTTTCATCGCGTCGGGTTTCACCGCCCCGTCAGGCGGCCGCGCGCAGCCGATGGGATCTCGCCGAGCGGTCGTGTTAACGCCTTCGCCCGTCCAGCTTTAGAGGGTCGCTCTAGAGACGACGCGCGGCCGGGGCGGCATCGTGCTTTTTTGCCGAAATCGGCTACTCCGATGCTGAAGCGGTCTCGCTGCGCCTGCGTAACGCCATGAGAAGGTACCTAACATCGGCGGGCGTCACGATGAGCTTCGGTGCCGGAACTTTGAGCAGCAACGGATAGCAGGCTACGGCGATGAACAGCCGAGCCGCAGTCGACGTAAGCAGCGCAAGCGCGGCTCCTAACAGTCCGAGCCGCGGGATGAGCAGAAGCATCAAGGGAACGGCGAAGCTGAGCCCGACCATCTGCAATATCGTGGCCATACCGGGCCGATTTGTCGCTGTGAACGTTTGAATCAAGACGCCTGTGGCGGAGGCGAGTACCGACTCGATTACGAGAATCTGCGAAATCGAGACGGCTTTATGGAAATCGTGGCCGTAAACTCCGGGTAAGAGAAACGGCATGACGACGATCAGCGCGACACCCGATATTGCAGTCAGAGCAGTCGTCAACCGTGCGACGCGGGTGACCATCGTGACGACTTGATGAGTCGGCAGACCGGCAATTTTCGGTAGCAACACCGTACCTAGCGATGTTTGAAAAATGTTGAGTACGCGTGAGGCTTGTAGAGCGATCGTATACACGCCGAGATCGGCTGCCGCGAGCAAACCGACAACCAGAAATTGGTCGATCTGTTGTCCGAACGTGCCAAGGACGTCCGACCCGTAAATTTTCACACCGTAGCCGACCAAACGTCGCGTAGAGCGCTTGAAGTCGGCGAGTGTGAAGGCGAACTTACCAAACAAATAGACCGCCATCGCGAGCGACGTGAATACGCCCGGTACGAGGTAGGCGAGCGTCGCATTGAACGGCGTCAGCCGATGCACAGTGGATAGCGTAACGAGCCCAGCGAACGTGACGAAGGGCGGCGCATAGCGCGTAAAATTTGCGAACGTAAAATCGAACCGCACCTCAAGCATGGAGGTCAGGATGAGCGTTACCATTGCGATCGGAGCGAACAGCATCAAGCCTTGAGCGAGGTGGATGTTCGTCGCGCCGTACTGTTTCATCATGAACGGCATTAAGGCAATCCCGAGGAGCATCGCAATTATCCCCAGTACGCCGGAGAGCACTAGCGCGGCAGAAGCCAGCGAATTTTGATCGCTTTGATGCTTGCGTGCATGGTAACGCAGCGCGAACGGAATGCCGAGCGTGCAAACGAAACACAATAAATTGGGCCACATTCCGAGAGCCGTCTGAACCCCGCGTCCGCCGGGCCCGAAGTGGCGTGCCGTGTACACGCCATTGATCAAGTTTATCCCCAATAGTAGGATACGGCTAAGGATCGTTTGGACAACGGCCGCCGAGCCCGTCCGAGCACCCGCAACCCAGCGCAGACGCCCAACCGCGATTCCCGCATAGTGTTGCAGCCATACCATCGGTGAAAACGTTCGCTTACATTCTTGCGTGCGCCCCTGCGGACAAGCGTTACGGACGGAGTTCCACAAATGAGATCGAGTCGGTCACGCGCACGTGAGCCAAGCCGGCTCGAAGCTGAAGCGGCGTCGCGACAAGTGTCCAACTCGGCGTGTAAGCATAGATCTTGCCCGACGAAATAGTCGAGGGTACCAAAAGTGTGACCATTTGAGGTTGCACGGCGAGCGGGACTCGCTCCTTGGGATCCCAAGAGCGCACTTCCAGCCACAAGAGCAGTTCGTAACGGCCGTCTTGCTTCTGCAGTAGCGTATGGTGGACATTGCTGGTATCGCCGGTTAGCTCGTAGTGGATCGGTTTTGCCTTGAAACTCGGCCCCGGATCCGCAAGAAAGTGGATCATGCTCGAGAGCGCCGTGAGCTGGGGCTTCGGGGTAGCGTCCGCTCGCATCAGCCCCATACCGCCGAAGATCTTATCCGTGGGCATGTCGGCAAATTGGTAGAAATAGATCCGTTGCTCGCCGGCATTCCACTTCTCAGCGACCGTCCGGGGATCATATTTGGCGATGGTGTCGTCACCGAGCGCGCAAGGCCGAAGCATGTCGTCGTTATAGCCGGTCTCTGTCGTCCAGATCGGCTTCGTTTGCGTGCTCGCCCGAACGAGTGAATGGTTGTAATCGATACTGCCGCGGCGGGGATCGTCCGTGCCGGGATTGAGGTCGCACGTCGTGATGTGGAGGTTGCCCACGTCCTCATAATCGTCGAGCGCCCCGAGCTCCGCATAAAGAGACTGATGGGCCAGCGGCGGACCGACGACCTTAATTGCGGCATTTGCGGGATCGGAACGCACCGTCGTAAAGAGCATCTTCTGGAAGGCGGCGGCGTGCGCCGCCCAATCGGGATCCTGAGCACGCATGCCGTCGTACTCGTTCGGTGGTTCGACGTTATCGAGGTACGGAGCGAACGCTGCAAGGCGTGCTCTAATGACGTCGGGCGTTGCGTTGATCGAAAATCCCGCCCCATGCCGAATGCCGTGCTCGCCGAGCGTTGTAAGTCGCGCTAAATACGTCGGATCTGGCGCTCCGCCGTCTCGAATGTTGCGTATGCCGGAGGAGATCAGCGCCGCACTAAGACCCGGCCACTGCGTGACATACGGTGAATTCCGATAATTAAAGTGGGAATCTACGCCGATTGCATTGACAAAGGCGTCGGCAGGTGCCACCGCAGGCCCGGTTTCAGGCCCGGCGGCAACCGCTCTTGAGCTCGCGCTCGATCCGGCGAGCGTGACGGCAACGGCGCCGCAAAGAATTATTTGTTTTGCTAGCAGTGACATGGAACGGAGTTCCTCGTTCGAAAATGGTGCGTATGCGGCTTGTCGAGAGGAGAACGCAGTTTTTCGCAAACCGGTTTCACTCGACGCTGCTCGAGTCGTTTATGCAAAGACCGAGAAGATGCTTTAGCTATCTTCGCGAAGCAAGACAAGGATGTCGACCCTTAAGCCCACGGTGGCCGTTTGTATTCCAACGTTTAATCAGAGTCGTTTTCTCGCCGAATCGGTGAAGAGTGCCTGCTCACAAACGTATCCGGGTGTCGAGGTCTGGGTTTCCGACGACGCCAGCACGGACGATACGCCTGCCGTCCTTGATCGTCTGGCACGGCAATTTGCCAACCTTCGATATCACCGGCATGCCAAGAATCTTAATATTGCAGCTAATAACACCTGGTTGCTGGCGCAACCGGAAGCCGATTTCATCGTCCGGCTCGATTCGGACGATATCCTAGAGCCGCGTTACGTCGAAATCTTGCTGTCGCTTATGGTCGCGCAGCCGAGCGCTGGTTACGCGCATTCAGCCGTACGGGTCATCGATGAAGAAGGCGCGGTCCGCTCCGTTACGCGCCTCGCTCGGCCGACGGGTTTTCGTTCGGCAGAACAAGCCTTACGGGACGCGCTCGCGGGTTATCGCGTCGCCGCCAACATCGTGATGTTCCGAGCCGCGATTCTCCGCAAGCTCAACTACTACCGTGGCCGGCCGGACTTTGTGGAAGACTACGACTTATCGGTACGCATGGCCGACGCAGGCTTCGGCAACGTCTATTGCGATAAGACTCTGGCGCGGTACCGCGTATGGACCGATCCTAAGCAGGCACGCTCGAAGCGCAAAGCGCTGCAACTGCGGGGATACAGGTGCATTTTCGACGAGGCGTTCGAGCCGGCTTTCTTGCGCCGGGGTTGGGACACCAAGTCATTACTGCGTGCGAGAGAGAAACTCGCGGTACATCATGCCGCTGGCTGCTTCGCACCGCAATATAATTCGGCCGAGCGAGCCGAGCTGCTCGGCCTCCTCTGGCGTCTAGGAGGCAAAGGCTCCCTTGCTCTTGGCGCTCGCTTGTTCGCGCTTAACCTCGGTTTACGACCGCTTTTCGAGCATCAACATGCTTTGGTTAAGTCGCTAAAGACGATCGTTAAAGTGACTCTGAAGCGGGTAGCGCATGGCGCGGGCTGCGTCGAAAGCGGGGGAAACCGTTCAGAGCACGTGGTCCCGCCGTTAGCGTCGAGCCAGCCGCGTCGCAACGCGAGCATAGCCAGCCGCGGCTCGCGCACCAGTCCTCGCCCCTTGAAATAGGGATTGCTTAAGAACTTATTAATCTCGTTAAGTAATATGCTGGTCGTGCGAAATACGCTGCGCTATTTTTGCCCGGATTACTCTGTATAGAAACCTTTGCGATTATCGTTCGATGCGCTCGAACCAAGTTGCCACCCCGATTTTCATCGCATTAGTCGGCGGCTGCAAAATCTTTTCACGCGATGCGCTGCGTCGACGCTAGGGCCTCGGCCTACAGAGTGTCGAATCTAGGTTACGGGCAGGCCAGTCCGGGTAGCAGCGATCTTCGCGATATTTGCTTAAGTCCTGAGGCGACTTGTAAACCGGCGATGCTATAGCCGGCGTTGCGACGTCCGTGACCGGTGTTGGTAGGAAGCGAAGCAGTGCGCCATTTGGCCCTTGAGGAGTTCGCGACGCTATGATGTCCTGTAAGCGAAACGGTCGGAGGCTCGAGTGACGTTGTTCAGCTGGCAGATACTTCGTGGAGGTTAGATAGTCGATGTTTGTTCGAAACGGTAGCGTGGCACTGACGGCGATCGCGTCGTTGTTGACGGCGAGTGCGGCGATGGCGACGACCTTGCACCCGGGCGATCACGTTTCGGTGAATGTCTACAATCATCCGGAACTTGCCGCGACGAGCGCTCCGCTCGACTCGACGGGGCACGTCTCCGTACCGGTCGCCGGTCTCGTCGATGCTGCGAATATCTCGCCGTCTCAGCTCGCAACGCGAATCCAGCAACGCCTGGTGCCCTACGTACGCAAGCCGGCCGTCGATGTGCAATTGGTTTCGCAAGGGCAAAATATCTTCGTCTCTGGTGGCCCGGGCGGAATCCTTCCGTATTCGCCCGGTGAGACGCTTGCGGGAGCCCTCGCGCAAATTCAGCAGGGTGTCGGATCCGCTCAAAGCGGGACACCCGATCCGAGTCAACTTGCATCCCGGCAACTGCAGTATGGCAGCGTGGATACCCGTCATGTCGTCATCGAACGAGACGGGCATGACTCGGCGCCGATCGACGCGGTGGGGCTCACTGCCGGGGGAAATTCCGGTCCGGCGCTACAGCCGGACGACACAATTAAGCTCGCACAGAAACCGATTGCGGTCGCCGTGCGCGGCGACGTCAAGCAGCCGGGTGTCGCGCATCTCGATGCGGAGGAGCCGCTCTCGAATGCGGTATTGCAGGTCGGCGGGGCGGACGATGTATCTTCGTCCGTCGAATTTGTGTTGACGCGCGGCTCGACGCAGAGCGTCGTAACGACGTCGAGTCCCGCTTATCGTGCCCCGGCGCAGAGCGGCGACGCGATCTATGTGCCCCATGGCGAGCGTATCGGCGTCGTCGGCCAAGTCGAGAAGCCGGGCAACGTGCTGCTGCAGGGTGACGGATCGCTCTTGAGCGCCTTGTACTATGCGGGCGGCCCGACGAAATACGGCGATATCAAGCACGTGGGCGTCATTCATCAAGGCGTCCAGCAGACGTATGACGTCACGAAGCTCACGCATGGTGCGCCGGGTGCCAATCCGCAGTTGGCCGACGGCGATACGGTCTTCGTGCCGGAAGGCCACAAGATCGATTTCAGCATGCTCTTTCAGGGCGTCTTCGCGGCGGCGAACTTACGATACTTATGACGCGAAATACGGCGGCAGCTGCGGAAGAGTACGCCGGTCCTCCGGGCTTCCTCTATCGGCAGGACCATGGATACCGACGCATCGCGCGCTGCATCGATGTCGTTGTAGCGTCGGTCGCGCTCGTAGCAACCTCGCCCGTCATAGCACTTGCGGCGCTGGCGATCAAGCTGGAAGACGGCGGCCCGGTCTTCTTCATTCAAAAGCGAGTCGGCCGTTTTGGCCGTTTATTCGATGTCTTCAAATTGCGCACCATGCGCAACGATGCATGCAGCGATCAGCTGTCGCCGAGCGAAGCTCGCGACCTGCGCATCACGTCGGTCGGACGGCGGCTAAGAAAATTATCGATCGACGAACTTCCGCAGCTTTTTAACGTTATCCGGGGAGAGATGGCTCTGGTCGGACCGCGTCCCGAAATGCCGTTCGTGGTACGGCAATACGCCCCGTGGCAACAGCTGCGCCACCTCGTGACGCCGGGCATCACCGGGCTCTGGCAGGTCGAATGTAGATCCGTTATCCCCTTGCACCGACCAGAGGCAACGGCACTCGATCTTAAGTACATCTCTTCCGCATCGCCGCTAGCTGACGGTGCAATCCTCGTAAAAACGGTACGAGCGATTCTTTCGCCACACGGAGCTTACTGAGGCTATTATCGTGGACACTACATCAAAGCCAACGAAGATTGCCATCGTCGGAACCGGTTACGTCGGGATGGCGTGCGTGATCGGATTCGCCGAGTTCGGCCATCGCGTCGTCGGGTACGACATTATGACCGAACGCATCCACCAATTGCAGCGCGGCGTCACGCCGTATAAAGAGGCGGGTATCGCCGAAGCGCTGGCGCGTCATTTGCAAGCGGGCTCGGCTACTTTCGTCGAGGACTTGGCCACAGCGGTTGCCGGCGCGAGTTTTATCATCGTCGCCGTCGGAACGCCGTCGCAGGCGGATGGTTCGGCAAATCTTTCCGGCATCGACGACGTTGTGCGGCGGCTTGCGGAGCTCGATTTGCACGGTGCGACCGTCGTTCTCCGGTCGACTGTTCCCCCGGGCACCTCGGAGCGGGTGGCCGATATGCTGCGTGGCAAAGCGGACGTCGCCTACGCGCCGGAGTTCCTGCGCGAGGGGTCGGCCGTACCGGATTTCCTGAACCCGGACCGGGTGGTTGTAGGTGCGGAGACAGGGGAAGTAGCCGCTCGCTACGGGCGACTCTTCGTACACCTGAACCGGCCGATTCTATCGATGTCGTTGCGCAATGCGGAACTTGCGAAGGGCATGTCCAACGCCTTCCTCGCCATGAAGATCAGCTTCGCGAACCAGGTTGCCAATCTGTGTGACGAGATCGATGCCGATGCCTTGGACGTACTTGAAGCGGTCGGTCACGACCGGCGTATCGGCCGCTTATTCCTCAATCCGGGAATCGGTTTCGGCGGTCCGTGCTTCGAAAAGGACCTCAAAAGTCTCATCCACTTGTCGCGCAATTCGAATGCGGATTACGACCTGTTGCATGCGACGCTCGATGTCAACGACCGGCAGCCGCGGCGTGTTGCCGACGTTCTCGAGAGCGAGCTCGGGGGTAGCGTCGCGGGCGTACGGGTGGGCGTCTGGGGCCTCACTTTCAAGGGGGGTACGGACGACGTCCGCGACTCGCTCGCGATACGCGTGGTCGAGGATTTGGTTTCGCGTGGAGCGGAGATTACGGCGTTCGATCCGGCTTTTGCGGACAAGCAGCACGAGTTGCCCTGCAAGTTGGCCGCTTCGGCGCTCGACGCTGCGGACTCGGACGTCTTGCTGGTGTTGACCGACTGGCCGCAGTTTCGCGCCGTGGATCCGTATGCGCTCGCACGCAGACTGACTCGCCGCTTAATCGTGGACGGAAGGAACGTACTCGACATGGATGCCATTACAGCAGCCGGTCTGCTTTACCGCGGCATCGGCCGCCGCCAGACGGCCGCTGTCGTCGAACTCGCGCAAGCCGGCTGACCGGGTAAGGATCACGTATGAAGTTTCGGTCGTTTGCCACTGTTTTATGGGAGCGGCGCTGGTTTGTAGCCGGCGTGCTCGTGCTGGCCCTCGTCATGAGTCCTTTCTTGATCGGGATGACGCGGCCGACATACACGGCCACTTCGGAGGTGACCACGGTCGGAAATCCGATCAATTCCGTGCTGTCGGGAACCGATTTGCCGGAGCTTATCTTGAGCAGCGCCGTCCTCGAGCGAGTGAGATCGCAATTGCATCTGCAAGATTCGATCGAAAGCTTTCGCGGCGCGACTTCGGTGAAGGCCTCGCCACGCTCGAACGTGGTCCCTGTGACCTATCGATCGAAGAATCCGTCGCGTGCCCTCGCCATGGCGAATGCGATCGCCGATGCGACGGTCTATGAATACAAAGATCTCGCGACGCATCAGTACGACCAAGTGATCGATACGCTGCATTCGCAACTTGCCGACCGGCAGGCGAAGATCCGCGATCTCGATTCGCGTCTGCAACGCGCCGTTCAAAGCAACTCATTCGTCGGCTCCCCGCAGGCGCTCGAAACGATCTCCGGCCGCCTGGACGAGCTGGAATCGCAGCGCGGCCAAGTCTATGCAACGTACGTTGCCGATCAGGCAGCATCTTCAGCCGGGAACAGCGGTCAGCAAGGCGCTCTCGGCAGCGTGATCCGGGAGCAAGCTCTCGCGAGCGATCCGGTGTACCAAGCGTTGCGCACGGGGCAGTCGAAAGACGTTGCCGAGTACGTTCAACAAAAAGCCGGTTACACAGATTCGTTTCCGGGTTTAGCGGGTCTTAAAGAGAAGGTCGATCTGGAAAGTGCCGTCGTTAAGCGGTCGGCGGATTCCAGTGCCGCTGCGCATGCCGGCGCGAGCCCGACATATGCTCAGGTCATTCTCGCCCAGCGAGCCTCGGCTGCGCAGGTTGCTGGCGACTATGCTCGGCTGTCCGCGATCGAAGCCCAAATAGCGACGACACGTGGCCGGCTCAGCGATCTCCCGCGCGACGGCGTAGCAGCCAATCAGCTGCGCCTGCAGCGCGATAGCGCCGCCTCCGCCTTCTCGCAACTCGAACTCCGCCTGCAAACGACGCTTGCCGATCAGGCGCAAGCGGCCTCTCTCGGATCCCTGATCGTGCTCGATCACGCAATGTCAGCCGAACCGAAGATTTCGCGCTCAGTCCTCTCGATAATGATTGCCGCGCTCATCCTTGCACTTGCCATCGGCTCCGCGTTTGCGGCTGAGGCGCTCGACCCGCGAATCCGTACGACGGAAGATGCGGAGGCGCTCTACGGCGCTCCTCATATCGGATCGGTTTAGAACGTCAATGGAACTCTCCGCTATCGTGCATCGACTCGACGTTACCCGGGCTCGCGTTGAAGCGGAAGTTGCGGCACCCGGTATCATTGCGGTAACCTCGGCGGTTCGTGGCGACGGAAAGAGCCTCATCGCGGCCGGCTTGGCGTATGGCTTAGCTGCGGTCGGCCATTCGGTTCTTCTTGTGGAGGGCAATCCGCTGGCGCCCGATGCCGCAAGCGCCGGGTCCGCTCCCAGGCTCGATCAGCGGCCGGAATACGACATTCTGTCATACGCAGCGGCGGCTTCCAAAGGCGAGCCGGCGCGGCTCGGGCTCGCGTCGCCGGGTGTGGTCGCGTCGTGTTCTGTCGAGACCGTACGTTCGACTTTCGGGCGATTCCGCGACCGCTTCGCGTATACCGTGATCGATAGCGCGGTCCTCGTAGAGAGTGGCATGGCGCTGGTATTGGCGAGCGAGGCCGACGGTGTCGTGATTGCCTTTAAGCAAGGGCGCGGAGCGCTCGAAGCTGATCGCGAATTCGTCAAAGTCCTCCAGTCTGCGCATACTCCGGTTCTCGGAGTCGTAACGACGCATCCGAAGGCCATTCGCGAATTTGCTGCCCAGGCTACGTCGTATGTTCGCGGTAGCGGCGTGCGGATGCGCGCTAGTGAAGACGGAACAAAGAACGCGGCTTCCCTCGGCGTACGCGTATAGTTTTGCCCCTTTGCCGTTAAGGATTGCAGCTTGTTGAGTCTCGTCACGGGAGGCGCGGGTTTCGTCGGAAGCCATCTCGTCGATACCCTTATCAATCGTGGTGACGACGTCATCATCGTCGATAATCTTTCGACTGGGAACGTCCGCAATCTCGAAGCGGCTACGGAATCCGGGCGAGCTACATTCATGTATCTCGACGTAGCGCAACCGACGGAGACGCTTCGTCCGCTCCTCGAAGTGGCGTTGCACGGGCGGTGCTTGTCACGAATCTTTCATCTTGCCTCTCCTGCGAGTCCCGACGCGTACGGCTCGCACCCTTGGGAGACATTGGCGGTCAACGGTGTCGGCACAATGTCGCTCATCGATATCGCGTTGGAGCATGGTGCGCGCTTCTTATTCAGTTCGACATCCGAAATTTATGGCGACCCACTCGTTCATCCGCAACCCGAAGGCTATTTTGGGAACGTGGATCCGATCGGCGAACGTGCTTGTTACGATGAAGGTAAGCGCTTCGCCGAAGCCGCCGTTTCGGTCGCCGTTCGTTGTCGGGGACTTGACGGCCGGCTCGTCCGGTTTTTCAATTGCTATGGCGCGCGCATGTCGCCTGCCGACGGACGCCTGATTCCCGCACTTGCCGAAGCCACGGCGTCCGGCGCTCCGTTGCCGATTCATGGTACGGGTTTGCAAACGCGCTCGATGACCTACATTGAAGACGCTATTCGGTTATTGATGCTCGTCATGGACACGGCGCAGCCCGTGTTACAGCCGGTGAACGTCGGAAACGATGAAGAGCGCACCGTACTCGAAATTGCCGAAGCGTTCGCTCAAGCCGCGGGCGTCCCGTTCGTCATCGAGCATCTGCCGTCTCGCCCCGGCGATCCGCAGCGGCGCAAACCGGATTTAACGATCGCACGATCGCTCGGCTGGGAGCCACGCGTTCCACTCGAAGACGGCCTGCGCTCGACGATCGCTTGGCTTCAGGACGTCTCGTTGACTTTCGTTTAACTCTAGCTGCCGATGTCGCGTTTGGACCGGGAGCCGATCCATTTGTCCGGGATAGCAGCTAACAATTGATCCGTCGTTTGCATCCACGTTAACCTACGAGCGCGTTCGAACCCTCGCCGGCCCATCGTTTCGGAACGTTCCCGGTCGCGTAAAAGCGCCCCGAGTGCGAAGACGATTGCATCAATACTCGTTCCATCGACGAGTAATCCCGTCTCGCCTTCGACGATGGCGTCGGTTGCGCCCGAGGCGATCCCCCCGAGGCTTGGCAAACTTGCCATTGCCGCCTCGAGGTAAACGATGCCGAAACCCTCGACGTCGTCTTGTACCTTGCGGACCGGCAAGGCGAAGCACCACGCGCGCGCGTAAGCGTCGCGAAGCTTGCGTTCCGAGACACTGCCGCTAAAGGTCACTGCGGCGCCGACTCCGAGCCGTTGCGCGCGTTCCTCTAATGCTTTTCGCTCGGGGCCGTCGCCGACGATCTCGTAGGCCAGGTCCGGAAATTCGTCGCGTAATCGCGGCATGGCATCGAGTAGGCGATCGAAGCCTTTGCGTTCGACGAGGCGTCCGACGGATAGCACGGTCGGAACGCTCGCGCGCTCAGGTACCACGGGCTCCATGTCGACGCCAAGCGAGATAATTCGAATGTCGCCGCCGACGCCTGCCTGGTGTAATAAGCCTGCGGTGAAGCGGCTATTAGCGATGACGACGTCGGCGCGGCCGAATACGGCGCGCATAATCTGACGTCGTACGCCCTTTCGCCCCGGAGATACCTCGGTTCCGTGTACGAGAATTGCGAGCGGTCCACGCAACGCACGCGGGAGGAGCGCCAGAGAAAGCCCGACGGGCCACCAAACCGAAGCGATCGTCAGGCAGTCTCGCGTGCCGCGCAGGGCGCTCAAATACCCGGCAGCAATCGCGAACGATTCTAGAGGGCGTCTCAGCTTCGCATAGCGGACGACCCGGTACGAAAGCGACGAATCGTATCGCTCGCTGTCTTTCTCGCGCGGAGCGACAACGATGACTTCGTGCCCTTTGGCGACGAAACATTCGGCTAAGCGCGACATCATGGTCTGTATGCCGCCTCGCGTGGGCGGGAAATTGTTGGTTACGAGGATCGGCATGCGTTTGCGTCGCCTGCGGCCTGAGTCAACGGCTTCCTGCAAGTCGTTCGTAGATTTGATAATACTGTTCAGACATGTGCGCCCACGTGTAACGTTCTGCCGTCGATCGTGCCACGAGCGCCATAGATTGACGTAGAACGGTATCGCGCGCAAGCTGCGTCAGTGCCAAGCCGAGCGCACGGTGATCGTTTGCGTCTTCGATAATGAAGCCGGTCTGCGGTCCGACGAGCTCCGAGGCTCCCGTGGTCCGAGACGTGACGACGGGTAGACCCGAAGAAAGCGCTTCGAGAACGACGAGCCCGAGCGGTTCGTAACGCGAGGGATATACGAAAGCATCGACGGTCTGCATGATTTGCGGAAGGTCGTGCCGGAAGCCGAGGAACGTTACGCGCTTGTTTAGTCCCATTGCCTTCACCCGGGTCGGGTATGGGTTGTTGCGCAGAGCGCCCACAACGGCGAGATGGACGTCGGGCGCGCTCTGCAGAGCCGCGAGCACTGTGTCAAGATTCTTTCGGGGCGTCGTCATGTCGCCTGCGAAGAGCGCAATAAAGATTTCGCCGGGCAAGCCGTAGTCGGAACGCAACGAATTTCCCGGCGCGAATTCCGTCGTGTCGACGCCGTTGTAGATAACGGAAATTTTCGACTCGTCAATGCCGATTCCGACAAGTTGACGTTTCACTTGCTCGGAAATTGCGATCACGTGGCGCGCGCGCTTGTACGCCACGCGCTCTTGCGAGGCGTGTAACGCCGTCAGAGCCGTGTGATAGAGTCCGTACGCATTGTGATTATAACGTGACGTATGGGCTCTCGATTTGGCCCAAGCTCCGTGAACGAAGTGCGCGGTATTGACGTCGCTCGGCGCGAGCGTCACACTTCCGTTACTCTGAATAACGCCCAGGTGCGCGCGGTGGGTCGAGAACCAGCGCGCGCTCTGCAATGAGAACGCCTGCGAACGTAATAGACTCGTCGGTAACCAGGAGCATCCGCTGGGGATCCAATGCAGCCCTTCCTGGGCTTCTAGCTCGGGCGCGAGCGCCGTCGTCACCACCGTAACCTCGGCTCCCCGCATCAGCGCATGGCGAATGATTTCATAGTTGACGCGACCTTGTCCGTCGCCGCGAACGACGCGCGGTGTCACGAGAGCCAAATGAAGCCTTTCGGGTACAGTTGCCCTCATGACGCATGACTTCTTGCTCCGGAGGCTTGGTCCTTATAAAAGAGAACCGGCGCGGCTGGTCGTACGTTACACCTTGTACTGCTGGGGAACTCACAACGTATGGCCTGCGCGCTATCGTGCTTATGGATGCTGACCTGAAACGCTCCTTCGCTAGCTCTCCGCTCGGACCGGATGTGGTCGATGACCATGTGAGGCTGTCGGTTTCGGTGATCGTTCCCACGTACAAGCGAACGCACGATCTCGGACGTTGCCTCGACGCACTTGCCAAGCAGACCCGTCCGGCGGACCGAGTCGTCGTTGTTTGTCGCGATACAGACGATGAGACGCGCAACTTTCTTGCGGCCCGGCGAGATTCCGACGCGCTTAATCTTTACATCGTTACGGTCTTCGTCGCAGGCCAAGTCGCTGCGCTTAATGCGGGTCTCGAATCTGTCCGAGACGGAATCGTTTCATTCACCGATGACGACGCGGCCCCGCGACCGGACTGGCTCGCCCGAGTCGAGTCTCACTTTGCATTACATCCGGACGTCGGCGGCGTCGGCGGTCGTGACTATATTGTAGGTGCGACGTCTGGTGAGGGCACGACGCGAGTTGGCGTGATCCGATGGTTCGGCAGCCCGGTTGGTAACCATCACCGCGGCACTGGCCCTCCGCGCCGCGTAGACGTTCTCAAGGGCGCGAATATGAGTTTCCGTATGTCGTCAGTCGGTGCCGTGCGTTTCGATAACCGCCTTCGGGGAGAGGGCGCGCAGCGTAATAACGATCTCGCCTTTTCGCTCGCTATACGTGAGCGCGGCTGGCAGATTATCTACGATCCCGAGGTTGCGGTCGATCACTACCCCGGTGACCGAATTGACGGTATCGAGCGCTCAGAACTTTCGGCGCGCGTCATTCGCGAGAGTGGCTATAACGAAACTCTCGCTTTACTCGGTTATCTCCACGGATGGCGCGAAGCAGTATTCTTACTTTGGGCGATCCTCGTCGGAAGTCGCAATCTGCCGGGCGTCATACAGGGCATTCGCAATGTCTCCAAACATCCGGCGATTTGGCACTTGTTCGTCGAGACGATAAAAGCGCGCTGCGATGCGCTCAAGACATTGCGCGACTCGCGCTGGCAGTGAGCGGTCCGTTGGGCCGTTTGTGTCGAGCAACACACGGGTTGATCTTCCTTGAAGAGAAGCAGCACGTCACGAACGTTTCCTGCCGGTTAAGCGGCGCTGTGCGCAGATTGTCTGAAGTCCGACGACGGTTACTAAGGCGACGTTTGTTAAAGAGTAACGAAATCGCATCGCAGTCAGCGCGACGGTGCAACGTTTCGAACTGCATCTTATCAAAAGCTAGTGCGTTTTTTGCATGATCGCGCGGCTTCGCTCAGTTGTTACCGTTTGCCAGGCAACATGTTTGCGCGACTGCAAAGCCTCGCCGGTAAGCAGCTCGAGAATTAACCGACCATCTGCGGCATTGTGTGAAGCAGGGTCTGGATAGATAGTTCCCAAACTCCGTGCGCGTCGTGAAATGAGGATGGATGAAAACCGTTCGGTACGTCATCAAGGAGCTTCGTGGAGCAATACGGAGTGCTGCTGATATGCGGTCCTGCGGGCAACTTGCACTCGACGTCTTCCTGTACCGCGCTATAAAATTCGGCGCATTCGGAATGCGTAACCGCGAACGAACGGTGCGCTTGCGCAACGGAATAACGTTAACGTACCGGTTGAACCGCGGTGACATGCAGAGTGTCCGTGAAGTTTGGTACGATCACGTATATCGGCTGCCATTTGAAAGTTCGGTCGAGACCGTGGTCGATCTTGGCGCTAATATAGGTCTCAGTAGCGTCTATTTCGCGAAGCACTACGCAGCGACAACAATTGTGGCGGTCGAACCAGACCCAGCTAACGTCCGGCTCTTGCGCCGCAATCTCGGGCAGAACGGTATTACAGCCTCGGTGGTCGAGGCTGCAATTGGCCCGACCGACGGTATGCTACGATTCTCGAACCACGTCGATTCGAATCTCGGCCGGGCGAGCTCTGAAGGCGACGAAGTGCCGATGGTGTCGATGGAAACGCTATGTGCGCGACACGAACTTACGCGCATCGACGTTCTTAAGATGGATATCGAAGGTGGCGAGCAGCAGCTGCTTGACGGGCCGATTCAATGGCTTTCGCACGTAAAAAGCGTTATGGCCGAATTTCATCCCGACCGGGTCGACTATCCGGGCTGCGTCGCGCGAATCGAGGGCGCCGGCTTTAGGTGGATCCGACCGGGCAGCGTGTACCCAGCTTCGACCGATTGTTTTTTGAAACGCAACATTCCGACGCTTCTGGCCGAGGCTCAAGTCAGCCCTTAATGAAGGGTGGCGGCAGCGTCGGGTCATACGCGTCGTTCTACGCGTGTGGCCCGACGTTCGCGTAACCTAGTGCGGGCTGGAGAGCGAAGCGAAGGGCGACGCAGATGCTGTCTTTGAACGATGCAGCGATCGTTGTTGTCGCGCCTTGCGCTGATTGCTAGAAACCGAAATGAACGACGGAGATCGAGTCCGAGACGGGGAACGTCGCCGTCCGCTGATTGGCGCCAATGGCCAGCGTTGAGGCACCGAAGCTATAGTCTGAATTGTAGCGATATTGAGCGACATGCTTCACGCCGGGTATGGTTAAACGTAGCTGTTCTGTGGCGATGTCGACGCGGATGTGAGCGAAATGATCGTAAGCCTCCACCTCACGATAGAGGAGTAGGTCGTACGTCCCGTCGCGACGGGCGAGCAGAAGGTGATGGAGGTCGGGCGTCGCGCCCGAGATGGTGTAGGAGACATGCGTTGGTCTCGGTGCGGAGCCCGGGTCCGCGAGGAGATGGATTAGATTGCTAAGTGCAAGAAACTGAGGTTTCGGCGTACCGTCGGCATGCAACAGCCCCAGTTTTCCGAACACGACGTTGTGCGGGTCGTCCGTAAGAACGTCGAAGTACGTTCGTGCTTCACCGTGTAGCCAGCGTTCCGTGGACGTGCGCGGCAAATACTTCGCGATAATGTCGTCCGTTAGGGCGCAACCGCGGCTATGATTATCGCTATAACCATTCTCGGTCGTCCAGATTGGTTTGTAACGGGTGGTGGGGCGAATCCTCACGGTATTGACGTCGATGCTTACCCACACGATGTCGGTACCGGGGTTCCAATCGCAGGTTGAATTGTGAAGTTGCCCGGCATCTTCATAGGCGTCAAGCGGACCGACTAAGTCAGCATGATCCTTAGAGTTTGCGAAGGACGGCCCGAGCACCGTGATGTTATCCCAAGCGCGATTCGAGCGCACTGTGCGCCATAGATTTCTTTGATCCGAACGCATCTGGTTCCAATTCGGGTGCTTGACGTTATCCGCTTCGTTCGCGGGTTCGACAAAATCTACGTACGGCGCGAAAGCGTTGAGGCGGTTGCGCAGGTCGCTAGCGGCAAAGCCGTAGCTCACGCCGACCGAGTGGCGGATGCCATGCTCCCCAAAGAGCTTCATCTGTGCAATGAACGTCGGCGACGGCGGACCGCTATCGCGAAGATGACGGATGCCGGACGATAAGAGCTGTTGTGCGACACGGGCCGGATACTTACGGTCTTCGAAAGAAGAATCCACGCCGATCGAGTCGACGAATCGCTCGGCCGACGCCGGCGTTTCGCTGTAAGTCTTGTCGGGCAACGAGGAGGCGTTTGTAGTGCTGCTTGCTCCAGGGGCCATTTCGTGTATTGCCGGCCAAGTAGCCCCGGTCGTGGAAAAGAGCGTGGTACTTGTTGCAAAGGCAAGAGCCAGCGTAGAGGCAGTGGTTTTCATCTTGTCCTGTCTTCCTGCGCATTCAGGGGAAAACGCGCAGTGGGTGAATGGGTGCGTTGGTTGCGGGCGCTCGGAGCAGCAAAGCAAACTCGTTCTTTGAGACGCTACAGTTGTTCGTAGCGCCGGATGTCGTTAGATTGCCGTCGTCATGTCAGCCGCTCGTAGGATCGCAGGCGCAACAAGCGTTTTTCAAGCAGGTTGCAGCAGTTACGATGAAGAGGCTCGGCAACGCGGTCGGGGATGTCCACGTTGCCCGGGGTCATTACGTCGATTGGAGGACCTTATCCTGTTCCGACATCGGACTGTGATTGGCATCGCAAGATTTTCGGAGAGTGGGTGAGCGAGCGTGTCCGACGAGCCACACGTGGCTCGTCGGACACGCTCGCTCGGAAACGAATCGCCTTGCCGGGCTAACGAATCAGTCCCATCCGTTTTCAGATTAGCGGGTAATCCCCATTGCGGCTCGGCCGCGGCCGTAGATATGGAGGACCGAGATTGAATCGGTAACATTGAACGTCGCCGTAACGCCGTTGCTCGAGGTGACCGGCAATTGTGTTCGCGTGTAACCATAGTTGGCATTTACTTGAAAGAGGCCGACCCACGATGTCGTGCTAGGAATCTGAACCGTAACCGGCAAAGCCGCAATCGGAATCGCTTTATGACCGAAGTGATCCCAGGCCGGAAGCTCTCGCCACAGCATCAAGTCGTACGAGCCGTCTTTGCGAGATAGCATAAGGTGGTGGACATCCGGGGTAGCTCCGGAGATACCGAAAGAGATCGTCCGCGGCAGCGGCGCGACGCCCTTATCCGACAGAATGTGGATCAGGTTACCTTCGGCAAGGAATTGCGGCTTCGGAGTACCGTCGACCTTGAGCAATCCCAAGAGGCCGAAGACTGGGTCGGTCGGATTGTCCGTGAGGATGTCGAAGTACGTGCGGCTTTCACCCGCGAGCCACCGTTCGGCGGACGTTCGTGGAACGTATTTCGCAATGATGGTGTCGTTTAACGAGCAGCCGCGAGTGAAATTGTCTGAGAAGCCGGTTTCGGTCGTAACAATCGGCTTATAGGCCGACGAAAGCCGGATCTTGGCCGTATTGGCCGCAATGCTGGCATTAGCCAAGGTTGTGCCGGGATTCCAGTCGCACGTCGAATTATGCAGCTGCGCGAAGTTTTCGACCGCGTCGAGCGGCGTAACGTTCACACCTTTGAGCGGATTGGCGAATGAAGGCCCGTAAACCGCGACTTTCGCATAAGCCGGATTGGAATGAATGACGTTCCAAAGGTTCACTTGATCGGAATTCATCTGCGCGTAATTCGGGTTGGCAAAATTATCTGCTTCGTTTGCGCCTTCAACGAAATCTACATACGGAGCAAAGGCATCGAGGCGTGCCTTCAAGTCGTTCGGGTCGAAGCCCCGTACCATACCGATCGAATGCCGAACACCGTGTTGACCGAGATTGGCGAACGTGTTGATCATGAGCTGCGAGGTTGCGCCGCTGTCACGCAGATGCCGGATGCCGGACCACTCGAGTGCGGTCGTGACGGCCGGTGGATAGCGGCGATCTTCAAAAGCCGAATCGACACCGATCGAATCGACGAACGAATCGGCCCAAGCGGGCGTTTCGGTATACGTCGTCGGTCCGGCCGGCACGTCGAGGGGAATAGGCCGGGTGGCCGCGCCGGCCGAGGACGAAGTGAGAATGCTTGCGGCGCAAGCGAGACCGAGGATCGAGGCGATCGGAGATTTCACGAATGGGTGCCCTTCCGGCGATAGAGATTGAGCTTGACGAAACCCTGGCGGCTTGCAACGAAACGGGGATTCTTTCGAACCTCGCCGCTGTTCCGAGTCGCCCGGAACGAAAGCGCGACATCGCTAAAATTAAATTAGCGGGTGCTCAACCATATTGCTGTAATGCCGTAGTCGTTGGTAGAATTACGAATCACATCGCCCGCGGCTGCACGTTCGAATCGAGTGATGCCCGTCCGGCGGCGTGACTTGTTGGGCCCTAAATGTTTGGCGCGAATTAATGGACCGCAGCGTTAGCTACGTTAGTGTTTAGCAGCGTTAATGAAAGTTTCGCGCGTGCACACCTGCGAGCGTGCCCTGCGTTTCCAGTGCCCAAAAACGCTTGGCAATAATATCGTGCGTGCCTTGTTCTTTTTGCAAGACGCCTTCGATGATGAGGGCAGCCGAGGCGCGGATCGTGCGCCGGTTGCGTTCGTAGACGGTCGGATTAACGATAATATTGACGAGACCCGTCTCATCCTCGAGCGTGAGAAATACGAAGCCTTTCGCGGTACCGGGTCGTTGACGCGTGATCACCATACCGCCGACTTTACAGACGAGATGGTTCGGCATCGCGGGCAACCGTTCGGCCGTGAGCGCGCCGCGCGCATCGAGTTGCGCGCGGAAGTGCGCGATCGGTTGCAGACCCGTCGTCACGCCCGTGCCCCAGATGTCGAAGCACGTTTCTTCGCGTGGGGAGAGTCCGGCGAACGCGGGCGCAGTTTCGTCGACGTCCATGCCGCGAGCGAGTTCGCCGCGCGCGCGCGATTCGTCGAGGCCGCGCAGCGCCCACATCGCATCGCGCCGCATGGCGAACCACGGCGCGAAGGCGCCGGCGACGGCCAGATTTTCGAAGGCGTCTTTCGCAAGCGTGGTGCGAGTCGCGAACTCGCGGAGATCCGCGAAGGGACCTGCACGTAATGCCGTCTCGAGACGCTCGCGCTGCCCTTCACCGAGGCCGCGTACGATGTGAAAGCCGAGCCGCGTAGCGCCCTCGTCGTCGACGAAGCTGTAAAATTCGCTTGCGTTCACGGCGACCGGTTTTACGACGACGCCGTGCCGTCGCGCGTCGTTGACGAGGACTTCGGTAGAATAGAATCCCATCGGTTGTACGTTGAGAATTGCGGCTAAAAAGATGGCCGGTTCGTGGCACTTTACGAACGACGACGCGTACGAAAGAAGCGCGAAGCTGGCGGCGTGGGATTCCGGAAAGCCGTAATCCGCGAAACCTTCGAGCATATGGAAGAGCCGGCGTGCGGCGTCGCGCTCGATCCCGTTCTGGACCATGCCCTCGACGAGCTTGGGATAGATTTCCGCCATGCGTTCGCGCGAACGTTTATGCCCCATCGCGCGGCGCAGTTGATCGGCTTGACCGGGCGAAAAGCCGGCCGCTTCGATCGCCATCCGCATACCTTGTTCTTGAAAGAGCGGTACGCCGAGCGTGCGTTCGAGCACGGCCTTCAATTTCGGGTGTGGATAGGTCACTTCTTCGAGACCGTTGCGCCGGCGCAGGAACGGATGGATCATATCGCCTTGAATCGGTCCCGGCCGGATGATCGCGACCTGCATCACGAGATCGTAGAAACACGCCGGTTTCAGGCGCGGCAGCATCGATTGCTGCGCGCGCGACTCGATCTGAAACGTACCGATCGAATCGGCGCGCTGCAGCATTTCGTACGTCGGTGTATCGTCCGGCGGGATCGTCGCGAGCGACAGGGACGCGCGCGTCGTGCCGTAGCGGCGGCCGTGTAGCGCAAAGGCGTCGCGCAGCAGCGACAGCATTCCGAGCCCGAGTAAATCGATTTTTATGAGACCGAGATCCGCCAGATCGTCCTTATCCCATTGTACGATCGTACGATCGCGCATCGAGGCCCACTCGACCGGAGCGACCCGCACGAGCGGATCGCGCGTGATCACCATGCCGCCGGAATGAATTCCCATGTGGCGTGGGAAGCCGTCGACGCGACGGCATAACGCGAGCAGCAGCGCGCCTATTTCGCCGCCGATCGGGCCGCGTACGCCGGCGTCGGGATCGGGTCCGAAATCTTTGCTTTTGAAACCGTAGAACGCCCACGGTTTGTGAACTTCTTGCGACCGGATGGACGGCCGTTCCGGCTCGTCGCTCGCTTCGAAGCCGGGTGCGTAGCCGCGGCCGGGAGTGGCTGCGGGTTGGTCGCCTGCGTCCGCACGCGAGCGGCGTTGATTGGAGCCGGCGTCGAGATCGCGGCGCCGCGCGACGGATTGCGGGAGGTTGCTGCGCCCGTCGTATTCGGCGCCCGTGGCGCCGGCGAGCGACTCGCGGGCGTCGTATTCTTTGCCGATCGCATCGACTTGAGCCAGCGACAGACCGAGGGCTTTCCCGATATCGCGAATCGCGGAGCGCGTGCGATACGTAATGACTTCGGCCGTCATCGCCGCGTGTTCGCGATCGTAGCGGTCGTAGACGTATTGAATCACGCGTTCGCGATCTTGATGCGCGAAATCGATGTCGATGTCCGGAATTTCGTTGCGCTCTTCGGAGAGAAAGCGTTCGAAGAGCAGGTTCATGCCGATCGGATCGACGGCCGTGATACCGAGCGCGTAGCAAACGGCGGAATTGGCTGCGGAACCGCGCCCTTGGGCGAGCACGCCGAGTTCCTTTGCAGCGCGCGCGATATCCCAGACGACGAGAAAGTAGCCCGCGAGGTCCATGCGGGCGATAATCCCGAGTTCGTATTCGAGTTGGCGCTCGACCTTTGCCGCGAGCGGCGTGCCGTAACGTTCGCGGGCGCCGGCCAAGACGAGCGTTCGCAGGTACGAGTGCGTGCTGTATTCGTCCGGAGGGATTTCGAAGAGCGGAAACTGGCCCGCAAGTTTATCGAGCCGAAAACGGCAACGCTCCGCGATCGCGAGCGTATTTGCGAGCGCTGCCGGATACGGCGCGAAAATGCGCGCCATCTGGGCCGGCGTTTTCAGATAGAATTCGCGATTGGGATGCAGCAGCGTGCCCGCTTTAGGCAAGCTCGTGCGGTACTTCACGCACGTCAACACGTCGCAGAGCAATGCGTCGTCCGGGGTGGCGTACGCGGCACCGTTGCTCGCGACGTAGGGCACGCCGAGCGTGGTCGCAAGTTTAATCTGCGCGAGAACGAGCCGCGCATCTTGGGGCCGTAAGTGGTGTTGGAGCTCTATGTAAAAGCTGCCGGGGAAACGGTCGCGCTGGACCGCGTATCGCTCGCGCGCCATGGCGGCATCGCCGCGCAGCAGTGCTTCTTCAGCGTAGCCGCGCGACGAATTCGAGAGCGCGATCAAGCCGGCCGTCTTACCGCCCAGATCCTCGAAGCGCAGACGCGCGTCGCGTTTCTTCCCGCGTAACTGCGCGCTTGAAATCGCATTCGCAAGGTTCGCGTACCCGATATCGTTCTCGGCGAGCAACACGATGCGTGGTAAGCGAGCGGATTCCGCCGGCGTGAGCGCGCTCCGCTTCGGGCGCAGTTCCGGTACGTCGAGCGTCAATTCGACGCCGACGATCGCCCCGAGCTTCGAATGCTTTGCCGCTTTGGCAAACCGGACGGCCCCGTAGATGCCGTCCCGGTCGGTAAGGGCGAGCGCTTTATAACCGAGGGCTATGCCTCGCTCGACCAGTTCTTCCGGATGCGAGGCGCCCTCGAGAAATGAGAAATTTCGAGCGGCAACGCAGCTCGGCATACTGCACGGAAGACATCGGAGGTCAACTGTAGATCGAACATGCGTTCGATGTCAACTGCCGGCCGTAGAGTCCTACATGCTTCGTGGCAGTTGTGCATGTCCGGAGCTGGGGCGGGCCCGTCCGGTGCCGACGGTTGATTGCGGTGTAAGTGCGCGCTAAGCGGGCGTGAGCACCACTTTCTCACAGTGGTCCTCTTTGCTCATGAAGAGCCGGTAAGCTTCGGGTGCGTCTTCCAACCGGTAGCGGTGAGAAATGATCGCCTGCGGTTCGATGCTCCCGCTCGCGATGAGCTCGAGCAGCTTCGGCACGTATTTATGAACGTTCGTCTGGCCCATGCGCAGCCGCAAGCCTTTGGCAAACGCTTGTCCGAGCGGGAACATATCGACGAGCCCGACATAGGCCCCGGGGATTGAGACGACGCCGCCCTTGGCGCACGTGTAGATCGCCTGCCGCACCGCATGCGTACGGTCGAAGGCAACTTTGGTGAGCTGTTTGGCCTTATCCAGCAGGGCATCGGCGGTAAAGGCGTGCGCTTCGAGTCCGACCGCGTCGATGGCGGCGTCCGGTCCCCGGCCCCCGGTTCGACGATTGAGCTCGCGCAGCGTATCGTCGCGGTCGAAGTTGATCGTTTCGGCGCCAAGTTTTTCCGCCCGCGCCAGCCGATCTCCGAGCCGGTCGATACAGATCACGCGCGCCGCACCGAGCAGGAGCGCGCTTTGCACCGCGAAGAGCCCCACCGGTCCCGCACCCCAAACCGCGACGACGTCGCCCGGTTTGATATCGCAATTTTCGGCGGCTTGATAGCCCGTCGGCAGGATATCCGTCAGAAAGAGCACCTGCTCGTCCGTCAGCGTGTCCGGGACGCGAAACAGATTCGCATCCGCAAAGACGATGCGCGCGTATTCCGCCTGGCCACCGGGGTACCCGCCGAAGGCATGCGAGTACCCGTAGAGACCTCCCGGCGAATGACCGGTCAGCGCATCGCCGAGCGGAGCGTTGGGATTCGAATTGTCACACAGCGTGACCAAGCCTTGTTTGCAGTAGAGGCAGCCTCCGCAAGAAATCGTGAAAGGTACGATGACGCGGTCGCCGACCTTGACGTGCGTTACGGCGTCGCCGATTTGTGAAACGACGCCCATAAACTCGTGACCGATGATATCGCCTTTTTGAACGGTCGGGATGTAGCCGTTGACGAGGTGCAGGTCCGAGCCGCAGATCGCGGTCGATGTAATGCGCACGATAGCGTCGCTCGGCCGCAGGAGCTTCGGATCTGGAACTTCATCGATCCGCACGTCGCGCGGAGCATGGTACACGAGGGCTTTCATGCGAGAACGTCCGTTCCGTTGACGGCCACGTCGCCTGCTTCCAGGTCCGATTTGAAGCGGCGCAGATCGAGTTCCAGGAGACGCAGCGGCGGTTTTTTCACGAATTTTAGTCCGAGCGCTCCGAGCGGACCGCCGGGCGCGAGGTATTCGATCTCGATTCGAACTTCGGTTCCCCGCCCACCCGGGGCGGCTGCAAAACGAACGGCGCCGGCGTGCTTGACGGGCGCATTGTCTGCGCGCCATGCGATGCGCTCGCCGGGCACATCTTCAAAGATTTCCGCCTCCCACGTTACGTCGTTGCCGCCGGGTCCGGCGAGCGTCCAACGCGAGCGCGCGCTGCCCGGCATTTTTTGCACGCGCTTGACGTGCGGCATGACGAGCGGCAGGCTCTCGAGATCGCGCCAGGCCGCGTACACGTCGAGCGGCTCGCGCGCGATCGTTGTAATCTCTTCGAGGCGAGAGCCGTGTCCGTATGGTACGGTCGCTCGTGCGTTGCGCGGCCCGGCCCGCCGGACTTTGCCGAGCAGCAGCCCGACGATTGCGAGCGCTGCGCCGGCTACACTGAATCTGAACCATCGGCGCTTCATATAGTGTCTGCCGTTTCCGGAGGACGAAGCGGGCAATAACGCTTGCCCGCTCGTCGCTGCGCGCAGGAAAGGCGCGCTCGGCCTGGGAGCCAGCCGCATGCAGTATCGTAACCTTGGCCGTTCGGGCTTACGCGTGTCGGTGGTCGGGCTCGGCTCCTGGCTCACCTACGGCGGCAGCGTAGAGGAAGCGGCGGCAAGAGCGTGCATCGCGCGGGCATACGAGCGCGGTATCACGTTCTTCGATACCGCGAACGTTTACGCGGGAGGCCGGGCGGAGGAAGTCGTCGGGCATGCGATCGCGCCCCTGGAACGTTCGTCGATCGTGCTTGCGACGAAGGTCTTTTTTCCCATCGGCGACGGTCCGAACGAGCGCGGATTATCGCGCAAGCACGTGACCGAACAGTGCCATGCGTCGCTGCGGCGGCTCGGCGTGGACTACGTCGATTTGTATCAATGCCACCGGTACGATCGCGAAACGCCGCTAGAAGAAACCTGCGCCGTCATGAACGATCTCATTCGCGCAGGCAAGATTCTGTACTGGGGTGTTTCCGAGTGGAATGCGGATCAAATCACGGCCGCGGTGACGCTCTGCGTCGCGCAAGGTTGGGCTGTACCGATCAGCAATCAGCCGCAGTATAGCGCTCTTTGGCGCCGTATCGAAGCAAACGTCTTGCCGGCCACGGTTCGTTACGGTCTCGGGAACGTCGTCTGGTCGCCGCTCGCGATGGGAATCCTCACCGGAAAATATACGGATGCAATGACCCCGCCCGCGGGTTCGCGCGCAGCCGGCAGCTCGGCCGACATGATGACACGCTATTTCTCGCAGCCCGTGCTCGATGCCGTTGCGGCGCTCAAGCCGCTGGCACGGGAAGCCGGCACGTCGCTCGGTGCGCTCGCACTGGCCTGGTGTTTACGCAGCGAAAGTATTTCGAGCGTTATCGTCGGTGCGACGAAACCGGAACATATCGACGAGAACGTACGTGCGGCGGATCTCGTTGTGGACCCCGAGCTCTTCGCTCGCTTCGATGCAATTCTCGAGCCGGTCATCCCTTACGAGCCGTATGCGTCGTAATGGATGATTCGCGTTTGACTTGTAATTCGCGCACGACCGTGCCGTTAAATTTTCCCTCTTGCACGACGTTGAAATGCCGCTCCAGGTAGGAGTTGAGGATCGAGCAGCTGGCGTTGAATTCGACGATCGTGCAACCCGAGGTGCCGAACACGAGCCAGACGCGGCGCGTTACGGGCGAAGGGGCCGGAAAAGCGGCCGCAAGTTCGGCCGGGTTCCGAATGGCGAAGTCGCGCCGATCGAAAACCGTAAAGTCCTGTGCGTGCGGAAGGGCAACGATGCGGCTGCTCCCGCGATAATAGTGCTGCACGGCGAGCACGGCTTCGGTGTCGAAGACGGCAATCGGCTCCGAAGCACGAACGCGCGCATTCAAGAAGTCACCGACTCGTTGCCAATCCCCCGTATTCGAAATCGGCGGCCGAAACGCGACTGCGTCATCGGCGGCGCTGAAAACCGCAAGTAGCGCGACGTATGCGGCGAGGGCTCGCCGGCGCTCGATATCTCCGAGCTTAGCTGCTATTCCGGCGAGTCCGAGCAGTACGATCGGCACGAACAGCGTCGCGATGTGTCTCGGCATTTCGAGCGGTGCGCGAGCGACGACGATGACGAGCGTAAAAAACGCGATGCTGCACGCGGCAATCGTGACGAGTCTTTGCAAGGTCGAGCTGAAGCGAATCTCACGTAAGACGAAGACGAGTGAGAATAAAGTGAGCGTCACATAGGGAAGGATGAGGAATTTCGAGACGACGCCGATCCAATAATGCGGATACACGAACGCTGCCAGCGCCGAGACCATGTGGCCGCCCACGGTGAGCGGCGTAACGGCGTCGACGACCGTCGCGTCGTGAAATTCGTGGCGTAGGATGCCCAGGAGTGGAAGACACGCGAGGGCGACGACGGCCATCGACACGACGAACGGCACGATTTTCCGTCGCGGCCCGGCAAGCAGCAGCGTCAGTGCAAATCCGACGAATAGCGAGCCGATAAAGTATTGGGTGTAGAGCGCGGCAATCGCGGCGAGCGTGAAGCCCGCGAGCTTCGATAGCGAGAGGTCCTCATCCGCGAACGCTTCGAAAAACGCCGTGACGAGAATCGAACTGACCAAGACGATTGGCGCATAGACGCGGACGTCGAGCGCCGTCCATAAGAAAAACGGGTTGAGGGTGACGGCAAGCGGGGCCGACCAATCCGGCAGCACGCTCAGCCGACGGCGCCCGAACGCCCGGACGACGAAGAGCGTCGCAATACTGCAGCAAATTGGAAACAACCGCGCAAAAAAATCGCTCGGCAAGAGCATCCGCCAAGCGGTCAGGGCGAGGAAAAATAGCGGTGGTTGCTGTTCGAACCCGATCGCTTGTTGCAGCGCGTAGCCGAAGCCGTGATCGGTCGTGTGAAGCGAGTAGAGTTCGTCGATATAGAGGTTCAGTTTGGTGCCGAGAGCGAGCGCGACGAGCGTGAAGGCGGCGACCGTGAGTCCGAATATCGCGCGGCTGCGACTGCGCGTCAATGCGTCGGTTGCAGGCAGCGTTAACTGGCCTGATTGTAATCGGTCACTCGTTGCCATGCGCCGTCACTGCTTTCCAGTTCAAGCAACCGGTCCGCTTACTCGTATACGCCTCCCAGATACCAGCGCGCCGATTCTTTAAAGATTCGACAAAGCGCGCCGTCATCCAACAGCACGTCATACGCATCTTGTGCGAGCGGAGTTCCACCCGACTTAAGAAGATTGCTCCACCACGCTTCATCGACGCGCCACGGTCCCGCGCATTCGAGTACGGCACGCGCACCGACGAATGCCGGCCGGCCGCGGTGCAGGCGGACGTCCACGGCGCGCGGCGGCAGGACGCGGTAAGCGAACGTTCCCGAATCTGCCGGTGCAGCGCTCTGAGGCTGCAATCCCGCCGGGTTGGCTGTTAATCCGGCGGGGTTAAAAATGAAAGGTTCGTAGACGACCCGCGCTTCATAACGGTTGCCGTCCGCTATGCGCGCGCGTCGAGCGGCCTGCGGTCCTAGCGCCGCTGCGAGACGCGCGAGGGCGATGCCGACGATCTCGGGATCGGGATCGCGGCCTGCGAACAGCGATAATTCCGTGCCGCCCTCTTCCAGCCGTTCGGCTCGCAAGCGCATGCCTATGACCGGTGAGGCGAACGTCGTTCCTTCGAGCCGCGCGCGAACGAGATCGAACATCGTCGCGCTCGCTGCGGTCGGCTGCGCCAGGAGTGTTTCGAGCGCGCGAGTCGCGCCGTCTTCACACTCGAGTTCGAGATGCAGCGCTCCGCAACGCTTACCGTTGCCGCCGACGTCCTCGGCGACGCGTGCGGTGAGCGCACGCAAGGCAAAGAAAAGCTGATCTTCGCGTTCCGTCGTTCCTTCGCCGTAGAGCGCGTGGTCGATCGCTACGTGCCGTGCGCGTGGAATCAGGGGCTCGTCGTCCCGGCCGCCCGCTCGAGCATGCCAGCGGACTGCGGCGGCACCAAAGCGGCGCACGAACGGACCGTGCGGAAGCTCTGCGAGCTCCGCGAGGGTCGTCACGCCGAAAAGCTCGAGCCGGGCGAGCGTATCGAGATCGAGATCGAGATAGCGTAACGGCAGCGGGGCGATGAAGGCGCGTTCCTCGCCTGCGCGGATGACGGCGCCGTCGCGGATGCGGGCTGCGGTGCGTGCCACGAACGGACCCGGCGCGACGGCTAAGCGTAACGGCAGCGCGGCGAGTTCCGGAGCGCTTGCGAACGCTTCACGGACGCTCGCGAACCAATGCCGCTCGGAACGGGCGATACCGCGCATTTCGAGTAGCGCCGTGCCGGGGGCGAAATCTTCGATGAGGGGCGAGGCCGCGTCGAGCGCTTCGAGCGCGCGCTCCCAAAGTTTACGGCAACGAACCGGATCGTGAACCGTGACGGCGGCTTCTCGCGCGCAGGCTGCCGCCTGTACGAGCGTCATTCCGGCTCGTGCGCCGAGCGCGTAAGCCTCCTCGTCGAGATCTACGACATGGCCGCGTTCGAGACGATCGACCACGATAACCGGACGAGCGAGCAGCTTTGGATCGGCGAGCCGTGCCGCAGCTACCGGATAGGCCGGGATGAAGGCACAGAGGATTGGCATGGTCGCGCCATACTATGCGAACATATGTTCTATGTCAAACGACTTTGGCACGGCGTTGAATTGAAAAGGTAGCCGGGCGGGATCTCGCTGCGAACGTCAGTAGGGAGAGTGGCACCAGCAATAAACCCGCCCAGAGCGGAATCTTCGCAACGGCCGTGCTCAGATCGCTTTGGGACCAGGCCGGGGTTACTTTGATCCGCCAGCCCCAGGCAACGGATGACAAGTCGCTCGAGGCTATCGTGGGGGCCGGCTGCAACTTCGGTATGCCGTGCGGCGGCGGAGATGCACGCGGCGTGAATGAAAGCGCGAGTACCGCGGCGGCACCGATGATCGTGTAAGCGCCACGTCGCACCACGGATGCTCCGCGGAGAACGACGGCGCTCATCCCGGCCGCTGCCCCGGCGGCGGGAACGAGGAGGGCGCTGCCGTGGCCCGTCCAGTCGAGCGCCAGGAGGGCGACGGCCGCACGTCCGGCCCAGTAACGTCGGGCGAGAACGACCGCGGCGGGCAGGGCGGCCGCAATTTGCACATCGTGAATGAACGGACCACCGAGCATCGCCGTTGCCACCGGTACGAGTACGAACAGCGCGCGCGTAAACGAACGCGCGACCAGCTGCCGGGCCGCCCAAAGCCCGAACAGCGTCGTGCACCCGTACGACAGGCTGCCTGCCGAGAGCGCGATCCCAGGAGCGACGCCGAGCACGTAAAGCAAACGTGACAGGCTGAACTGGTCCTGCGCCAACAGCTCGGCGCGAGCCTGAGCCGGGAGGAAGTCGCGCACGTACTCGAGATTGGTCTGCGCGCCGAGCGTCAGCAAACCGACCGCAGCCAGTACCGCCGCCAGCGCCACGAGCGTTCGTCTCGCTTCGGGAACGAACGCGAAGAGTCCGAGCGCCGCGGGCAGACCGACGTGCGGTTCGACCATCGAGACGGCCGCGGCCAGGGCCGCGAGCTTCGGCCGATGTCCGTGGATCGCGAGCCCCGCCAAACACAGCGCCGCGACCGCTATGAGAACGGGTTCCCCATACTGCAGGTTGAGGATGCCGAGCGTGGGTGCAAAGACGAGCCCGATGGCAAATGCGGAAACGTCCAGCAGCGTTGCCACCGTAACGGCCGCCAGACCGAACGCGACAACGAGTACGGCGATCCATACGCAGCGCGCGAGAGGATACGGCAAGAATGCGAGTGGAGAGAGCGCTGCCGTAGCATAGCTCGGGAGCGGAAACGGCGTGACGGACCACGCGGGCTCCTCCGTTTCGAGCTGCTTGTCATGTTCGCAGGCGCGCAGCGGTTCGACGTGATACGGGTCCGCACGCTCTCGCACGGCCGCTCGCTCTCCACAATACAGCACGCGAAAGTCGGAGACGTCCGGGCGAACGAGCGCATGGGTCACGGCCGACTGAAGCCCGTAAACGACGATCAGCGCCGCAAGCGCCGCGAGAAAACGCAGGAACCGGTTCGGTAACGGGGTGGTCGCCAATGAACGTTCTTTCGAGAATCCGAAATCCAGATATATGCATGAAAATCTATCAAATATGGACGAGTTTGCGGCTTGACCGAAGGCCTAGCGGTTCTGAGCACTTCCGCACACTGCATTTGCGGGAGAGGTTGTTAACGCACGCTCGCGCAGCATAGCGAAGGGCGCTCCGCTACGTTCGAACGTCACACACGAGAAGTATGCGCGTCGTCCCGGAGGGGCGCGTTTGTGCTTGAGAACGGATGCTTCGACATCGATCTCCGCGAGCGCACAGAAAAGCCCTTCACCCCCGGCAAAGCGGACGTTCGTCGTCCGTAAGCGGACGCGGAGCGAGGCGAAATAACCGAGTTCGTTCGACGCCGCATTTCCAAGCGTAACCAGGGCCGTACTCGCGCGGTGGGTTAGGCTCGCGAGCCGTGTCCACGCAACCGCGCGCAGGACGATGGCGGGCATGACGACGACGCCGAAGGCAGCCGCTCGCAGCGCGATATCGGCTGCTCGGGCGGCACCCGTGGCATCGGGCGCCTCGATGATGAGAAGCCGCTCGAGATCGACCCCGGACGCGGCCAGCGCCGGCGGATAGAAGCGGCCCTCGGGACCCTCGGGTAACTCGATCAGCGCACCGAGTCCACCCTGCGCCGTAGCGGTTGCAAGCAAACGCGCTGCGACGGCAGAGCGACCACAGCCGGCCGCGCCTTCGAGCGTGCTGATGAGCCCGCGTGGAAACCCGCCGCCGAGGACGGCGTCGAGCTGGGGCAGCCGGCTGCGGACGATACTCTCCTCGGCCGGCGTAAAAGCCTCGGGTGCGGCATTCCGGTGCGCTGTCGATAACGTTGCCCGCAAGCCGTCGAAGGCGGCGCGGCGAGTAGCGAGCGGCGGCGAGGGAGCCATGGGACGTCCATGGTAATCGAACATACGTTCGATGTCAACGGAACAGGCGGCAGTGTACTGAACTAAACCAGTTTGCCGCCTCGCTCGGCATCGAAAAGGCAGTGCTCTCGGCTCAATGGAATGCGGCCCCGGCCGCCGATCGAACCTCGGAGTAAACACTGGGCTTAGATTTGTCGCGACCTCAACGCTCTCGACTCTTCTCATATACGCCGTCTACATCGGTCGGCGCAGGAGCAAATCGAAAACTGCACACGAACGCCCACATCGACTTCCGAAAATTTCTCCATTCGCGCTGCCTAAGGACGAAATAGTATCGCCCGCTCCGGTGAGCCGGTTTGCCGGACCTCGCTCGCCGACGGAATTCATGTTTATTTGGCGTAGAGACGGCGCGTGCTCCCGCACAGAACCGGCGAGCCTACGAACTGTCTTAAATGACCTAATGCCAACGGCATAAATCTCTGGCTTATGACGGTTGTGAAAAAGCAAAATCCTTCAAACGGATGAAGGGCTGTAAGGGTTGATATTTCTAACGCTTACACCGAGTTGTAAGGATAGCTCTAAAAATCATACCCGATGTAGCGATATAGATACGGTACAAGATTCAAAGCGCTGGTCCCCCACCAGCGCATGACAAATTGCCATTTACAATTGAGGTTTTCAAATGCGTGGATCGACACGGAAAAGTCTTGCCGGCACGCTCTTAACGGCGGTCTGCCTTTTACTTCTGAATCGCCACGCGAACGCCGGAACGGTGCTGCTCAGCGAGCCGTTCAGCGGAACGGCGACTTTGAACGGCTATATGTTTGCCGGCTCAACGTGCCTGACCGCCGGGAGCGGCGGCAACGGGATCGTTCCGGCTTGCGGTGCGACGGCTCCCCGTGACGCGAGTGGTGCCGGAGCGCTGCAGCTGACGCCGCCGCTAGGTAGCCAATCCGGCTTCATCGTTACGAATGCAACCTTTCCCACCTCCGCCGGGCTGGTCGTTACGTTCACCGATTATTCATTTGCGGGCTCGCAGCACAGCGGGGACGGCCTGGCGATGTTTTTCAGCGATGCGAGCCAAGCGGAGCCGTCGCGCGCGGGCCAAGCCGGCGCATCGCTCGCATACGCGCAGGCTACGACGGGTCCCGGTCTCGCGAGTGCGTACCTCGGCATCGGGCTGGACGAATACGGCAACTTCTCGACTTCGCAGTTCGGCCACCAGGGCGGTCCCGCCCATATTCCGGAGACGATCGCGGTTCGCGGGTCGGCGCGAACGAACTGGCAGTATATTCTGGGTTTCAAAAACGCGAGCGGCATTGCGACCAGTCTGCCGTTTCACTTCGATTCGCCCTTGGCCACGACGCATAAAGCGAACGCTCCGACCTTAGAGATCACGCTTACGGCAAGCGGCATGCTTAGCGTGGCCATCGACACGCACGATGGTCACGGCTTCGTTGCTTACCTTCCAGCGACCAGCATCGTCGGAATTGGCAGCCAACCCGTCGTGCCGGCTGCGGTGCGCATTGGTTTTTCGGCGTCATCGGGCGGTGCGACGAGCCGCCATCAAATCGGCGGCTTGACGGTCGCGACCATCGGCGCTATGCCGACCCCGAGTCCCACGAGCCCTCCGGGCTCACCCAGCGTCAGTTCGCAAGACAACGTCACCTATCATCATAACAATCTGCGGACCGGTTGGTACCAAAACGAGACGACGCTGACGACGAGCAACGTCGCTTCGAGCGCGTTTCACTTCATCAAAAGCTTAGCCACGGCCGGCAAGTCATATTCGCAACCGCTCTACATCTCGGCGCAACGCGTGGCCAACGGTTCGACGCACAACGTGCTTCTAATTACGGATTCGACCGACGTCGTCTATGCCTACGATGCCGATACGTTTGGTCTGCTTTGGAAGCGCGATTTCAAGAACGCCGCAGCGGGCGTCCGGCAACAGCTTTCATCGGACATCGGGTGCGACGATACGTGGCCGAACGTCGGCATTATCGGTACGCCCGTGATCGATCGCGGCCGTAATCGCATGTACGTAGTAGCTTCGACGAAAGAAGGCTCCGCTTACCATATGCGGCTCCACGCGCTTTCCTTGGGCAGTGGCGCTGATGTAACGGGTCCTATCGAAGTCACCGGAACACAAGGCCTCGTATCAGGCGGTTCGGCAGCCGTTAACCCCGAAATCAATTACAACCGCGCGGGTCTACTAGAGACCAATAACACGATCTACGTGCCGCTCTCAGACCACTGCGACTACGACGGTGGCTTCATCCACGGTTGGCTTATCGGCTATAACGCCGATACGCTCGCCCAGGTAACATCTTTAGATAATATGACATCCAAAGATATCGGCAAATTCGATTACGTGACGTTTCTGGGCGGCATTTGGCAGGGCGGCTTCGGCATAGCAGCCGACGCACAAAATAACATCTATTTCGCGACCGGCAACGGACCGAACGACGGAGCTCAATCCGATTTCGGAATGAGCGTTATGAAGCTTCCTCCAAACCTTAATCTTAGCCAACGTTCGTTTTTTACTCCGCACAACTGGGCGCAGCTCGATGACAAAGATAGCGATCTCGGTTCGGGTGGTGTCATGCTGCTTCCGGATCAACCGGCGGGGATTAAGCACCTGGCAATCGCCGGCGGTAAGGGTGGCCAAAAATACTTGTTGAACCGGGATGATCTTGGCGGCCTGCATCCCACCGATCAAGTTCCTTGGACGGCTAACACGGCGAACGGCATCTGGGGTGGCCCGGCCTATTACGTCGACGGCGCGGGTCACCAAAAAATTCTGTACGGCGGGACACCGACCCTAAACGCCTACACGCTCAACACGGGAGCCAGCGATAGTTTGAGCGAGACTTCACACACGATCGTCGGTGCCCTCGAGACCAGGAATTCGGGCGTCACTCCGGTCGTGTCGTCGAACGGAACGCAACCCGGCTCCGCCGTCGTGTGGGCGATCAAGACGGCCGATAATAATAGTGGGGCGACCGCAATTACGCTCTACGCCTTCGATGGCGCCAATCTCGGGCGGACGCTCTTTGCGACGACAGCCGGACGGTGGACCAGTAACGGCGATACCGGCGGCGCGATGATTACGCCGCTCGTAGCCAACGGACGCGTCTATTTAGCAACCGATAGTATCGTGACCATCTACGGCACGAAGTAAAGCGAGTAGCACGACATGAAGATTCACACCGCCCTCTCCCTCACGGCACTCGCGTTCGCCGCGTGCCCGGCCGCAGCGGGTGCGGCGAATACCTCACTTCACCGCGCGCCCGTGCTAGCGACGGCAAGGCCTCCTTTGAGCGTGCAAGTTCCCGAGAACTCGCCGCACCGTTACTTCGGTTTGATGCAAGCCGCGAACGGAACGGCGCTGATCGTCCGCCTGCGTAACGGGCACGATCTGCACGTCGACGCGAGCCAGGCGTTCTCGCTGACGCGCGTTTCCGAGCCGCTCTTCTCCGGAAAGCCGGTCGTCGTGCGCGGCACGTACGCGCCGGGAGGCATCTTCCGGGCCACGTCCGTGCAGAAGGCATCCATGCGCCAGATAAACTGGGGCCTCGACAGTTAACGCGCGCTGAGACCGTCCGGCGCTCTGCACGAAATCAGCGTTGCGTTCGGTCTCCCCTTACGACGTGAGCTACGGTAGAAGGAGTAGCTTTCCGGTTGTTTGGCGCGCTTCTAACGCTTGGTGGGCGCGCTGCGCTTCGGCTAGCGGGTAGGTGTGTTCCGCGCGCAGGTTGAGTTTGCCGTCGAGCACGGCCGCGAACAATTCGCTCGCTCGCCACGTTAATTCTTCGCGCGTTGCGATGTAGTTGCGAATCGCCGGACGCGTCGCGAACAGCGAACCCTTGGCGTTTAATATGCGTAGATCAAACGGCGGCACGGGACCGCTCGAAGCGCCGAAGAGGACGAAATAGCCGCGCGGAGCCAGAATATCGAGACTGCCTTCCCAGGTCGTCTTTCCGACCGAGTCGTACACCACGTCGACGCCGCGGCCATCCGTGAGCTCTCGCGTCGCGCGCGCGAAATCGACTTGCGTGTAGTCTAGCGTATGATCGGCGCCGGCCCGTTTCGAAAGCGCGGCTTTCTCCGGGTTCGAGACCGTCGTAATGACCGTGGCGCCCTTGGCCTTCGCAAGCTGCGTCAACAATAAGCCGACGCCGCCGGCTCCGGCATGGATGAACGCCGTTTGACCCGCTTGCAACCGGAACGTGCTCGTGCACAGATAGTGCGCCGTCATCCCTTGCAGCATGAGCGCGGCCGCGTCGCGCAGGGATACGCCGTCGGGTACGGCCACGAGTTTATTCGCTGCAGCGACGGCATACTCGGCATAGGCGCCGGGGATCTCGGCCGATGCGACGCGGTCGCCCGGAGTGAAAGCGGTTACGCTGCTGCCGCAGCGTTCGACCGTACCGGCCCCTTCTTCGCCCGGCACGTATGGGAAGCTCGCTATCGGATACGTTCCGCTACGGTAATAGACGTCGATGTAGTTGATCCCGGAGGCCTCGAGCTTGACGAGTACTTCGTGCGCGCTCGGCTCCGGTACCGGAAGCGCACGAAGTTCGAGGACGTCCGGTCCACCGGGCCGGTCGATCGCGATCGCTTGCATGCGGCAAACAACCGCGCCGCGCGAAAAATGGTTCGGGATCCTCTGGCTCGGTTTCGCGATGCGTGGCCGCTAAGTAGATCGCTCGGAGGGGTGCAGCCGGTCGTCGCGCCTGGCGATGCGACTTTCCGTCACGACGAAGTTCCGCCTCGATTGGTTAAGCATGCCCCTGAAGGGCCACATGGAAGAAGGTTTTCATGAAGATCGGAATTATCGGCTCGGGCAACATCGGCAGCGCGCTTACGCGCCGGTTCCGCGCCGTCGGGCACGAAGTCGCCGTCGCCAACTCGCGCGGGCCCGCGTCGCTCGCGGACCTCGCGCGCGAAACGGGCGCGCGGGCCGTATCCGTGGAGGAGGCGGCGCGCGGTAACGACGTCGTCGTCGTCACGATTCCGCTCAAGCGCGTCGAAGATCTGCCGTCCGGGCTTTTCGCAAACGTGCCGCCGGACGTAGTCGTCATCGACACCGGCAACTACTATCCGCAACAGCGCGACGGCCGTATCGACGGCATCGAAGCGGGTTCGACGGAAAGCGGATGGGTCGAGCAACGGCTCGGGCATTCCGTCGTCAAGGCGTTCAATTCGATCTTCGCCCAGCATTTGCTGGAGAACGGTAAGCCCCCCGGCACGCCCGGCCGCATCGCGCTTGCCGTCGCGGGCGACGATCCGGATGCGAAAGCCACGGTCATGCATCTTGTCGACGAGATTGGTTTCGATGCGGTCGACGCAGGAACGATCGACGAATCGTGGCGCCAGCAGCCGGGTTCACCCGGGTACACAAAGGATTACGACGCCGAAGGCACGCGTCGCGCACTCAGCGAGGCGCATAAAGAACGTGCTCCGCAGTGGTGTGCTACGCCGAACAGCCCCGGCACGTATACGTCGCCAAAATGAAGTCGCTAGCGTGTAAGTCGTGTCCGGCAGCGACCGCACTTGTGTTCTTTGCGGCCCCGGCCTGGGCCAGTCACGCGCGCGGCTTTTGCTCGCTACGCTCAGAGCTACGAAGCAAGCCGCCTAGGTACTCGGTTTTTTTTAGCCGCCAGTGGCTGCCGCGAATCGTTCGTTCTCGTCATTATTAGGTAAATGACTGGCAGGGCGAATGTCACCAGTGCATCGACGAACGCGAGCCCGTATCCGAGCACGAACACGTGGCTTAGCAGGGGGCCGACCATGTAGCAAGCGATGAAGCCGCGCCGATCTTTGCCGTCCGCGGGATGAGGAACAGCGCAGCGCCGACCAATTCGAACGTCGCTGCGGCGAGACGGAAGGCCGGCTCCGGGACTAGTCCCCCAGCGGCAAGCGACATGTGCGTGAACAGCGCGACCGAGAACGGATAGCCTGCGAACTTATAGAACGCACCGTACAAAAGATTCAGAGCTACAATGATCCGGAGGGCTCTTAGAACCAACGATGTCTTTAACATTCTCATCTCCCTAGTCCTATCCAGCTGCGCTTAATCCGTGCACGATTCGGCTGCGCCGAATCATGCACGTTGGCGGACGTCGGGCAAAGCCCGACACATTCTTCGAGGACGTTACAGTCCACTAATTCTCCACCATCGCTAAGTCGTTGTCGTTGTAGCGATGAACGGCGACTTTCGCTTCGAGCTCTCCGAGCTCGCGCAGGTCGTCTGTCTCCAAGCGAACTTCGGTCGCGCCGATGTTTTCCTCGAGATATTTCACGCGCTTCGTGCCGGGGATCGGTACGATGTCGCTGCCCTGCGCGAGCACCCATGCGAGAGCGACCTGCGCCGGAGTTGCCGCTCGACGAGCCGCGACGCGCCGTACCACGCTCACGAGCTGCTGGTTCTTCTCCGCATTTTCGTCGCTGAAGCGGGGAGTGGTCTTACGGAAGTCCCCGTTGCCGAGTGTCTTCACGTCGACTGCGCCCGTAAGGAAGCCGCGACCGAGGGGCTGTACGGGACGAAGCCGATACCGAGCTCCCGAAGCACGGGGAAAACGGTGTCCTCGACGCCACGCTCCCATAAAGAGTATTCGCTTTGGAGAACGCTGATCGGATGAACGGCATTTGCACGCCGCAACGTTTGCGTTCCGACTTCGGAGAGGCCGAGGTAGCGGACTTTTCCTGCGTCGACGAGCTCCTTCATCGCCCCGACCGTTTCCTCGATCGGCACTTTTGGATCGCGACGGTGTTGATAGTAAACGTCGATCGTATCGATGTTGAGCCGCTTCAGCGAAGCCTCTGCGACCGTTTTTACGTTCTCCGGGGAGCCGTCGACGCCGCGCGGCTCACCGAACGTAAAGCCGAACTCGTTGCAATAATAACTTGGTCGCGGCGACCCGCAATGGCTCTACCAACGAGAACCTCGTTTGTGAATGGTCCATAGAGCTCGGCTGTGTCAAGAAACGTAATCCCCGAGGTCGATAGCACGGTGGATCGTAGCGAGCGACTCCGTGTCGTCGCCTTTGTCATACGCCCAAGTCATGCCCATGCACCCGAGACCGAGTTCGGAGACGGTGAGACCTTGCGTTCCGAGTGTGCGTTTGTCCATCGCCTTACGATACGCGCGTCGCGTCCGCGCAACCAGTCATCGAGCGAGATCGCGTATGTGAGTAGCCTCGCCGGCGAACAGCACGTCGTTCGGCCGGACCGCTTGCCCGGCACGCTAACCCGGGGTGCCCTTGCAGCTATCGAGTGGGCGCCCGCGTACGTCTGTACGTATTACTGGTCGGTGCTCGAATGGAACCGTGCGATGTCGCTCGTGTGGGGAATCGGAGCGCCCGGCGGCGAGCCGTTCAACATCCTCACCCTAATGTTCCGCAACGCTCGGGTCCGCGCGATGCACGGAGCCCGCTTCCCAGCCTTCGCGCGCTCACTCGTCGCTATGGTGGTTCGGGGGTCGGGCCGCGCGTAGAAGACGAGGCATACCGCAGCGTCTATGACGACGTGCACGATGATCCCGCATTCGCTGCTGCCTGGGACTCGTATGATGTCGCAGCGCCGACGGCCTCGTTCTCGACGATCGTCGAGTCGCTCGAAGTCGGGACATTTTCCTACCAGTAGGCTCGACGGTAAGGCTCGTGACGTCACTCACGCCGATGAACTTCAGCCAAAATTCGATGTAGCGCCTGATGCTCGAACCCGGTAGCGGCGGAGGCGGCGAAACGGGTCTCGTCGCTCTGTCCCCGAACGTAGATGACGAGAGCGCGCCGCGCTTTGATCTTCGGCCCGTACGCCTCGCCGTCAAAGGTGAATAGCAAATTCCGCTGACAGGCAAGGTCGTAAGGTGCTTGAGCTTGTACGGATAAGCGAAGTTCCACATCGGCACGCCGAGAACGATGAAGTCCGCTTCCCGGAAGCGTTCCGCGAGCGATTGTATCCGCTCCCACACCGCCCGCTCGGGTGCGCTCATCGGTTGCCGCGATACCGCCTTGTACTTCGCGCCGATCGCTTCGCTGTCGAAGTCCGGAAGATGCTCGTCCCAGACGTTCATGGTGTCGACGTCGACACAGGGGTGGGCGTCGCGAAACGCGTCCACGAACGCCGCGGCAACCGCGATAGATACGGATGCGGCGCGGCGCGGAGAAGCCTCGATGTTTAGGAGGCGCATTACGCGTTATCCTCGCTTATCTTCGGTGCTGCATCGGCGCATGTCGCTCGTGCTGTGCTACCATAACGTCGATATCGACCGGACTTGAGTCCACTAGAGCGGACGCACGTGAGACGCGAATCCCAATAGCGTACAGCGTGATGGACCGGCCTGCGTTTCTCCATGACATAACTCTACGCGCGTCGCTTACGCGCAACCAGTCTCCGAGCAGTGGTAACACCGGCAGTGTATGAGAACGCCGAACGCGCAACATCCCGTCTCTGCTTGGACGTAAATGCCGAGTTTTGCAGCTACGGCGTCGTGAAGCCGCGAACGGTAGTGATTGCAGCCGGCGTAGCATCGGCGCCCGTCGCACTGAAGGAGAATCTCATGCCGAACGTGACCTTGCGAGATCTCGCACAGCTTGGCAACGTGCCGTCCGCGCTCGATGGTTCGGCGCTCGTCATGATCGACTGCCAGAATACGTATCGACGCGGTACGATGGCACTCGTCGGCGTCGAGCCGGCGCTGATCGAAGCGCAGTCGCTGCTGCGGCGCGCGTGAAGCAGGCACGCCCGTCGTCCACATCCAGCACGACGCGGGAACGGGATCGCCATACGATCTCGCAACCGAGCTCGGTCAGATCGCGGACGTCGTAGCGCCCAGCGGCGGCGAGCCCGTGATCGTGAAACACTACCCGAACGCCTTCGTCGCCACCGACCTGGACGAACGCCTCAAGGCGCTCGGCATTAAAAATCTTATCTTGGCGGGATTCATGACACACATGTGCATCAACTCGACGGCGCGTGGTGCGTTCAGTCTGGGTTACGGCGTCACGGTCGTCGACGCGGCGACGGCGACGCGCGATCTACCGGGTCCGGACGGCACGACCGTCGCCGCCGCCGCACTCCACGCGGCTAGCCTCGCGGCGCTCGGCGATTTGTTCGCGGTCGTCGTGAGACGCTCGGCCGACATTCCGGCCGCATAGCAGGTGCTTACCAGCCCCACGTGCCGGACGCGCCCTTAAAGGGTCCGACGACGTCGCGTGTGATCCAGCCGCCGTAGAAGTCACCCGCTTGCGCCTCGACGCGTTCGTCATCGACGTATGCGCCTTCGACGCGGGAGACGTAGAACGCGAGATGATGCGCGAGCGGGGCGAACGCGCGCGATGGCGACAGATACGACCATGCGGCGCAGTGTGAACGCACGCCGCCCGATATGAGATCATAGTAGACGGCACGACCCTTGAACTCGCAGAAACCGGGGCGTGCATCCGAAGCGGCTAAAAGGTCGCGCTCCATATCCTGCGGCGGAAGGTAGTAGACCGGTGGGTGGCTGGTCTCGAGCACGCGGTAACCTTGCGTGGTGTCGGCGATCGTACGCCCGTCGAAGAGCACGCGGAGGCGACGGACGACGCGTTCGAGGCGCGGCGGCCGCGGATAATCCCAGACCGATTCTTGTCCGGGACCTGGGGCGATGCGAGCGTGGGATGGCATGGCCCTCGATACCCGTTCGCGCCGGCCACGAAATCGGCTGGACCGGCACTTGACATCGTCCCGGATTCTGCTAATGTACTACTACACTAGTACATTAGAACGTTAGGAGAAGTGATGATCGTAGAGAAACCGTCCAGCCTCGCGCAGCGGTCCCTGAATGCCGAGCGCCGCACCGTGATCCGCTTGGAGCCGCGCAACGAAATGTTTTCGGGTTGAGGCGTCCGGCTCTAAGGACGGCTCTAGCGACACGAGGGCCATGGCTGCCGTTTTTATCGTCGACCCGCGCGGCGGCGTTCCGCTCTATTTACAGCTCATCGAGCAAGTAAAGCGCGCCGTCGCACTCGGCATGCTTTCGCCCGGCGAGCAGTTACCGACGGTGAAGGCGCTCGCCCTCGAACTGACCATCAACCCCAATACCGTCGCTCGCGCGTACCGGGAGCTCGAACGCGAGAACGTGATCGAGACGAGCCCGGGTCGCGGGTCGTTCGTACAAGGCGGTAACGCACCGCATGAAGCGCGTCGCGCCGTAGCCGACGTCGCGGCAGCGGGATTTAATGAGGCCGTGCGCGCTGCGCGCAGTTTCGGTTTTGCAAGGGACGATATACGGGTTCTCTTCGATGCAGCTCTCGAACGCTGGTTTCCGCCCGAGCGCCAGGAGTAACCGTGAACACGCCGATCTCCATTGAGAATCTGACCAAACGTTACGGCCGCGTCGAGGCGGTGATCGATCTATCGCTCGCACTCGAAGCGGGGTCGGTGTGCGGACTGCTGGGACCCAACGGTGCGGGCAAGTCGACGACGTTTAAATGTTTGCTCGGCTTGCAGCGTCCGAGCGCCGGGGAAGTAACGCTCGAGGGCCGACCCGTTTCGGCCGCCGTCTTCGAAAGTTTGAGTTACGTGCCCGAGCGTAGCGCGCTCTACGAATGGATGACGGTCGGGCAACATCTCGAGTTGACCCGCCGCGCATACCGGACCTACGACGCCGCGCGGGCGCGCGAACTCATGACGCTGTTCAAACTCGAACCGGCGAAGCGCGTGCGGCACCTCTCGAAGGGGCAACATACGGCTCTCGCGCTCGTGCTCGCGTTTGCGATCCGGCCGCGCATCCTCGTGCTCGACGAACCCGCGAGCGGGCTCGACCCGATCTATCAACGTGCCGTTCTCGATCTGATCATCGATGCCGCAGCCGGCGGCGCGAGCGTCCTCTTCTCATCGCATCAGATCGGCCAAGTGGAACGCGCGGCCGATCGCATCGCGATCATGCGCGCCGGGCGGCTCGTCGTTGCAGGCGATCTCGACACACTCAAGGGCAGCGAGAAAATCGTCGTCGCGACCTTCGACGGACCGGTACCGGACGCACCCGGGCTCGCTGCCGATCCGAACGTGCGCCGCATCGAGCGCAGCGGACGCATCTTGCGCGCGTACGTGAGCGGAGAATCGGAGCGCGTCATCCGCGCAGCGACGGCGCTCGCGCCGCGCTCGCTCGACGTGCACGATCTTTCGCTCGAAGACATTTTTCTCGCAGCCGTCTCCGACGGCGTACCGACGGGAGTTCCGTAGTGGCTTACGTTGAATGGCTGCGCGTTCGGCGCCGCCTGGTTCCGTTTACGATCGTTCTCGCCGTGCTGGCGGCCCTCATCGTCTTGCCGCTCGTCTTCGGACACGCATATAAGGATTCACACGGTGCCGGGATGACGATCGGCGTCGGTTCGGGTCCGGGCCGTCCCGCGCCGGACGCACTTCATGACCTAACCGCGCAGTGGCACGTTCCGCTAAGCGCGCTCTTCGGAGTCGCAGCGGTTCTGTGCCTGATCTTCGCGACGACGCTCGGCACGAGTTTGAATGCCGCGCACGAATCGCTCAACCTTGCTTTCACGCGACCGGTCTCTCGGGAACGCTTGGCACTAATGTACTTCGGCGTCGATGCCGCGGCGATCGTCGCGTGCTTCGCCGTCTCGCTTTCGATCGTGTGCTTCGTTCCGTTTTTGGCGCTCGGATTACTCGATTGGGTCTACCTCGACGGCGACGCTCCACTCGCGGCCGTATTCGCCATCGGCGCGTCGGTCATGTTGTACGGCGTTTTGCAAGCTGCGACGGCTTGGGCGCGTGGGAGCACCGCGCTTATCGTCGGCTTCGCCTGGCCGGTCTTCGTCATCGCGTCAATCCCGGGAACGCCACCGTTCGGCCCGATCGCGGGCGGCGTGCTCGCGATCGTACGGTTCCTCGATCCGCTCGTGTATCTGCGCACGGCTTCGGCCTACGTCGCCTTACCGCTGGGTCTCGGTGCGGGGCCGCTCGTAACGGCAACCGTGACGGTTTGGGCGATCGGAATCGCCGGCTGCGCGCTCGCCACCTTCGAGTGGCGGCGGCTCGAGGTGTAAAGAGAATGCGCTTCTTCGGCACGGATTTTACCATAACGCTCGGTGCGTGGCGTTTGCGCGTTTCGATCGGACTCGAAGATGACACGGGTGAACCGGCGGCTAATGCACCACGAAACTGCTCGGAATCGAAGACGCGACATACTTCCATGCACCGTTGACGATGCTGTAAAAATAAACGTTCGGATCTTGCGGATCTCCGTCATTTGCAAACGTGATCGGTCCGATGACGGTCGCAAAGGTGCTCGACGCGTTGAGGACGCGTGCGACGGCGAGCCGGTCCTGCGAGCCCGTCCGGCGGACGACCGCGATAACGATTTGCGCCGCCGCGTAAGAAAAAGCCGCGAGCGGCGTGAGAGCGCCGTAGCGTCGCTCGTAATCGCTCTTGATGCGGAAGGCGCCGGGCGCGATGGCGAGCGGCGGCATCGACGTCGAGATCGTCAAGCCCTCGAGCTCGGCACCGTATTTCTGTAACGTCAACGGATCGAAAAAACCTTGCGAGCCGAAGAAACGGCCCGTGTATCCGCCGGCACGCAGCTGTCGCACGACCGGTCCCATGTCTTTGGGAATGCCGGCGAGAAAAATAGCGTCCGGCGCTGACGTAAGCGCGCTTTTCGTCACGGTGGCGAAGTCCGGCTTATCCCAACTAAAGTTAATCGCATTCGTTTTGAGCTTGTCGCCGGCCGTTTGATCGATGAAGCCGGCGGCAACGTCGGGACCGTAGTCGCCGTCCTGAGAGAGCACGACGACGGAGGTCGGCGCGGGCTTCGTCTTCGCGACGTAGCGCGCGGCGGCCCGGCCTTCGGTCGAATCCTTGACCGCGAGGCGAACGATGTTGCCGTACCCGTGTGATGTTAACCGGTCGTAGGTCGAGGCGGGACAAACGACCGGCATCCGGTTGTTGACGTAGGTCGCAAGCGCGGCTTCCGTGATGCGCCCGCTCAAATGACCGATCACCGCGATGACCGTCGGGTCGTCGCAGGCAAACTCGGCGTTCACGAGCCCGGTGGCGAGTAGATTTTGATCGTCGAACGTTCGCATCGTGTACGCCCGGTCGAGGTTGCCGCGCAATTGGTTCGCATCATCGAGCGCGGCGCGGACGCCGTTGCCGAGTTGCTCGCCCAAACGAATGTCGTCGCCCGTAAACGGTGCGACGACGCCGATCGTCACGTTACCTCCGACGGGCGAGTCGCCGAAAACTGCGAGCGCAGGGCCGGCGGTCATAGCGGCGCAGGCGCCTGCCACGCCCGTGCCGACGAATGCGCGCCGGGTCAGCGCCACTGCAGCCCCGCCCAAGTCGTGACTAGGAACGCAACCGAGAATAGCATGTTGGAAAGAAAGACGCGTTCGTTGAGAACGAAAACGTTCGGCGACCGCCGGAAGGCGAGCGATTCGTACCACACGAGACCGAGCGCACTCGCGACGCCCACATAGTACAGGGGACCCGCTTCCGCAAGGAGACCGGCGAGCGCGAGAAGCGCCGACATGCCCAGATGGAGTGCGAGCGGGAACGTCCGTCCGCTCACAGAACCGAAGTGCGCCGGAATCGAACGGATGCGCTGTGCGATATCGATGTCCCGATCCATGAGCGCGTAGATGATGTCGAAGCCGGCAACCCAAATCGTAACGGCGATGAAGAGCAGTGCTGCGGCAGCCGAGATCGTTCCGGCAACGGCGATGTAAGCGCCGAGCGGAGCGAAGCCGTCGATCGCTCCCAGCACAAAATGAACGCCCCATGTAAAACGCTTGCAGAACGGATAGGCGAAAATTCCGAGCGCGGCAAGGGGTAACAGTTTGAGGCATAAGGGGCTCAGTTCGGCGGCCGCAATGACGAGTACGACGATGCCGAGAGCGGCCGTTACGAGCATCACGCTGGGCGCGAGCGTTCCGTTCGCAAGGGCCCGTCGCGACGTACGAGGGTTGCGAGCATCGATATCGCGATCGACGTAACGGTTCGTCGCCATTGCGGCCGAGCGGGCGCCGATGACGGCGAGCGTAATCCAAACGAATTGATGCAGCGTCGGTAAGCCCTGCGCTGCGAAGAGCGCACCCACGTACGCAAACGGGAGCGCAAAAAACGTATGTTCGACGCGGATTTCCCGTAAGACCAGCCGCAGGACGGCCACGGGAGACGTGACCGGGCTAACCCTCATGCGTTTCGCTTCCTCCGATTGCCGGCACGCCCTTGGCGCGCAGAGCAGACGCGTCGATATTTCCCGCTGGTAACGGTGCGCTTCCGAGTAACGTTGCGAGTGCTCGCTGCCCTTGACCCGACCAAGCATCGGGAGTCGTCGTGAAGCGGCGCAAGCCGTATTCTTGCCAGCGGGCCGTCACGCGCGCCCGCGTCTCCGCATCCATAGCGATGTCCGGCGGCCAAGCACGTTCGTACCCTTCGTCCGCTCGCTTGCGCGTCGCATCGATACCGAGCTTGTGCCCGACGGACACGAGATACGAGCCGCTATGATCGAGATCGTCGACGGGGCCCGGCATGATCACGAGATCCCGCGACGCATCCACGTTGTTGAGCGCAAACCAGGTGACGGCTCGCGTGTCGTGGACGTCGACGTCGTGATCGACGACGACGATGCAGCGCGTGAGCATCATCGCGTGTCCGAGACCCCAGAGTGCGTTCATCACCTTTTTCGCCTGTCCCGGATACGATTTCTTCACCGCGACGATGCATAGATTATGGAAGCCGCCTTCGACCGGCAGATTGTAGTCGACGATCTCCGGCACGACCATTTGTAAGAGCGGTAAGAAGATGCGCTCCGTCGCCTTGCCGAGCCACGCGTCTTCCATAGGCGGTTTTCCGACTACCGTCGCGCCGTAAATCGGGTTTCGGCGATGGGTCACGCACGTTACGTGAAAGGTCGGATAATAGTCGGCGAGGCTGTAGACGCCCGTGTGGTCGCCGAAGGGTCCTTCGACGCGTAAGTCCTCGTTGTCGACGTGGCCTTCGAGTATGAACTCGGCATCGGCCGGTACCTTGATGTCGATCGTCTTGCAGGCGACCATGCGGACGGATCTACCGCGCAGAAAACCGGCCAGCGAAATTTCATCGACGATCGGCGGCAGCGGGGCCGTCGCTGCATAGGTGATTGCCGGATCCGCTCCGATGGCAACGGCGACGGGAACGCGACGCCCCCATTTAGCGGCGTGAGCGCGCCCCTGCTTGTGTTTTTGCCAATGCATGCCCATCGTCGAGCGGTCGTAGCGCTGCATGCGATACATGCCGACGTTTTGCAGCCCGCTGTGCGGGTCTTTCGTGAAAACCAGCGGCAGCGTAACGAACGGACCGCCATCGAGCGGCCAGGTCGTCAACACCGGCAGTTTGTGCAGATCGACGTCGCGTTCGACGACTTCCTGAGCCGCCGCCACCGTTACCGTGCGAGGCAATGCGAAGGCGGCCGAGCCGACCGATAAAACTTTTGCGATACGCGCATCGAGCGAATGCGGAAAGCCCAAGCTCACCGCGTTGCGAACCCGCTGCGCGACCTCGTCGAGCGAGGCCGCTCCGAACGCGAGTGCCATTCGTTTCTCGGTTCCGAATTGGTTGGTGAGGACGGGAAACGTCGAGTCTTTGACATCGGTAAAGAGGAGTGCCGGGCCGCCCGCTTTGACGACGCGATCGGTTATCTCCGAAATTTCGAGGCGCGGATCGACCCGCACGCTGATCTCGGCAAGTTCTCCGGCGCGACGTAGAGCCGCGACGAACTCGCCGAGTGAATCAAAAGCCATCTGACGTCCTAATTCGTCGGCCAGGCTGAGGTTGCCGCTCGCCGCGCGTGAGTTTGACGTCGCGCCCTCGCGCGCGGGTCGCTAACGTAAGCGAGCCGGAACGACGTTCGCGTGGCTAGAAACGCAAGCCCGATGCAATTTCTCGCCTTGACTCGCCGTCGCACCGATACGTTCACCGAGGCTGCGTTCGCCGAGCTCGCGGACGCCGAATCCGCGCAGGCGCGCAAACTTTACGCGCAAGCATTATCCGCACGATCTACTCGCGCGGCGATCTGCCCGGCGCGGTCATCTTCATCGAAGCTGCCGATGCCGGGGAAGCCGCGGCAATCGCAGGCTCCTTACCGTTCGCGCAGCGGAACATGCTCGATTTGCAGATCGTTCCGCTGCTCGCTTATCGCGGCTTCGCGTTCTAGTGCTTGCGCCGAACCGTTTCTACCCAGTTTTCACGCTCGTGCTGCTTGCGTTACCCGTCGCCTTGCGCAGCCGGAACGCGAGGCCGATCAACGTCAGGCCTCCCAGAATCGCATAGGCGCCGATCAGCCACGTTAAGAGGACGAGGGCGACGATCGGGAAGACGAGCAGCCAAGCCCCTACGAGAACCGATAAAATACCGGAGGCGATCAGAAAAATCTCGCCTGGGATATTGCGCCGCAGGCGAAAGGCCGCGGCGATTTCGAGTACGCCGGTCACGACTGCCCAAAGGGCGACCAAGACGCCGAGCGTTGCCGCGGTGAGGCCGGGCAAGAAGAACGTCGAGACACCGATGAGGACGCCGAAAATGCCTTGCACGAGCACCATCCACCAGCTCCCGCTATCCGGGTGAGCGAAGCGCAGCGCCGTTACGATGTTGAGGACGCCGTCGGCGAAGACGAAGGCGCCGAAGAACAGCACGAAGATTCCGATCGCGGAAAACGGCGCCGCGAACACCGCGATGCCGAAAAGGATCGCGACGAGCCCGCGTATCAGCGGAATCCACCAGTGCGCAACGAGCCGGGAAGTAGCGGAGGTAGCGAGCATACCGGCTGCTTATCCGGCTAGAGCCCGGCTGCCTTGCTCGAGCAGAGGGTTCGGCTTCGCCCGAACCCTCTGCTCCTTCGAGTGCCTTTACTCGCGGCGCCGGCGGCCGCCGGCCGGGCGCGATTCTCCGTTACCGGCCGGCTTGAATTCGCCGTTGCCGCGCGGTGCGCGTGGCGCAGTGTACTCTTCTTCGGCACCGCTGCCGGCGCCGCCGATGACTGCCTTCCGGCTGAGGTTTATGCGACCTTGCGAATCGATTTCGACGACCTTGACCATGATTTCATCACCGACTTTGACGACGTCCTCGACCTTCTCCACGCGTTGTGGCGCGAGTTGGCTGATGTGCACGAGCCCTTCCTTACCCGGAAGCACCGCGACGAACGCGCCGAAATTCATCAACCGCGTTACGGTGCCGAGATAACTCGCACCGACGACGACGTCTTTGGTCAGCGCCTCGACCATCTTCTTCGCCTTTTCGGCGCCTTCGCCGTCGGGCGAAGCGATGAAGACGCGGCCGTCGTTCTCGATATCGATTTTGACGCCCGTGTCCGCGATGATCTTATTGATGACCTTACCGCCGGGTCCGATCACGTCTTTGATCTTGTCGGGACTGATCGTGAGCACGATCATCCGCGGTGCGTACTGCGAGAGTTCCGTGCGCGACGCGGCGATCGTTTCCTTGAGCTTATCGATAATGAATAGACGCGATTTCTTGGCTTCGGTCATCGCTTCGCGCATGATCTCGACCGTGATGCCCGCGACCTTGATATCCATCTGAATCGCCGTGATGCCGTCGACCGTCCCTGCGACTTTGAAATCCATCTCGCCGAGCGCGTCTTCGAGGCCTTGGATATCGGTGAGGATCGCGTGCTTCTTACCGTGCAGCACGAGCCCCATCGCCACGCCCGCCACGTGTTTGGTTATCGGTACGCCCGCGTCCATCAGTGCGAGGGTCGAGCCGCAGACCGACGCCATCGACGACGAACCGTTGGATTCGAGCACTTCGCTAATGAGGCGCAGCGTATATGGAAACGTATCGACCGGCGGCAACACGGGCACGAGCGCGCGCTCTGCTAGCGCGCCGTGACCGATTTCCCGGCGTCCGGGCGCGCGCATCGGCTTCGTTTCGCCCGTCGAATACGGCGGGAAGTTGTAGTAGTGCATGTAGCGCTTATTCGGAATCGCCATGATTCCGTCTAGGCGCTGTTCGTCGGAGATCGAGCCGAGCGTTGCGGCGGTGAAGACTTGCGTCTGACCGCGCTGGAAGACGCCCGAGCCGTGCACGCGCGGGACGTAATGCACTTTCGACCAGATTGCGCGGATCTCGTCCGGTTTGCGGCCGTCGGGGCGGATCTTCTCGTCCACGACCATGACGCGGAGCTCTTCCTCCTCCATCGTCTTGATGATTTTCTCGAAGTCTTTGTTACTGGGATTCTCGAGCTTAGCGCGGATCGCGTCGTCGGTCTTCTTACACCGCGCTACGGCTTCCGTACGCGTGAGCTTCGCGAACGTTTCGTTGCGCTCGCCCTTCTCGACGACGCGCATCGCCTTCGCGACGTCCTTCTTAAAGTTTTTCTCGACCCACGCTTTGAGCTCGGTATCGGTTTTAGCCGCCGCGAAGTCCCGTTTCGCCTTACCGGTTTTCTTGGCGAGCACGTCGATCGACGCCACGATTTTTTTAATCTGTTCGTGCGCGAACGTAACGGCGCCGAGGAAGTCTTCCTCGGAAATTTCGTTACCGCCGCCTTCAACCATCATGACGGCGTCGGCCGTTCCGGCGACGACGATATCCATTCCGCCCGATTCATACTCGGGCATGGTCGGGTTACAGATGTAGTTCTTTGCTTCGTCGCGTCCGACGCGCACGGCCGCGACCGTCTTCTCGAATGGAATATCGGAAATGGCGAGCGCGGCGCCGGCGGCGCAAACGGCGAGCACGTCGGCATCGAGCTCGGCGTCGATCGAGAGAACGGTCGTGATGATCTGAACGTCGTTGCGAAAGCCATCGGGGAAAAGGGGCCGAATCGGCCGGTCGATCTGACGCGCGGACAGCACGCCATGTTCGGATGGGCGGCCTTCGCGCTTGATGTAGCCGCCGGGGATCTTACCGGCAGCGTACATCTTCTCTTCGAAGTCGCAGGTAAGCGGGAAAAAATCGACGCCTTCACGAGGTTTCTCGGAGGCGGTGACGGCGGCGAGGACGACGTTTTGGTCACCGTAGCGAACGAGAGCGCTGCCGTTGGCTTGTTTCGCCAACTCACCGGTCTCAAAGACCAACGTCCGGCCACCGATCTCGAGCGAGACGGTTTCTGGCACGAATACTCCTAGTTTTCTTTCATTACTTCTATCGTTAACATTATCAACTTCGTCCAGGATCGCAAAACCGCCTCCGTCCGCTCGGCGCCCGCGCAACGCTTCTCGTCTTCGAGGCGTTATTCCGAGCGGAGGAATAGTACATGCCGAAACGCACTGCCCGCCTCCGTCCGGTCGAGGTACCGCGGCTCGGGCCGCCTACGAATCTCAGACCCGCCGGAGCGCACACGAATAAACGCCGTCCGTCCCGCGCGCAAGAAAAAGCCGCCCTGAAAAAGGCGGCTTTCGATTTCACCCCGGTTCGGTCCAGGGCTTAAAACGCTCCCGCGGCCCCACGGGCAACGTTTCCGGAACGCTCGACGACCGCTCCGATGATGCGGAAGTAAGCGCGCGCGGACATTCCGAGCGTAAGCGGGCGAGTTCGTCGTCCGTCACGCGCGACGTTCCGGAATGCTGCGCTAGCGGCGCAGACCCAAGTCGGCGATGAGCTTGCGATACCGCTCGAGATCTTTTTTTTGCAGGTAGCCGAGAAGGCGGCGCCGCTGCCCGACCTGCATGAGCAGACCGCGGCGGCTGTGGTGATCTTTCTTGTGCACCCGCAGGTGCTCGGTCAGCTGATTGATCGAAGCCGTCAGAACGGCAACCTGCACGTCGGCGGAACCGGTGTCGTTCGGTCCTCGGCCGTACGTTACCGACAGTTGTTGCTTCAGTTCTTTGGTGATGGGCACGGCGCAGTATGACTCCTTACGCAGGATCGTCTCGCTTCGGCTCCAGAGACGGCGCAGCGCGTGTCCGTCACCGGGCCGGCGACCGGCGAATGATAGCAGAGCGTCCTTCCGGCGTAAAGAGCGCCGGCGCCCCTCTCCAGGCGCGCTGGCCGGGGCGAAGATGAGTAGCCGGCGCCCGGTGGCGAATCCGGGGCTGCTGTCATGCCACGTTTCGTCCCGGTTACCACCACGAGCGATATTGCGCCGGGCGAAGCCAAGGCTTTTATCGTCGGCGAACGCGAGATCGCGCTGTTCAACGTCGCCGGACGCTACCACGCCATCGAAAACTCGTGTCCGCACCAGGGCGGCCCACTCGCGGAAGGATGGATCGACGGATCGCGGGTCACGTGTCCGTGGCACGCCTGGTGCTTCGATGTTACGACGGGCAGAATGGCACTCGGGGAGTACTCCAGCGTCGATGCGTTCGAGGTTCAGATCGTCGGCTCGACGATCAGCGTCTCTTGCGACCCACGTTCGTAGAGCGCACCCGGTAGGTCGGCTAGGCGCCGGCAACCGCTGGCGAACATGGCGATGCGCAGCCCCGCTACGAAGGCTTCGAGCGTTGCCGAGACGGCCTCGGTAGAAATGGTCGCGGGTTCGAGAAACGGAAGCGCGGCGCCGGCGAAATTCGCGCCGATGGCGAGCGCTTTCGCGACGTCGATGCCGCTGCGGACGCCCCCGCTCGCGCCGAGAACGGCTCCCGGAATCGCGCGGCGCAGCGCGAGCGTCGCCTCGACGGTCGGATAGCCCCACGCGGAAAAGGTCTCTGCGAGCGCTTCCCGGTGCGGGTCGCCGGCCCGGCGGCCTTCGACCCGCGCCCACGACGTGCCGCCGGCGCCGGCGACATCAATCGCGGCCACACCCGCGTCCAGGAGCCGAGCTGCCGTTCGCGGCGCGATTCCCGACCCGACGCTCTTCACGATGACGGGTACGTCGAGCGCCCGGCAAACGGCGCCGATCGGGCGCAGAAGATCGCGGAAGTTCGTATTGCCGTCGACTTGCAGCGCTTCTTGCAGCGGATTGAGGTGCAAATACAGGCCCTGCGCACCGATCGAGTCGACGACGTGCCGAGCATCGTCGGGCGTGACCCCGTAGTTGAATTGGACCGCGCCGAGGTTTGCGAAGAGCAGCACGTTCGGCGCGACGCCGCGGACGGAATAGGTCTTCAGGAGCCGGGCATCTTCGAGCGCGGCGCGCTGGCTGCCGAGCGCGAGCGCGACGCCTGCGCGCTCGGCCGCGATCGCAAGCCGTTCGTTGATCAGCCGGGCGCGGTGCGTACCGCCCGTCATCGACGAAATCAAGAGCGGAGCGCTCAGTTGATGGCCCAGAAATTGGAGCGACGTGTCGACGTCGTCGAGCGCGCACTCCGGTAAGGCTTCGTGTCGCAGCCGCACCCCGGCGAAGCCCGTATCGAGTTGCGAGGCAACGTCGTCTTCCAGACAGATATCAAGGTGTCGCGACTTCCGCGCTTCGATCTCACGCGACCCCGCGGGCGTTTTATCCGCCATTAGCGAACCGAGTCCGCTCCGGTAACACGCGATTCCTATCGTAAGCGAGCGAAATGCACGGAGCGGGGACGTCAGCTTGGGACGGCCATACCGGAACGGCCGGCGGACCCGCGTTCGGTTCGGCGCTGCGCGAGCTTGCCGTAGAACGCAAACTCGACGGCGCTGCCTTCGCCACAGCCGTGGGTCTGAGTGCCGAACGCTGCGCTGCGCTGTTCGCGGGCGAGGCGCGCGTGTCGGTTTCCGTACTGGCGCGCATCGCGCAAGCGCTGCGTCTGCGGGCGCTCGAATTTTTGCAGCGTTCGGCGCTGCTCTCGCTCGAGGTATACGCGCTGGGGCTCGATCCGCTCTATTTCTTACCCCCGGGGCAAGTCCGAAAGGATGCGCGAATTTATATGCGAGAGATAAACCCGCGTCACGCGGTGCCCGAACGCGACATGTTCGTGCGCAACCCGACGCTGAAGGCGCTGGCGGGGGACGAAGTGCTCGATGCGCTGGGCAAATTGGAACTCGAACTCGCGTATCTGCTTCGTGCGGCCGTGCAACATACCGGAGGAACGCTTTGACCAAGAACCTTCTCCGAGGCGGCTTTTATGCCGCGCTCGTTGTTAGCGCCGCCTGCTTCGCGGGTTGCGCGAGCGGCGGCGGAAACTCCGTCTTGACCCCGCCGCCTAAGCCGCCGCCGGCCTTCTACACGGCGATCGGCGCGAGTGATGCCGTGGGCTACGGCGCGAGCAAACCCTGTACGACGGCGGTCCCGCCGGACGGTCCTGCCGATCCGACGTGTCTGGGTACCAGCGGCACGGGTTACGTTCCGCTCCTAGCGCGGCGGCTCGGTTCGGGCGTAACGCTCGACGATCTCGGGTACTCGGGTGCGGTTCTCGGGCCCGACATCCTCGCGACCGTCAACTCTTACGGCTTTGCCGGCTCGCCGACGGTGTGCCGTCCGACGCAGAATTACCCGACCGACTTTCTGACGACCGAACTACCGCTCGTCTCGGCGAGCTCGACGCTGGTGACGATTTTCGCGGGCGGCAACGACACGATCGGGCTGATCAACGCGGTCGGCTGCGGCGCCGGCGGCACGACGCTCGCGCAGCAAGTCGCCTACCTGCAGGTCGAGATCGGCACGTTTCGTAACGACCTCGCGAAGCTGATCGCGGGTGTGAAAAGCGTTGCTCCGCACGCGAAAATCGTCATCGCAAATCTACCGAACTTCAGCTTGATTCCGATCGGACTCGCGCAAAGCACGGGCACGCAACAAGGTCTCGCCTACCTCTCGACACAGCTCGACGCGCAAGTCATCAACCCGCTCGCGAGCTCCGGGATCGCGGTCGCCGACCTGCTCTGCAACCCGCAGTCGTACGTGGCGACGAATTTTTACAGCGATGGTTTCCATCCGAACGACGCCGGTTATGCGCTGTTCGCGCAGCAGTTCTACGCGCAGGCCGCCGCCGTATCTCCGGCGCCTCCGCAGACCACGTGCAGCTTTGCAACGAGGCAGTCGTCGCTGCGAAGCCGCCTCTCCGCGGGGATGCGCCGCATCTAAAACGATTTGCCGCGGCGTCCGGGGAGCGTCGAAACGGGAACGCCCTCTCGGCCTCGGGAACGAATCCTTATGCAGTCTGGTATTGAAGGAAAGCGGATCGCCGCGCTGATCGGCGACGGCTTCGAGGAAGCGGAGCTCTCGGAGCCCCGGCGGGTTTTAGAAGAGGCGGGCGCGATCGTTACGATCGTCGGGATCGACGACAAGGCGATGCAGCGTATTCGTAGCAAACGCGGCCTCGACGACGGCCAGCCGCTCAAGGCCGAGGAAGTCGTAGCCGATTGCACGGCGGAAGATTTCGACGCCCTCCTGATCCCGGGCGGCATTTCGCCCGACCGGATTCGCGCCAATCGGGAGGTGCAGCGCTTCGTCAAAGAGTTCGACACGGCGAAGAAGCCGACGTTCTCGATCGGACACGGGGCCCACGTGCTGGTCTCGGCGCAAGTCGTTCGCGGCCGGACGATGACGGGCTCGGCGTCGATTTCCGACGATATCCGCAACGCCGGCGGCTTGTTCCGCGATCAGCCGACGGTGCAAGACGGGCACTGGATCACGACCCGGGGTCTCGGCGATATGATCCTCTTCAATCGCGCGATGCTCGAGAAGCTGTCCTCCGCCGTTACGCAGCCGGTATAGGATCGTAGCGAGCCAGCGTTTCGCCGAACGCGCGTAACGCGCAGAAGGCAATGAGCCCGGCGAGCGTGAGCGATAGCGTCAGCGAACCGGCGGGCGCAATAAAGCGAGGCGCGACGATGCTCGCTTCAGCCGCGAGGGCCAGGGCGACATAGAGCGCCGCCTCCCGGCCGGTACGCAGGCGCGCCGATAGGGCGACGAGCGTCGCTGCGACCGCTGCGACCGAAACGGTCAGCGCGCCGGCGCCGCCGAGCGGCCGGCCCGCAAGTGCTAAGCCGGCTATCACGGCCAGCGGTGCGGCGAGCGATTCGAGACAGGGGGCGACCGCGAGCGCGCGGGCCAGCTGTCGTCCGTACAGCGGCATCGCGAAAAACGACACCCGGCGCCGGGGGTCGTTGCGGCCGTCGAACGCTGCGGCCGGCGCTTCCGCGACGATCAGGAAAGCGAGCCACGCGATCGCAGGCAGTCGCGCCCCGGCCAGCGCCGCAAGCGAGAAGGCGCTCGCAAACCACAGCAACCAGGTCGTCGCGAAGCGGCGGTCGAGGCTGCGCCGGATGATGGCGAGCGAAGCCCGAAAACCGTTCATGAGCGTACCGCGGCGAAGTCGCGCGGGACGACGAGGCGGGAGGCAACGACGCTCGTCTCCACGATGGCGGTCTCGGGCGCAATCTCGGCGGCGCGCGCCCGGTAGCGAGGATGGCCGGGCTGATCGAAGACGAGCAGCTTGACTTCGGGCACGAGCGCGAGCGCGAGCGCTCGTGCGTACGGATCGCGAACGTCGCCGATGGCAGCCAGCGTTTCGCGCGCGCGAAGCTGCGCTCGTGCGACGTCGAGCCCCCAAACCTCGGCCCGGAACGCGACTTCGCACGCGAAGGCGTGCCGGCTTCCGCGCAACCCCGCGACGTCGACGAAGCCGACCAGTCGCTTCGCTTGGGGCGGCTGCAGCCGGGTGTCGAAATGGCCGATGTAAAGCGCGCCGTGGGTCGGCTTCACGATGGCCGCGCAGAGCCGGGCCGCAATCGAAGCGTCGCGGCCGCGCGCGAAGACGAGCGTCCGGCATTCCCCAGCATGCAGCGCGAAGTCGAGCGGACCGACGAAGTCGCCCGCGTGGCAGAAGACCGCTGCCGACGCGCGCAGGACGCTCACGTACCGACTCGGCTCAAGCGCGAATTCGGCCGCTCGGGACGGCCGACTTTGTGACACTCGATCCAGCTGCCGTTACGTTCGAGCGCGACGATGTCGGCCGTATAGTCGAATCTGCCCGTGCCTTCGAAAAACGCGCTGCCGACGGCGTATGCGTCGACGGGGACGTCCTCTTCTTCGAAAAGCCGGATCTTGTGCGCGTCGAAGCCGCCGCTGACGACGATCTTCACCGCGCCGAAGCCGTTCTGGTCGAGGGCTTCGCGTACGTTGCGCACCAGTTGCGGAACGACGCCCGTGGGCGGGAACGTTCCCATTTGCGCCCAGAGCGATTTATCGACGAGCGTGCCGGACGTATCGAGCCGGACGCCCCATAAGCGTTTCCCGACGGCGCGTGCGACCGCGAGCGTCGTGCCGACGCAGTCGTTGTCGAAATCGACGAGCGATATGACGTGCACGTCCGGATCGATATACTCGGCAAACTTTTGCGTGGCGAGGACCGTATCGCCGCCGTAGGCGGCAATCAAGGCGTGCGGCACGGTTCCCATTCCGCGCGAGCCCCACCACTCGGCGTTGGCGTCGGTCGAAACCCCGAGCGCGCCCGAGATATAAGCGGCATAGCCGTCACCCGTTTGCATCTGATGGTGATCGAAGCGGGCGGGAAAAAAAAGCACTTCCTTACCGTTGGCGGCGGAGACGATCTCGCGCGCGTTGGTCGCGATGCGCGTGCGCCGCGAAAGGACGCCGAGGTACGCCGTCTCGAGATGCGCGAAGAGCGTAAAGTCGCCTTCGATCGTCATGACCGTCTCGAACGGGGCGATCTCATCGCCGTCGTGCAGCGCGCGCACTTCGAGTTCATCCCAGCCCTCGCGCCACGTGCCGTTTACGTCGCGGCCACTGCAAAGCTTGACGATCGCGAGCGCTTCGTCGATGCCGCAGAGCACCGAACGCGCGCGCTGAAAGACCTGCATGCGCACGCGCTGACGATATCCGTCGCGTTCCATTATTTCGCGCGTGCGATTGAAATAGGTGTCGGAATAATAACCGGCACGCATTTTCTCGACCGGGAGGTTGAAGACGCCGGGTTCCAGGCGCTGGACGCGCAACATGGGACGTTCGTACGGATTCGACGAATGCTCGTCCTCTTGTGAATCGCCCTCCGAACAACGCCGAGATTGCCCGCACGCTTAAAGAGATCCGAACGCTCATGGAATTTGCGGGCGAACCGTTCTACAAATTCATGGCCTACGAGCGGGCTGCCGAGACGCTCGAAAACGCGCCACCGGTCCCGGAATTGATTGCCACGGACGAATTGCAGAAACTCCCCGGAGTCGGCAAAACGATCGCCGGCCGAATCGCCGAGATCGCTACGACCGGCGCGAGCGCGTACCATCTCGAGCTCGCTGCTCGCTATCCGCCGTCGCTCGTCGACGTGCTCGGCGTTCCCGGGATCGGTATGAAAACGGCCCAAACGCTCTTCGCCGAGCAAGGCATCGCATCGGTTTCCGACCTCGAGCGGGCGCTCGAAGCGGGATCCCTGACGGGCGTCGCGCGACTGGGCGCGAAATCGCTCGAAAATATCAAGCGCGGCGTGCTCGCTTACAAGGGCCGGCGTTCGCGAACGCCGCTCGGACGCGCGCTGCCGCTCGCACGGACCGTCATCGCCTATCTTGCCGAAGGCGGTCAAGCCGAAAATTTAGCTTGCGCCGGCAGCGTGCGTCGCGCGGAAGCGACCGTCGGCGACGTCGACATCGTGTGCACCTCGCGCGAACCGGGCGACGTCGTCGCGCGCTTCGTGAAGTGGGAGCGTGCGCAAGCCGTCCTCGCGGAGGGCGTTACGAAGGCGTCGATCTGGGTCGAAAACGGCTTACAGATCGACCTGCGCGTTCTGCCGCAGGACGTGTACGGAAATCTGCTCCAACACTTCACCGGCTCTCGCGAGCACAACATTCAGTTGCGCGAGTATGCCGTTCGTCAGGGTCTGCGCGTCAGCGAGAATGGGATCCTCGACGTAACGACGGGTACGAATCGCACGTGTCGCTCCGAGGAAGAGGTGTACGCGGTTCTCGGCCTGCCGTATATTGCACCGGAGATGCGACTCGGCATCGGGGAACTCGAAGCGGCGCTCGCCGGAACGCTGCCGGAACCCGTCGCACTGGTCGATCTGCGCGGCGATTTTCACATGCACTGCACGTGGAGCGACGGCGTCGATTCGCTCGAGGGCATGATCGCGGCTGCAAAGGCCCGCGGCTACGCTTATCATTCGATCTCGGACCATTCTTGGGGTCGCGGCCGCATGGGTCTCGACCCGAGCGAATTGCGGTCCCAGCGCTCCAAGGTTCGCGCGCTGGGCGAGAAACACGGGATTCGGACGTTGTGTTCCGCGGAAGTCGACATCAGACCCGACGGTAGCCTCGATTACGACGACGATATTCTTGCCGAACTCGACATCGTCGTCGGTAGCGTGCACAACGCGATGAATATTTCGCGTGAAGCGATGACGGCGCGTCTGATCCGCGCTTGTGAAAATCCGTACGTAACCATCGTCGGGCACCCGACCGGCCGCAACGTCGAAACGTTCCCCGGCTACGAATTCGATTACGATGCCGTGTTCGCGGCGGCGGCGAGGACGGGAACCGCGCTCGAGATCGACGGGCAACCGGCACGGCTCGATCTTCCAAGCGCGCTCGCCCGGCGGGCGCGCGGTTTCGGCGTTACGTTCTCGCTCGACAGCGACGCGCACGCGATCGATCATCTCGCGAACGTGTCGTACGCCGTCGGCCAAGCGCGGCGCGCGTGGATTACACGCGCAGAAGTTCTCAACGCGCGGCCGCTGGAGGACGTGCTGGCGTTCGTGGCCGCCAAGCGCGGTGACGAACGAACGCGACTCGAGCTGTAGGAAACGAAAGTGGAGCGCTATCGCTCGGTTCGCAATAGCGGCTCGCCCGAAGCGCGTGCGTGCAATATGCGCCACGCCGCCGGTGCGGTCGTCGCGCTACGCATCGTCTCGAGTTTTGCTTGGCTGCAAAGCGCCCTACTCGGGGCGGATGCAAAGCTTGCACCGGATTTTCTCGGCGGTGCGGGCCTCGTAAAGAGAGTTAGCGGTACGTTCGCGCATACGGCGTTAACGCCCGATGTTGCACATCTATTACAGGCGACCGTCCTGCCCCATCCGCAGCTCTTTGCGTTTCTGCTCGGGTTCGGCGATTTGGCGATCGGCGCGCTTTTGCTCCTCGGCCTGTTTACGCGTCTCGGCGGCGCGCTCGAAATCGTGCGCGCCGTCATTAATATTTTAGTCGCGGGAGGCGCGGGCGCCGATACGATCGGCTTCAACGCCATGCTGATCACCGCCGGCTTGCTCGTTGTCGTCACCGGCGCCGGGAGGCGCTTCGGTATCGATCGCGCTCTACTGGAGCGCTGGCCATCGGCCCGGGCACTGCGCTTCTTTGCCTAGGCGCGCGATGGATCGAAGCGCAGGCAGCGGCCGTCGATGGACAAACGCAACGCTGGTGGTTACAGAACGAATCGATGAAAGCAGGTGACATGATGGTTCCCGAACGCCGAACGCACGTCTGGACATACGATCTCCGCAATGCCGCCGTGTCGGCGCGCCGGTGAATCGGCCCGGGGATTGCGACGGCGATGCGATCGTGCTTGCCGGTGCGACCGGACGCGTCGGGGCCGCGACGCTGGCGGCGCTCGTGCGCGAAGGCGCCCGCGTCGTCGTTCTGTCGCGCGACGAATCACGCGCTCGCGCGACGATAACCGCTGCGCTCGATACGAGCGTGCGCGACCGCGCGCATCCGTGTCGCGCCGATCTAGCCGAGGCCGCCGACGCCGATCGCGCCGTGACGTATGCGATCGAACGCCTTGGCCGCATCGACGCGGTCGTCAATCTCGCCGGTAGCGGGTTCGGTCAGGTCGTACTCGCGGAGTCATCGCTCGAGGACCTGCGCAAGAATCTTCGCGCGTTCGTCGAGACGGCGTATGCGCTCACCGTCTCCGCCCTTCGGCCGATGCTCGCGCAGCCGTACCGCGACGGTGCACGCTCGCGCGGCCGCATCGTGACCGTCACGGCCGGTTCCTCGAAAGATCCGGCACCCGGGCGCGCGCTGTTCGGCGCTGCGAAAGCGGCCGTCAACACACTAATGCTCGGGGTCGCGCGCGACTACAAGGCTGAAGGAATCGTCGCCAACGCGCTCGTCCTCGGCGGCGTCGCGTTTGCGGGCGCCGAACAGTTTTACAGTGCGGAAGACTTCAAAGCCGCCGCGACACCCGGAGAAGTCGCCGAGGTGCTGGCATTTCTCTGCGCCGACCGGTCCTCCGGCATCAACGGTGCACTCGTCGATCTCAACGCACGCGAAGTCGATTAGCGCTCGAGCGAACGTCCATGTCCGTCGCGCACCTACACGCCCTTGACCGACGTCTTCATGCGAGATGACGATACAACGTCGAGCGGCCCACGCGTAAGACGCGCGCGACGCGACTCGTATTGTCGCCGCGAGCCAGCATCTTTTTCGCTTCGCGGACCTGCGCCGGCGAAAGCGCCGGCGGGCGACCGATGCGCTCGCCGCGTTTCTTCGCAGCTCGCATTCCGGCAATCGTGCGCTCGCGGACGACGTTGCGCTCGAACAGAGCGACGGCGCCGAGTACCGCGTACAGCGTCCGGCCCGCGGCCGTACCGGTGTCGATATGGTCGGTCAGCGACCGCAGCGCGACGTCCCGCACCCGTAACCTTTCAGTAGTATCGAGGAGATCGCGGAGCGATCGCGCCAGACGGTCGAGCCGCCACACGACGAGCGTATCGCCGGCGCGAAGATCCGCGAGCGCCTTTTCGAGTGCTGGTCGCGAGCGCTCGCCCCCGGATGCGGAATCTTTGTGAATCACATCGCAGCTTGCGGCGCGCAGGGCAGCGAACTGCAGCGCTGTCGTTTGCTCGTCCATAGATACGCGGGCATATCCGACCAGTCGCGGCTTTGCACGCTGCGATGCGTCGATGCCCGGCGCGCGCCCGGAAACGTGTTTTGGGGATCCTTTACGAGCCGCTTTACGCGCCGCTGGCTTCGTAGCATTCTTCGATGACACGCAGCCCTGTTCGCAGTTAAATCACCGACTCATCCCGTAAGGATCGTTTGCGGGACAGCGCGGTTCACCGAACGATCCTTGCGCTTGCGGCGCGGTCGCCCGTCGCAGCGTGTTTGTTGCCCGTCCGAAAAGGCTCGTTTGCGAGATCGTTCCGCCGTTGCACGCGGAAGAAAACAAGCCTACGTAAACAATTTCAGCGCGTTTTGGAGGGTGATAGTGGTTCCCCAAGCCAGTGGAATGCCCACGAAGGCCCAGGAGAGGATTAGCTTGAGTGTGTTGCTTTGCAAGAGGAGATCCTTACGACGCCGCTTCTTGCAGCGAGCTTTTGACGTAGTGCCGTTCGCCCAATTGCGTTACCAGTAAGTTGCAGACGAAACCGACGACGAGCAGGGCGGCCATGAAATACATCGTGACGGAGTAAGCGTCCGCTTTCGCAACGCCGGCGTCGATCTGATGCTGCCGGACGTAGTTCACGAGAACGGGCCCCGCAACGCCTGCGGCAGACCAGGCGGTTAGCAGGCGACCGTGAATCGCGCCCACGTTGAGCGTGCCGAAGAGGTCGCGCAGATACGCCGGAATCGTAGCGAAGCCGCCGCCGTACATGCTCAAGATGATGAGATAGCAGGCGATGAACAGGGGCAGATTTCCAAGCCGCCCGAGCGTCGGAATCGAGGCGTAGAGCGCGATGCCGAGGGCGAAAAAGATTGCGTACGTCGTCTTGCGTCCGATGAAGTCGGATATCGAGGCCCAAAAGATACGGCCGGCCATATTAAAAATGCTCAGCAGTCCGACGAATCCGGCTGCCGCAGCCGCAGAAGTTGCGACGGCGGCCGGCGTGGCATGCGGGAAATGGCTCGGGAACATTTCTTGAATCATCAGCGACGCTTGGCCGAGCACTCCGATACCGGCCGTAACGTTGACGAAAAGGACGACCCACAGCAAGTAGAACTGCGGCGTCATCACGGCCTGTTCGACCAGAACGTTTCGCGTGGTGACGAGCTTCTGCTGTTTCGAGGCCCCTGTGTACGCGGCGGGCTTCCAGCCGGCCGGCGGAGTACGCACGATGAACGCGCCGACCAGCATAAATGCCAGATAGATGATACCCATGGTCAGCATCGTGGGCGAGACGCCGACGAACGACGGCGTCGAGTAGTGCTTCATCAGCGCAACCGCGAGCGGGGCGCCGATGAGCGCGCCGCCGCCGAAACCCATGATGGCAGTTCCCGTCGCCAGACCCGGCCGGTCCGGAAACCACTTCAGCAGCGTCGAGACGGGCGATATGTAACCGAGTCCGAGGCCGATGCCTCCGACGACGCCGTATCCGAGATAAACGAGCCAGAGCTGATGCAGCGCCACGCCGCCGCCGGCGATCAATAGTCCGCCACTAAAGCAAAGGGCCGAGGCGAACATCGCCTTACGCGGGCCGACCGTCTCGACCCACTTGCCGCCGAAGGCTGCCGCCAGGCCGAGACACACGATCGCCAGGCTGAAAATCCAACCCAGGGCCGGGATACTCCAGTCTCCGGGCGCAGGAGCCGAGACGCCGAGTAACTGCGACATCGGCTTATTGAAGACGCTGAAAGCGTAGGCTTGGCCGATGGCGAGATGAATACAAAGCGCGGCCGGCGGGACCAGCCAGCGGTTATAGCCGGATTCGGCGACCGAGTGCGTCCGATCGAGAAAATCGTCTTTCATAACGCTGACCCTTCAAAGTAGACGTGGCGTAACGTACGGCGGACGGCTCTCTCCGTCCGCCCGATCTCGCTCGGCGAACCAGGAAGCAGCCTAAGTGACCGTTCGATGCCGGCGTCCTATTGTCGCCTCGCGCCGTCGTAAGGTGCGACTTTGAACGTCGCGCTCCGATGCGCAGCGTTCGGTTGCTTAGCGGCAACTTCAAGGGGAGGTCTTCGAGGACGACTTCACGGCCCGGCATCGAAACTCCGACTGAAGTACAGCGCAGAGTGCCGCTCGGCATGGGAGACGCAATGCTGATTCGCCAGCTGGAATATCTTGTCGCGCTCGCACATGAAAAGCACTTCGCGCATGCGGCGGAACGCTGTGATATCTCGCAACCTGCACTCTCGCTTGCGATAAAGAATCTCGAAACCGAACTCGAGGTAACGATCGTCCAGCGAGCGCATCGCTTCGGAGGCTTCACGCCCGAAGGCGAAATCGTTCTCACGTGGGCGCGACGAATTCTTCGCGACGAGGAGACATTAAAGGAGGAGTTGCGCTGCTGCTCGGGTTCGCTTAGCGGCCGCATCCGTCTCGGCGTTATTCCTTCGGCTGCCGCGTTGTCCGCACGGTTGGCGGCGGCGTTCGCGGCCGAACATCCCGAGGTCTCTTTCGCGGATCTCGAAATGACGTCGGTCGATATGCTGCGCGCGCTCGGTGCCTTCGATGTCGACGGCGGCATCACGTACATCGACAACGAGCCTGTCGATCGCGTTCGGACGCTTCCGATCGGCTACGAGGAATACGTCTTGGTAACACCGGCGGACTCGCCGCTCGCTGCGCTCCCTGAAATTACGTGGGCGAGTGCGGCCACGCTGCCGTTGTGCTTGCTTCGCCGCGAGATGCAGAATCGCCGCATCGTCGATGCGATCTTCGAAAGCGTCGGGGCGCGACCCGAAGCGCGGATCGAGACGAACTCGATGATCGGCAAGTATTGTTATCTGCAATTGGGATGGTCGACGATCATGCCGCGCAGCATCGTCGATTGGTTGCCGCCGCCGCCCGGCATGCGCGTCATCCCGCTCGTCGAACCGACCATCAGAAAAGCGCTCGGGCTCATCATCGCAGATCGAACGCCCATACCGCCTCTGCTCAAAGCGTTCCATGCGTTCGTGCGCGCACAAACCGGGCGCCCGGAGGGCGAGCGCTTCGATTTACGCGCCTTATCGAGCCATTGCTGAGTTCGTCTTGAGCAAGAGTCTCTCTTCGAGATACGTTGATGACCTTCACTTGATGAGAGGTTAGATATGGCGAAAATTGTGTGCGTTCTTTACGACGACCCGGTCGATGGCTATCCCAAGTCCTACGCTCGTAGCGATCTGCCTAAGCTCGACGGTTATCCGGGCGGCCAGACCCTCCCGACGCCGAAAGCGGTCGATTTCACCCCGGGTCAGCTTCTCGGCAGCGTGTCCGGCGAACTCGGTTTGCGCGCGTACCTCGAAGCGCAAGGCCATACGCTGGTCGTGACTTCCGACAAAGATACCGAAAATTCGACGTTCGACCGCGAACTCGTGGATGCCGACGTCGTGATTTCTCAGCCCTTCTGGCCGGCATATCTGAGCGCCGAGCGAATCGCCAAGGCTCCCAAGTTGAGGCTCGCGATTACCGCCGGCATCGGTTCGGATCACGTCGATTTGGCAGCCGCAATCGAACACGGAATCACCGTCGCAGAAGTAACATATTGCAACAGCATCAGCGTTGCCGAGCACGTCGTTATGATGATCCTCGGGCTCGTGCGAAATTACATTCCGTCCTATCAATGGGTCACCAAAGGCGGCTGGAACATCGCCGACTGCGTGGCCCGTAGCTACGACGTCGAGGGCATGACGGTCGGGACCGTTGCGGCCGGACGCATCGGGCTTGCCGTGTTGAAGCGCCTCAAACCGTTCGACATGAAGCTGCACTACACGGACCGCCATCGGCTGCCGGATAGCATCGAAAACGAATACGGCCTAACGTTTCACCCGGACGCCCGGTCCATGATAGGCGTCTGCGACGTCGTCACGATCAACGCACCGCTGCATCCCGAAACCGAAAATTTATTTGACGATGAGCTGATCGGGCAGATGAAACGCGGGGCGTATCTCGTCAACACCGCCCGTGCCCGCATCTGCGATCGTGATGCGGTCGTACGAGCGCTCGAAAGCGGCCAGCTGGCCGGGTACGCGGGCGATGTATGGTTTCCCCAGCCGGCGCCCCCGGATCACCCCTGGCGCACGATGCCGCATCACGGGATGACGCCGCATATCTCCGGATCCAGTCTGTCGGCGCAAGCACGCTACGCAGCGGGTACGCGCGAGATTCTGGAGTGCTGGTTCGAGAAACGTCCGATCCGAGACGAATATCTCATCGTCGACGGCGGAAAGCTGGCCGGCGTCGGAGCTCATTCGTACAGCGTCGTAGAGACGGAGAAGGTCGCGAGCGAAGGCGAAGCGCAAGCCTCGGCTACAGCGAAGAGCAGCTAGAAACGGGATCCGCTGCGCCGGCACGATTTGCCGGCGCCGCACGCCGCGATTATTCCTTGAGCGAGGCGCGTAGCGAGCGATAACGCACGTCGCCCGGGGTGATGCAATCGCCGACGCGCGCGAGCGCTTGCGGCGTGCGCCGGTACACGCGTACGCGGCCGAACGTTGCAGCGACGCGCATCCGGCCCGTCGCGACTTCCCGTTCGACTTCCGGCCGTTCCTCGCGCTCGTAGTACGTGCTCGGATAATCGTCGGCAAAGACGGCGTAATCGACGTACGGGCAAAAGAAGATCGTCGAGCGCCGGATGCGATACGCCGCATGTGCGAACCATTCGTCATGGGTTACCAAGAGCGCGTCCGCAGGAACGAGCGCGAGCGCCTTCGCCGCGTCGTCGTGCGCGTAGACGGGTCGCACGTAGTGGGCGACGTGCATCGGATTGAACGCGCTGAGAAAGACGATGCAGAAGGCAACTGCGGCGGCATAAAAGCGCCGTAGCAGCCGCGGGCGTCGCACGAGCGCCGCGACGGCTCCCAGGAGCAGCCACGGACACCAGAGCGCCGCATAGTGCGATCCCATGCGCCATGCGATCGGGTCGCTCGAAAGCAGAACGACGAGCAGCCCCGGCAACGCGAGCAGCGACCAGCGTGAGAAAAGCGGCAGAAAGGCGAGCGGAACGAGCGCTTCCAACACGTATGTGAAACGCCCGAGCGTACAGAGCGCGAGTGCGTTCGCCGGGTGCGTGGCGAGCGCGACGAGCAGTGACGCCGGACCGTGAGCGAACGAGTAGTCGTAGAAGCGCGACGGTTGCCACGGGCCGACGCGCGGGATAACGACTCCGTAGTAAACGCCGAGCGCCGCGACGTTAACGCCGCACAGCGCCATCCCCGCGACCGCCAGCCGCTCCGCTTCGCGCGGTGTCCCGGCCAACAGTCCCTCGCCGCGCGCGCGCGGCGCTTTACGACGTGCTGCGCCGACGATAGCGAGCACGACGCCCACGAGCGCAAGCACGATGCAGGCTTCCTCGCGCACGAGCGCTGCCAACACGCCGAAGAGGGCGAACCATCCCCAGCGGGCACGCTCCGCAGACCATACGATCGCGAGCGCAAGAACCGGGTAAAGCGCAATCTCGTGAAACTCCGTAAACGCGACCGCGGCGAGCGGTGGATAGATGAGCGCGAGCGACGCGTACGCGAAAGCGAGCGACTCGCCCGCGTATGGGCGCGCGAGCGCGTAGAGCGGGATAGCGGTCGCAGCAATAAGCACGATCTGAGCGAATTGCAAAAGTAAGGCCGAACGTCCGAGCGTAACGACCGGCCATAACGTCGCGAGCAGCGGTGCCCAGTGGAAGCGGAAATGCGTGCCTTGTTCGGGGCCGTCCACAAACGCGTCGAACGCGTTTGCAACGACTTGCGCGAACGTGCCGCTATCGGCGCCGAACGTCCAAATATGCCAGCGCCAAGCGGCAAGCGCGCACAAGACGGCGACGTACGCGAGGATGGCGAGCGCGAGCCTTCGCACGCGCCCGCCGTTCAGCGCGACGCGCGAAGATTACTGCGCTCGGGCAGCGGACGACGCTATCCTCTATCCTGCCGAGAGTAGACGGAGCCCGGGGATAGCATGCGAATAGCCTGCGCAATGCTGCAGTTCGATGCGAAGCATTGGGGCGTATCAGGCGCCGAAAAAAGTGCGTCGTTTCCGTGCGACTCACTCGGTTTCGTTCACGACGACGTGTATCACCGCGCAATCGACGTAGCCGCGCCCGCGCCGCTGGTATTCCGCTGGCTCTGTCAACTGCGCGTCGCGCCGTATAGTTACGACCTCGTCGACAATTTTGGTCGCCGCAGTCCGCCCCGGTTGACGCCCGGGCTCGAACAGTTGGCGCTCGGTCAGCGCGCCATGACGATCTTCCGGATCTTAGATTTCGTGCCGGGCAGCAATATGACGCTCGGTCTGGCCTCACGCTTCGCAACCGCCGTCATGGGAGACTTTGCCGGCAGCTACCGCGTGCTCGCGACGTCGCCGCAAACCAGCCGCTTGGTGGTTCGAATACTGGTGCGCTATCCCGGCGGCTTCTACGGCAACGCGTTACGCAGAGCGATGCCGTTTCTCGATCTCATTATGTTTCGCAAGCAGCTCGCGACGCTGAAGCGTTATGCCGAGCGCGACGCGCTAGCTCGGCGGGAACTCTTTCCTTAGCGGCGTCGTCCGCGTGCTACGATCTGCGCAAAGCAGCGCTTGGACTGCTTCCGCCCCGCAGACCTAGCGCGTGCGCGGTGCGTTCGTTCATATGTTCATATAGCGATGAACGGTCACGCGCCGACAGCACAGGAGTTGCCGTTCATTTGCGGTATTCGGTTCCAGATTACCAAGCCGATCATGGAGTTTTCATTTTGAAAATTGTTCACGGTCTGCCGCTGCGCTTATCGCTCGCGGCTTTGAGCCTTACGGTCGCGTTGCCGCCCGTGGCAGTATTCGCGGCCGACACGGCCGGTCCGGGCGTAGACGCCTTTGCCGATCCCGGCAGCAACTCGGCGGCTTGGATCTTACCGGGACACGACTATAGCGCGAACCGTTATATCGATATGAAGCAGATCACGGCGTCCAACGTCGCGACCCTCAAGCGCGCATGGCGCTTTAAAATTCCGGACGACAGCCCGATCGAGGCGCAACCGGTCGTCTGGAACGGGATGATGTACGTCACCTCCGCTCACGACCACGTATACGCGGTCGACGCCAAGACGGGCGAGCAGAAGTGGTCATATACGGAAAGCCCGCACGTCATCGCATTTGCCGCCAATCGCGGCGTCGCGATCTTGGATGGTAAGCTGTTCCTCGGCACGCTCGATGGGCATATGATCGCGCTCGACGCGAAGAGCGGGCAAAAGGTATGGGACGTGGTCGGCGTTCACGACCCGAGCAATTCGTTCTATACGATGCAGCCGGTCGTCTACAAACACATGCTGCTGATGGGCGTGTCCAATGGTGATTGGGGCGGTATCGGATACATTACGGCCTTCAATCCCGATAACGGCGCGCGCGTTTGGGAGTGGAACACGGTTCCGGGGCCAGGCGAACCGGGCCACGAGTCATGGGCGGGCGATTCTTGGAAACGCGGCGGAGCGGCCGTTTGGAGCGGTCTCGCCATCGATCCGAAAACCGACACGATGTACGCCGATCTCGGCAACCCACAACCCGACTTCTTCGGGGATGCGCGTAAAGGCGCGAATCTCTATTCGAATTCGATGGTGGCCCTCGATATCTCGGGAGCCCAGCCCAAGCTGAAGTGGTACTACCAATTTATTCCGCACGACACCCACGACTGGGATCCCGCGATGCCGCCGGTGCGCTTCTCGGGCCGAGTGAACGGGCAGCCGCGCGAACTCGTCGCTGCCGGCGACAAGGGCGGCAACTTCTGGATTCTGGATGCGACGAACGGCAAGCTCGTTTCACGCACTGTCGTCAGCACGCAGAAAGGTCAGGATACCGATCCGAGTCCGGCCGGCAACCTCGCTTGTCCGAATACGAATGGCGGCGTCGAGTATAACGGCGGTTCCTACGATCCGCAGACGAATATCTTCTACGTCCCCAGCATCGACGAGTGCGGCATTTGGAAGAAACTCCCGACGGCGACCTACATCGCAGGCCAATTCTACCTCGGCGGTACGTTTCCGAAGCTGTCCGGGCCGAATACGGGTTGGATGAACGCGGTCGACGTTTCGACGGGTAAGTTTGCCTGGCGCAAGCATCAAACGCTGCCGGCCCTCGGCGGTGCTCTCGTCACTTCGACGGGACTCGTCTTTTCCGGCATGACGACCGGCGATTTCGTCGCCTTCGACGCGAAAACGGGCGACACGCTCTGGAAAGATGCGACCGGTTCACCGATCCTAGCACCGCCGGCAACGTACATGCTGGATGGCAAACAGTTCGTCGCCGTGGCAAGCGGGCAGGCCGGCAATCAGGCGGTTCCCGAGATGCCCCAGGTGAGTGCCAACGGTTCGTTCCTCTCCGCTTATTCTTTGTGAAGAAGACGCTACCGGCCGGTCGCTTCATGGTCGTGGTTCTCGCGAGCTCTTTGCTCGCGGGCACCACTTCCGGGGCGGCGTCCGTGGACGACCGCGGCATTGCGAACGCCGCTTTGCGCGATATTCGGGCGACGATTGCGGAAATCGTACGCATCGAAGACGGCTTCGCGGTCGGGCATGAAAATTACATCGCGGCCGCGGAGCGGGCACGCAACGGGCTCGTCGGCAGCGCCGATAGCGAATACGTCGCGAGCGCAGGTAACATAACCGATAGCGCGGGCGCGATCGCACATCTCGATGCGCTGCTCGATCGAAAGAGCGAGTCGGTTTGGACGCCCGCTTTACAGGGTGCAAAGATCAACCTCTTAGCCGCGGCGCAGAGTTTGAGCGACTCGCTGCATGAAAAGCAAATGGAAGATTACGAGACCGATCTCACGACCGCGCTCTCGGATCTCTCCCTCGCCATCGGGCGGCCTTCGGATCGCGGCGTACTCGGCGGAATCGCGGGCGCACTGGCAGCGACGACGCTCGGCGTTCCTGCCGGAGCGACGATGGTTCCGGGCTGCCGGATTCCGGTCAAGCCCGGCGCCTCCGCCTACGGGGTCGTCAACGGGAATCTGACATTCGTAACGTTGCCGCGCACGAGCGGCGAAGCGGCGGTCCCGGACAATCTTCTCGTGCACGGCGTTGCGGTGCAGAACGATCGTCTCGTTCTTTACACGCAGCCGCAGCCCGATGTCTCTCGCCTGTGCGGCTCCGCTGCCGCGACGGCCGGACTTGCGCCGAGCGTCGCCCACGCGCGACGCTCGGCACCGGCGACCGCTGCCGCGCCGCTGGTTCGCTTAGCGGCGAACACGACGAGCGTGGTCGCCCAAACTCAGGCCGCGCCGCCCGGCGCAGTGAGCTATACCGCGGCTCAAGCTCACGCGGGCGCAACGGTTTACGCAAGCACGTGCGTTTCCTGCCATGGAGCGAATTTGCAAGGCGTGGCGGGACCGGCGGTCGCGGGCAAAGAGTTCCTGGCGTCGGCCGCGACTAATAAGTGGAGCTATGCGGACGTACGCAATCTCGTCGTGCAGCAAATGCCCCTCAATAATCCGGGCTCGCTGAGTCCGATGCAGTATGCGAACGTCATCGCATACCTGCTCGCGGCGAGCTGTTTCCCGGCTGCGGACAAGGCGTTCCCGGAGAAAGACGATCCGGCGCTTGCGGCGACGAAATTCGTGGCACCGGCAGCACCCGTAACGGCAAGTAATACGGCTCTGCAGACGTGCACCGTTCACTGACGGCGTTCGCCGAGCGGCGTAGGCGGTGAAGCAGCGGCTCGCGTACGGTCGCGGCACGATCGACGTCGAGGTTCCGAACGACTCAACCGTTGTCGCGGCGGTCGCGGCTGCGACGCTCGCTGACGAACGCGGCGCTTTCAGAGAGGCCATGCGCGCTCCGATTGCGGCCCCGCCGCTGCGCGAGCTGGTCGGCTCGACCGACCGGGTCGTTATCGTTACCTCCGATGTAACGCGAGCGACGCCGAACGAACGGCTCATTCCATGGATCCTGGACGAGCTCGCGTATGTTGCACCGGAGCTCATCACCGTCATCGTCGGCACGGGTTCTCACCGCAGCACGACGCCCGCGGAAATGCAGCAGATGTTCGGTGCGCAGACGCTGCGTCGCGTTCGGATCGTCGACCACGACGCGCATGACGGAGCCCAAAGCGTACGGGTCGGAACGACTTCGGCCGGCGTTCCGGCTTTTCTCAATGCGCAGTACGTGGCTGCCGATATCCGCATCGTCGTCGGCTTCATCGAACCGCACTTTTACGCGGGTTTCTCCGGCGGTGCCAAAGGCGTCATGCCCGGTGTCGCCGGGATCGAGACGGTAACGTACTTTCACAATGCGAAGATGATCGGCGATCCGCGCACGACGTGGCTCAACCTCGACGGCAACCCGGTTGCGGCCATGTCGCGCGAGGTCGCCGCTATGGCGCCCCCGCATTTTCTGATCAACGTAACGCTGGATCGCGAGCGCGCGATCACCGGCTATTTTTGCGGCGATTATCTCGCGGCGCACGCTCGCGGCACTGCATTTTGTAAGAGCGTTTCTACGCAGCCCCTCGACGCCCGCTACGATGTCGTCCTCACCGGAAACGGCGGCTACCCCCTCGATCAAAGCCTCTACCAGTGCGGCAAGGGCTTAACCGCAGCCGCGCGGATCGCCAAGCCCGGCGGCACGATCGTGCTGTGTGCGGAATGCAGCGACGGATTTCCCGAACATGGTAATTTCAAGCGGCTCGTCAGTTCGCAAGCCACTCCCGCCGCTCTCTTGGCGATGATCGAAGAGCCCGGCTTTTCCATGTACGATCAGTGGGCCGCACACAGCCAAGCCTTGGTTCAATTGCAAGCGCGCGTGTTGATGCACTCGTCGATTCCCGATGCAGCTCTGCGTTCGGCGCTCCTGGAACCCGCGCCCGACCCCTCCGCTGCGGTCGCTGCCGCGCTCGCCGAAGCCGGACCTTCGGCGCGCTGCGCCGTGCTGCCAGAGGGTCCCTACGTGGTACCGTATCTGCCCGTTTTCGCTTAACGAAAAGCTTGCTTTCCAGCCTTGACCGCGCTCGCACCAGCTCTTACGATAGGATACGGGATACCGTATCCATATACCGTGGCAGATTTGGGTATGCGGCTGAGCGGCGGTTCCTTATACGAGGAGATTTGAAATGCCAAAGATGACGGCTATGGAAGCGGCTGTTCACGTTCTCAAGAGCGAGGGGGTCGAGCTTGTCTTCGGCGTGCCGGGAGCAGCGATTCTCCCGCTCTATCAGGCGCTACGGCCGAGCGGCATCCGGCACGTTCTCGTGCGCCACGAAGAGGGCGGTACGCACGCAGCCGAAGGCTACAGCCGTGCGATGTCGGGTAAGATCGGCGTCAACATCGGAACGTCGGGTCCCGCCGGTACGAATATGATCACGGGTCTCTATTCGGCCATTGCCGATAGCGTACCGATTCTTTGTATCACGGGTCAAGCGCCGCGGGCAAAGCTGCATAAGGAAGACTTTCAAGCTGTCGACATCGCTGCGATCACCGCGCCCGTGACGAAGTGGTCGATCACCGTCATGGAGGGCGCACAGGTTCCTTCGACGTTCCGTAAAGCGTTTCAAATCATGCGCTCCGGCCGGCCGGGTCCCGTTCACATCGATCTACCGATCGACGTACAAAAAGAGCTGATCAACTACGATCCGCAAACCGACGCACCGCTCGCGGTCGAGAAGCCGCAGCCGAGTGCGAAGGCGATCGAGCGCGCGGTCGACATGCTTTTTGCCGCCGAGCGGCCGCTCCTCATTTCCGGCGGCGGCGTCGTCAATGCGGAAGCATCCGCAGATTTGGTGCGGCTCGCCGAGCTGACCAACACGCCCGTCATTCCGACCCTGATGGGCTGGGGAACGATTCCGGACGATCATCCGCTCAACGCCGGTATGATGGGTTTGCAAACGCAGACGCGCTACGGCAACGCGACGTTTCTGGCAAGCGACTTCGTACTGGGAATAGGTAACCGTTGGGCGAACCGGCAGACCGGCAGCACCGACATTTACACGAAGGGCCGTAAGTTCGTGCACGTCGATATCGAGCCGACGCAGATCGGGCGGGTGTTCGGTCCCGATCTCGGCATCGTGGCCGATGCCGGCCTCGCACTGCGGGCACTCGTAGCGGAAGTCGAGAAACGCTCGGCGCTACCCGATCGCGACGCCTGGACGTCGGAGGTGCGCGAACGCAAGCGCACGATGTTGCGCCGCACGGACTTCGACAACGTCCCGATTAAGCCGCAACGGGCGTTCGCTGAAATAAACGCAGCCTTCGGCGACGAGACGCAGTTCGTCACGGCAATCGGTCTGTACCAGATCGCGTCCGGACAATTCCAAAAGGTCAACAAGCCGCGGAATTATCTCATCTGCGGCCAGGCCGGCCCGCTCGGCTGGGAAGTTTCGGCCTGTACGGGCGCCAAGCTCGCCAATCCGAAGAAAGATGTCGTCGGCATCATCGGCGACTACTCGCTGCAATTCATGATCGAAGAACTCGCGGTTGCGGCGCAGTATAAAGTTCCGTTCGTCATGGTCTTACTCAATAACGCGTATCTCGGGCTGATCAGGCAAGCCGAGAAATCGTACGACATGGATTACGAAGTTTCGCTCAGCTTCGAAAACATCAACGCGCCGGAGATCGGCGCCTACGGCGTCGATCACGTCAAAGCAGCGGAGGCGTTCGGATGTCGCGCCGTGCGCGTATTCGAACCGGACAAAATCGCGGCTGCGATCGCTTGGGCCAAACGTGAAGCTACGGAGAACGGCGTCCCCGTCATCGTCGAGATCATCACGGAACGCATCACGAATATTGCGATGGGCGCCGAGATCGATAAGATCGTCGAGTACGAGGACATCGTCGATCTGCCGAGCGTAAGAGCACCCGAAAAGGAACTGGTTCGCGCGTAGTGCCGAAGTTCGATGCCAATCTGACGATGCTCTACAACGAGCTGGAATTCTTAGATCGCTTCGCGGCGGCGGCGAGCGACGGCTTCGTCGGCGTTGAATATCTCTTTCCATACGCATACGGTACGGCCGAACTGGCGCAGCGCCTCGAAGCTACGGGGCTGAAGCAAGTCCTTTTCAATCTTCCGGCCGGCGATTGGGCGGCAGGCGAACGCGGCATCGCGTGCCATCCGCAGCGCGTCGATGAATTCAAGCGCGGCGTCGGTGAGGCGATCGACTATGCAGCAGCGCTCGGCTGCGGCCAAGTCAATGCGCTAGCGGGTAAAGTGCCGCCCGGAGTGAGCCAAGCCGCGGCGCACGAAACGTTCGTCGCAAATCTGCGCTACGCGGCGAACGAACTCGAAGGCGCGGGCGTCACGCTTTTGATCGAACCGGTCAATACGTTCGATATACCGGGCTTCTTCCTGTCCGGATCCAAGCCGGCGCTCGAGATCATGGACGAGGTCGGATCGCGTAATCTCAAGCTCCAGTACGATATCTATCACATGCAACGTACGGAGGGGGAACTCGCGGCAACGCTTGCGGCAAATGTCTCTCGCATCGCGCACGTGCAGTTAGCAGACAACCCGGGGCGCCACGAACCCGGCACGGGCGAGATCAACTACGCTTTTCTGTTCGAACAGCTCGATCGCATCGGGTACGCGGGTTGGGTCGGCTGCGAGTACGTTCCGCTCGCAAATACGTCGGATGGGCTAGCGTGGTTGAAAGCGCTGCCGGCCGGCAGCGAGGTTGTGAAAGGGCGAGCATGAGTAAAATCGGTTTCATCGGGCTCGGGGTGATGGGCCGCCCGATGGCGGGCCATCTGCAAAAGGCCGGGCACGAACTCTATGTCAACACGATCGGTGAGATGCCGGCCGAACTTCTTGCCGGAGGTGCCGTTACGTGTTCGTCCGGCAAGGACGTCGCCGAGCGGGCCGAGGTGATCATTACGATGCTGCCCGACACACCGGACGTTGCGGCGGTTCTCTTCGGCGAAGGTGGCGTCGCCGAGGGTTTGTCGGCCGGTAAGGTCGTCGTCGATATGAGTTCGATCTCTCCGCTCGAGACGAAAAAGTTTGCGGCGCGCATCAACGAATTGGGCTGTACGTACTTCGACGCGCCGGTGTCGGGTGGCGAAGTGGGAGCCAAAGCCGCGTCGCTGACCATCATGGTCGGCGGTCCGGAAGATGCGTTCGCGCGCGTCAAACCGCTGCTCGAACTGATGGGCAAGAACATTACGCTCGTCGGCGGTAACGGGGACGGCCAAACGACGAAAGTTGCCAACCAAATCATCGTCGCGCTCACGATCGAAGCGGTCGGTGAAGCGCTCCTCTTCGCGTCGAAGGCCGGTGCCGACCCGGCGAAGGTGCGCAGCGCACTCATGGGCGGATTTGCGTCTTCGCGTATCCTCGAGGTGCACGGAGAGCGCATGATCGCCCGCACCTTTGAGCCCGGTTTTCGGATCGCGCTGCATCAGAAAGATCTCAGCCTGGCGCTCGCCGGGGCGCGCGAGATCGGCCTTTCACTACCCAACACGGCGACGTGTCAAGAACTCTTTAACTCGTGCGCGGCCCACGGTGGAGCGGGTTGGGACCACTCCGCCATGGTGCGTGCGCTCGAGATGATGGCCGATCACGAGATCGCGCGAGCTCCGGCCGGCGTTCCGGCTTAGCTGAAGTCGGATTGAGAAAGCACGGATGCGCGGGTGTTGCCGACATGGCGTGCCGTCGCGCGTGCGACGGCGCTCTCGTCTTGTGAACGCATCGCCCGAAGCATCGCCGCATGTTCCTCGATCGTCGCCCGGCGCCGCTCCGCGGTCGACAGCGCGATCACGCGCCAGGGTTGAATGTCGGACCGAAGGTCGCCGAGCATGCGCTTGAGGCGATGGCCGTCTGCATGGGCGAGAATGAAGTCGTGGAAGGCGGTATCCAAACGTTCCATTTCGCTCGGATCGTCCACGGATTTTTGCATCCGTTCGATGAGCCGCTCGAGTTCGAGATAATCACGCTCGTCCATCCGCCGCGACGCGCGGCGGGCAGCCAACGTCTCGAGCGCTTCACGGATCTCGAAGATGCAGACGACTTCATCGAGATGCAGCTCGCGCACGACGCTACCGCGGTTGCCGCGCGGTTCCAGCATCCCTTCGGTTTCGAGCCGGCGTAACGCCTCCCGTACGGGGGTGCGGCTGGCACCGAGGCTGGCCGCGATCTCGGCTTCGATAATCGGCGTACCCGGTGCGAGGTCGCCTGCCAAGATGGCCGCCCGGAGGCGATCGTAAACTTGGTCGCGGAGCGGTCGCGGCCGCTCGATCTGGCCCGCCAAAACTGAAGCTCGCGCGGCTCGATCGGCCCCCGTCATGTCATCACCGTAAGGAACGCTTCCCCGCCCGTCGAGCGACTAAAGAGAAAGACATCTTCGGGTACTAGCGGAGAAGGCTCCTTCGCATACGGGATACAAAAACAATCTCCGCAAAGCGGTCGCCGGAGCGATTGGCGGCTCCATAAATTCCCGGACCGTTCAGATTTCTTGTCTTCAAGGAGCGAGGTTCAACGCGCGTATGGAAACGACGACTCACGTACGTTCGCTCGGCGCGCGCTTCGCCGCGATCGTCGGGGAGCGCAACAGCATCACTGCGCCGAGCGAGCTTCGCACCTACGAGTGCGATGGACTTACGAGCATGCGCGTGATGCCGGCCCTGGTCGTGCTGCCCGCAACGACTGCCGAAGTCGCGGCTTGCGTAAAGCTGGCTCGCGAGCTCGATATGCCGGTCGTTGCCCGCGGAGCTGGTACGGGTCTTTCCGGCGGGGCGCTCCCGAGCACGGGGTCGCTCGTGATCGGCACCTCGCGCATGAAAAGTATCTTTGAAATCGATATCGAGAATGAACGGATGCGCGTGGCGCCGGGCGTCATCAATCTCGACGTCAGCAAAGTGCTCGCTGCTGACGGCTACTATTACGCCCCGGACCCGTCCTCGCAGAGCGTATGTACGATCGGCGGTAACATCGCCGAAAATTCGGGCGGCGCGCATTGCCTCAAATATGGCTTCACCGTCAATCACGTCGTCGGCGCGACGGTCGTGCTCGCAAGCGGCGAAGTCGTGGAGATCGGCGGTCCGCTCGTCGATCCGCTCGGCTTCGATCTGATGGCAGTGGTCGTCGGCAGCGAAGGCATGCTCTGCATCGTCACGGAGGTGTGGTTACGGCTCTTGCGTCTGCCCGAGAAAACGCGCACGATCTTCGCCACCTTTCCATCGACCGATGAGGCCGGCGCCGCCGTCTCCGCGATCATCGGGGCGGGCATCGTCCCGGCGGCCATCGAGATGATGGACCAGCTCGCCATCGAAGCGATCGTCGCGGCGACGCACGTCGAATGGCCCCTCGACGTGGGAGCCGCACTGCTCGTCGATGTCGACGGCGTCTCCGCCGAAGTCGACCATACGGCCGAAGCTGCAATCCGGCACATCGAAGACGCGGGTGCCCTCGCCATACGGAGTCCGCGCGACGCGGCCGAACGGACGCTGATGTGGAAGGGCCGCAAGAGCGCGTTCGCGGCGATGGGCCGCATCAGCCCGAACTATTTCGTCCAAGACGGTGTGATTCCGCGCAAAGAAATCGCCGCGGTCTTGCGCGAGATCGCGGCCGTAGCCAGCGCCGCCGGGTTACGCGTCGCCAATGTCTTCCACGCCGGCGACGGTAATCTGCATCCGCTGGTGCTCTACGATGCGCGCATCCCAGGCGAGGAGGAGCGCTCCGAGCACGTTGGCGGCGAGATCCTTCGCATCTGTATCCGTTACGGTGGTTCGATCACGGGCGAGCACGGCGTCGGCGCGGACAAGGCTGCGTACATGGGCGAACTCTTCAGCGACGACGATCTCGAAACGATGAACTTCGTGCGCTGCGCCTTCGATCCCGGACGCACCCTCAATCCGGGCAAAGTCTTCCCGACGCCGCGTCTCTGCGGCGACCGCCCCGGTCCTTTTGCGATGAGCGAACACGAGCTTAGCGGAGCTGCCGGCCGCGGATGACGGGGCCCACACTCGTTCGACTCGACCCGGCAACGCCGCCGGAGGCGGCGGCACTCGTTCGCGAGGCGGCTGGAGACGGCGTGCGCTTAGCCTTCGTCGGAGGTGGTACGCATACCGTACCGCACTCCGGTAAGGCCGATGGAATACTGTCGACTCGCGGCATGCGCGCGATCGTCGAATACGCGCCGCAGGATCAGACGGTGACCGTCGAAGCCGGGATGACGATCGCCGAACTCGCGCGCATCCTCGGCGCGAACGAGCAACGGCTCGTGCTCGATGTCGCAGAGCCCGAACGTGCCACGCTCGGCGGTTCGATCGCCGCCAACGCGTTCGGCGCGCGGCGGCTGCGTTACGGCTCGCTAAAAGACCTTATTCTCGGCGTAACGATGGTGCGCGCCGACGGCACTCCGGCGCGCGCCGGCGGTAAAGTCGTTAAGAACGTAGCCGGATTCGATCTCGCTAAACTCGTCGTCGGCTCGTACGGGGCGCTCGCGCTCGTCACGACCGCGACCTTGCGCGTGCATCCCACGCCGGCACGGACGCGTGCGCTACGTTTGAGCGATCGAAGCGCGCTCGAGGTCTGGGAGTTCGTGGTCGCCACGCGCGCCCGGCAGCTCGAACCGGCGAGCATCGTCGCCGTTCGCGGAGGGGGCGGCTCGTCCCGGTACGCTGTCGACGTCGTGGTAGAGGGCTTCTCGGCCGGCGTGGACGCGCAAATCGAAACGCTGCTGACCGGCGCGACCGGTGCGGGGATCCGCGTCGAAGAGATCGAGCCGCAGCTCGCCTTCGATGCGGATCGCGCCGTACGCGGCGGCGGAACGGTTCGCCTCCGCTGCACCGCGCGGCCCTCGGAACTTTCGCTCGTCGACGCGGCGGTCATATCGCCGTTGCTCGAAACGCTCGACGCAGCCTCGGCCGGTCTCTATCCGTCGCTCGGCGTCGCGTTCATCGCCGGAACGCCGCGCGATGCCACGGCGCTGCGAGACGCGCTCGTCGCCGCGCGCGCGGAGCTCGAGCGGCGCGGCGGAGCGCTCGTGGTCGAAGCATTCCCGGGCGATCCGCAAATCGAACTCGCGTTCGACACGTGGGGAACGCCGCCACCATCGTTCGCGCTCATGCGGCAACTCAAAGCGCGTTTCGATCCGCTCGGGAGATTCAACCCGGGCTCTTTCGTCGGAGGACTTTAGTGGCCGTCAAGGACCCTTCAACCATTGGAGAACACTCGTACGTCGACCTTATCGCGGATTGCGTTCACTGCGGCTTTTGTTTGCCCGCCTGTCCGACCTATACTTCGTGGGGCGATGAAATGGATTCGCCGCGCGGGCGAATCGATCTCATGAAGGGCGTCGCCGAAGGCGTCCTGACCTTTGACGATACGACGGTCTCGCATTTCGACAAGTGCCTCGGGTGTATGGCGTGCATGACCGCCTGCCCATCGGGCGTCAAGTACGATTTGCTGATCGAATCGACGCGCGAGAAGATCGAGCAGAGCTATCCACGCACGCTTGCGGACAAGCTTTTTCGCAATCTGATCTACGCGCTGTTCCCCTATCCCAAACGTTTGCGGCTCGCCGCTTTGCCTCTCGGGCTCTACGCACGCAGCGGGTTGCAGGCGCTCGTGCGCCGCTCCGGGCTCGTGCGCTTCTTACCGGCGCGTTTCGCACAACTCGAGGCCTTGACACCGGTGGTCGTGCGCGAACAACGGTTAGCGCCTTTTTATCCGGCCAAGACCGCTTCGGCACGCATGCGCGTCGCGATGATCGCCGGCTGCGTGCAACGCGTTTTCTTTCCGAACGTTAATGTGGCCACGATCAACGTGCTGACCGCCGAAGGCTGTGACGTAGTCGTTCCCAAGGCGCAAGGCTGCTGCGGAGCGTTATCGCTGCACGGCGGCCGCACGAAGCAAGCCAAGGGTTTTGCCAAAGCGTTGATCCGCTCGTTTGAACGAGCGAACGTGGATGCGATCGTCATCAACGCCGCCGGGTGTGGTTCGACGCTCAAACAATACGGCGAGCTATTTGCGGACGACCCCAAAATGCGTGACCGGGCGGTTCGTTTTGCAAACCAGGTGCGCGACGTCAACGAGTTCCTGGCCGACCTTACGCCGCTCGCGCCGCGTCATCCGATCGCGTCGCGCGTCGCCTACCACGACGCATGTCATCTCGCTCACGCGCAGGGCATCCGCACGCAGCCGCGTTCGCTGCTGCAGTCGATTCCCGGTCTCACGCTGCTCGAGATACCCGAGGGCGAACAGTGCTGCGGTAGCGCGGGAACGTACAACCTCTTCGAACCGGCCAGCGCCATCGAAATCGGCGAGCGCAAAGTAACGAACGTGCTTTCGGTACGGCCGGACCTTTTGGCAAGCGCGAATCCCGGGTGCACGATCCAGATTCAATCGCTGATGCGCAAGCGTAACGTCGAATTGCGCGCCGCCCATCCGATCGAAATACTCGACGCGTCGATTGCGGGGCGCGCGCTCACCTAATTACGGCGCTCGCGCCACTGCAACTCTTGCCGACGGCAACCGTGCCGTGCCGTTCGTACCTGCACGCCGCTCGATTTGCTTCCGATCCTTTGGAGTGAGAAAATCTTATGTTCCAGCAGTTATTAACGCCGGTAGCAGGCGCGCTCTTTCCGTCGTTTCTCCTCGCGGCGCTACCGATCGTCGTCCTCCTCGTGGTGCTCGGGGTGTTGCGGCGGCCGGCCTGGCAAGCCTCACTCGCCGGTTTGCTCGTCGGCATCATCATCGCCATCGGCATCTGGCATTTCCCGATTCCGCTCGCGCTCGATTCCGTTGCGAACGGCGCGGTGTTCGCGGTGTGGCCGGTCATGTGGATCGTCTTCAACGCGTTGCTGCTCTACAATGTGGCCGTTAAGTCGGGCAGCTTCGATGCGTTTCGCGACTGGGTGCTCGATCATCTACCGAACGACCGGCGCGTTATTCTCGTCGTAATCGGTTTTTGCTTCGGGGCGTTGCTCGAAGGCATCGCAGGCTTCGGTACGCCCGTCGCGATCACGAGTTCGCTGCTCATCATGGTCGGCTTCGTACCGCTCGAGGCGCTGGTGTTCACGTTGATTTTCGATACGGCGCCCGTTGCTTTCGGGGCGCTCGGTGTACCGGTTACGGTGCTTGGGGCGGTGACGCACCTTTCCCCGACGGTCCTCGGCGCCATGATCGGACGCCAATTGCCGTTGTTCGCGCTGTTTCTGCCGTTCTACGTCATCACCGTCTACGGCGGATTCAAATCGGTGCGGGCGCTGTGGCCCGTGCTGCTCGTTGCCGGCGGCAGCTTTGCCGCAACGCAGTTCGTGTGTTCGAATTTCATCAGCTACAGCCTGACGGACGTCCTTTCTTCGATCGGTTCGCTCGTCGTGACGCTGCTTTTTCTGCAAAGGTGGAAGCCTGCCCCGGACCCCGAGTTCGCGGTGCGCGATAGTGCGGCGTTGCATCGGTCCTCGGCCGAAGTTTCTGCCGTGCGCGCGTGGTTGCCGTGGGCGGTCGTATCCGCGGTCGTCATCGTCTGGACGACGTTCGCTATTTTTAAGCTCGGAGATATGAAGATTCCGTGGCCCGGACTGCACAATGCCGTCTCGATCACGCTTTACAAGAATTCGCCCTACGCCGCAATTTGGGATTTCCAGCCGCTGGCAACCGGCACCGCGATTCTCGTCGCCGTCTTGATAACGGTGGCCGTCGTTCGTTTACCGGCGCCCGACTTGCTCGGATGCGTCGCCGCGACGTGGCGGCAGCTACGCGTCGCGATTCTAACCGTCATGCTCATCATCGGCCTCGCGTATCTTATGAATTATTCTGGGCTGAACTATACGCTCGGCCTCGGGGTCGCGTCGGTCGGCTTGTTGTTCGTCGTCCTCTCTCCGTTTCTCGGGTGGGTTGCCGTGCTGCTTTCCGGCAGCGATACGTCGGGAAATGCGCTATTCGGCAATCTCCAAGTCGTGGCCGCTAATCAATTGCGGCTGGATCCCGTGCTTTTCGCCGCGACCAACTCGTCCGGCGGCGTCATGGGCAAGATGATCTCTCCGCAGAACATCGCGACGGGCGCCTCCGTCACGGCGTTGATCGGGCAAGAAGGGACGATTTTCGCGCGGACGTTTCCGCACAGCATCGTCTTGACGGTGCTGCTGAGCGTCCTCGTGGCAATTCAGCAGTTCCTCATTCCGTGGATTATTCCGCACTAACGTGGCGCTGCGCCGGATCGTCATCGCGCCCGATAAATTTAAAGGCAGCCTGAGCGCGAACGAAGCGGCGGAGGCGATCGAACGCGGGTTGCGCTCGGTGCCGGGCTTCGTCGCGAGCGTCGTTTGCATTCCCATGGCCGACGGCGGCGAAGGTACGGTCGACGTGTTCCTCGCCGGCGGCGCGCGGGCCGAGAGCGCGCTCGTGCAGGGGCCGCTCGGGGAGCCGGTGCGCGCGACCTTCGCGCTGACGGAGGACGGGCTCGCCGTCATCGAGATGGCGGCGGCGTCCGGTCTGCTGTTGCTGGCGGAAGCGCAGCGCGATCCGCTGCGCGCCTCGACGTACGGCACGGGCGAACTCGTGTGCCGCGCACTCGATCTCGGAGTGGAGCGCATCGTGCTCGGCATCGGCGGAAGTGCCACGAACGACGGAGGAGCGGGACTTCTGAGCGCGCTCGGAGTTCGCTTTCTTGATAAGAGCGGCGAGGCGCTGGAAGCGGGGGGCGCGGCCCTCGCGCGACTCGCAGCGGTCGACCTTGCCGGCCTCGATGCGCGCGTACGCAACGTAAGGCTCGAAGTCGCGAGCGACGTCGATAGCGTTCTCTGCGGGCCGCACGGTGCGTCGACGATGTTCGGCGCTCAAAAGGGCGCTTCACCACAAGACATTCTGACGCTGGATGCGGCACTCGCCCATTTCGCCGACGTGACGGCGGTCGTCACCGGGCGCGACCGGCGAGATGTCGCAGGTGCGGGCGCAGCGGGCGGTCTCGGTTTCGGGCTCGTTGCCTATCTGGACGCCGAACTGCGTCCGGGAGTCGAGATCGTCGCCGAAGTCAAAGCTTTGCGCGAGAGCCTCGGTGGGGCGGATTTGTGCCTGACGGGCGAGGGGCGCATCGACGAACAGACATTGCGCGGCAAGACGGTCGCCGGGGTGGCGCGCTGCGCGCGTGAGGCGGGCGTTCCGGTCATCGCGTTCGCCGGGTCGATCGACGTCGCCGTAGAGCCGCAGTTGGCGCAGAGCGGCATTGCGTGCGCGATACCGATCGTCGACACGCCGATGACGCTCGAGCGTGCGTTCGAAAACGCCGCGCCGCTGCTCGAACGAGCCGCAGCGCGCGTGGGCCGGCTCCTCGCCCTCGAGCCGGCAGCAACGCCGGAACTCCGTCACTAATCGTTTCGCGGGTGTTCGTGAGGGAACGCGCCGTATGCCGGAAGCGCAGCGCGCGATCCGCGCACCGCATGCCACACCAGATCGTTCAACGTCGACGCCGAGACGGCGTCTTCGCGCTTGAAGTCGAGATGCGCGCTATCGCTCGCACGATAGGCCGTCGCGGCATTTTTCGCTTCCAGATCGATCGTTTCGGGAAGCGCATCGTACGGACGCGCGTCCCGCGTTGCACGAAAGGCTTCATCGAGCGGGAGCGCCGCCGCATCGTATGCCGAGAGCGGCTGTAAACCGAGAAGCAATTCGATCGTGCGCACGACGCCCGCCGTCGAATGATGCGCGTGCAGGACGCCGCCCGGCGCGTAGGCGCTAATCGCAAAGGCCGGCATGCGTTGATCGTCGACGTGATCGGGGCCGTTCTGCGCGTCGTCCTCGACGATGAAAATCGCCGTGTCTTTCCAGTAGCGTGAGTGCGATACGGTGTCGACGAGTCTTCCGACCGCATTATCGTTCTGCGCGACGTACGCGCTCGGCGTCAGCCGGCCGGGCGTCGTTCCCGACGTGTGGTCGTTCGGAAGGCGTATGATTTCGAGTTGCGGGAGATTGCCGTTTCGAACGTAGATCGCGAACTCGCGCGCCCACTCCGCTTCGCGGTCTATGTCGCTATACGCGAGATCGAAGCCCGGGAACGCCGGGTCGGTCACGGCGTCGAGGCCCGGCATATGCGAAATAATGCGCGGAGCGCGCCCGAGCGTCAGTTCGGTCGTGAATTCGCCGTAATTGCGAACCGAAAGCCCGGCGCGAAGCGCACTATTCCAAAGATAACCTGCATGCGGCGTCGAGCCTTCGGCTCCGTCTTCGAAATCATAGGCGTTGCGCCGCGAACCGTAATTGGGCGGCCAAAAGCGTTCCAGATAATCGTTGGCGAACGCGGCCATCGACCAATTGTGCCCGTCGGCGCTGACTTCGGCATCTGCGAACGTGGCGTCGAGAATACCGAAACGCAGCGCGAGCGCGTGCTCGTTCGGCGTTACGTTGGCGCCGAAGAGCGTTAGGCTAGCATCGCCGTCGCCGCGCGCAAGATCTCCGAGAACCTGATCGTACGTCCGATTCTCCTTCACGACGTACATAACGTGCCGGATCGGTCCGTCCGCGCGCACGAGGGAATGCCGCAGAACGGATGAGTGAACCGTGAGCGCACGTGCCAGACCCGGTCCGGCATGCTGCCGCACCGCATCTGTACCGCGTTGCAGCGCGGCGGCGTCCGCGAGCGGAACGCGGCGGACGGATCCGATCTCGTCTGCAGCGACGTAGCCGCTGCGCGCATGCGGACCGTGCCCGAAGGGCATGAATTGCGGATTGGGGCGCGAGCTTTCACCCTTCCCATCGACGACGTCGAGGGCGTCACCGCTGCGTTCCACGACGACGGCCGTGGGATACCAGCCGACGGGAAGCGCGCCCGCGAAACGCATCGGGCCGCCGTCCGTGCGCACCACGGCCAGCGCGTTGGCCGCCGCGTCCGTGACGTATAACTGCGTACCGTCGGGCGAAAGAGCGAGCGAACTCGGCGACGCGCCGTACAGCTTCGCAGCGTACGGCCCGACGTTGACTCCACGGGCCCGCTTCTCCGTCGCGACGTCGATCGCGCCGACGGAATCGTCATCGGTTTCCGAAACGTAGATCGTCTTACCGTCGCGCGAGCGAAGCAGCGCCTCCGGGTGAAGACCGACGGGAATCGTCGCGCTTTCGATCCGGTTTTGCACGTCGATGACCGAGACGGACGATTCTGCCCAATTCGCAACGAAGAGTCGCTTGCCGTCGGCTGAAAATGCCAGCCCGTTCGGGTGCCGTCCGACGCGTATGCGCGGGCTTACGATCCCGTGCAGCGGGTCGATGAGCACAACGGCGTTCGCTGCATCGCCGCTGGCCGCGAGCGTAGCGCCATCCGGTGAGCGCACGATAGCGGACACCCAAAACGGCTCCGGCAGCGCGAGCGTGCGGTCGATCGAGCCGTCGCCGGCGTCTACGTGCGCCAGCGCATCTTGCGCGCCGAGACCGACCCAGAAACCACTGCCGGCTACGTCGGGGAGAGGCGGCCCGCTCGCACCCGCGAGCGCAATCGTTCGCTCGGGCTTGAGGTCGCCCGCGGCAAAGACACGAACGTCCGCATCCGCTTGACCGTCTTCGACGACCACGAGATGGGCGCCGTCGCTCGTGAGCGCCGCGCCTTGCGGCAGCGTGCCGGTGGCGACGACGCGATCCTGCGGTGGCGCGAGCGACCATTCCGTCGGAAGCGCGACGCCGCGCACGGCCGCGAGCGATGCTCCGGCCGTCCCGGCAAGGAGAACGGCCGTCAGGAGGACGAGCGACTTATGCAAGCGCTACCGAGCTTAGGGCTTACGCGCTTATGGAGTTGAAACGGTGCGCCGCACGAAGAGGCGGCCGGCGATCAGCGCGACGAGAACGAAGGTGATCGCGAAGAACCCTTCGTGCACGCCGGAAAGATAATTGTGATCGATGAAGCGGCAACCGTAATTCGTACCGCCCATGCCGAGCGCAGCGATCCCGTACGCCAGGTGCAGGCGTCGCTGCGGATCGACCGCGCTGCCGAAGAGCGACGGCGCGCCGGTGCGGCGCGCGGCGAGCCAGCGGACGATCACGAGCGCTCCGAGAGCGAAACACAGTGTTCCCGTTGCGGCGCCCCAAGCGATGTCGAACGTACGCGAGCCTTCGAGCATGCCGTGCTGTTGCCCAAAAACGAGCGGCGTCCTACACGCCGGGCGCGGGCGTGACGGTCGGTCCAGCGCTGGGTGCATGCCTGCAGGCGCTACGTCGCGAACGGGATCGCCAGTATGGAACTCAACGATTCGATCGTGTTCGCGGGCGGCCGGTTTCAACGCTACGACGATGCTCGCGTCGGCTTGCTCACGCACGGGCTCAATTACGGCACGGGTTGTTTCGAAGGTATCCGCGGCTACTGGAACGCCGAAGAGGGCGAACTGTATCTATTGCAACTCCGCGAGCATTACGAACGGCTCCATGCCTCCGCGCGTATTCTCCTCATGAAGCTCCCGCACAGCGTAGACGAGTTGATCGAGATAACGGTCGACCTTTGCGCGCGCAACCGCTTCGAACAAAACATCTACATCCGGCCGCTCATCTATAAAGCGGCGGAGGATGTCGGCGTGCGTTTGACGGGCGTAGCGGACGCGTTTACGATTTGCGCGCTGCCGTTCGATAAATACTTCGACGCAACGACGGGTTTGCGTTGCTGCGTCAGTTCGTGGCGCCGCATCGACGATACGATGGCGCCGGCGCGTGCGAAGATCACGGGCGCCTATATTAATTCGGCCCTCGCGAAGAGCGAGGCGCAAATGAACGGCTTCGACGAAGCGATCCTGCTCTCGCACGACGGACACGTTGCCGAAGGTTCTGCGGCCAATCTATTTCTCGTGAAAAATAGCATTTTGTTCACGCCCGATGCGACGCAAAACGTGTTGGAAGGGATCACGCGCCGCATGGTCCTCGCGCTCGCACAGCGTGAACTCGGGATCACGATCATAGAACGGGCCCTCGACCGTAGCGAACTCTACGTTGCAGACGAGATCTTCTTATCGGGTTCGGCGGCCGGGATCGCTTTCGTGAATTCGGTCGACCACCGTCCGGTCGGCGACATGCAGATCGGCCCGGTCGCGCGCAAACTTGCGGGGTACTACGAACGCGTGACGCAAGGCCGCGAACCCGCATATCGGGATTGCCTTACGGCGACGTACTCCAGCCGCCGCGCGACGGTCGCTTAGCGTTTTACGGAGCGTCGGCAGCGGGTTGGTCTGCAGCCGGGACGTCGTCTAGCGGCCCGGCCGAGGTAGGCAACGTTGCGGGCGCGCGCGTGCGGCTATTCCACATCGCTTCGTCGGGAGAAATGAGACTCGCGCCCTGCGCGCCCGGAGCGGCGGCCGAGAAGGCGGCGATGCCTTCGCTCTCGCGCCAGGTGGCGAAGCGCGAGAAACCCTCGTATGCGAGTCGCGAGACCTTGCGAATGAACGTTCGGCCCAGATCGAGATCGGGCAGCTGCGTCGTCATGACGGCGATGATGTACGGCTCGCCATCTTGGTAGACGATGCCGACGTCGTTGAGCGTATCGTGGAGCGAGCCCGTTTTGTGCGCGATTCTGACGTGCTTCGGAAGCGGCTGCGGTAACAAGCCGTTGTGCGTCTGCCCGGTAAGGATGGCCAGCATTTCGCGCGAGGACCACTCGTCGACGAGCCGGTCGCGCGCGATGTTATCCAGCAGCGCGACCATATCGTGGGGACTGGTCCGTAGCGCGTAACGAATGGTGTCCGTTTCGGAGCGGATATAGTCGCCGAGATACGTCGTATGAAGACCGAGCCCGCTCATCGTGGCGTTGATGTGCACGCGTCCGACTTTGCGAATCAGCATGTTCGTCGCGGTATTATCGCTCTGCGTGATCATCAGCCAGAGCAGTTGTTTTACCGTCCGGAGCGTTCCGGGCGCGGCGTCCGCCATATCACCCCAACCCCAATCGCGGTCGCGCGACTCGAGATGCACGACGGTATTGAGATCGAGCCGTCCGAGTTCCATTTGGCGGAAGACTTCCACCATCACCGGGATTTTGATGGTCGAAGCTGCGGGCAAGTTTGCTGCGGCGTTCACTCCCGAAGTCATTCCGGTCGCTAAATCTTCGATTGCGATACCGACGCGCCCGGGCGCGTGCGACGAGACGGCCGACAGCTGCAGTTGAAGCGCGGCGAGCGGCGAGGGAAGCGGAACCGCCGCTCGTGCGAACGATGGAAACGACGCGATTGCAAACGCGAGCAATGCGAGACGAACACCACGGTAGCGATGCTTCATACGATTGCTCGACGTTATCCGCCGTTGTGCGGCGTTACCCTTCCTGCATTCGTTCAACGTTGTGGCCCGGCTCACGCTTCGAGTGGTACACCGTCCGCAGCCGGCGCCCGCGCGCGGCCGGTAACTCCCGTAAGCGCGGCGAGCGCCGCCAGATACGGTAAGGCTTGCATGAGTTCGCTCGGTATGCCGGCTCGTTGTAAACTGAACTGAAGCGCCGCGAGTGCGCCGAAAGCGACGGCCGCACCCGTCGCGCCAAGGGGCGTCCAACGGCCGAAGATTACCGCGGCGAGCGCAATGAAGCCGCGTCCGGCGCTCATCCCGTCCGAATACAAATCGAGTTCGCCCAGAGAGAGAAAGACGCCGCCCGCGCCTCCGAGTGCGCCCGCGATGAGCGTGGCGATGATGCGGACGCGCGCCGGATCGACGCCGGCCGAACGTACGGCGCGAGGGTTCTCTCCGCACGCCCGGAGCCGCAAACCCCATGGCGTGGCCGCAAAGAGCACGTGCAATGCAAGCGCGCTGCCGAACGCGCAGGCGATGAGCGCGACTTCGCCGGCGGTTCCCAGAGCGTGCACTTCCGGTGATGCACCCGGCTGGCCGAACACGATAACGAGTGCGAATGCGGTTCCGCCGGCAGCGACGAGATTCAAGCCCGTACCCGCAACGATCTGATCGACGCCGAAGCGCGTCGCAGCGATGCCGAGCAGCACGCACAGGCACGCCCCGGCGGCGACACCTGCCACTAGGCCGAGAAGAGCGTTGCCGGTTGCGAACGACACGCCGACGGCCGTGAAGGCGCCGGCCGTGAGCGTGCCTTCGAGCGCGATATTTAAGATCCCCGAACGCTCGCAGACGACGCCGGCGAGCGCAGCGAAAATCAGCGGTGCCGCTTTAACGAGCGTGAGACCGACGAACGCGATCAGCATGCCGCACCGGCCGTCACGCTTGGAGGGCCGTTCTATCCGGGGCGGCAAAGCGCCGCGTGGCGAGCCCGAGAACGATGAGCCCTTCGACGAAGGTCACCGCGTCTTTGGGAACGTGAGCGAGAGCCTGCATCGTGAGACTGCCGCTTTGTAAGATGCCGAAAGCGAACGCGGCAACGACGATGCGCAGCGGATCGAGGCCGCCGACGAGCGCAACCGCGATCGCGATGAAGCCGTAGCCCGGTGAAAGTTCGACGTTGAAGCGGTGCAGAACGCCCGCGACGATCGTCGCGCCGCCGAGCCCCGCCATGGCGCCCGAGAGGCTCATCGCAACGAGCGCCGTCCGCCGCAAGTCGATGCCGGCACGCAGCGCGGCGGCCGGCGCCGCGCCTGCAGCTCGCAACTCGTAGCCGAAGACCGTGCGCGAAAAAACGTAGGCGAGCACGCCTGCGAGCACGAGTCCCAGTAACAGCGAGATGCTCAGACGCGTACCGGGGACGAGCGCCGGCAACCATGACGAAACAGGCAGCTGCGCCGTCTCCGCACCTTCGACGCTTCCGTTATGCAAAGGTCCGGTGACGAGATAGTTGGCTAGTAGCGCGGCCACGATGTTCAGCATCAGCGTCGCGATGACTTCGTTACTTCTGAAACGCGCTCGCAGCGAGCCCGCGATCGCGCCCCAGAAGGCGCCACCGGCGGCACCCGCGAGCAAAATCACCGGTATCGCGATGAGTCCCGGAGCACTGAGCGCAGCGCCGGTAACGCCGGCTGCCAGGCCGCCCATCACGAGCTGACCCTCGGCTCCGATATTGAAAAGACCGCCGCGAAAAGCGAACGCGACGGCGAGTGACGGAAATAGCAGCGACGACGTTTGCACGAGCGTTTCGCTAAGCTCGCGCGGACCGCCGAGCGCGCCGCGCAGGAGTGCCGAAAAACCGTCGAGCGGATTCGCGCCGGCAAGCGCCATCGCAGCCGAGGCGATCGCCAACAGCACGATCGTACCGGCCGCAGCGGCCGCCGTACTTTTCACGAGCGCTTCATTAAGCGCGGACGCTGCGCATCCCGCGTCCGCAACGGCGCAAACCGGATGCCGTCGCTCGCAGTCTCGCGCGGCGCTCGGACGCGAGCCTGCGCGGCGGTGAGCGCCTTCGCGGTGACGTTTCGAACGCGTCGAGTGTCAAGTAAGCGGGCGCGCCGTGCGTCCGGCGAAAGAGGCTTCAAACGTGTACGATCTGCCGGTTGCGGCCGCGACGATTACGCGACGTCCGTTCAAGAAGCATTCCGTTATTTATTTAAACGGACATTTCGATTTTGCAAACATCGCCGACGTCGAGACGTTACTGCGCGACTATGTCGCAGCCAGCAGTATCGTTTCGTTGGAACGCGTGACGTTTGCCGATTGTAGCTTGATCTCGGCGCTCATCCGGTTGCAACATGTCGCGCAGGACAAACTGATCGTGATCGTTCCGCCGTCGCTGCCGAGCGCGCGTGTCTTCGCGCTCATGAAAGCAGAGACGTTCTTGCGGGTCGTGCCTCACAGGCCGGCGGCGCTGCGACTGGCCGCAGAACTTGCCACCGGCGCGGCGCGATCGACGCCTCGCTGCTAGGGCTCTACAGCGCGGGGGCACGGCCGGCTTTAAGATGTTCTACATATTCAGCTTCGAGCGCCGCGCCGTACTCCGCCAACGTACGGACGTCGCTGCGATTCGCATGCCAGACGCTCCGCGGCCGCCACAAGGGAACCTGAATATTCCCATCGTCGGTCGCGTTGGTCGGCGCCGTCGTGACGTACAGCGCGGGGCCGCCGATCGTTTCCGCGACGACCGCCTGACCCGCTCCTAATGACTGGTATCTCATGTGTTAGGTAGGCGCCGCGGAAGCCGCAATCCCTGCGCCCGTTCCCGCCATGAGCGCCCCGATCCGCGCCCGATCGAACGCGCCGCGCGAGAATTCGCCGACGATGCAGCCTCGGAACAGAACGAGAATCCGATCAGCGAGCGCGAGTACTTCATCGAGTTCGAAGCTGATCAGGAGCACCGCGATCCCGGCGTTGCGCGCTTCGATGAGCCGCGATTGTACGAGGGCTGCCGCGCCGACATCGATGCCGCGGGTCGGTTGATATGCGAGAATGAACGTCGGCTCGTGGGCGAGGGCGCGTCCGACCACGACCTTCTGCTGGTTGCCGCCGGAGAGGTCGGCGACGCGGGTGCGAATCGACTTCGTTCGGACGTCGAAACGCCGCACGATGTCGTCTGCCAGCCGGTCGCGGGCGCGGCCGTCGATCGTCCAGCCTCGCCGCAGCCCGGGCCGCGCCTGATCGCCTAGCATCGCGTTGCGGGCGATGTCCCACGGCAAAACGAGCGCTTCGCGTTGCCGGTCTTGCGGGATTGCCCTTAGACCCGCCGCGAGCCGGGCTTTCGGATCGCCCGGGACGAGCGTCGTCTCGAAAAGCGTCATCCGCCCGTCATACGGTGCCGCGCCGACGATCGCGTCGCTAAGCGGCGACTGGCCGTTGCCCTCCACTCCCGCGATGCCGACGATCTCGCCGCTACGCACGTCGAAGGTCGCGGCTTCGAGCGCGCGCGAACCGGTCCCGGCGCAAATCCCGTGCGCCGCAAACGCGGCTCTCGGACTTGTCGCGGTGCGTTCGGCGAGCGGCGGGATCTCGCCGCCGACCATTGCCCGCGCGAGCGCGGCCGTCGATGTTTCGCTCGTCGCCGCACGCAATACGACGCGCCCGGCGCGCATGACGGTGACGCGCATAGTGTGCGCGACGACTTCCCCAAGCTTATGCGTGATCACGAGCACGGCCGTACCACGCGCTGCGAGCGCCCGCACGGTCTCGAAGAGCGCCTCGATTTCGGCGGGCGCGAGAACTGCCGTCGGTTCGTCGAGCACGAGCACGCGCGGGTCGCGCGCGAGCTCGCGCAAGATTTCGACGCGTTGTGCGATGCCGACGGGCAGCGTTTCGACGACGGAATCGGGATCGACGTCGAGACCGTAGGCCGCCGCGAGCGCGCGCACGCGAGCGCGGGCGCCGTTCGCGTCCAACCGCAGACCGCGCCGCGGCTCGTTGCCCAGCACGACGTTTTCCCACACGCGGAGCCGGTCGACGAGTTCGAAGTGCTGATGCACGAGGCCGACCGCGCCCGCAGTCCACACGGTCCCGCTCGTCGCAGCGAGCCTGCCCGCGGCGATCTGGGCCAGCGTCGATTTCCCCGCGCCATTCTCGCCGCATAAGGCATGAATTTCTCCCGGCTCGATTGCGAGCGTCACGCCGTCGACCGCGCGAATGTCGCCCGGATAGAGCTTGACCACGTCGCGCAACTCGAGCACGACGGCGGCCGGGGCCACGCTACACCTTTACCGGTTTGAAAGCCGCGAGTTCTTCGCGCGTCGAGGGCGGAACGATTTTCCTCTCGATGATCGCCGCGCGCAACGTCGCCACACGCGCGAGATTGACGCTACCGATGACGCTCTTCGTATACGTGAACTGCGTGAGTCCGACGCCATCGTCTTTAAGGCCGAATTCCACCTTGCCCGACGGTAACTTCTGCGCTGCGGTCTCCTGCGCCACCTTAAAAACGGCGACGTCTATCCGCTTGAGGACGCTCGTCAAGATCTTGCCGGGCGCGAGCGAGTCTTGATCGGAATCGACGCCGATCGCGTAAACGTTCGGCCGAGCGCGCGTCTCGTCGATCGCGCCTAACCCCGATTTGCCGGCCGCGACGTAGATGATGTCGGCGCCCGCGCCGTACATCACTCCGGCCAGTTCTTTGCCCGAGGCGACGTCTTGGAACGAGCCGACATATTTGACCAACACGTCGATTTTCGGATCGACTTCGCGTGCGCCGGCGGTATAACCGGCCTCGAATTTGCGCAAGAGCGGCACGTCGATACCGCCGAGAAAGCCGATGCGGTGAGTCTTCGAGCAGAGAGCCGCGAGCGCGCCCGCCAGAAACGATCCGTCTTGTTCGCGAAAGGTGATCGATGCGACGTTGGGTTCGTCGACGACTGCGTCGATGATAGCAAAATGACGGCGCGGATAATTGCGCGCGACCTGCTGCAAATCGTGGTTCATCAAAAAGCCGACGGCGAAGACTTCGTCGTAATCTTCGTCGGCGAGAACCGTTAAATTCGGTTGATAATCGGCCGCCGATTTCGACTCGAGAACTTGCACCTCGGCGCCCAGTTTGCTCTTAGCCGCCTGCAAACCGGCATTGGCCGAGTCGTTGAACGACTTATCGCCGAGACCGCCGACATCGCTCACCATGCCGAGCCGGATCGCGCCCGGAGCGCCGGCGGTGCCGCTCTTGGCACAGCCTGCGCCCACACAACAGAGCAACGAGAGCGCGACCGTAAACCAGGCGCGTGTGCGGCGGTCCTTCATGGTCCGCTTGTACGAACCGCCGCTACGCGAAGCCTCCGCTACCCGGTGCAGCTAACCGTTACAGGATGACCGGCGCCGGAATGGTCGTAATCGGACCGCCGGGATCGGGCGACAGCGGAGGGTCCGAGACCGGACCGCCCGGGACCGTCGTCGGCGGCAAGCCGGGCTGCGGCGGCTGATACGGCGGGTCCAGCGGCATATCGGGTTCGGGTACCCCGGGCGAAACGGCGCGAATATGGTACGGTTGCTGCATGAACACGGTCTCCATTCGGCGTGTCGTTCGCCGCTCGCGCGGCGAGCGGCGCGTTACCTATGCGCTAAAAATCCTCGCGACGGTCGCGCTCACGGCATTTATGCTTTCAACCGTGATCGCGTTTCTGGGCCGCATCCCGAGCGTCACGATCGTGCTGATCGGGGCAACCTTTTTCACCTACGCTATCTACCCCGTCGTGCGGCGCCTTAACGCAGGCATGCCGCTACTGTGGGCGATCGTCGTCGTATACACCGTTATTTTCGTACTTATCGCGTTTACCGCGGCGGTCGTCGTTCCGGCGCTCGTCAACGACGTGCAGTCGCTGGCCGCATCGATGCCGGGCCTTGTCGAGAACGCCCAGAAAACGCTCTCCGATCCGGCGAATCCCGTCGTACGGCACCTGCCGCCCGTCGTTCGGAAAACGCTCGAGAGCCTGCCGCCGCAGCTTGCGAAATTCGCCGAAACGTATGCCGGCGAGGCTGCATCGCGGTTGCTCGGCATCGTGCTCTCGATCGTCGCCGTCGTCGCGACCGTGGTCGTCATTCCCGTCCTCTCGGTTTACCTCATGATCGAAGCGCCGCAGTTCATCGATTCATTCGTGGAGCGTCTGCCGCCGAAAGCGCGCGCGAAGACGACGGCAATCGTGCGCGATCTCGACGCGGCGCTCGGCGGCTTCATTCGCGGGCAGCTGCTGGTGGGAGCGACGATCGGCGCCTGCATCACGATCGCGCTGCTGATCCTGCATGTGCGTTATGCGGTCCTGATCGGCGTTCTGGCGGGGCTCTTCGACATCATCCCCTACGTTGGCGCCATCGTCGGCTTCGTTCCCTCGGTCGGGCTCGCGCTCGCCAACGACGGGTGGCAGCACGCGCTGGTCGTCGCCGCCGTTTTTATCGCTATCTTTCAAGCCGAGGGACACTTCATCGCGCCGAAGATCGTCAGCGATTCGGTCGGGCTCTCGCCGCTCATGGTCATCGTGGCCATTCTCGTCGGCGGCGAACTGCTCGGCATCGGGGGCATGTTTCTCGCCGTGCCGGTTGCCGCGGTGATCCGCGTATTCGCGCTACACGCATTTCCGACGCGCGGACCCGTGCCCGAGCCCCTGGTGCCCGTGCCACAGCTCGGTGATCCGGCCGGCATACCCGGCGCGAAGGATTCGCGCTCGCCCGGCAGTGAGAAGGCGCGCAGCGGTCGCGCGTAGGAGCCGCGCCGGATGAGTACGATGGCCGTTTCACAGCTGCCGCGCGGCGAACGTCCGGTCCCGGCACGGGTGGACGTCATCGGCGTCCCGATGGATTTGGGAGCGGATCGGCGCGGCGTCGATATGGGACCGTCGGCAATTCGCTACGCGCGCTTACGCGAGGGTCTCGAGTCGCTCGGTATCGCCAGCATCATCGATCACGGCAACCTGCTCGTGCCCGTACGCGAGTCCGAAAGCGCGCTGTCGGTGAAGAACGCAAAGTATCTTCCGATCATCCTCGCGGTTTGTCGCGAACTCGCGCTCGTCGTCGAGGATGCCTTACGACAGGGTGGCTTCCCCGTCGTGCTCGGCGGCGACCACTCGATCGCGATCGGAACGCTCGACGGCGTTTTCCGCGCGCGTGGCCGGGCGCCGGGACTGATCTGGGTCGACGCTCACGGCGATATCAATACGCCGCTCACCTCCCCGTCGGGAAACGTGCACGGGATGCCGGTCTCGATCGCGCTCGAAGAACGGCACCTGGCGGTCGAGCGCACGGTCTTGATCGGTTTGCGCGACGTGGACGCGGGCGAACGGGCACGTATCCGCGAGCTCGGCGTCAGAGCGTTCTCGATGAGCGACGTCGACCGGCTGGGCATGGAACGCGTCATGGACGAGGCTATCTCGCTTACCGGCAGCGGCCGGGGCAGCGTGCACGTCAGCTTCGACATGGACGGCATCGACCCGCGCGAGGCACCCGGTACCGGAACGGCGGTGCCGGGCGGCCTTACCTACCGCGAAGCGCACCTCGCAATGGAGATGGTCGCACACGCGGGCGTAGTCGGCTCCCTCGAAGTCACCGAGACCAACCCCATTCTCGACGAACACAACCGCACCGCCGCCCTCGCCGTAGAACTCATCCTATCCGCCCTAGGCAAAACGATCCTCTGAGGAGGCTTTGATTTCGCGCAGGGCGTCGTTGCCGAGAAGCTCAGGTGCGGATTCGCTTTGCGAATCCCGGCACGAAGTGCCGCGCCCGAAGGGCGGAATTCGGCGCAGCCGAATTCGTGCACACTTCGCTTCTCGGCGCCTCGCCCTGCACGAAATCAGAGCCTCCTCGAGCTTCTGCCGCTCGTTGCCGTGTGCGAAGTCGCGCAAAGTCGAAGCCGTCCATCACGCCGGCTAATAGACGCCCACCGACCGCCCCGTGAAGCTCTCAAATCAGCGCCGCGCTAGGCGCCGAGAAGTGAAGTGTGCATGAATTCGGCTGGGCCGAATTCCGCCCTTCGGGCGCGGCACTTCGTGCCGGGATTCGCGAAGCGAATCCGCACATGAACTTCTCGGCAACGACGCGCGGCGTTGATCAGAGCTTCGCTACAGTAATCGGGCGACGGCCTGGTTCCAGTATTGCCAGTCGTGGCCGTCGATGCCGGGCCAGATTTCGGTGTGGTGCGGTATCGCTTTGCGCGTCAGCACCGCGTCGAAGCGCCGATTATCCTCGATAAGCGCGTCGAACTCTCCCGTCGCAATCACCCACTCGACGCCGCGTAATTTCGCGCTCCCTTCGTCATCGAGATCGGCGATGAAGTCGGCGGGGGAATTCGCGTAATCGATCGCGTCCCAATAACCGTCCGTGAATCGTCGCACGTCGAAAACGCCCGACAGGCAGACGGATTTCGTAACGACGTCGGGGTGGCGCGCGGCGAAATTGGCCGCGTGATACGCGCCGAAACTACATCCGAACACGCCCAGGTCGTGCCGGGCCGCGCGCCGTTGCACGTACGGCGTAAGTTCGTCGCGGAGATAGGCATCGTAGCGTTCATGGCGCGCCCCGCGCAAAGCCGGTTCGATCGAATCGTTGTACCAACTTTCGACATCGACGCTATCGACGCACACGAGCTGTAGGTAGCCCGCCTCGATCTTCGCGCGCAGGCGCTCGACGAGTCCCGTATCCTCGTATTGAAAGAAGCGTCCCATCGACGTCGGAAACACGAGCACCGGATAGCCCGCCCAACCGAACCAGAGAAACTCCATCGTACGGCCGAGCCGCACGCTCTTCCAAGCCTCGTAACTACGGTGCATCGCCCGCTTCTTGCATAGGGGCGGATACGCTTCCCTCGAATTTAAGCGCAAATGGCTGCTACTACCGCGCGCATCGGCCTGTTGTTCGGAATCGAGAACACGTTTCCGTGGGCGCTGGTCGACGCCATCCGGGCGCACGGCGCCGGGGAAATTGTAGCGGAACCGGTCGAGATTTCGGCGCTACGGGATACGCAGCGCTTCGACTACGCGCTGATCTTGGACCGCATCAGTCACGAAGTACCGTTCTATCGCACCTTCCTCAAGGTCGCGGCAGCCCGCGGAGTACAGATCGTCAACAATCCGTTTTGGTGGTCGGCGGATGATAAGTACTTCGGCAATATCGTGGCCGAGTCGGTCGCGGTCGCGACACCGCGCACGATTCTGCTTCCGCATAAAAACCGGCCACCCAATACCGAAGCCGCCTCGTTTCGCAATCTAACGTTCGTCGATTGGAGTTCGGTTTTCGATTACCTCGGCTTCCCGATTTATCTAAAGCCCGCGTACGGCGGCGGTTGGAAAGACGTGTTCCGAGTGGAGAACCGCGCGGCGTTCTTCACGGCCTACGATTCGACGCGCGACCTGACCATGATGGCGCAAGAGGCGATCGATTTTACTTCGTATTACCGTATCTACACCCTCGGCCGAGAGCGCGTGCACGTGATGCCGTACGACCCGAAAGCACTGCATAGCGAACGCTACGGTCGAGGCGACGCTCGTTTGGAACCCGCCTTGAAGGCGAAGCTCGAGCGCGATGCGCTCGCGCTTTCAGGTGCGCTCGGTTACGATATGAATACGGTCGAACTCGCCGTACGCGACGGGGTTCCGTATGCGATCGACTTCACGAATCCGGCACCCGATGCCGATTTAGAATCGGTCGGTAAAACCAACTTCGACTGGATGGTCGAGAACATGGCGGACGTGCTCATCGAGCGGGTACGTCATCCGCGCAGCTTCGAGTTCGGCGGCACTTGGCCGAGCGCGCTCGCGCGGCCGCGGTGAGCGTGCGACCGTCCTTCACGATCGGAATCGAAGAAGAGTTTCAAGTCATCGATCCGGAGTCGTGCGAACTCAAGTCGCACATCTCGGCGATGTTCGAGACCGGTAAGCAGCGGCTTAAGGATGAGATGAAGCGCGAGCTGAACGATCCGGTCATCGAAGTCGGCACGCCCGTCTGCGCCGACATCGTGCAGGCGCGCTACGAAGTTACGCGTCTGCGTTGCGAAGTGATCAACCTCGCTCGCGAGAACGGATTGCGTATCGCGGCCGCCGGAACACATCCGTTCACGCACTGGTCGACGGTGCCGATTACGCCCGGCGCCCACTACGACCAGCTCGTCGAAGATTTACAAATGGTGGCGCGTGCGAACCTCATCTTCGGATTGCACGTGCACATCGGAATCGAAGACGACGACGCGCGCATCGCGATTATGAACGGCGTGCGTTATTTTCTGCCGCACATCTTCGCGCTGTCCGTCAATTCGCCGTTTTGGAACGGACGCGATACGGGCTGGAAAAGCTTTCGAGTTAAAGTATTCGAGCGTTTTCCGCGAACGGGAATTCCCGACTATTTCGATTCCAAGGGCGAGTTCCAGGATTACCTCGATACGCTCGTAGCCTCCGGCTGCATCGAAGACGGTAAAAAGATCTGGTGGGACGTGCGCTACCATCCGTACTTTCCAACCCTCGAATACCGGATCTGCGACGTTCAGCTGCGCATCGACGAAGCCATCTGTCTGGCTGCCTTTTTTCAAGCGGTTTCGTATAAGTTGTGGAAATTGTACGATCACAATCAGGGTTGGCGAACCTATCGTAAAGCGCTCATCGACGAGAACAAATGGCGCGCGGCCCGCTTCGGGCTCGACGGTAAGCTGATCGATCTGGGTAAGAAGGTCGAGATTCCGACGGCCGATCTGCTCGTCGAACTGCTCGAATTCGTCGACGACGTCGTTAACGAACTGGGCGTGAAGGACGAAATACTCTATGTCTATGAGATCTTGCGCCGGCGAACGGGCGCAGATCGACAGCTACAGGTTTACAACGATACGGGGAGTCTGGAAGCGGTGGTACGCTACGTGATCGAGGAGACCGAGGCCGGAGTCCAGATTGCCTAACGTATCCGAGTCACCATCCGCGGTGGGGGTCGAGGTCGTCCGGGTCGCGAGCCCGGGCGCCGTTCCGGCGCGCGACGACGCCGTCATCGACGTTGCGTTGCTCGACATGAACGCCGGGTTCGCGAACGTCGGCCACGATGCGATCCTGGGTATCGTCCATGACGCCGCCGTCGCTCTGGGCGACGACCTCAGGCGGCACGAGCGCCGGATACGCGTCTGCTCCTATGCCGTACGCGACGGGCTCGCCGTGCCCGATCATCGGGAAGGACGCCACGCGCTCTACCTCGGCACCGGCGGCCCCGGGCACCTCGACCCCCGCCAAAACACCGCTCGCGCGGGAGCGGCCGAGATCATCGAAGACTCCGCTTGGGAAGCGCCGCTCTTTCGTTTATTCGAGGCGATCGGGAACGACTCGAGTGCGGCGTTCTACGGGGTTTGCCACTCTTTCGGGCTCGTGTGCCGCTGGTCGGGAGCCGCGGAGGCCGTGCTGCGGGGACCCGAAAAGGGCGGTCCGCGTAGCGGTGTCGGTACGAACGTGCTTACGCCGGCGGCGATCGCGCATCCATATTTCTCCGGCTTAGCGCACGAGGCGCCGGGCCACGTGCCCGTCTTGGATTCCCGGTATTACGACCTCATTCCGCGCGCGGTCCCGCCGCCGGGTGTCGTTCCGATCGCCTTCGAAGCCGCTCCCGCCGGGGATGGCCCCGGCGACGCGCTGACCATGCTCGAGATCGCGCACGATCCGAGCGGTAAGCCGCGCTTCTTCGCCGTGAACAGCCATCCGGAGATCGGCGCGCCGGAGCGTATCGCGGCGATTTTGCAGCGTTTGCTCGCTGCCGGTACGATGACGCTCGACGTTTACAGGCAGCGCGTCCGCGTGTTGCCCATGTTGCGCGACGACCGGCTTCACGAGCGGCTACGCGTCGGGCGCATCGTCTTTGCGGATCTGGTGCACGACCGGCTCGCAGCCGCAGCGCGTAAGCACTAGCCCCCGTGGAGCCGCGTTTTCGGGCGGCGTACAATGCCGCCTTTACGCCGCGAAGTTACGAGCGCTATAAGCGCAATCTGCGCGAGCGACTGGGTTGCGAAGCGGGCTTCCGGCTCGCGGAAACGCCCGTCTTCGTGCCGCTCGACCTCGTTGCGAACTGCGAGCGAGCGGCGAGCGAAATCGTGACGCAGCTCGCAGAGCCCGCACGCCGGGAGCAACTGCGCGCGGCGGTTCCGGCCCGCTTCGATGCCGGCGTGAGGGAGGGTAAGCCGCAATTCGCGGTCGTCGATTTCGGGATCGTGCGTACGCCGGAGGGGAGCTTCGAGCCGCGCGTGGTCGAACTGCAAGGTTTTCCGTCTCTCCTCGCTTTCGAAATGCTTCAGTATGAAGCGTGGGCTCGCGAACTCGAAGCGATCATGCCCGAGCATGCGTGGGCGTGCTGGCACGGCGGTCGCGACGGGCCTGCCTTTCTCGAACTTGCACGGCGCGCGATCGTCGGGGACGCAGATCCGGCCGAGGTCGCGCTCGTCGATTTCGAACCCGAGCGGCAGAAAACGTACTGCGACTTCGCAGCCACGCGCCTTCTCTTCGGGGTCGAGCCTTGCGACCCGCGGGCGCTCTATGTGCGGCGGAGCCGCCTGTACCGCCGCGATGCGGCCGGCCGCGAGCGGCCGGTCACGCGCATCTACAACCGGATGGTCGGCGACGATCTCGAACGCTTTGCAGACGCATTGCCCTTCGACGTCCGGGACGAACTCGAAGTAACGTGGGCCCCGCATCCGGCCTGGTTTTGGCAGTGGTCGAAGGCGTCGCTGCCGCGGCTCGACCACCCCGCCGTTGCGCCGACCCGCCTCGTCTCCGAGTATGTTGCCGGTGATGGGCCGGCGCTCGCAGATTGCGTTCTCAAGCCGCTGTTTTCGTTTGCGGGCGCGGGCGTCAATCTCCGGCCCACGTCCGCAGATCTGGCCGCCATCCCGTCGGCTTCCCGCAGCGGCTGGTGTGTTCAGGAAAGGATTTCATACGCGGCCGCCTTTGAGACGCCGGCGGGCGCACCCGTCAAGGTCGAGCTGCGCGTGCTGCTCGTCCGCCCCGATGATGCCGCGGAACTGCTCCCAGCGATCAATCTCTGCCGGCTAGCCCGCGGTGAAATGCTCGGCGTGAATTTCAACCGGGATCATACCTGGGTCGGTTCGTCGCTCGGTATCTGGAAGATGCGGCCGGACGCGCGCGCGTAATATACGGCGCATTGGGGAAAGACGACCCTATGGGTCAACCAACCGAAATCGTTCTCTACCAGGCCGAGTGGTGTCCGTACTGCGCGCGGGTGCGGGCAAAGCTAACCGACCTGCTGCTCGACTACAAAACCGTGAACGTCGGTCGCTCTCATTCCGAGCGCAGCGAAGTCAACGACGTCTCGGGTCAAACGGGCATTCCCGTATTGATCGACGGCGACTTTATCTCGGCCGACGACGACGACATCATCCCCTATCTTGAAAAGAAATACGGCAAGGAAGCCGCTGTAAAATAAAAGTGATATAAGCGGGGAGCCGCCGCTATCGACGGCCACCTCGCGTTGCGCGTGCGGCCCCTCCGTATGCCCCATGCGCTGGATTGGAATTGAAGCCTAAGGGCGAAGATGCCGGCCGTCGAACCGGGTCGAAGACGTTAAGGTGAACGAACTCTTTACCGTCGTGCCACCGGCGGAAGCGCTCGAACTGCTTCTGGGGCACTGCGCGTCTATCCGGCGTTTCGAGTCGGTGCTTCTGGGCGACGGACTTGGGCGCATAAATGCGCAGGTGTTGCGCGCCCCCGAAACGCTGCCGGCCTTCGCGCGTTCGACGATGGACGGCTTTGCCGTACGGGCCGCCGACACGTTCGGCGCCTCGGAATCGAGCCCCGCGTACCTGTGGCTGTGCGGCGAAGTCGCGATGGGTACGGCGGCGACGCTGACCGTCGGGGCGTTCGAAGCCGGCCGGATACACACGGGAGCGATGCTTCCGGGCGGCGCCGACGCAGTCATCATGGTCGAGGATACGAACGCGCATGGCGACGAAATCGAGCTTCTGGCGTCCGTTGCACCGGGCGAAAATATCGTCGGCGTCGGCGAAGACGTGCGGCGCGGCGATGTGGCGCTTGCGGCCGGCCGGCGCTTGCGCGCGCAGGATCTCGGTGGCCTTGCGGCCCTGGGCCTAACGCAATTCGACGTCGTCGAACGGCCTCGCATCGCGATCCTCTCGACCGGCGACGAGGTCGTTGCGCCGGGTGCGATGGCGGCTCTGGGCCAAGTTCGCGACGTCAACGCTACGACCATCGCCGCCGTCGTTTCGGCGTCCGGCGGTGAGGCGAAAGCGTACGGGATCGTCCCCGATGACGAAGCGATGTTGCTGGAAGCGATGCGGTCCGCGCTCGCCCGTGCCGATGCGCTCGTGCTTTCGGCCGGCTCCTCCGTATCGGACCGCGACCTGACCGCGCGCGCCATCGAACGCTTAGGCAGCCCCGGCATTCTCGTACACGGCATTGCCATAAAACCAGGCAAGCCGACCCTTATCGCCGTCGCAGACGGCAAACCCGTCATCGGATTACCCGGTAACCCGGCTAGTGCGCTCGTGCTCGCGTGGCGCATCGTCGCCCCGCTCGTGCGCCGGCTCGGCGGCGAGCAGAGCGGCGGCGTGACCGGTGGTGAGGTCGAGGCGATGCTGACGGCGCCGGTTCGTTCGCGTCCGGGACGTGAGGATTACCTGCCCTGCACGCTCGAGCGGGTCGACGGACAACTGTGCGCAACGCCTATTTTCGGGAAATCGAATCTCATCTTTACGCTCGTACGCTGCGATGGTCTCATCACGGTCCCGCTGGATCGCAGCGGCATCGGCGCCGGCGCGACCGTGCGCGTGATCGTTCCGTGAACAACGGATACGGCCACGCGCCGTTTCTGAGCGACATTCCGCTCCAAGCCGCCCAGGCACGCTTCGATGCTGCGCTCGCCGCTGCGAACGTCCGCAACGACGGCGTGGAAGATGTTGCGCTCGACGATGCCCTCGGTCGCGTCACCGCGCGACCGGTTTTCGCTCGCCTCTCGTCGCCGCACTATCACGCCTGCGCGATGGACGGCTTCGCAGTTCGGGCTTTCGCGACACGCGGCGCCTCGGAGACGTCGCCGCTCGCGCTGCGTGTCGACGCGGATGCGCGCGTCGTCGATACGGGCGATCCGCTGCCGAACGGTTGCGACGCGGTGATCATGACGGAAGACGTCGAACCGCGTGCCGACGGTACCATCCTGATCCGGGCTCCGATCGCACCCTGGACGCACGTGCGTCCGATCGGCGAGGACGTCGTGGCTACGGAAGCCGTCGTTCCGAAGCGCCGGCGTCTGGGGCCCGCGGACCTCGCCGCGATTGCCGCTGCCGGGATCGTCCAAGTTCGAGCCGTCCGCTTACCGCGTGTCGGTATCCTTACGACGGGCGACGAACTGGTCGAGCCCGGTGTCGAACGGCCCGTGCGCGGTGCGATCGTCGACTCGAACGGGGTCTTGCTGGCCGCAAGCGTCCGTTCGTACGGCGGCCTTCCGGTTCGTTTTCCGCGCGTCCCGGACGACCCCGGCGTTTTGGAAAGCACGCTCGCGGCCGCGATGGACTCGTGCGATGTCGTCGTCGTCAATGCGGGCAGCTCGGCCGGCCGCGATGATTATACGGCGCGCGTCTTCGCGAAATCAGGGGAGCTGCTCGTGCATGGCGTCGCCATCCGGCCGGGTCATCCGCTCGTTCTCGCACTGGGCACGCGCCGTGACGGGCGCCGCATTCCGCTGCTCGGCATCCCCGGCTACCCGGTGAGTGCGGCAATGTGCGCCGAGCTGTTCTTGCGGCCCTTGGTCGAGCGGCTCGCGCAGCGCGAGCCCGAGGATCCGGCGACGCTCGACGTCACGCTTACGCGCAAGTTGTTTTCGCCGCTGGGTGAGGACGAGTTCGTGCGGGTCGTCGCGGCGCGTGTCGACGAACGCATCGTCGCGATTCCGTTACGTCGCGGCGCGGGGGCGATCGCATCGCTCTCGCGCGCGAATGCGATCGTCACGATCTCGCGTTTCACCGAAGGCGCGCATCCTGGAACGGTCGTACGCGCGCGCGCATTGCGCGGACTCGCTGCGATCGAACGTACGCTGCTTGCGGTGGGCAGTCACGACGTTGCGATCGACCTGCTCAGCGGAGTGCTCGCCGACCGCGGACTCGATCTCGTGTCGGCGAATGTGGGCAGCATTGCCGGACTCGTCGCGCTCTCGAGCGGCTCGACGCACGTCGCCGGCACGCACGTGCTCGACGCCGCGACGGGCACCTACAACGACGTTGCGTTACGGCGCTACATACCGGCCGAGCGCATCGCACTCGTCAGCTTCGCGCGGCGCGAGCAGGGTCTCATCGTCGCGCCCGGCAATCCGCTCGCTCTTGCTTCGCTCGCGGACGTCGTCCGGCTACGCGCGCGTTATGTGAACCGGCAGAAAGACGCGGGAACGCGCATGTTGCTCGACTCGATATTAGCGCGGGACGGCCTTTCACCGGCCGACGTCGACGGTTACGAGCGCATCGAATTTACGCACCTCGCGGTAGCCGCGCTCGTCGCGGACGGCAGCGCCGATTGCGGACTCGGTATCCTCGCCGCGGCCCGCGCGCTCGAATGCGACTTCGTGCCCGTCGCGAGCGAGCCGTATGAATTCGCGCTGCGGGCCTCCTCGCTCGACGATTCGCGCTTCCTGACCTTGCTGGATGCGATGGGCGATGCGTCGCTGCGCTCGTCGATCGAAGCGCTCGGCGGGTACGATACCCGTTGCGCGGGCGAGGTACGGATCGTCGAGCCGTCGGACGCGCTCGTATGACGATCGAACTCTTCGGCATGGCGCGGCACCTCGCGGGTTCGGCGACGCTGGAGGTGGGCGGCGAACGGCTCACGCGGCGAGAGCTCGTGCGCGCGCTGGCAACGATTCCGGAAATGGCGGGCAACGTGGTCGACGCGGAGCGCGAGACGTTCGTGCTGCCGAATTTGCTTCTGCTCGACGGCCGCCACATGCCCGGTGACGACGAGCCGTTCTCCGCAGCGGACCGCCCGTGCGTACTCTTTTTAGCGAGCGGCGGATGAGCGCCGGCTACGTCGGCCCGCGGACCGTACTCGAGATCGATCTCACGACGCAAACGACGCGGCGCTACGACCTTTGCGACGCCGACATCGCGGATGCGCTCGGCGGCGTCGGGCTGGCCGTGCTTCTCTTGGAGCGCTATCTGGTTGCGCACGAGCTTCGTCACGTCGACCCGCTCGGCCCGAGCAACGCGCTCGTCTTTGCCGCCGGGCCCTTTGCAGCGACGGCCGTCCCGGCCGCCACGAAGCACGCGCTCGCAACGTTGTCGCCGCTCACCGGGCTCCTCAACGAGGGTCTATCTTCGAGTCACTGGTCGGGTGCGATCCGGCGCTGCGGCTTCGCGGCACTCGTCGTGAGCGGTACCGCATCTCATTGGACGACGCTCGTCATCGAACCCGAGCGCGTGTCGTTCGAAGAGGCCGACACGTTGCTCGGGATGACTGCGCGCCAAACGACGGACGCGCTTCGCGCCGGCCGAGCCGATCGCACGCTACGCGTCTGCGCCATCGGCATAGCGGGCGAACGCGGCGTGCGCTTCGCCGCCGTCGAGAACGACGGACGCCAAGCCGGTCGCGGCGGAACCGGCGCCGTCATGGGTGCGAAACAGCTCAAAGCGATCGCACTCCAAGGACGCGGCCAGATACCGATTGCGGATCGCGAAGCAACCGCAGCGCTCGCGGCGGCATTGCGGGCGCGCACCCTCGGCCCGAAGACGGCGAAGTACCGCGTGCTCGGGACCGGTGCGAACATGCGCGTTCTCGAGCGGATGGGACAGCTGCCGTCGCGCAACTTCACCTCATCGGCCTTCGCCGGCGTCGAGTCGGTCACGCCGGAGCGCGCGCGCGAAGCGGCGGAAGAGTATCTCGAAGTGCGGTCGGGGTGCGCGGGCTGTCCCGTGCAGTGCGAGCACATGTATGTCCGTCGCGGCAGCGATCCGAAGTCCGCGGCCGCGAGCGAATACGAATCGGTGTGGGCGTTCGGTCCCAATTGCGGCGTCGCGGACTTAGATGCGGTATTGGACGCGATCGATCGTTGCGACCGCTACGGTCTCGACACGATTTCGACGGGCAGTGCGATCGCGTTCGCGATGGAGTGCGCGCAACACGGCATCGTCCAGCGCGATGCGTTCGGCACGCCGCTCGCGTTCGGCAATGCGGCCGTGCTCGCGCCGGCGATCGATGCGATCGCGACGCGCGCCGGTTTCGGCGACGTGCTGGCGAACGGCGTTCGCGCTGCGGCCGAGCGGATCGGCGGCGAGTCGTCCGCGTTCGCGATGCATGCGAAAGGGTTGGAGTTGCCCGGCTACGAGCCGCGCGCGCTCCCGACGTACGCCCTCGGCCTCGCAGTCTGTACGCGCGGCGCCTGTCATAATCGCGCCGCATCCTATGACGCCGACCTGCGCGCACCCGGCACGCTCCGCAGCGAAGACGAACGCGTGCGGTTGACCATCGAAGCGGAAGACTACGCGGTCGTCTGGGACTCGCTCGTGCTTTGCAAATTCATTCGCGACTGCTTCGACGATTTTTACGCGGAGGCGGCTGCCCTGTGGACCGCGGTCACCGGACTCGCGCTCGATGCGCGCGCTCTACGCGCGAGCGCCCGTCACACATGGGAACGCAAGCGCCGCATCAACGAGCGCCAAGGTTGGACGCGAGCTGACGATTCGCTGCCCGCCCGGCTCTTCACACCGGTTGCCGAAGGTCCGTACCGCGGCGTTGCGATCGACGCGCGTGACTTAGAGAGCGCGCGCGCAACGTACGAGAGCGTACGCGGGCGTGCGCTCGCGGCACTCGCATAATCACGGATGGACGCCTGCGCGGGCGACGGCGTCGGGAGTTTTTCCGCACCCTGCTAGAGCTAGAGGACAACAAATTTCTCAGCACGCCGCTGCGACGCTCCCGCATTTACCGTTACTGCGGAATTTGCAGCACCGGTTTCGGGTCGTCGGCAGATAGGCGGCCGGCGAGCACGACGGACTCGCGTAGCACGTAACCACCGTAGAGAGCGAGTGCGGAACCCGTTAGCGTAACGAGCGGTAGCCGTCGCTTCGAGTCGGCCGGCTCGTCCTCGCGCCGCCACCACGCGGGCAGGTTAAGCGCGAGCGGCAGAGCGACGCCGAGAAGTTGCGTCCAAATACGCATCCGCCTACCGATTGGTCCCGCGAACAACGGCTTCGCCGCAGCGCCGGCTCCCTGCTTATACGCTGCGAGCAGCACGAGCTCGGCCGAGGCGGCCAGTGTCTCGATCCGCTCGAGCTTCCCGATCGTGCGCGAAGACGCGCCGGCAAGCGCGAGCAAGGCGATATTGAGCGAGCATGCTTTTGCGGCGCCGGAGGCGACGAAGATCGCCGGAATGTAGCGGCGACCGCTATACCAAACGGGAATAGCCGTCGCCGCCACGAGCACTCCCGTGTAGAGTGCCATGAGAGCGCCCGACAGCGCGAGCATAGCGTTGCGCAACGGAAGCGGGACGAAGCCGAACGGGTCGAACGGCAAGATTCCGTCGCGGGCGAGTTGCGCCGAAACCGTCGAACCGGCGTTTAGCGAAAACCAGCTCAGGGCCCACGTGCCGACCGACATCGGCGAACCCAGTTTGAGCATGCGCAGCATGTTGAGGAATCGCTCGGGCCGGCCCAGATCCTTGACGAGCAACGCGCCCGATAGCGCAGCGCCGACGAGCGCGATGTAGCGTCCGTTGCGCACGAGCGGTACGTCTTCTTCCCTTCCGAGCGTGTCTGCGAGCGACGCGAGAATGGCGCTACCGCTCATAATTCCGCCGAGCCAGAAGTACGTAACGATCTCCCAACCCCAATGCGCTCGGTGCAAAACCGGCTCGCCATAGTATGACTGCTGCTCGCGTCCGAAGCCGCCCTCATTACGGCCTAGTGACGCTGCTACGGCATCCGGTGAATACGCATCGGCGGCCGGGTAGCGATGTTGAGAGGGCCGCTCCGAATTCACGCGCCTACCGCGCGTCGCGCATGACGAAAAAGGCCGCGCCGATGAAAACGGCTGCCGCGATGACGCCGCTCGCGTACGCGGCCGGTTGAAACGTCGACGGCAAGACGGGACGCGGCGGTAAGTTGAAAACCTCGGGCCGGTCCGGCAGTAGAAAGAAGGCATTGAGATCGCCGACGGCGCCCATATCTTCGCCGAGACCGTAAATCTGCACGTGTTTGCCTTCGGCAGTCAACCGCTCGACACGCGCCTGCGCTTGCAGCTTGAGTTCTTCCAGCGGCCCAAAGGTGATCGAATCAGTCGGACATGCTTTGGCACACGCGGGTTCGCGCCGTTCTTTTTGCCGGTCATAGCAGAGCGTGCACTTCTGCGCGACGCCCGAACCCGAATCGTGCGCGGCCGTTGCGCCGCCGGTAAGGATGTCGACCACGCCGAAGGGACACGACGGCACGCAGTATCCGCACCCGTTACATACGTCGGGCTGAATGTAAACGTCGTTGAACTCGTTACGCATGATCGCGCCCGTGGGACAAGCTTCGAGGCAGCCGGCGTGCGTGCAATGCTTGCACACGTCGGACAGCATCATCCAGCGTGAATCGAGCGGCGTTTCGCGATCCATCTGTTCGACGAAGGCGACGTGACGCCACGTGCCGGCCGCGAGCCGCCCCGTGTTATCGTGTACGAGTTGCCCGAGAACGCGTATCCGTCCGCCGGCAGCTCGTTCCATTCCTTGCACGCGACTTCGCACGCTTTGCACCCGATACAAAGCGTCACGTCGGTGAAGAAGCCCATCGTTTCGCTCATCCTGCCTCGTCCTCGTCGCGGTTGTGCGCGATACGCGCGCCTCGCTCGATCGTTTCGGGCGAGATGATTTCGTGCTCGATGCTCGATGTGTCGCCCGTGGGCGAGGGGACGACGCCTCCCCGCTCCGGCTGTCCCAGCGGCGTCCGTTGATCTTCCGGTACCGCGCGCATCGTCGCGGTCGCACTTTCAAGCGTCTCGCGGCGCCCGAGCTTGATGTTACACGTAAACGCCTTCGCCTCATGAATGCTCACGTTGGGATCGGCTACGTTCGGAGGCAAGTCGTTTGCGCTGTCGCCGGTTGCGACGCCTTGAAAACCGAAGTGCATCGGAACGCCGATTTGATGCACGTAGCGTCCCTTACCCAGTCGCAGCGGAGCGATGCGACCCGTCACGAGCGCTTTGCCCTCGATCGTCGCCCGCGCCGTATCGACCGTCACCCAGTCCCCGTTGCGAATGCCCCGTTCGACGGCGAGCTCGGGCGATAGCTCGACGAAGAGCTCCGGCTGAAGTTCGGCCAGCCACGGCAGCCAGCGTGTCATTGCGCCGGAGAGGTGGTGTTCGGTGAGACGGTAGGTCGTGATCGCGTATGGATACTTCGGGTCGCCGGTAGCGTGATACGGGTTGTCGCTGCGCCGCCACTCCTTGAGTACCGGATTCGCTTGAACGCCCGGATACAAAGCGTTGCCGACCGTCGACTCGCGCGGTTCGTAATGCGTCGGGAACGGACCGTCCACCGTGCCTTGCACGCCGAAGACTTCCGCGACGCCGAACTCCTGCATGATAAACGGTGCATCGCCGTCGTGCGCTTCCATGCCGCCGTTCTTGGGATCGCCCTTATACGAGGGTGGTCGATCGACGAGAAAGTCCGGCACATCGAGACCGGTCCATCTGCTTTGGGTCTCGTCCCACCAGACCCACTTCTTCCGTTCGCTCCACGGCTTGCCGGCCGGATCGGCGGACGCACGGTTGTAGAGATTGCGGCGGTTCGCGGGCCATGCGAAGGCCCACTCGAGCGAAGCAACGTCGTCACCGTTGCGCCGGCGCGTCAAGTTCTTTCCCGGCTCGGGATAGTAACCTGAATAGATCCAACAGCCGCACGCGGTGGAACCGTCATCTTTACATGCGGTGAACCCCTCAAGGTGGTCGCCCGTCGCAACCTGATAACCGTTGATCTCGCGCATGACCTTTTCCGGATCGCACTCGCCGAGTTCGCGCTCGTGCGCGTCGCCCGATTCGTAATTCCAGGTCATATCACTACTGTCCGGTTTAAATATCAAATAGAATCAGCTGTTTAGCGCCATCGGCATCAGCGTCAGATAGCGCATCGAGCGCAAAAGCTTGTGCAATAGGCGTTTTCTCGAAAACCGATACCGAGA